>Ga0318492_10000635_pt1 | contig 10690 bp, 10 predicted proteins | sample GRESIP108b1f22_FD_203292 | JGI IMG/M metagenome (GOLD analysis project Ga0318492, IMG submission 203292) | Tropical soil microbial communities from Luquillo Experimental Forest, Puerto Rico - GRE.SIPMG.108b1f22 | ecosystem: Environmental > Terrestrial > Soil > Tropical forest > Bulk soil... | reverse complement strand
ATCTACGGGCTCACCCGGCTGGGCGCGGGCTCCACCTCGTCGTCGGCCGCGGGCTCGGCGGCCGTGCCCGCGGCGCCGGCCTCTGGGGCGGCCGGCCCGGCCGGCCGCGGGCCTGCCCTGTCCTACCAGCACGCCGGGGGTTCCGACCGGATCATCCCGGTCATGAGCGGTACCGACTACACCACGGGGCACCTCAGCGGCCAAGTCGCCGCGCAGCTGGCCAGGCACGGCCGGAGCATGGCGCTGGCCGGGCCGAACGCGATGAGCCCGGAGCAGACCCGCAGCCCGGCCGCGGCGTCGGGCGGGCGGGCGGCCACGTTCGGGGACATTCCCGTGGCGGACCTGGCCGGGTGCGTCAACCGGATCGCGGCCGGCGAGCGGGTGCTGCTCGTGGATGTCGCGCGGTACCAGGGCGCGCCCGCCACGGTCATCGTCACCCAGCCGGCGGCGGGCGGCCCGGAGCAGATATGGGTGGTCGGCACCGGGTGCTCGGCCTCCCGCAGCGACCTGCGGCACCATGCCATGCTGAACCCGGCCGGCTGAGCGGGCGGTCCCGGGAATCTCAGCGCCCCTGGAACTGTTGACCTCGCAGCATGTTTACAGAAGGGCAGCCACCAGTGACCGACGTTCGGGATGTGATCATCATCGGATCCGGCCCCGCCGGCTACACGGCCGCGCTGTACGCGGCGCGGGCGCGGCTGCACCCGCTGGTCTTCGAGGGCTCGGTGACATCCGGTGGCGCGCTGATGAAGACCACCGACGTCGAGAACTATCCGGGCTTCCCCGACGGAGTGCTCGGACCCGACCTGATGGACTCCATCCGCAAGCAGGCCGAGCGCTTCGGCGCTGAGCTGGTCGCCGACGACGTCACGGAGGTCGACCTGACCGCGACCCCCAAGGTCGTCAAGACCGGCGAGGAGACGCACCTGGCCCGGACCGTGATCATCGCCACCGGATCCGGCTACCGCGAGCTGGGGGTGCCCGGGGAGGACCTGCTGGCCGGTCACGGCGTCTCCTGGTGCGCCACCTGTGACGGCTTCTTCTTCCGCGAGCAGGACATCGCGGTCGTGGGCGGCGGTGACTCCGCGATGGAGGAAGCCACGTTCCTGACCCGGTTCGCGCGCTCGGTGACCGTGATCCACCGGCGGGAGTCGCTGCGGGCCTCCAAGATCATGCAGGACCGCGCGTTCGCCAACCCGAAGATCAACTTCGCCTGGGACAGCGTGGTGACCGAGATCCTCGGCGAGGACCGCGTCAGCGGCGTGCGGATCCGCAACATCAAGACCGGCGAGGAAAGCACTCTCGCGGTCACCGGCGTGTTCGTGGCGATCGGCCACGACCCACGCAGTGAGCTGTTCACCGAACAGCTCCCCACCGACCCAGAGGGATACCTGCTGGTCGAGCAGCCATCCACGCGCACCGCGATCGACGGGGTGTTCGCGGCCGGCGACGTGGTCGACCACACCTACCGGCAGGCGGTCACCGCCGCGGGAACCGGCTGCGCGGCGGCCCTGGACGCGGAGAGGTGGCTGGCCGACCACGAATCCTGAGGCCGGGACATGCCCTCCCGCATCATGGCGCGAGGCCGCGCCGTCACCGGAACGGCCCGGCCGCCGCGCCCCCTATCGCGTCCCCGCAATCATCGTCACGAACTAAGAATGGAAGGAAGTCCGTACTGTGGGAGCAACCAAGAACGTAACCGACGCCACGTTCGAGGCTGACGTGCTGAAGAACTCCAAGCCCGTCGTCGTGGACTACTGGGCCGAGTGGTGCGGTCCGTGCCGCCAGGTTTCCCCGGTCCTCGAGGAGATCGCCAGCGAGCACGCCGACAAGATCGAAGTGGTCAAGCTCAACGTCGACCAGAACCCCGTCACGTCGCAGCGGTACGGCATCCTGAACATCCCCACGCTGAGCGTGTTCAAGGACGGCGAGGTCGTCAAGGAGATCGTCGGCGCCAGGCCGAAGTCGGCCCTGCTCCGCGAGCTGGCGGACTTCATCTGATTCACGCTGCACCCGCTGTTTTGAGCCCGGTCGCGGTAGCTCCGCGGCCGGGCTCGTGCGCTCCGCGGCCGGCCTGCGGACTCTTCCCGCCCTCCGGGCCTTCCCCGCCGGAGGTCTAGGCGAGGCGCAGCGCCCGTTCCGGGGTCATCGAGCCCAGCAGCCGCTCCAGCGCTACCTCCACGTCCTCACGCCAGGACAGCGCGGTCTTGAGCTCCAGCCGCAGCCGGGGGTAACGGGCGTGCTGGCGGACGGTCTTGAATCCGACCGCCAGCAGGTAGTCGGCGGGGACCGTGCAAGACGGGCCGTTCCACTTCAGGTCGCCGAACGCCTCGATGGCCTTCACGCCCCGGCGGGTCATGTCCTTGGCCACCCCCTGCACGAGCATCCGGCCCAGTCCGCCTCCCGCGAACTCGCTGAGTACGTGCGCGGTCATGAGCAGGACCGCGTCCGCGCTCACCGGGCTGGTCGGGAAGGCGACCGACCGCGGGACATACTGCGGCGGGGCGTACAGCACGTATCCCGCGGGAACGCCGTCAACGTAGACGATCTTCCCGCAGCTTCCCCACTCCAGCAGGACAGAGGAAACCCAGGACTCCTTCTCCAGCCTCGGATCGCCCTCCTCGTGAGCCCGGGCATAGCCCACGGGATCGAGTTCCCAGAACACGCAGCGGCGGCACCGGGGCGGCAGGTCACCCAGGTTGTCCAGCGTGATGCTAGCGAGGCGGCGTGACACTGGCCCCCCTGAGGTCGTGGAGGCTGCTCTGGCACCGGGCCCCCGGGGGCCTGGGCTGTTCCCGGCGTCCCGGCTGACCCGTACCCCTGACATGCTACCCACTGGACCCGCGGGGGGCAGAGGCCTTGTGCACTAGGCTCGGCGGGTGACACCACGCAAGAGCTTCGGCAGCGACAACCACGCGGGCGCTCATCCGGCGGTCCTGGAGGCTCTCGCCGCGGCGAGCCAGGGCGATGCCACCGCGTACGGCGACGACCCCTGGACGGCCCGGGCCAGCGCTCAGCTCGCTGAGGCGTTCGGCGCCGACGGCGGGGCCTTCTTCGTCTTCAACGGCACGGCCGCCAACGTCCTGGGCCTGAGCCTGATGCTGCGCCCGTACGAGGCAGTCATCTGCGCCGAGGGCGCTCACCTCAACGTGGACGAGTGCGGGGCGGCGGAGCGGATCATCGGCTGCAAGCTGCTGACCGTGCCAACACCCGACGGCAAGCTGACGCCCGACCTGGTCGCGACCCGCCTGGGCGGGCGCGGGGACGAGCACCGGGCGCAGCCCCGCGCGGTGGCCATCACCCAGGTCACCGAGGTGGGCACCTGTTACTCGCTGGACGAATTGCGGCGGCTCGGCGAGTTCTGCCGGGCCAGCGGGCTGCTCATATACCTGGACGGTGCCCGCCTGGCCAACTCGGCGGCCTTCCTCGGCTGCCAGCTCGGCGACCTGGCCGCCAGCGTGGACGTGCTGAGCTTCGGCGGGACCAAGAACGGCGCCGTGGGCGCCGAGGCGCTGATCGTGATGAACGCCTCGCTGGCCGACGGCGTCCGCTTCCAGCGCAAGCAGCAGATGCAGCTCGCCTCCAAGATGCGCTTCGTGGCCGCGCAGTTCAGCGCGCTGCTCGAGGACCAGCTGTGGCTACGGAATGCCCGTCATGCCAACGACATGGCGCGGCGGCTAGCGGACGGCGTCGGTGATGTTCCCGGCGTGCGGCTGCACTACCCGGTCGAGTCGAACGGGGTGTTCGCCGCCCTGGACCCGGCCATGGTCGAGCCGCTGCAGCGCGAGTGGAACTTCTACGTCTGGGAGGCCGCCGGCCACGTGGTCCGGTGGATGACGGCGTTCAACACGACCGAGAACGACATCGACGCCTTCCTGGCCGGGATCCGCGCCGCGGCCGGCGTCCTGACCACCTAGCCCACGCCGGCCCGGCTTCCTGCGCGCCGCGATGTTTCACGGGAAACATCGCGGCGTTTCCCGGGGAAACGCTACGGTCGGGCGGGGCGGCTCAGGCGCTGCGCGGCCGGGTCCAGCCGGGGGCCATCGCGTTGACGATCCTCTCCAGGTCGTCCAGCGAGGCGAACTCGACGACGATCTTGCCCTTGCGCTGGCCGAGCTCCACCTTCACGCGCGTATCGAAGGCGTCGGAAAGCCGGTCCGCCAGGTCCCGCAGCGCGGGAGCAACGGGCTTGGGCCGGACCTCGTGCTGCCGGGGAGCCTTCTCGGCCTGGGCGCCGAGGGCCACGATCTCCTCCACGGCCCGCACGGACAGTCCCTCCGCGACGATCCGGTGCGCGAGCCGCTCCTGGGCCTGCAAATCCTCGACGCCGAGCAGCGCCCGGGCGTGCCCGGCGCTCAGCACCCCCGCCGCGACCCGTTTCTGCACGTTGGCAGGCAGGCTGAGCAGCCGGATGGTGTTCGAGATGTGCGGGCGCGACCGGCCGACCTTCCGGGCCAGTTCCTCGTGCGTGGCCGAGAAGTCATCGAGAAGCTGCTGGTAGGCGGCGGCCTCTTCCAGCGGGTTCAGCTGCTCCCGGTGCAGGTTCTCGATCAGCGCGTCCCGGAGCAGGTCGTCATCGGAGGTCTCCCGGACGATGGCCGGGATCTGCGACAGCCCGGCTAGCTCGCAGGCCCGCCACCGCCGCTCGCCCATGACCAGCTCGTAGTGGCCGGGCATGACCTTGCGGACGACCACCGGCTGCAGCAGGCCCACCGCCCGGATCGAGGCCGCGAGCTCCTCCAGCGTCTCTTCGTCGAAAACCTGCCGCGGCTGCCTCGGGTTGGGCGTAACCGCGCCGACCGGTATCTCCTCGAAATAGGCGCCGAGCACCTCGGGCTGGGCCTCCGCCACGGTGGCGTAGGGCTGGCCGGGCAGTGCGGCCCCGGCCGACGACGCGGTGGGAATCAGCGCCCCGAGTCCCTTGCCCAGTCCGCGCTTCTGCTGCGGCATTGCCTCTCCTCGCTGTCCGCTCGCGCCCGGCACCACGCCGGCCCGCCGGCCGCGGCACGCTGGCCGCCGGCCGCTCCCAGGGCCATCCTGCCAGGTACCCGCCGGGAAGCCGACACCATCGGGCAAAGGCCGCCGCGCCCTGGGCCCTGGCCCAGGACCGAGGCCGGGCCGCGTTGAATTATTAGAACCGAATTTCGATATCCGGGGACCCGCCGGCGGTGCGGGGAGACGACCGCGGGTCAGGCCGGCGTGGCCATGCGATGCGCCATCTCCCGGGCCGCCGCCAGGTAGGCCTGCGCCCCGCTCGACCCGGGATCGTAGGTCATCACGGACTGGCCGTAGCTGGGGGCCTCCGAGACCCGGACGCTGCGCGGGATGATCGTCTTCAGCACGATCTCGCCGAAGTGGTCTCTGACCTCCTCGGCGACCTGCGAGGCCAGCCGGGTCCGGCCGTCGAACATCGTGAGCAGGATGGTGGATACGGCCAGGGCCGGGTTGAGGTGGCTCTTGACCAGGTCGACGGTGCGCAGCAACTGCTCGAGCCCCTCCAGCGCGTAGTACTCGCACTGAATCGGGATGAGGACCTCGGGCGCGGCCACGAGCGCGTTCACCGTCAGCAGCCCGAGGGACGGCGGGCAGTCGATGAGGATGTAGTCCAGGCCGGACGAGTCAAACCCGCCCAGCGCCCGGACCAGCCGCGATTCCCGGGCCACCAGCGGGACGAGCTCGATCTCCGCGCCGGCCAGGTCGATCGTCGCGGGCGCGCAGTAGAGCTGCGGGATGCTCTCGGACGGCCTGATCACGCCGGCCAGCGGCTGGCCGTCCACGAGGACGTTATAGACGGACGCGACGCCCGAGTGATGATCGACGTCCAGCGCGGTCGAGGCGTTGCCCTGCGGGTCCAGGTCGATGACCAGCACCCGGAGGCCGTGCAGGGACATGCTCGCGGCGAGATTGACGGCCGTGGTCGTCTTGCCCACGCCGCCCTTCTGGTTCGCGATCGTGATGATCCGGCATCCCCGCGGCCGCGGCCAGGTCTCACTGCCGGCCCGGACCGACACGGCGGCCCGCGCGGCGCGGGCGATGGGCATCTCCGGGCCGGCGTCGGGGGCCTCCGGCCGCGCCGCGTCGTCACCGGAGCCCGGCGGCACGGGCCAGCCGAGCGCACCAGGCCAGGCGGGCGCACCGCCTTCCCGGTCCGGCTGGCCGGGCCAGCCCAGGCCACGAGCGGCGGCCGCTGTCACGTTCCTGCTCCTCCCGGCGTGCCTGGCGTGGCCGCGGCGGCGGTCATCCGGATGACCGTCGGCGGCGGACTGACCTTACCGCTCCCAGGGTGCACGATGGTCACGTCCCGGGCACCGAGCCGGCGGAGCACGGCCCCGGCCCGCGCCACTTCCTGTGCTGCTCCCGCCCCCTTCAGGGCCAGCACGAGGCCGCCGGGCCGCGCCAGCCCGAGCGCGAGGCCGGCCAGCCGCTCCAGCGGGGCGACCGCGCGGGCGGTGACGACGTCGGCCGCCAGCTGCCCGGCGACGTCCTCGGCGCGACCGCGGCAGACCGACGTGTTGGCCAGGCCGAGCACCCGGACGCACTCCTCCAGGAACGCCGCGCGCCGCGCCATGGGCTCCAGCAGGACGATCTTGGCATCGGGCCGCAGCATCGCGATCACCACCCCCGGCAGCCCCGCTCCGGAGCCGAGGTCGATCAGCGAGCACGTGTCCGGGACCAGTTCCGCGACGGCCGCGCAGTTCATCAGGTGCCGGTCCCACAGCCGGCCGGGCTCCCTCGGCCCGATGAGGCCCAGCTCCGCGGCCGGCCCGGCCAGCAGCTCGGCGTAGCGCTCGGCCAGCCCCAGCGCCGGCCCGAACACCGCCCGGGCCTCCGGTGGCGGCGACGGCGCCCGGCCGGCCGCGGCCCGGGACGGCCCGGACGCCGGTGCCCGCGGCTTGGTCGCCTCAGTCCCCAGGAAGAACGACCACCCGACGGTCGGGCTCCTCGCCCTCGGATTCGCTCCGCAGCCCGGCGGCCGCCACCGCGTCGTGCACGATCTTGCGCTCGAACGGGTTCATGGCCCAGAGCTTCTTGGGCACGCCGGTGCGCTTGACCTCGGCGGCCGCGTCCCGGCCGGTCTCCGCGAGCTCCGCGCGCCGGCGCTGCCGGTACCCCCCGACATCGATCATGATCCGGGTGCGGTTGCCGGTATGCCGGTGCACCGCGAGCCGCGTTAGTTCCTGTAGCGCTTCGAGGACCTCTCCCCGCTGGCCCACCAACTCATCGAGAGTGGCGCCGACCACGGAGACCACCGCCCGGTCCCCTTCCACATCCATGTCGATGTCCCCGTCCAGGTCGGCGACGTCGAGCAGCCCTTCGATGTAGTCCGCGGCGACCTCGCCTTCGAGTTCCAGGTCCGCGACGTCCGTCAGTCCCGGAGCCGCCGCCCCGGGCTCCGGGTCGAGGCCGGGTTCCCCCGCGCCATCACCGGCGTCGTATCCGGCGTCGTCACCGGCGTCGTATCCGGCGTCGTCACCGGCTCCGGCGAACTCGTCCGCGCCGGCCTCGGCCGGCGCCGGGCCTGCCGCCTCCTGGCGCGCCGGCCCGGCTTGGGCCTGATCTGCGGCGGACACCTGCGGGTCGGTGACCGCGCTCTCCCCTTGGCTCACGACCGGGGCCTCCTACGTTCGGGAGTTGACTCTCCTGGCGCAGCATCCGCGCAGGCGCTGCGGCAGCGCCTCACCGCTTGCCAGAACGCTTGCTGCGCGACTGCCGCTGCTTTTGCTGCCTGACGAGCTTAACCTCGGGCTCCGGCGGCGGGGGCGCGGGCTCGGCCCGGCCCTTGCCGAGCCGCCGCAGCATCCCGCCCGCGCCGCTTCCGTTCGCCGGCGGCTGGGCGCCCTGGTCTGCGGAAGCCCTGGCCGGGGAGCTGGCGGCCTTGCGGGCGCTGCGCGGCTGGGTGCCGTTGGCGTTCTCCGGGGCGGCACTGTCCGCGCGGGCCGCGCCGTTGGCCTGGCTGGTGCCATCCGACTTGGCGCCGTCCTGATTCCCCGCGCCCCGGGCCGGGCGAGGTCCCTGGGAGCCCGGGCGCTTCGGCTTGGAGGTGACCGTCGGGGCGATCGCCGGGGCCGGTGCCCCGGCCGCTCCCGCGGCCGCGGGCTGCGGGTACCTGCGGAACAGGAGCCACTGCTGCCCGAGCGTCCACAGGTTCGTGGTCACCCAGTACAGGACCAGCCCGAACGGCCAGTACAGGCCGGACAGCGCGAAGACCGGCATGATGTACATCATGTATTTCTGCGACTGGCCCATCGGGTTGTCCGGGGTCGTCGCGGGCATCATGCCGCGCTTCATGCTCTGCCGCACGGTCAGGTAGGTCGTCGCCATGCTGATCAGCACGAAGATGAAGATGACGACCTTCGCGTGCGTCGGCGTGGTCGAGGAGAACAGGAACTTGTCCGAGATCGTGACGCCGAGGATCTTGGCGTGCCGGGCGCTCGCCACCATCTGGTAGGTCAGCCCGTACTTGGGCGGCTGGCCGGGCTTCCACTCGGCGATCGCCCTCAGCACGCTGAACAGCGCGAAGAACACGGGCAGCTGGAGGACGACGGGAAGGCATCCCATCAGCGGGTTGACGCCCGCCTCCTGGTAGAGCTTCATCGTCTCTTGCTGCAGTGTCTGCTTGTCGTTCTTGTACTTCTTCCGCAGCGCGGTCATCTGCGGCGCCAGCGCCGACATCGCGCGCGTCGTGTGCATCTGCTTGACGAACAGCGGGACCATGATCAGCCGCATGAGGACCACGAGGATCACGATCGACAGCGCCCAGGTCCATCCGCTGGCCGGGCCGAATATGGGGTCCAGGAAGTAGTAGATCTGCTTGAGCACCCACGCTACGGCCTCGTAGACCGGGTTTAGCAGGCTCACCGGCTAACTCCCTCGGGATCTGATCGGTACGCCTGCACCCGGGCCCGGCCCGGCGCGTCCGGAGCCGGCGCCGCTCCTGCCTCGGCGGTCCGCCCAGGCGTGCGCGGCGGTGGTACGGGGTCCAGCCCTCCGGCGTGGAACGGGTGGCAGCGGCTCAGCCTCCGGGCGGCCAGCCAGGTGCCGCGCAGCGCGCCGTGCACCTGCACCGCCTCGAGCGCGTAGGCGCTGCACGAGGGGTAGAACCGGCACCGGGGTCCGAGCAGCGGGCTGATGAAGCGCCGGTACCCGGTCAGCAGCAGCACGAGAACCCGGGCGGCGGCCGTCGGCCGCGGGCTCGGGTCGTGCTGTGCCGTACTAGTCACGGCTGTGTCTGTCACGAACGCTGTGTCCACCCTGCCGCCGAAGCAGTGCTGCTATTACCAGGTCGAGTTCGGCGGCGAGATCCGCCTGGCGTGCGGTAGCGGCCGGGGGATTGGCACGCACCACCAACAGGCTACCTTCAGGAAGCGACCCGAGATACCCGCGGGCCAGATGACGCAGCCTGCGGCGGACCTTGTTGCGCACCACAGCGCCCCCCACGGCCCGGCTCACCACGAAGCCCACCCGGGCCGGCCCGGCGTGGCCCGGCTGCCGGAGCAGGTGGCCGGAGACCAGTTCCCGCCCGGCGCGGCGGCCGCCGCGCACCGTCCGCGTGAACTCCGAGCGCTTCCGCATCCGTGCCGCTGCGGGAAGCATCGGCGATCACCGCGGGCCGGCGCCGGCCCGGGCCCTGAGCAGGTCAGGCACTGACCCGCGCACGCCCCTTACGGCGCCGGGCGGCCAGGATGGCGCGGCCCGCGCGGGTGCGCATGCGCAGCCGGAACCCGTGCGTCTTGGCGCGGTGGCGGTTGTTCGGCTGGAACGTACGCTTACTCACTGGAACTCCAAGGTAACAAGGCAAGATCGAGCACGAGCGGGCCGGTCTCGGGACACGCGAAAGCCAGCCCTGCGCGGGGCCGGACAATGAACGGTACGCGGGCCGGGCACCGCCGGTCAAACCGGGCCCGGGATCGGGGCCGCCGCCTGGGCTCTCCGGGCGCGCCATCCGGGGCCCGGCGTCGCCCGGCCGGCTGGCTGGCCGCCCGTCAGGCGCTGTCACCTGGGGATCCTCGCCCCGGCCGGCTGTCCACAACCGAGCCGGTACCTTCCGTAACAGTGGCCGTTTGCCAAACGCACGCCGAACCCTGGCCCTAGGCTGTGGATAGTGGCATGAGCGATCCCGGACGTGGAGATCGGGATCAGGTGGCCGCCGAGCAACCAGGCCCCCGGTGGCCGGTGGGGAGCCCGCCGCACTAACGTGCAACGTGCACAACCTGTGGATAAACCTGTTGATCATACCGGGGGGGCGCGAGGTGAGCGGCTGATGAGTGAAACAGACCTCGCGGAAGTCTGGGCCAGGTCCCTGGACGAGCTGACCGGCATGCAGATCGAGCCCGCGCACCGAGCGTGGCTGCAGCTCACCCGGCCGCTCGGCCTAGTGGAGAACACCGCCCTGATCGCGACGCCGAACGAGTTCGTCAAGGAACAGCTGGAGACCAGGCTGCGCGCGCTGATCACCAACGCGCTGTCCAGGGAACTCGGCCGCAGCATCCAGCTAGCGGTGACGGTCGACCCCACCGTCGCCGCGCCCGGCGAGGACCACTCCCTGTCCGGCCTGCCGAACCTGGCGGGCGCCCCCGCCGATCCAGCCGCGGACCACGCCGACGACGGCACCGCCATCTCCACTGGCCCGCAGCCCCGGATCGCCGACGACCGCATGCCGCGGCCCAGGTCCGTACTCCCCGGGCCGCAC
>Ga0318492_10000632_pt1 | contig 10703 bp, 13 predicted proteins | sample GRESIP108b1f22_FD_203292 | JGI IMG/M metagenome (GOLD analysis project Ga0318492, IMG submission 203292) | Tropical soil microbial communities from Luquillo Experimental Forest, Puerto Rico - GRE.SIPMG.108b1f22 | ecosystem: Environmental > Terrestrial > Soil > Tropical forest > Bulk soil... | reverse complement strand
TCCTGCTGTCCTACCCGTCCGCCAACCGCGACGAGGAGGTGTTCACCGATCCGTTCCGGTTCGACGTCGGCCGCGACCCCAACCGCCACCTCGCGTTCGGGTTCGGCGCGCACTACTGCCTCGGCGCCGCGCTGGCGAAGATGGAGACCCGCGCCCTGTTCGCCGAGCTGCTGCCGCGGCTGGAGTCCGTCGAGCTCGCGGGGGTCCCGGAGTGGACCGCCACCACCTTCGTCGGCGGCCTCAAGCACCTGCCCGTCCGCTACCGGCTGCGCGGCTGACTACCTGCCCGGTCAGCTGTAGTGGGGCACCAGGTCGACTACGGTGGACGCTTCCTGCCCGAGCATGACCTTGGCCACGGCCGCCATGTGGTCGCGCCAGTGCTCCTCCGCGGCGGCGGGGACGCCTTCTTCGATGAGGCGCACGAGCCTGCGCTGCGATCGGACCCCTCGCTGCCGCATCGCCAGGGACCCCGTGGCGCCGCCGCTCTGGCTCACCTCCGTGACGGCCCGGGTCACGATCTCGTTGAGCATCTCGATGAGAATGCTCAGCGTCTGGTTGCCGCTCAGCGCCACGAGCCGCTCGTGGAACTCGGTGGTCACGACGGCGAACGCCGCCGGGTCCCCGATCGCCTCCTGCTGCGCGTCGATCAGGGCACCGAGCTCGGCGGCGATCGCCCTGCGTGCGCGCGCATGGAGCCCCGCGATCTTCCGCGCCGCCTGCGGCTCGAGGAGCGAGCGGGCCTCGAACACGTCGGCGAGCGGGACGTTGCGCGACCGCAGCAGGAGGGCAGCGGTGCGGGCCGTGATGCGTTTGTCGGGCTCATGGGCGACCACCCCGCCGCGTACCCCGCGCTCGACGGTGATCAGGCCCTCGGCCTCCAGGATGCGCAGCGCCTCCCGCAGCGACGGCCGCGACACGCCGAAACGCTCCACGAGGTCAAGCTCGCGGCCGAGCGACTCGCCGTCCGACAGCTCGCCGCTGACGATCAGCGCCCGGAGCTCGTCGGCCACGCGCTGCGGCACCTCACGGGACCCGCCCTTGGTGCCTGCACTGGCCACGTGACCACCTTTCGCCACCGGGGTCGCGAACTCGGCCCCGCTCGCGGCTTAGAGCATATTGATCTAAAGCTATTCTAATCCTCGGTCTCGTTGAACTCGGTCTCCGCGAACAAGGCGCGTACCGCCGTCAGGCCGGCCTTGCCGGATGGCGTCCGCTGTCTTTCCCGGCAGGTGCGGGCAGCGGCCTTAGCCGGTGAGCGTCGTCGAACAGGGTGCGTTCGGCGAGCCGGGCGGCGGCCAGGGCGGCCAGGGCGGCGGCGGCCAGCAGCATGTACATGACGACGATCTGGTAGCGGATGGCGGTCAGCGGGCTGACCCCGGCCAGGATGAGCCCGGTCATCGCGCCGGGCAGGCTGATCAGGCCGACGGTCTTGGTCGAGTCGATGGATGGGACCAGCGCGGTGCGCAGCGCGGCGTGCAGGTGCGGGGCGAACGCCTGGCTGGCGGGCATGCCCAGGCTGAGGCGGGCTTCGATGGCGGGGCGGGCGGCGGCGGCTTCCTCCAGGACGCGGGTGAGGGTGACGGCAGTCGCGACCATGGCACCGGAGACGATCATGCCGCCGACCGGAATGACAACCCGCGGCTGGGTGCTGATCACGCCCAGGGCGAGCAGGGTGCCAGCGGTCGCGGCGGTGCCGACGGCGACCGCGGCGGTGGCGACCGGCATCGCCCTGGGCAGACCGCGAGCGCGGCGAGCGGCGACCTGTCCCGCGATTAGCACCATGACGGTGAGCCAGCCGGCGGCCCCCGCAGGCCCGGCATGCTGGAAGACCAGGAGCAGGATGGCGCCGACGGCGGCGAGCTGGGCGCCAGCGCGGGCGGCGGCGATGGTGATCTCGCGGGCCAGGTGCAGCCGCTGCCGCCACGCGACGGCGACGGCGACCGCGACCAGGGCCAGCGAGGCGGCCACGCCCGCCCAGGTGGGGACGGCGGTGCTCATGGAACCTCCCTGAGACTAGCGGCGGCGGGGACATGACGGGTCGCGGTGAGCTGTCCGGAGTGCAGGGTCAGGACGCGCCCGGCAATGCGGCGGGTCTGATCGGGGTCGTGGCTGATCAGCACAACGCTGCCGCCGGTTGCGATGAAGGCCCTGGCGGCTTGCTCGACGGCGCTGGTGCTGGCCGGGTCCAAGGCCGAGGTGGGCTCGTCCAGCAGCAGTACCTGCGGCCGGGCGGCCAGGGCGCGGGCCAGGCACAGTCGCTGCGCCTCGCCGCCGGACAGCCCGGCGGTGCCCCGTGCCAGCATCGCCGACGGCAGGCTGACCTGCTCCAGCAGCCCGGCCGCCTCGTCGTCGCCCAGGCGGGGCTGGCCGGCCCGCAGCTCGTCCAGCACCCGGTCGGTGAGCAGGACCTGGGCCTGGGCGACCAGGGCGACCCGGCGACGCAGCGCGAGCACATCCAGGTCCGGCAGCGGCCGGCCCAGCAGCAGGACCCGGCCGGAGTCGCGTTCGTCCAGCCGGTTCAGCAGCCGCAGCAGCGTGGTCTTGCCAGCCCCGGACGGCCCGGTCACCACGGTGCACGCTCCTGCCGGGATCTCGCAGGTCACGTGATCGAGCAGCGCCGCGCCGCCGCGGCGCACCGTCACGCCCTCCAGGGCGAACAGCGCCGGCGCGCCGCCCGCCTGGTCAGCTGCTGCCGCGCCTGTCATGTGGGTAGTGTAACCATGGTTACAATGATTAAGCAGGTCGCGCCGGCGGACGCCGGGCGGCGTGAGGAGGTGCCGGCGTGGAGCAACGGCGGAAACCAAGGTCGACTGGGGACGAGCCGGGGCTGTGGGTGCTGCTGTGCTACCGAGTGCCCCGCGAGCCGTCCGCGCCGCGGATCGCGATCTGGCGCAAGCTGCGGCGACTCGGCACCGCTCAGCTGGCCGACGGCCTGGTCGCGCTGCCGGCCGACGCGCGGACCCGGGAGCAGCTGGAATGGACGGCAGAAGAGGTGTCCGAGGCCGGGGGCAGCGCCGGGATATGGCTGGCCCGCCCTGCCACCGGTGCGCAGGAACGCGACCTAGCCGCGGCCATGGCTGCCGCACGCGCCGCAGAGTACGCCGCCGTGGCCGGGCGGGCGCGGGCCGCGCAAGGCGCGGACGGCCCAGCGCGGGCCGCGGCGCTGCGCCGGCTGCGCGGCGAGCTGCGTCGCATCAGCCGCCGGGACTACTTCCCGCCGCCGGAGCGGGAGCAGGCCCGCGCGGCTGTCGAGGCCCTCGTCTCCCCCGGCCCGGCGGCCCCGGATCAGGCGGGCGCCGCGGCTGCCACGGACGGCGGCAACCGGCCGTGAGGTGGGTGACCCGCGCCGGGGTGCACATCGACCGGGCCGCGTGCGCGTGGCTGATCCGCCGGTTCATCGACCCGGACGCGGAGTTCACGTTCGTAACCGACCCGGCCGCCGTGCCGCCAGCCGCGACCGCGTTCGACATCCGCGGCGCTGACCTATCCCATCACGGGGCGGATTGCAGTTTCGAGACGATCCTGCGCCGCTACGAACTAGCCGACCCCGTGCTGTGGAAGATCGCCCAGATCGTCCACGAGGCTGACCTGGACGACCAGCGCTACGACGCCCCCGAGGCGGCCGGGTTCGACGTCGCGCTGCGCGGCCTGTCCATGACCTGCGCCGACGCACGCGTCCTTGAGCTGGCCGGGCCGCTGTTCGACGGCCTGTACGAATATTGCCGCCGCGCTACCCTGCTCGGCCGCGAACCCGGATAACCGCACGCCCTCGCCCCACACCATCTGCCGATCAGGAGCACCATGACCAGACGACGCCGGCGTCGGCCTTCCGCACCGCGACTGCCGGGCCAGTACACGGACACCGTCAGGGGAACGGCGTGAGCGCGGCGGCCGGGCGGGTGGCTATCGTCTTCCCCGGCGATCCGGCGAACTGGCACGCCTCGGCGCCCAGCCCGCGGCTCGCACCCGTCTTCACGGCTCTGGCCAGGATGGGCCTGGCCGCCGCCCCTGTCCCTTACGCCGCTGCCCGCGCGGATGAGATGCGCGGCCGGCTGCTGGCCGCCGACGCGATACTGGCCTGGGTGGATCCGGTCAGCGAGGACGGCGACCGCAGCGCCCTGGACGGCATCCTCCGGGACGCCGCCGCGGCCGGGGCCTGGATCGGTTCACCTCCGGACGTCATCGCCAAGATGGGCACCAAGGAAATCCTGTACGCCACCCGCGCGCTCGGCTGGGGCACCGATACCCACCTGTACACCACTCTTGCCGAGTTCCGCCGCCAGTTCCCCGCCCGGCTGAGCGCCGACGGCATCCGGGTGCTCAAGCCCAGCCGAGGCAACGGCGGCCGGGGAGTATGGAAGGTCACCCTCGGCGGTGGCCGCGACGGCAACCCCGTCCCCGGGCCGGACGCCATCGTCCTTGCCCAGCACGCCCATATCCGCGACGGGACCCGCGAGGAAGTGCCCCTCGGGCAGCTCATGGACCGCTGCGCGGCCGCCTTCGCCGCCCACGGCGGCACCGGCACGCTGATCGACCAGGCATTCGCCCGCCGCATCGGCCACGGCATCATCCGCGCTTACCTCGTCAGCGACCAGGTCACCGGGTTCGCCCGCCAGTACCCGAAGGGACTGTCCCCCGAAGACCGCGCCGCCCGCGGAATCAGCTTGGACGCCGAGGTTCCGGCAGACGGCATCATGGGCCTGCCATCCAGCAAGACCATGTACCCCCCGGGCGAGCCGGCGTTCGCCCGGCTCCGGCGGCTCCTCGAGGACGAGTGGGTGCCGGGCATGCAGGCAATCCTCGGCCTGGGCGCCGGGTCACTGCCGGTGTTGTGGGACGCTGACTTCCTGTTCGGCCCGCATACCGCCGACGGCCAGGACAGCTACCTGCTGTGCGAGATCAACGCCAGCTCCGTCACCCCGTTCCCGCCCGAAGCCGTCCCGCTGCTGGCCCGCGCCACCGCGCGGGCGGTCATGGCAGCCCGGACGGCTAGTAAACCAGCCGGAGCCGGGTTAGCCGGCGGGCTGCCGCCGTGGGCCGGGCGGTGCGATGCCAGCACCGCATGATCGTCGTTGCCCTCGCGGGGCTGCGGGTCGGCGTGCACTAGCGCGCCGGACAGCTGCGGGATCGCGTGCAGCAGGGCATGCTCGGCGCTGACCGTCACCTGGTGCGCCTCGACCACGGTAGCGGCAGGGTCGACGATGACCTCGCACTCGGCGCGCAGCCTGTGCCCGATCCACCGCAGCCGCACCTCCCCGGTCCCCAGCACCCCGGGCGTCTCCTCAAGGACGTGTTCGGCCTGGGTCACCAGTGCCGGGTCGACGGCATCCATCAGCCGCCGGTATACCTCGCGCCCGGCCTGCCACAGCACCGCCGCGATCGCCACCGTGATCCCAAGGCCCACCACCGGGTCTGCCCAGTCCCAGCCGACCGCTACGCCGCCCGCGCCCAGCAGCACCGCAAGCGACGTGAACCCGTCCGTGCGGGCATGCAGCCCGTCGGCCACCAGCGCCGCGGACCCGATCCGGCGCCCGGCCCTGATCCGGTACCGGGCCACCAGCTCATTGCCCGCGAACCCGGCCAGCGCCGCGAGTGCGACCGCGACCAGCGCGGACACCGGGCGCGGGTGCGCCAGCCTGGTCACAGCCTCCCACGCGGCCAGCGCCGATGACGCGGCGATCAGCAGCACCACTACCACGCCGGCCAGGTCCTCGGCCCGCCCGAACCCGTAGGTGTACCGGCGGGTGGCCGGGCGCCTGCCCACCGCGAACGCGATCCCCAGCGGCACCGCGGTCAGCGCGTCAGCCGCGTTATGCAGCGTGTCGCCTAGCAGCGCCACCGACCCCGACACCCCGGCCACCACTGCCTGTACCGCCGCCGTTGCGGCCAGGATGCCCAGCGACACCCACAGCACCCGCATGCCTTCCGCGCTGGCCTCCAGCGCCGCATCCACCTGGTCTCCGGGCTCGTGCGAGTGCGGGCGCAGCCCGTGCGCCGCCCGGGCCACCGCCCCGGTCAGGCCACGCCCGCTGGCCTCCCCGTGTTCGTGTCCGTGCTCGTCATGACCGTGGCTGTCGTGGTCGTGGCTGTGATCGTCCTGGTCATGGCGGTGCTCACCGTGGCTGGCGGTGTGCGGATGCGGATGGCTCATGCCTTCGAGGGTGCCAGCAGACCCGCATTGCAGCACATCCATAACTGCCACCGAGGCGCAGCCGCGACCCGCTCGCAGCAACCCCGGGCGGACAGCCTGCGTCAGTGGGCGCAGCCCAGTTCGGCGACGTACCGGGGGACCGAGGGGCACGCGGCCTCAACGGACGGTGAAGGTGCCGGTCATGCCTTTCTGGGCGTGGCCGGGGACCGGGCACAGGTAGTGGTAGGGGCCGGGAGTGGTGGCGGTGAAGGTCAGGGTGCCCTCGTGCAGGCCGGCTGATGTGGGGTTGCCAGGAACCACAGGGCCGAGCCGGTGAAGGCGGGCCGGGCGGTCATCATCGGCATCCGCGAGGCGCTCGCGTCGCCGGCCGTGATGACCAGGCCGTGCGCGGTGTCGGGGTCGGCGTTGATGAGCTGGATGGTGACCCGGGCTCCGGCGGGGACAACGATGCGCGGGTTGACCAGGCCGACGGCGCGGAATGTCTCATCGGGCCCGCCCGACGGGCTGGCCAGGATGGTCAGCCGGACCGACGTGGTGGTGAAGGTGATGGCGTTGGCGGCCTTGCTGACCTGGGCGCCCGCGGGGACCTGGCTGCCGAGCGCGGCGGCCTAGGCGGCGCTGACCCGGGGCCCGGGGGCGTTCGCCCACAGGCTGCCCATGATCTTGCCCGGGTCGGTGCCGGTGCCCGTGCCCATCATTCCGGTGCCCATCATGGCCGACGGGAGAGCGCCGGCCATCCAGCCGGGCGAGCTGACACCGCCCGTCATCCACCGGTTTTCATGATCGCGAAAGGAATCGCACTCCATAGCGATAGAAAGAGCCAAGATCGAATTAGCGCGAAAGATTCTTCGATCTATAGCCCGTGAAATCCTTCGCGTTATTGGAAGCCGACGAGGAGCAGGGCGGAGACCGGTAACTCTGCCGGGCGCGCACCACGTCGAATCATTGCGCGATGTTTGACCCCCTGGGCGGGGTCAAACATCGCGCAATCTTCCGGTTACGTCAGCCGGCGCCGTGAGCGGCGGGGCGCCTGCGTAACGGGATCCGCCGCCCTGTCGGTCTTGCTGGTGGGGCTCGCCCCCCCAGCAGGGTCCCGGCCTATTCCGCCACCTCGGGCCATCCTGGGCCGGGACCTTGCGACACGATCCCCGCTAGGGAAGACCGGGCTGGCCAGCGGCCGGCCGGAAGCGGCGCAGCCGCAGGCTGTTGGTGACCACGAACACGGAACTGAACGCCATCGCCGCTCCGGCGATCAGCGGGCTGAGGAAGCCGAGCGCGGCCAGCGGGATGGCGAGAACGTTGTAGCCGAAGGCCCAGAACAGGTTCCCTTTGATGGTGGCTAGCGTGCGGCGGGACAGCAGGATCGCGTCCGGGACGGCGCGCAGGTCGCCGCGGACCAGGGTCAGGTCGGAGGCCTCGATGGCGGCGTCGGTGCCGGTGCCCATGGCCAAGCCGAGGTCGGCCTGGGCGAGCGCGGCGGCGTCGTTGACCCCGTCGCCGGCCATGGCTACTACCCGCCCGGCTGCCTGTAGCTCCTTGACCGCCGCGGCCTTGCCGGCCGGCAGCACGCCGGCGATCACCTCATCGATGCCTACCGCATCGGCGACGGCGCGGGCGGCGCGCTCGTTGTCGCCGGTGAGCAGCACCGGGCGCAGCCCCATGCCGCGCAGCGTCCTGATCGCCTCCGCCGAGGTGGGCTTGATCGTGTCGGCGACGATCAGCACGCCGCGAACCTGCCCGTCCCAGCCAGCGAACACCACGGTCTGCCCGGCCGCCTCCGCTTCGGCCGCACGGCCAGCCAGCACGGCGGGGACGGACTGCGCCCATTCGGACTCCAGCCAGCCGGCCCGGCCCACGGCCACCGCGCGGCCGTCGGCCACGCCGGAGATTCCGAGGCCCTGGTAGCTGGTGAACGCCTCGACGGCGGGCAGGTCCTGGCCGAACCGCTGCCGGGCGCCGTCGGCGATCGCGGCCGCGATCGGGTGCCCGGAGGCGTCCTCGACCGCTCCCGCCAGCCGCAGCACCTCACCCGGATCCTCTCCCGGCGCGGCGGCCACGTCTGCGAGTGACATCTTCCCGGTGGTGACGGTGCCGGTCTTGTCCAGCACGATCGTGTCAACCACGCGGGTCGACTCCAGCACCTCGGGGCCTTTGATCAAGATGCCGAGCTGGGCGCCGCGACCGGTGCCGACCAGCAGCGCGGTCGGCGTGGCCAGCCCCATCGCGCACGGGCAGGCGATGATCAGCACCGCCACCGCGGCGGTGAACGCGGCACCGGGCCCCTGTCCCGCCGCCAGCCACGCCACCAGCGTCACCACCGCGATGGCGATGACGACGGGGACGAAAACAGCGGAAACCCGGTCGGCGAGCCGCTGCACTCGCGCCTTGCCGTTCTGCGCCTCTTCCACCAGCCGGGTGATCTGGGCGAGCTGGGTTCCGGCGCCGACCCGGGTAGCGCGGACCACCAGCCGGCCGCTGGCATTCACGCATCCGCCCGTCACCGCGTCCCCCACGGTGACCTCCGCGGGGACGGGCTCGCCGGTCAGCATCGAGGTGTCCACCGCCGAACTGCCGGACTCCACGATCCCGTCGGCGGCGATCTTCTCCCCCGGCCGGACGACGAACAGGTCACCGACGACAAGTCGCTCCGCCGGCACCCGGATCTCGCGGCCGTCCCGCAGCACCGCGGCGTCCTTGGCGCCGAGGGAGGCCAGCGCGCGCAGCGCCGCGCCCGAGCGCCGCTTGGCGCGGGCCTCGAGGTAGCGCCCGAGCAGGACCAGCACGGTCACCCCGGCGGCGACGTCCAGGTAGATGTCCGATGCGGCGGTGCCGCGTGCCAGCAGGACGAAGCTCATCCGCATCCCGGCCCGGCCGGCGTCGCCGACGAACAGCGCGTACACCGACCACAAGAAAGCGGCGGTCATCCCGACGGAGATCAGGGTGTCCATCGTGGCGGTGCGGTGGCGCGCGTTGATCAGGGCCGCATGGTGGAACGGCCACGCCCCCCACACCACTACCGGTGCGGCCAGGGTCAGGGACAGCCACTGCCAGTTGCGGAATTGCAGCGCTGGCGCCGTCGCCAGCACCACCACCGGGACCGCCAGCGCCAGGCAGACCAGCAGCCGCTGCCGCAGGCCGGCTGTCTCATCAGGCGCGGCTGACTGGACCGGGCTGCCGGATGGCTCTAGCAGCGGGGCGGGCAGCGCGGCGGTGTACCCGGCCTGCTCGACGACCGAGATCAGGTCGGCAGGGCTGACCGCGGCGGGGAAGCTGACCCGGGCCTTTTCCGTGGCGAAGTTGACGGTGGCGGTGACGCCGTCGAGCCTGTTGAGCTTCTTCTCGATCCGCGCAGCGCAGGACGCGCAGGTCATTCCGCCGATGGTCAGGTCTACGGCGCGCTCCGCGCCGTCCTGCGCGATGGCTGTCAACTGTCAGCGTCCCTTCTCGGTGCCGGCGAGTCGCCACGGTACGTTCGGGAAAATTCAATGCGGCCGAACGGGCGGTGGCGTCTGTCGCGGGCGTACGTTCATCCCGGTGGGCGGGCCTACCCGGCGAGCCGGTAGTCCCCCGCCTCGTCCAGGGCGGCGGCGACCGCCTGCTCGGCCAGCCCGGCCTCGCTGGTTACCGTCACCCGGGACTGGCCGCCGGGCACCAGGTCGACCTCGACCCGGGACACGCCCGCCAGGCCGGACAGCTCCTCGGTCACCGCGTGCGCGCAGTGCTCGCAGGTCATCCCGGTCACCGCGTATGTCGTGCTCGTCATGCCGCTATGCCCTTTCCGCCGCTGGTTTCAGGACTTCACCAGGCGGGCGATCGCGTCGGACGCCTCGCGGACCTTCTGCGCCGCGACGTCGCCGCCCTCGGCCGCCGCCTCGGTGACACAGTGCCCCAGGTGGTCTTCCAGCAGGCCCAGCGCCACCGACTGCAAGGCCTTGGTCGCCGCCGAAACTTGGGTCAGGATGTCGATGCAGTACTTGTCATCCTCGACCATCTTCTGCAGGCCCCGGACCTGGCCCTCGATCCGGCGCAGGCGCTTGAGGTAGTCCTCTTTGTTCGGGGTGTATCCGTACATGCTGCCCTCCCTTTACCTGGCACACTACCATACCGGGGAAGGGTATACGCCGGCGACGGCTGCGCGGGAAGTGCGCGCGCTGATCGTCCAGGTCACTGGCCCGTGAAGGACCGCGGTTCCCGGTCTGGTCAACGGCCAGGGCTGCGGCCCGGCGGGGGCTTCGGGTGGCGTGACGCTGCCTTCTTGCTCCGGTATTCGCGCCAGGTCAGCCATACCAGGACGGCGTCGAACACGGTCAGCGCGGTCAGGCCGGCGGAGAAGCGGACGAAGATGATCTGGTAGAGCTGATAGGCGATGAAGGCCAGCAGCAGGCCGATCAGCCATGGGTAAGCCCACAGCTTGTCCCGCAGCACCAGCGCCACCAGCACGATCTTGGCGACACCGTGGAGGAGCAGGTAGATGGCGCCGTACAGGGTCGTGCTCGTGTTCAGGTGGCTGGCGGTGTGCAGGAGGTAGCGGGCGATAATGTCGTGCGTGTCT
>Ga0318492_10000623_pt1 | contig 10722 bp, 7 predicted proteins | sample GRESIP108b1f22_FD_203292 | JGI IMG/M metagenome (GOLD analysis project Ga0318492, IMG submission 203292) | Tropical soil microbial communities from Luquillo Experimental Forest, Puerto Rico - GRE.SIPMG.108b1f22 | ecosystem: Environmental > Terrestrial > Soil > Tropical forest > Bulk soil... | reverse complement strand
CGACTGGATGGGCGTCCTACGGCTCTTCTACCGCGACAAGGCGAGGTCGCTGGAGCTCGGCGCCCGCCATGTGGGCGAGAAGTTCCGCGACGAGATCGGCTACCAGGACTACGCGGGCGTGACGTACCGGCACGTGGGCGCGTTCTGGGACTTCTTCCCCAGGGGCAGCGTGCTGCAGCGCACCGCGCCGATCTTCGATGCGCTGGTCGTGCACGACCACTCCGGCCGGCTGGAGCTCGCGAATATCCAGGCGAGCCAGGACTTCGAGTTCCGGCGGAGCGCGTTCGTGAACGCCGGCTACCAGCACGTGGACGAGTTCTGGCTCACACACACCTACCCGCAGGACCGCGCTCACGTGTTCGCGCAGTGGACCGCGTGGCGGCCGCTGACGATGGACTTCGACGCGCTCGTCGGCGACGGCATTCTGTTCGGCGCGACCGACGCCACGTCGGCGCTCGCCTGGCAGGAGGTGTACGTGCTGAACGCCACCGTCCGGCCCACGCCGCGGCTCACGGCGGCGACCAACGTGACGCGCTACCGGCTCGCCACGGCGTACAACGGCACGGATTACGTCGCGCAGTGGCTCGTGGGCGTGAACCTGACGGCGCAGTTCACGCAGCGGCTCTCGATCCGCGTCTACCCGCAGTACGACAGCAACGCCCGGCACCTGGACGTGAACGGGCTCCTGAGCTACGTCATCCACCCCGGCACGGTGTTCTACGCCGGAGTGAACAGCGGCTGGGACCGCGACCTCACGAACGACGCGCCGCGCGCCACGAGCCGGCAGGTGTTCGCCAAGGCGAGCTGGAGGTTCTCGCTGTGAGCGCCGCCCGGCGTCCGCCCGCTGCGGCCCCCACGCCGCGGTTCTTCGCCACCCCGGCCGCGTGGCGGAAGTGGCTCGCCGCGAACCACGCGAAACGGGACCACCTGGTCGTGGGCTTCTGGCGCGTGTCGACCGGCAAGCCGTGCATCACCTGGCCGCAGTCGGTGGACGAGGCGCTCTGCTATGGCTGGATCGATGGGCTGCGGCGCGGGATCGACGCCGGGCACTACACGATCCGGTTCTCGCCGCGGAAGGCGACGAGCAAGTGGAGCCGCGTGAACCTCAAACGCTTCGCGGAGCTCGATGCCCAGGGCCTCGTCCACGACGCCGGCCGCGCGGCACGCGCGAAGTGGGACGATTCGGGCGAGGCGGGCTACTCGCACGAGCGCGGGCTCATGAAGCTCGATGCGGCATCCGCGAAGAAGCTCAGGGCGAGCGCGAAGGCATGGCGCTTCTGGCAGGCGCAGATCCCGTCCTATCGCAAGATGGTCGCCGGCTGGCTGCGGAACCCCAAGCGCGAGGAGACACGCGCGGCGCGGCTCGCGACGCTCATCGACTGTTGCAAGAACGGCAGGGCGATCCCGCCTGTGGCCAAGTGGGTGAAGATGAAGCGGCCTTAGCTGAGGTCCGCCGCACCGGATCAGCGCGCGGGTGTTCCCTCGCTCGCCCAGGCTGCGCCCAGCGCGAGTGTCCCGCCGGGGTCCAGCGCCACGCGAAGCGCGCTTCGTATCGCCTCGGCCTGATGAGGCGTTCTCACGGCCACGCCCCGCGCTTCCAGCAACGCGAACCCACGCCCCGCCAGCTCCTTCACGAGTGCCGCCGCCTCCGTGCCTGAAGGCCACACGTGCAGCCGCCCGCACGGCGCGTGGAAAACGAGCCGCTCGGCCACCGGCCGGCCACTCAGGAACGCGATCGCTTCGGGCGTGTTCGCGGCGGTCGTGAACGTGAGCCGTGGGCCGGGCAGCTCCTCCATGTCCGCCACCTGCTGCCACAGCACGAGCACGCTGGAGTGGCTCACGCGTACGCGCGGCGTGCCGAGCGAGCGGCGCGCGAACTCCACGCAGTCCTCGACCCACGCGCCGTCGTCCTCGAACCCCGCGACCACCGTGAACGGCGCGTCGGCCGCGAGCACCGGGTTCTTCGCCGCGATCGCGCGGCCCACCACGGTGAGCGCAACGGGCTCGCGGCGCGGCCAGTCGCGCCAGCGCGCGGCACCGGCGAGTGTGACGGCGTCGCAGCCCCAGGCCAGCGCGGCGCGCGCGGGCGGCTGCGGCAGCAGCTTCAAGCTCGCCTGCGCGATCACGCCGAGCGCGCCGCGCGAGCCGACGAGCAGCCGGTGCACGGCGTGGCCCGCGACGTTCTTCACCACGCGACCGCCGGTCTTCGCCAGCACGCCGTCGCCGGTGACGAACGAAGCACCCAGGATGCGGTCGCGCGGCGCGCCGAACGTGCGGCGGCGCGGGCCGCTCGCGTTCGCCGCGAGCACGCCGCCGAGCGTCGCGCCCCAGCTCTCGGCCGCCTCGAGCGGCAGCTCCTGGCCCTTGGCGGCGAGCGTCGCGCGCAGGTCGTCGATCGTGATGCCGCACTCGACCGTGACCGTGTAGTCGTCCGGGTCGTAGATGGCCACGCGCTTCAGACCGGTCATGTCGAGCGCGACGTCGAAGCGCTCGGGAGCAGGTTCCCGCGACAGCGCCACGCCGCCGCCCCAGGGCACGAGCTTCAGCCCGTCGGCGCCGGCCTGGCGCACGGCGTCGGCGACCTCGGCGGCGTTCTCGGGTCGCCACGCGATGCGCGGCGCCCGGCCGCTCATCGAGAAGCGCGACGCATCGACCGTCCGCGGAGTCGTCGTGGCGTTCATATCCAGGGACCTTCCGCGTTCGCATTGGCCGCGGAGCCGCGCATCGCCTCGAACGAGCCACGCTTCGCGGCCTCGACGCCCTCGCCGCAGCCCGCGCCGCCGGGCAGGATCTTGCCCGGGTTCAGCCGCCGGTCGGGATCGAACGCGCCGCGCACGCGGTCCATCACGGCGAGGTCGTCCGCGGTGAACAACTCGCTCATCATCGGGCGTTTCTCGATGCCGACGCCGTGCTCGCCCGAGATCGTGCCGCCGTACTCGATGCACATGCGCAGGATCCGGTGCGACACCTCGAGCGCCGCGGCGTGGCCCGCCGGGTCGCTGGCATCGAACAACACGTGCGGGTGCAGGTTGCCGTCGCCGGCGTGGAACACATTGCCGGCATCGAGGCCTTTCTCCGCCGCAAACTTGTAAACGTTCGTCAGGGCTTCGGCGAGGCGCGTTCGGGGCACGACGCCGTCCATGATGGTGAACCCGGACGCGAGCCGGCCGTAGGCTCCGAACGCCGACTTGCGGCCCTTCCACAGCAGCAGCCGCTCGTCGGCGTCCTTGGCGATCCGCTCGCTCCTTGCGTGCTGCTCGCGGGCGAGGGCGGCGATCCGCTGTGCCTGCGGCTCGAGCGTCACCGCGGGACCGTCCACCTCGATCAGCAGCACGGCGGCCGCGTCGGTGGGGAGCCCGATGTGGAGCCAGTCCTCGACGAGCGCCGTGGTGTGCTGGTCCATGATCTCCATCGCCGCGGGCACGATGCCGCCGGCGATCACGCGCGACACGGTTCGGCAGGCGTCCTCGACGCTGTCGAAATCGAACAGCAGCGTCTTCACGCCCTCGGGCACGGGCAGCAGCCGCACGCAGATCTCGGTCACGATGGCGCACGTGCCCTCGCTGCCGCTGATCACCGAGAGCAGGTCCAGCCCCGGCGAATCCGGCGCCTCGCCGCCCAGCGTGACCGCCGTGCCGTCGGCGAGCACGACGACCACGCCCAGCACGTGGTTGAACGTGACGCCGTATTTCAGGCAGTGCGGGCCGCCCGCGTTCGTGGCCACGTTGCCGCCGATCGTGCTCACCTGCTGCGAAGCCGGGTCGGGCGCGAAGTAGAGCTTCTTCGGCGCGAGCTGCTGCGAGAGCCAGAGGTTCACGAGCCCGGGCTGCACCCAGGCGAACATGCGCGGCTCGTCCACGCGGAGCACCTGGTCCATGCGGTTCAGGCTCAGCGACAGCCCGCCCTGTTCGGTCGTGGCGCCGCCCGCGAGGCCGGTGCCGGCGCCGCGCGGCACGACGGGCAGGTTCTTCGCGCGTGCCCAGCGGACGAGCGCGCACACCTCGTCGGTGGAGCGCGGCAGCACCACGGCGTCGGGCGGCCGGCGCTCCATCGTCAGCGCATCGGCCTCGTACGTGAACAATGCCGCCTCGCTCGCCACCACGCCGTTCTCACCCAGCAGCGCGCGCAGCTCGGCGAGGTCGCGTTCGGTGAGCGCCAAGCTCAAGCCTCCTGCGGCGCGCGAAGCCCGGCGGCTTCGGCGAGCGCCGCGAGCACGCGGACCGCCTGCCGGTAGCCGGTCTCGAGCAGGAACGCGCTCGAGCGCCCGTGCGATTTGGCGCCGAGGATGAAGAAACCCGGCTCGTCTTCCTGCGCGCGCAGCTCGTGGTGAAGCGACGCGTCGGGGCCATGGCCGCAGTTGACGATGACCTGGTCCGCCTCCTCCGCGCGCGCGCCCGCCTTCGCGGCGAACTGCACGCGGTAGCGGTGCGTCGCGGAGTTGTACTCGAGGCCCTCGCACTCGCCGCCGCCCCACCACCTCACGTGCGGCGATCCGTCCGACTGGAGGCGGCGGCCCTCGGCGTGGAGCGCGGCGCGCACCGGCAGCACGTCGTTCGGCTCCTCGCCCGTGATGCCCGGCGTCTCGCGCCGCGTCACCCACGTGACGCGCGTCCCGGGCGCCTCGCGCGCGAGCTGCTCGAGCGCCGCCACCGTCGTCGCGGCGGACGAGCCGCCGCCGATCACGAGCACGGCCTTGCCCGCGTAGCGCTCGCGGCGCATGCCCAGCACGTCGTCGGGGTGATAGCTCATCTGCGGCGCCAGGTAGGTCTCGCCGCGCGCCGGGATGCCGCCGGTGCCCGCCCAGTTCGGTTGCCCATACGTGCCGCTCGCGTCGATCAGCGCGTGCGCGTGGAGGAAGCTCTCGCGCCCGCCGGCGTCACGCACCAGCAGCCGGAACGGGTGCTCGGCGCGCGCCGCGCCGCCGGCGGGATCGCCCCTCCGCGCGCCATGGCGCGACACGTGCACCACGTGCGCGTGCGCGTGCACGCGGGCCTTGAGCTCCGGCGTCGCGGCGAGCGGGGCGAGCACGCGCTCGGCCAGCTCGGCGCCCGTGGAGGGCGCCGCCGGATCGGGCGCGCTCCAGCCGTGTCGCGAGAGCAGCCGGGCCGAGGCGGGGCCGACGTTCATCCGCCACGGCGTGAACATGCGCACGTGGCCCCACGCGCTCACGTGCTCTCCCGGTCCGCCGCGCTCGAACACGTGCGCGTCGAAGCCCAGCTCGAGCGCGAGGGCTGCAGCCTCGAGGCCGATCGGGCCGGCGCCGATGATCGCGAGCGAGTGGCGGGAGGTCTCGGGCAAGCATGCTCCTTGAGGAGGCTGGGGCGTGGGGGCGAAAGTATAGCCGCGCGCCGCGCGCGGCTCACGCTCGCGGCGCGCGGCCCGCTTCAGGCGTCGGACGCCTTGGCGAGCACGTCGATCATGCGCTCGCGGCTCTGCTCGACCACGTCGGCGTTGCGATCGAGGCCGATCCACCACACCACGGCGGCGGCGCACGCGGCGAGCGACGTCACGGCCAGCGACGCGGCCTCGTCGTAGGCATCCGGCGTCAGCGAGCGCACGACGTACACCGCGAACGCGAGCGCGCCGGCGATGGCGAACACGCCGAGCAGCGCGCCCAGGCCGGCGGCGCCGCCGGGGCTCCGGCGACCGAGGCCGCGCTCGGGCGGCCGCATCGGGAAGCGCGCGGAGACCCAGGTGCCGAGCACGCCGCTCGAGAGCGCCATCGCGAGCCAGGCAGTCGCCATGACCGGGAGATGCGGCAGCACGTTCCGGGCGCGAAACGCCGCGAGCGTGCCGAGCACGATCACCGCCTCGAGCAGCGCGCTCGCGAACCAGCCGAGGTTCTTCGTCAGCACCAGCTCGCGCGTCGAGACCGGCAGCAGGAACAGCGTGCGGATGCCGGGCCCGTCGTAGCCCCAGAGCATGAGGTTGCGCCCCGCCAGCGAGCCGACGAGGACGAACAAGGGCATGAACGCGCCGAGGGCCGCGTTGCGGGAAGGCGCGACGACCACGAGCGCGACGGCCGTCAGGGACACGACGGCGAGCTGGTAGAGCAGCGCCGGCGTGCGCGTCATGTAGAGGAGCTCGCGCGCGACGAGCAGCGATTGGGGGCGCGTCAGGCCTGGCAGCTTGGGTCCGAGGCTGCCGCGCCCGGCACCCGAGGCGCGCGACCGCACGCGCCCGCCGATCCCCGGGCGCAGCGCCGCGGTCGTCATCACACGCGCGCCCAGCGCCAGCGGCGCGACCACCAGCACCAGGCAGGCGGCGAGCCCGGCGAGCGGAGCGTGGAGCCAGCCCGCCGGGTGCGCGCCGGCCGCCGAGGCGGGCGCGGCCACCGTGGGCAGCTTCTCGAACGCCAGGCGGACCTCGTCGAGCAGTCGCTCGGGCGTGTAGCCCGCCTTGCGCGCCTGCTCGGCGAGGTTCGAGGACGAGCGGCGCACCATGAGCTGGAAGGCGATCAAGGTCATGGTGAAGAAGAACGCCGCCACGTAGCGCATCCACTCGCGCCGCAGCAGGTCGTCGATCAGCGCCAGCACGAGCTGGAGCAGCGACGCGGTGACGAGGAGCAGCAGCAGCCCGCCACCGGCGGCCGCCCAGCCGGCGAGCGCGCCCGAGTGACGCGCGATGCCGAGCGACACGGTCACGAGCGACGGCACGGTCATGAGCATGATCGGCTCCCCGAGCGAGGCGAGCGTGTTGATCGCGAACACGTCGCGCGGCTCGAGCGGGTAGCGCTTGAGCTTGTCCAGCTCGTACGTGCGGCCCATGGCGCCGACCAGCAGCGACACCCACGCCACGCTCACCTGGCAGAGGCCGAACACGATGGGCAGGGCCTGAGCGCCGAGCTTCGCGCCCAGCGCGAACGACCCGATCGCGCCGCCCACGTAGACGGGCGACATCGCCAGCGCCATGAGCACGGTGATGCCGGCGAACGCCCAGCGCCCGCGCGTGGTCGTGGTGTTGAGCCCGATGCGCCAGCGCAGCCAGATCAGCAGCCGCAGCGTCTTCACGCGGGCTCGTTCGCCCGCGTGAGCCAGTCGAGCCCGGCGGAGGCGTCCTCGCGCGTGGCGCCGATCGTGTCGAGGAACAGCTCCTCGAGCGAGCGCGGCGCGCCGTCCGGACCGCGGCGCAGCTCTTCGAGCGTGCCGGTCACGGCGAGCCGGCCGCGCGCGAGGATGCCGACGTGCGTGCACAGGCGCTCGACCACCTCGAGCACGTGAGACGTGAGGAACACGGTCATGCGCCGCGTCGCCACCAGCTTCTGCAGCAGCTCGCGCAGCTCGCGGGTGGCGACGGCGTCCACGCCCTCGAACGGCTCGTCCAGGAACAGGAGCCGCGGCTCGTGGATGAGCGCGCAGGAGAGCGCCAGCTTCTTGCGCATGCCGTGCGAGTAGCTGGACACGAGCTTGGCGCCGTCCGCCGAGAGGTCCATGGCCTCGAGCAGCTGCACCGCGCGCCGGCGCGCTTCGGCCGGCGCGAGGCCGTGGACCTCACCCACGAAGCGCAGGTGCTCCTCGCCGCTCAGCCGCTCGAACAGGTGGAGCCCGTCGGGCACGACGCCGATCCGGCGCTTGATCTCGAGCGACTGGGTCTCCACGTCCAGCCCGAGCACGCGCGCCGAGCCGCCGTCGGGCGCCAGGAGCCCGGTGAGGATGTTGATCGTGGTGCTCTTGCCCGCGCCATTCGGGCCCAGGTAGCCGAAGAAAGAGCCCTCGGGCACCTCGAGCGTCAGCTCGGCGAGCGCGGGCACGCCGCCGAACGAGCGCGACAGGTTGTAAGTCTGGATCGCGAGCGGTGACTCGGGCATGGGCGTCCTCGGGGCGGGCCTGAGCATCGATTCGAAGACGGCACTCTAGCGCACCCTCGAATGGGGCGAGCCGGGTGCGCGGCGCCCGCTCAGCGCGTGGCGAACTGCAGCTCCGCCACGATCGGCGCGTGATCGCTCGCGCGCCCCGGGCCGTCCAGGCCGGCGACGGTCTCGCCGCTGCCGGCGTCGTCCCTGAAGCCGCGCGTCGCGATCCAGTCGAGCCGCATGCGCGCGCGGCGCTCGGCCCAGGCGAGGCCGCGCGAGGCGAGCGCGCGGAACGGCTGGGGCAGCGCGTGCACCTCGCCCAGCCGCTCGAAGCGCAGGCCCAGCGTCGGCGAGCGATCCGAGTAGCGCTCCCAGTGGAAGCCCGCCCGCGCGAGCTCGTCGAACACCGACTCGCGATGGCTTCCACGATCCGGCCGCGTCAACCGCTCGGCCAGCGAGTGCCCGGGCCAGGCGAGCAGCGCGAGCGCCGCCTCGAGCGTGGCGTGCGCCTCGCCGCGGTCGAACGTGTGCGTGTTCCAGTCGCCCGCGAGCACGACGGGGCGCCGCTCGCCCGCGAGCGCCTCGAGCAGCCGCCGCATCTGCGCGGCGCGGTGCGCGCGCGTGCGGTGCACCTCGAGGTGAACGGTCACGGCGACGAACGGGTGCGCGGGGTGCTGGACGTCGCACACGAGCGCCACGAACCGGCCGGTCATGCGTTCGCGCTCGAACAGCATCTGCTCGGGTCCGGGGAGCGGGACGAGCCGGGCGTTGGCCAGAGGCCAGCGCGAGAGTATCGCGAGCCCGAACAGCGATTCGGCGTTGTCGCTCGGCAGCGCGGTGAGCCCGTCGTCGTCGCGGCCCTTCGTGCTCTCGAGGAACAGCGCCGCCCACGCGGCGTGCAGGCCCAGTCGCGCGGCGAGCTCGCGCGCCACGTCGCGGTTCCCCGAGCGCGCCATCCCCAAGTCCACCTCGTTCAGCGTCAGCACGTCCGCGCCGGCCAGGCGTGGATGGGCCTCGAGCGCGCGCGCGATGGCCTCGAAACGGTTGCCGTGCTCCAGGTTCCAGTGGGCGACGCGGATCCGCGGCGCACCGGTCGCGGCCTGGTGCGGCCGCGCCGGCGACCACGTCCGGATCGGGGTCAGCAGCGCCGCGAGCCGGGCCTCGAGTCGCGGCCAGGCGGGATCCGCGTGCAGCGAGGTGAGCGTGGCGTGCCGCCGGAACGCCTCGCGCAACGCGTGGGCCTCGGCGGCCGCGCCATCCTGAAGCGGGGGAACGGCGACAGGGTCGGTCACGCGACGAGCGTACCCGACGCGAACTGCGCCCGAGTCATCGGTCCGCTTCGGGCGCGTTCGGGGAATGTCACGCGCGGTTTGACGCGGGCGGGCGCGACGGTGCGCTAGAATGAGCGGTCACGAGCCCGTACGCCGGTCCCATGCCTCCCGGCGCCGGGCGCCGACGGACCCGTGCCTGGCACGGGTGTTCCCGAGCTCGAACATCCATCTCGAAGGAGTCGCCCCGATGTCCCGCCCCCGCACCCTGCGCGAGCTCAAGGCCGCCGGCTACCGCCACCGGACCGTGAAGGACGAGCTGCGCGACAACATGATCGCGCGCCTGCGCGCCGGCGAGCCGTTGTTCCCGGGCATCATCGGCTACGAGCACACGGTCGAGCCGCAGATCGTGAACGCGGTGCTCTCGCGGCACGACTTCATCCTGCTCGGCCTGCGCGGCCAGGCGAAGACGCGCATCCTGCGCTCGCTGTCGCGCTTCCTGGACGAGTGGGTACCGGCGATCGAGGGCTGTCCGCTGAACAGCGACCCGCTGCTGCCCCTGACGCACCACGCGCGGCTCACGCTGGACGCCAAGGGCGACGACACGCCGCTCCGCTGGCTCCACCGCGACGAGCGCTACCAGGAGAAGCTCGCCACGCCCGACGTCACGATCGCCGACTTGATCGGCGACATCGACCCGATCAAGGCGGCGACGCTGCGGCTCGACTACTCCGACGAGCGCGTCATCCACTACGGCATCATCCCGCGGAGCAACCGCGGGATCTTCGCCATCAACGAGCTCCCCGACCTGCAGCCGCGCATCCAGGTCGGCCTTCTGAACATCCTCGAGGAGAAGGACTTCCAGATCCGCGGCTTCCCGGTGCGCATCCCGCTGGACGTGGCCATGGTGTTCTCGGCGAATCCCGAGGACTACACGAACCGCGGCAACATCATCACGCCGCTGCGCGACCGCATCTCGTCGCAGATCCTCACGCACTACCCGCTGACGCGCGACCAGGGCATGGCGATCACCGCGCAGGAGTCGTGGATCGACCGCAGGAGCGGCGTCGAGGTGCGCGTGCCGGCGTTCCTGCGCGAGCTGATCGAGGAGGTGGCGATCCAGGCGCGGAAGAGCGAGTACGTGGACCAGAACTCGGGCGTCTCGGCGCGGCTCACGATCGCGCTGCTCGAGAACGTGGTGAGCAACGCCGAGCGCCGCGGGCTCGTGACCGGCGAGAAGAAGGTGGTCACGCGCGTATGCGACCTGCAGGCGGCCGTGAGCGCGGTGAGCGGCAAGGTGGAGCTGGTGCTCGAGGGCGAGCAGGAGGGCGCCATGAACGTGGCGCGGGCGCTGCTCGGGAAGGGCGTGAAGGCGGTGTTCGCCCAGCGCTTCCCCGACGCGTTCAAGCCGCGCCGGGCGCGGGTGCGCGGCACGCAGCCGCCGGAGGAGACCGAGTCGCAGGCGGCCGCCGAGTACCGCCCGGTGCTCGAGTGGTTCTCGTCCGGGCACCACCTGGAGCTCGGCGACGACCTGTCGCAGGCGGACTACGCCAAGGCGCTCGGGAGCGTGAAGGGGCTCGGCGACCTTGCCGCCCGCTACCTCGAGCCGCGCGACGCGGACGAGCACGCGGTGGCCATGGAGCTGGTGCTCGAGGGCCTCCA
>Ga0318492_10000622_pt1 | contig 10748 bp, 8 predicted proteins | sample GRESIP108b1f22_FD_203292 | JGI IMG/M metagenome (GOLD analysis project Ga0318492, IMG submission 203292) | Tropical soil microbial communities from Luquillo Experimental Forest, Puerto Rico - GRE.SIPMG.108b1f22 | ecosystem: Environmental > Terrestrial > Soil > Tropical forest > Bulk soil... | reverse complement strand
TCGTCCGGGATGTCGTCGGGGATCCTGAAGACGTTCGTCGCGGGGATCACGAGGTACTCGGCGAACGACCCGGGGCGGTTCACGCCGACGCCCACCGCGTGGCGGCAGAGGTGGCGCCGCCCGGCGCGGCAGTTCCGGCAGAACCCGCAGGTGAGGTGCCCCTCCCCGGAGACCCGCTCGCCCGGCCGGAACGCCTCGACCTCCGCCCCGACCGCGTCCACGACGCCGACGTACTCGTGGCCGACGATCATCGGCACCGGGATCGTCCGCTGGCTCCACTCGTCCCAGTTGTAGATGTGCACGTCGGTGCCGCAGATGGCGCTCTTCCGGATCCGGATCCGCACGTCGTGCACGCCGACGTCCGGGATGGGCGCGTCGTCGACCATCCAGATCCCCTCGGTCTTCTGTGACTTCACCAGCGCGCGCATGGCCGTTCCTCCATCGCAGTTCGTGATTCTACAGCGCGGCGTAGCCGCGCACGCGGGACGGCGCGCGAGCCCCGAGCACAGCGAGGGGAGAAGCGCGCCAGGGCCCCGCCCGCGGGGTGAGGCGCCGATCGAGACGCGCGCAGTAGCGCGCGGAGCTCTGCTCGGCGGGGCGGGGGCGCAGCCCCCGTTCAACTGATGACACCCAGCGCGCGCCCCACCTTCGCGAACGCCTCGACGGCGAAGTCGAGGTCCTCCCGCGCGTGCGCGGCGCTCATCTGCGTGCGGATGCGCGCCTGTCCGTGCGGGACGACCGGGAAGAAGAAGCCGACGGCGTAGACGCCCTCGTCGAAGAGGCGCCGCGCGAACTCCTGCGCGAGCGGCGCGTCGTGGAGCATCACCGGGATGATCGGGTGCTCGCCGGGGAGCAGCTCGAACCCGAGCCGGGCCATCTCCGCCCGGAAGTGGCGCGCGTTCTCGCGGAGCCGGCGGCGCAGGTCGTCGCCCCGCTCGACGAGGTCCAGCACGGCGAGGCTCGCCCCGGCGATGGCGGGCGCGAGCGTGTTCGAGAAGAGGTACGGGCGCGCCTTCTGGCGGAGCCACTCCACGATCCGCGCGGAGGCCGCGACGTAGCCGCCGGAGGCGCCGCCGAGCGCCTTGCCGAGCGTGCCCGTCAGGAGATCGACGCGCCCCATCACGCCGTGGTGCTCCGGCGTGCCGCGCCCCCGCTCTCCCACGAACCCGACCGCGTGGCTGTCGTCGACCATCACGAGCGCGCCGTGCCGCTCGGCGAGATCGCAGATCGCGGGCAGGTTCGCGAGGTAGCCGTCCATCGAGAAGACGCCGTCGGTCGCGACGAGCTTGAAGCGGGCGCCGGCGCGATCGGCCTCGTCGAGCCGCGCCGCGAGCTCCCCCATGTCGCCGTTCGCGTACCGGTAGCGGCGCGCCTTGCAGAGCCGAATGCCGTCGATGATCGACGCGTGGTTGAGAGCGTCCGAGACGATCGCGTCCTCCTCGCCCAGGAGCGCCTCGAAGACGCCGCCGTTCGCGTCGAAGCAGGACGAGAAGAGGATCGCGTCCTCGAAGCCGAGGAACTGCGCGACCCGCCGCTCGAGGGTCTTGTGGACGTCCTGCGTTCCGCAGATGAAGCGGACCGAGGAGAGGCCGAAGCCCCAGCGCGCGAGCGCGTCCTGGCCGGCCGCGACGAGCTCGGGCCGCCCGGCGAGGCCGAGGTAGTTGTTCGCGCAGAGGTTCACGACGCGCCTGCCGTCCGCCTCGATCCAGGCGCCCTGCGGCGTGGTGAGGATGCGCTCCCGCTTCAGGAGCCCCTCGGACTCGAGCTTCGCGAGCGCGGTGCGGAGGTGGTCGTCGAACGCGGCGTGCATGGGAACCCCGTGCGGGCTGGGGCCATCGGTTTAACCGATGGCCGCCCCGGGCGCCGCTCCCCGGATGCCCGGCCCCCCGGCGAGCGCGCCCTCGGAGCCGCTCAGGTGCGCCGCGCGGCCTCGAGCACCTCGGCGAGCTGCTCGAGCGTGACCGGCTTCGCGAGGTGGCGGTCGAACCCGGCGGCGACGGAGCGGGCGACGTCGTCCGGCAAGGCGTATCCGGAGATCGCGACGACGAGCGTCCGCGCGAACGCGGGATCCGCCCGGAGCGCGCGCGCCACGCCGTAGCCGTCGAGCTCGGGGAGGCCGATGTCGCAGAGGACGAGGTCGGGCGGCCTCGCCCGGGCGCGCGCGACGCCGGCGCGGCCGTCGACCGCCACCTCCACCTCGTGCGCTGAGTTCACGAGGAGGTCGCGGAGCATCTCGGCCGCGTCCTCGTTGTCCTCGATCACGAGCACGCGGCGCGGGCCGCCCGCGGCGAGGGTGTCGCGGACGGGCCGGAGCGCGAGGACCTCGCCGCCGGCGAGAGGGAGGCGGACCACGAACTCGGCGCCGCGTCCCGCGCCGGCGCTCCGCGCGAGCGCGCCGCCGCCGTGGAGCTCGGCGAGCGACTTCACCAGGAACAGCCCGAGCCCGAGCCCGCCCCGGGTCCGGTGGAGCCCCTCGTCCGCCTGCACGAACGGCTCGAAGACGTGGGGCAGGAGCGCCGGATCGATCCCGACCCCGTGGTCGCGCACCGCGATGATCGCGTCGCCGCCGTCTCGGTGGACGGCGAGCTCTACCTGCCCTCCGCCCTCCGTGAACTTCGCCGCGTTCGCGAGCAGGTTGCCCACGATCTGCGCGACGCGCGTGGCGTCGGCGTCGACGGGGAGCGGCTCCGCGGGCGTGGACAGCTCGACCGCCACGCCCGCCGCGGCGAGCGTCGCGCGGTGGTCGTCCACCGTGCGCCGGACGACCTCGGCGAGATCGAGCCGCTCGCGGCGGAGCTGGATCTTCCCGCGCGAGATCCGCGTCAGGTCGAGGAGATCGTCGACCAGGCGCGACAGGTGCTCGGTCTGGCGATCGATCACCTCCCGCGCGCGCGTCGCCTGCGCCGTCCCCGGCGCGGCGCGGTCGAGCACGAAGAGCGCGTTCCGGATCGGTGCGAGCGGGTTGCGGAGCTCGTGCGAGAGCATTCCGAGGAACTCGGTCTTGCGGCGATCCGCCTCGCGCAGCGCCTCCTCGGCGCGGACGCGCTCGGTGATGTCGACGCTCGCGACGACGAGGTGCCAGTGATCGAGCGTGAACATCGAGGTCAGGGAGTGGCGGCCGGTGGGCCACGTCACCTCGAGCGTCGCACGCTGGCCGCTCGCGATCACCGCCCGGGACCGCTCCACGAGCGGCGCGATCAGGTCGGATCCGAACACGTCCGTGGCGCGGCGTCCCGCGAGCCGCTCGGGCGAGGTGCCGAGCGTCCGGAGCGCCTCGTCGTTCGCGTCGAGCACGACCCAGTCGACGACCTCGCCGCGCCCGTCGCGGACGAGCGTGAACACCAGCACGGCCTCGCCGAGGTTGTCGAAGAGACGTTGGTACTTTGCGTCGCGGTCGCGGCGCAGCGCCGCGGGGTCCGAGCCGCCGTCCACCGCCGGAACACCCTGCTGCGAGCCCAGGCTCGACACGTCGCAGACCCCCGCGGGAAGTGCCGCGATTGTAGTCCGAGCAGAGCGGGGAAGCACTTTGCCGCCGTCCGGGCGAGTGAGCGGTAGCCCAAACGTGCGTGCGACTTCCCAGACGGGGCGTGAGAATGGGCTCAGGCCGCGCCGGGCGCTCGTGTGGAGGCTGGCCGGAAGCGCGGGGGCGACCTACCCGAATCCCATGAACGCGACGCAGATGCAGGGGGAGCTTTCGGTTCAGCACGCGGACGGTCGCTTCTTCGTGGAGCAGGGCGGGCGGACGCTCGCCGAGCTCGTCTACGAGATGGACGATCAGGGGTACGCCGTCCTGGAGCACACTCACATCGACGAGGCGCTGCGCGGCCAGGGCGTCGCCCGGCGGCTCGTGGACGCGGCCGTCGCCTGGGCGCGCCAGACGGGCACGCGCGTGGTGCCGGTGTGCTCGTACGCGCGGGCGATCTTCGCGCGCGATCACTCGCTCTCCGACGTGCTCGCGTAGCGCGGCCGCTCGCGGCGCCGCGGGCCTCGCAGGCTCGTTCCCATCCCGGGGGACGGGCCGGGGGCGCTCTATGGACCGGAGGTGAATGCACGGCGGAGCGTCGTCCCCGGCCCCCGTCCGCGCCTCGACCGGGAGCCCGCGGCGACCGCGCTGGACGGCTAGACTCGCGAGCGCGTGCCGCGTCCGCACCACGTCGTCCTCGTCCCCGGGTTCTTCGGGTTCGCCAACCTCGGCGACTTCGCCTACTTCGGCCACGTCCGCGACTTCCTCGCGGAGATGGGCCCCGCGGTCGGGCTCCGCGGGGACGTGGTCGTCGTCCAGACGATCCCGACCGCCTCGCTGCGGGTCCGCGCCGCCAAGGTCGCCGAGGCCGTCGCCCGCGCGGCCGACGGGGACGACGGCGAGGTGAGCATCGTCGGCCACTCGAGCGGCGGCCTCGATGCGCGCCTGTTCGTGACGCCCGACGTGTCGCTCCCGTCGCCCCTCGACGTCGAGCGGTACGCGCGGCGCGTCCGGTCGGTCGTCACGGTCTCCGCGCCGCACCTCGGCACGCCGGTCGCGCACCTCTTCAACAGCCTCCTCGGGCAGCAGCTCCTGCGGTTGCTCTCGGTGCTGACGATGTACGCCGTGCGGGCCGGGCGGCTGCCGATCGGCGCCGGGCTCCGGATCGCCCACCTCTTCCGACGGCGGCGCGCGGGGGCGCACCCGGGGAGCGTCGTCGAGCAGCTCGTCGACGAGCTGCTCGCGGACTTCTCGAGCCACCGGCGGCACGAGATCGAGCGGTTCCTGTCGACGCTCGGCAAGGACCAGGATCTGCTCGGGCAGATCACGCCCGGCGGCATGGACGTGTTCAACGCGTCCACCGAGGACCGCCCCGGGGTCCGCTACGGCTGCGTGGTGACGCGGGCGCGACCGCCCGGGCTTCGCTCGTTCGCCTCGTCGCTGAAGGACCCGTACGCGATCGCGACGCACGCCCTGTACGTCGCGCTGTACCGGATCGCGTCCGGCGCGCCAGCGCGCGAGCCGCGGCTCACGCGCGAGCAGGCCGCGGCGCTCCGGCGCGCGTACGGCTGGCGCACGGACATGCGCGCGAACGACGGGATGGTGCCGACGCTCTCGCAGATCTGGGGCGACGTCATCTGCGCAGCCTGGGCGGATCACCTGGACGTGATCGGTCACTTCCACCGACCGACGCACGTGCCGCCGCACTTCGACTGGCTCAGCTCCGGGAGCGGCTTCGACCGGCCCCAGTTCGAGCAGGTGTGGCGCGAGGTCGCTGCGTTCCTCGCTGCGGGCGCCGCGGCGGAGGCGCACGGGTGAGGCTGGATCTCAGGGCGATGCGCGCGCCGCGCCGAGCGCGGCCGCCGGCGCGGCGGAGGTGCGCCGCGCGCGCGCGAAGAGCGCCACGGTCGGCGCGAGGAGCGCCAGGGCGTAGCCGATCCGGCCGGCGGCGCCCGAGGCGAGGCTGAGATCGCCCGCGGCGTGGAGCGCCGCGGAGCCGAGCAGGCCGAGCACGACTCGCGGCCACGCCGCGGCGCCCCGCCGCGCCGCGACGGCGACGCCGAGCGCCAGCGGCAGCGCGAGGAGCGCGTGGGCGGCGGGGGCGAGGCCGGCGCGCGCGAGCGCGATCGGCGAGCCCGAGCCGTGCAAGGTCGTGAGCGCCTCGATGCTCGCGAACCCCGCCGCCACGCCGAGCGCGGCGCAGAGCACCGCGCTCGATCGCCAGCCGCGCTCGACGACGAGGAGCAGCCCGGCGAGCTTCGCGCCCTCCTCGATGAGCCCGATGCCGCCGGCGAGCAGCGCCGCCGCCGGGGGACGGGCGGCGACCAGCCGGTCCCATTCGAACGGCGCGCCGAGCGCGGCGGCGACGTCGTACGCCGCGATCGCGACGCCGCACGCGGCTGCGCCGCCGAGCAGCGCGCGCGCCGCCACCCGCGCGCCCTCGCCCGCCCTCCACGCCGCATACGAGGCCCAGGCGACGGCCGAGGTCACGCATGCGAGCGGCAGGAGGAGCTCCGGAGGTCGCATCCTTGCCGACAAGGTGGGATGAGCTCGCCTGCTTGTGCGATACCCCTTTCAGGGCGCCACCCGGGCGGCCGGCCGGGGGGCGTGCAAGCACGCGAGTTCTCATGGGGGTGTGGCGGTCACTCCCTGAAAGGGGTCGCGCCAACGCACGTTCCGATCACCCAGATCTCAGCAGGCATGATGCGGTCCATGGGCACTGCGGAACCTCGCCCGGTCGCTCCTCACGCCTCCGTCGCCCGCCCCCCGGCTGCTCCGTCCGTGAGCGCGCAAGGAGTCGCGGCGCGGCTGGCGGCGGTGGTCGGCGGCGCGAACGTCGTGACCGACGAGGCGGAGCTGCTCGTCTACGAGGCCGACGGCCTCACGCACGGGCGCGTTCGACCGGAGCTCGTCGTCCTGCCGGGCTCGACGGAGGAGGTCGCTGCCGTCGCGCGCATCGCGCATGCCGCGAACGTGCCGCTCGTGCCCCGCGGCGCGGGCACGGGGCTCTCAGGCGGCGCGCGGCCGGTGCCGGGCTGCGCCGTGCTCTCGCTCTCGCGCATGCGCCGCATCCTCGCCGTCGACCTCGAGAACGGCTGGGCGCGCGTCGAGCCGGGCGTCATCAACCTCGACGTCACTCGCGCCGTCGCGGGGAAGGGCTTCTACTACGCGCCCGACCCGTCGTCGCAGAGCGTCTGCTCGATCGGCGGGAACCTCGCCGAGAACTCGGGCGGCGCCCACTGCCTGAAGTACGGCTTCACGACGAACCACGTGCTCGCGGCGCGCGTCGTCCTCTCCGACGGCGAGATCGTGGACCTGGGCGGCCCCGCCGCCGACGCGCCCGGCTACGACCTGCTCGCCGCGCTCGTCGGGAGCGAGGGAATGCTCGCCGTCGTGACCGAGGCGACGCTGCGCCTGCTGCGCAGGCCCGAGGCGACGCGGACGTTCTTCGCGACGTTCCCGTCGACCGACGAGGCCGGGAACGCGGTGTCCGGGATCATCTCCGCCGGCATCCTGCCGGCCGCGATCGAGATGATGGACCGGCTCGCGATCGTCGCCGCGAAGGCCGCGACCGGGCTCGACTGGCCGGACGTGGGCGCCGCGCTCCTCATGGACGCGGACGGGTGCGCCGCCGAGGTGGAACACGTCTCGGCGCGCGCCATCGAGATCGCCCGCGCGGCGGGCGCGCTCGAGATCCGCGTGCCGCGCGACGAGGCCGAGCGGCAGCTCATGTGGAAGGGGCGGAAGTCCGCGTTCGCCGCCGTCGGTCGGATCAGCCCGAACTACCTGGTCGAGGACGGCGTCATCCCGCGCTCCGAGATCGCGCGCGTTCTGCGCGAGATCGAGCGGATGGCGGCCGAGGCGGGCCTGCGGGTCGCGAACGTGTTCCACGCCGGCGACGGGAACCTGCACCCGCTCGTGCTCTACGACGCGCGGAACGCCGGGGAGGAGGAGCGCGCGGCGGCGCTCGGCGGCGAGATCCTGCGCCTCTGCATCCGCTCGGGCGGCTCGATCACCGGCGAGCACGGCGTGGGCGCAGAGAAGGCCGCCTACATGGCGGAGCAGTTCGCCCCGGACGACCTCGACACCATGCAGCGCGTCCGGTGCGCGTTCGACGGCGCGGCGATCCTGAACCCGGGCAAGGTCTTCCCGACGCCGCGCCTCTGCGGCGAGAAGCCCGGACGCTACGAGCCCCACCCCGCCGAGGCGGCCGGGCTCGCGGAGCGGTGGTGAGCGCCCCCGCCCCGATGGCCGACGCGGGCGTGGTGCTCGGCCTCGCGCCGCGCGCCGTCTTCGAGCCGGCCTCGCTCGACGAGGCGGCGGAGGTGATGCGCGCGCTCGCCCGCGACCGGCTCGCCGTGACGTTCGTCGGCGGCGGCACGAAGCTCGACCTCGGCCACCCCCCCGCCCGGCTCGACGCGGTCGTCCGCACCGGGCGGCTCGCGGGCGTCCGCGAGCACGCGCCCTCGGACCAGATCGTCGCCGTCGAGGCGGGGATGACCGTCGCGGCGCTGCAGCGCCTGCTCGCGCCGCACCGGCAGCGGCTCGCGCTCGACCCACCGGACGCCGAGCGCGCGACCGTCGGCGGCGTTCTCGCCGCGAACGCGTTCGGCCCGCGGCGGACGCGCTTCGGCGCGGTGCGGGACCTCGTCATCGGCATCACCCTCGTCCGGGCGGACGGGGCCGTCGCGCGCGGCGGCGGCAAGGTGGTGAAGAACGTCGCCGGCTTCGACCTGCCGCGCCTGATGTGCGGATCGCTCGGGACGCTCGGGCTCGTCGCGGAGGTGGTGTTCCGGCTCCACCCGCTCCCGGAGGCCTCCGCGACCGTCGCGATCGACGGGCTGTCCCCGGGCGCGGTGCGCGCCCTCGCGACGGCGGCGCTCGACGCCCACCTCGAGCCGGTGGCGCTCGCGGCGCTGCCGGGGGCGAGCGGCGACCGCTTCCGCGCGGCCGCTCGGTTCGAGGGGTTCGGGCCCGGCGTCCGCGATCAGGTCGAGCGGCTGCTCGCGCTCGCGGCGCGCGACGGGCGCCGGGGGGAGCGGCTCGAGGGCGCCGAAGAGGCGGCGCTGTGGGGCGCGCACGACGCGCTCCGGGGATCGGGCGACGTGCGCGCAAAGGCGACGTTCCCGCCGGCGGCGCTCGAGCGCGCGGCGGAGGCGCTCCGGCCGCTCGCCGGCGCGCTCCGCGGCGGGGCGATCCTGCTGCACCCCGCGCTCGGGATCGCGTTCGTCGCGGGCGCGCTCGATCGCGCCGAGGACGTGGCCCCGACGCTCGAGGGCGCGCGCGAGGCGCTTCGCCCCGACCACGGCGCGATCGTGCTCGAGGCCGCGCCGCCCGCGCTGCGAGCGCGCGCGGACGTGTGGGGACCGCCGCCCGCGGCGCTCCAGGTGATGCGCCGGCTCAAGGCGGAGCTCGATCCGGATGGGCGGCTCGCGCCGGGCCGGTTCGTGGGGGGGCTCTGATGGTGACGAGGGACGAGGTCGCGATCGCGGCCCACCGGACCGCCGCGCACGACGTGCCCGCGGAGGATCGCGGGACGAGCCGCGCGGGCGGCGCGCCGCCCCGCGCGCGGACGCCGGCGGACGACTGCGTTCACTGCGGGTTCTGCCTGCCGGTCTGCCCGACCTGGCAGAGCTGGCAGCAGGAGATGGACTCGCCGCGCGGGCGGATCGACCTCTTCCGCGCCCTCGACGACGGGCGGCTGCGCATGTCGCCGGCGGTGGTCGAGCACTTCGATCGCTGCCTCGGGTGCATGGCGTGCATGAGCGCGTGCCCCTCGGGCGTGCGCTACGATCACGTGATCGAGGCCGCCCGCGCACGCGTCGAGCAGGAGTACGAGCGGCGCGGCGACGACCGCGCCTACCGGGGGGTCGTCTTCGCGCTGTTCCCCTGGCCGCGCCGGCTCCGGGCCGCGGCGTTCCTCCTCTGGGCGTGGCGCGCGAGCGGGCTGCGCTGGCTCGCGCGGAGGCTCGGGGTCCTGCGGATGTCGCGCCGGCTCTCCGCGCTCGACGCGCTCGCGCCGCCCGTCGCGCTCCGCGACCTCGTCGCGCGGCTGCCGGCGCGCACGCCCGCGCGCGGCGAGCGCCGCCTCCGCGCCGGCCTCGTCGGCGGCTGCGTCCAGCGGATCTTCTTCCAGTCGGTGAACGCAGCGACGCTGCGCGTGCTCGCGGCGGAGGGGATCGAGGTCGTGGTGCCGCGCGGCCAGGGCTGCTGCGGGGCGCTCTCGCTCCACGCCGGCCGCGAGGGCGAGGCCCGCCGGTTCGCGCGCGCGCTGCTGGCGCGGTTCGAGGCCGAGCCGCTCGACGTGGTCGTGGTGAACGCGGCGGGCTGCGGCTCGCACCTCAAGGACCTCGGCCACCTGTTCGCCGACGATCCCGCGCTCGCGCCGCGCGCACGGGCCTTCGCGGCGAAGGTGAAGGACGTCTCGGAGCTGCTCGCCTCGCTGCCGGCGCGCGCCCGCCGCGCCCCCGTCCGCGCCCGGGTCGCGTACCACTCACCGTGCCACCTCGGCCACGCGCAGCGCGTGAACGACGCACCGCGCGCGCTGCTCCGATCCATCCCCGAGCTCGAGCTGATCGAGATCCCGGACGGCGATCAGTGCTGTGGCTCGGCGGGCGTGTACAACCTGCTCGAGCCCGAGAGCGCGATCCAGATCGGGCGGCGCAAGGCCGAGAACGTCCTGGCGACCGGCGCGAGCATCGTGGCGAGCGCGAACCCGGGCTGCTCGCTCCACATCCGGAGGATGCTCGCGGAGCGTGGGGCCGAGCTGACCGCCGAGCATCCGATCGAGCTGCTCGACCGGGCGATCCGGGGCGGGGGGAAGTGACCGGGGCCGTCGACGACGAACTCGGGCCCGACCTGGACTCGGGGCTCAGTGTCCGCGCTCGAGCGCGAGGATCCCGGCGCGCGCGACGTCACCGGACGCGCAGCCGGTGCGATCGCCGAGCGCCCGGAGCACGCGCGCGAGCGCGCCGGAGGGCGGTCCGGCGGGCGGGTCTGCCTCGGCGATCTCGCGCAGCGCCGGGAGCGCGGCCGGCGCGTGTGCGTCCACGAGCGCGCGCGCCGCGAGGAGCCGGAGATCGCAGGCGTCGCTCGCTCCTTCGCGCCGGAGCGCCGCGAGCGCGGCGGCGCTGCCCCGCGCGACCGCGCGCGACCAGGTCTCGAACGCCAGCGGGAGCCGCGCGTCGGCGCCGCCGGCGGCGCGCGCGCGGTCGACGAGCCCGTGCAGGTACAGGACGTCGGGGTCCTGCGTGCCGCGCTGCCCCTCGAGCGCGCGGATCCGATC
>Ga0318492_10000615_pt1 | contig 10806 bp, 7 predicted proteins | sample GRESIP108b1f22_FD_203292 | JGI IMG/M metagenome (GOLD analysis project Ga0318492, IMG submission 203292) | Tropical soil microbial communities from Luquillo Experimental Forest, Puerto Rico - GRE.SIPMG.108b1f22 | ecosystem: Environmental > Terrestrial > Soil > Tropical forest > Bulk soil... | reverse complement strand
TCGACAGGCTCAGCCCGAACGGATGCGCCCTCGCCTTCCAGCACGACGATCAGCGAGCCTTGCTTGACCTTGTCGCCGAGCTTGACTTTGAGTTCCTTGACCACGCCAGCGTGGCTGGAGGGGATTTCCATGGAGGCCTTGTCGCTCTCCACGGTGATCAGCGACTGCTCGGCCTTGACCGTGTCGCCGGGCTTGACCATCAGTTCGATGACGGTGACTTCGTCAAAGTCGCCGATATCGGGGACCTGGATTTCAATGGATGCCATGTTGTTGTCTCCCGATTACGCGTACAGCGGGTTGATTTTGTCGGCCTTGATGCCGTACTTGGCGATGGCCTCTGCCACCTTGGCCACTGGCACGGTGCCGTCTTCGCTCAGCGCCTTCAGGGCGGCGACCACGATGTAGTGGCGGTTCACCTCGAAGTGCTCGCGCAGCTTGCTGCGGAAGTCGCTGCGGCCAAAGCCGTCGGTACCCAGCACCTTGTAGGTCCGGCCCTTGGGGATGAAGGGGCGGATCTGCTCGGCGTAGTTCTTCATGTAGTCGGTGGACGCCACGACCGGGCCGGTGTGCTTGTCCAGTTGCTGCGCCACGAAGGACACGCGCTGCTCACCCGTGGGGTGCAGCAGGTTGTAGCGTTCGCAGTCCTGGCCGTCGCGGGTCAGTTCGTTGAAGCTTGGGCAGCTCCAGACGTTGGCGGCCACGCCCCAGTCCTTCTCCAGCAGTTCCTGGGCGGCGATGCTTTCGCGCAGGATCGTGCCCGAGCCCAGCAGTTGCACGCGCGGGGTCAGCTTAGGTCCTTCCTTGCACAGGTACATGCCCTTGATGATCTGCTCTTCGGTGCCAGCCGTCAGGCCGGGCATGGCGTAGTTCTCGTTCAGCAGCGTCAGGTAGTAGAAGACGTTGTCCTGCTTCTCCACCATGCGCTTCAGGCCATGGTGCAGGATGACGCCCACTTCGTGCGCGAAGGTCGGGTCGTAGGAGATGCAGTTGGGAATGGTGCCGGCCATGATGTGGCTGTGGCCGTCCTCGTGCTGCAGGCCTTCGCCGTTGAGCGTGGTGCGCCCGGAGGTGCCGCCCAGCAGGAAGCCGCGCGCCTGCATATCGCCGGCCGCCCAGGCCAGGTCACCGATGCGCTGGAAGCCGAACATCGAGTAGTACACGTAGAACGGCACCATGATGCGGTTGCTGGTGCTGTAGCTGGTCGCTGCGGCAATCCAGCTGCTCATGCCGCCGGCTTCGTTGATGCCCTCTTGCAGGATCTGGCCGGCCTTGTCCTCGCGGTAGTACATGACCTGGTCCTTGTCGACCGGGGTGTAGTTCTGCCCTGCGGGGTTGTAGATGCCGACCTGACGGAACAGGCCTTCCATGCCGAAGGTGCGCGCCTCATCCACCAGGATGGGCACCACGCGCGGGCCCAGGGCCTGATCGCGCAGCAGTTGGGTCAGGAAGCGTACATAGGCTTGTGTCGTGGAGATCTCGCGGCCCTCGGCCGTGGGTTCGATCACCGACTTGAAGATGTCCAGCGACGGCACGGTAAAGCTCTCGTCCGCCTTGGTGCGGCGGTGCGGCAGGTAGCCACCTAGGGCCTTGCGGCGCTCGTGCAGGTAGCGCATTTCGGGCGTGTCGTCGGCCGGCTTGTAGAACGGGATCTTGGGCAGCTCGCTGTCGGGCACGGGAATGTTGAAGCGGTCGCGGAAGGCCTTGATGTCCTCGTCGGTTAGCTTCTTGGTCTGGTGCACGTTGTTCTTGCCCTCGCCGGCCTTGCCCATGCCAAAGCCCTTGACGGTCTTGACCAGCACTACGGTGGGCTGGCCCTTGTGGTTCTGGGCGCGGTGGAATGCGGCGTAGACCTTCTTGGAGTCGTGGCCGCCACGGCGCAGGTCGAACACTTCCTCGTCGCTCATCTTGGCCACCATCTCCAGCGTGCGCGGGTCACGACCGAAGAAATGCTTGCGCACGTAGGCGCCGTCGTTGGCCTTCATGGCCTGGTAGTCGCCGTCCAGCGTGTCCATCATGACCTTGCGCAGGGCGCCGTCCTTGTCGCGCGCCAGCAGCGGGTCCCAGCCGGAACCCCAGATCAGCTTGATGACGTTCCAGTCGGCGCCACGGAATTCGCCTTCGAGCTCCTGGATGATCTTGCCGTTGCCACGCACCGGGCCGTCCAGGCGTTGCAGGTTGCAGTTGACGACGAAGACCAGGTTGTCCAGCTTCTCGCGCGCGGCCAGGCCGATGGCGCCGAGGGATTCCACTTCATCCATTTCACCGTCGCCACAGAACACCCAGACCTTGCGGTTCTCGGTGTTGGCAATGCCACGGGCGTGCAGGTATTTCAGGAAGCGCGCCTGGTAGATGGCCATCAGCGGGCCCAGACCCATGGACACGGTGGGGAACTGCCAGAACTCGGGCATCAACTTGGGGTGCGGGTAGCTGGACAGGCCCTTGCCGTCGACTTCCTGGCGGAAGTTCAGCAGTTGCTCTTCCGACAGGCGGCCTTCCATGAAGGCGCGGGCGTAGACGCCGGGCGCCACGTGGCCCTGGATATAGAGGCAGTCACCGCCGTGGCCTTCGCTCTCGGCGTGCCAGAAGTGGTTGAAGCCGGCGCCGAACAGGCTGGCCAGCGACGCGAAGGAGCCAATGTGGCCGCCCAGGTCACCACCGGGTGGTGGCGATTGGCCTTGACCACCATGGCCATCGCGTTCCAGCGCATGTAGGCGCGCAGGCGCTCTTCGATCTCCAGGTTGCCGGGGGAGCGTTCTTCCTGGTCCGGGGCGATGGTGTTCACGTACGCGGTCGTCGCGGAGAACGGCATGTCGATGCTCTTCTGGCGCGCGTGGTCCAGCAGTTTTTCCAGCAGGAAGTGGGCGCGCTCGGAGCCTTCGGACTCGATGACGGCGGACAACGCGTCCATCCACTCACGGGTTTCCTGGCTGTCCAGGTCAAGGGGGGCGGCGCTGTTTGCGCCTGGGGGAACTGCCGACATGGTGTGTCTCCTGGTTGTTTTGGGGCCAATTTAGTACGTTCCGTCTATTTTCACACAGGATTTTTGAAATTTCAAGTTGTGCCATTCGATTTCATAATATGAATTACAATAGAACGACCGTGCGGCGGCACGCCCTACACTTGCGCCATGCCGTTTCCGAGAATTTCCACCCTGCCCAACCAGTTGGGCCTGTCCACCGTGGGCCGCGCGCGGCGCTGGTGGCAGCGGCTCACGCCGCAGCGCCAGGATCGCGTGGCGGTGCTTGCGCCCCTGGCTGCGGTCATGCTGTTTTTTGCCGCCATCGTGGCCGCGCTGGGCTACCTGCGGCTGGAGGAAATGGACCGCGAGCAGCAGGCCGTGCAGCGGGATGTGGAATACACCCACCAGCGGCTGCGCCTGCGCCTGCTGGAACGCCAAGAACAGTTGGCACGCATCGCCCGCGAAATTTCCAACCGCGAACTCGACACCGAAGACTTCCGCGCCCGCGCCCGCTCCATGCTCAACCAGTACCCCGAGTTGCAGGGCCTGGCCTGGGTGGACGAACGCAAGAAGCTGCGATCAGCCCTGGGCACTGCCGTGCTGGTGGCCGGCCAACTCAACCCCGGCAGCAGCGACAACCAGCGCAACGACACCCTGGGCGGCTTTGTGGCCGCGCGCGAATTCCAGCAACCGGTATATGTGCAGCCCCTGGGCACCGCCACCGACACCCCACTGCTACAAATGCACTTGCCGCTGAACGAGCGCGGGCACTTTGCCGGCGTGCTGCTGGCCGAGTATTCGGTGGACGGCCTGTACCGCTACGGCGTTCCGGCCGAGGTCACCTCGCGCTACGCCATCTCCTTGCACGACGGCAAGGGTGCCCTGCTGGCGGGCACGGACATCCCCAGCCGCAAGAGCGTCAAGAGCTTGCTACCTTGGACCAGCCCCGCCGTCGAATTCGCCATGCCGATCTCCCCCGTGGGCAACGCCCTGGTGGTGCGCGGCCAGGCCTACCGCGCCTCACTGGGCGTGATCGGCAGTGGCCTGTTCTGGCTGGTCACCGCGCTGAGCGTGATGACCGCCTGGATGCTGATCGCCAACTGGCGCCACACGCGTCGGCGCCTGCAGGCCCAACAAGCGCTGATGTCGGAAACGACATTTCGCCGCGCCATGGAAAACTCCATGCTCACCGGCATGCGCGCCATGGACCTGCAGGGCCGCATCACCTACGTCAACGCCGCCTTCTGTCAGATGACCGGCTGGACCGAATCCGAGCTGGTCGGGCGCACCGCGCCCTTCCCCTACTGGCCCGAGGCCGACCGCGACCAGCTCAACACCCTGCTCAACGAGGAACTGGCCGGCAAGACCGCGCCCGGCGGCATCCAGGTCCGCGTCAAGCGCCGCGACGACACCCAGTTCGACGCCCGGCTCTACGTCTCGCCCCTGATCGACGCGGTGGGCAAGCAGACCGGCTGGATGACCTCCATGACCGACATCACCGAGCCCAACCGGGTGCGTGAGCAGCTGTCGGCCTCGCACGAGCGCTTCACCACCGTGCTGGAGGCGCTGGACGCCTCCATCTCCGTGGCGCCCCTGGGCAGCGACGAACTGCTGTTTGCCAACAAGCTGTACCGGCAATGGTTCGGCACCCAGACCCAGGGCCACCTGCGCCTGATCGCCCAGGCCGGCGTGCCGCCCAGCCCCACCAGTGACGAAGGCTCCGACAACGTAGACTCCTTCGCCGGCCTGCCCACGACGGCCCTGCCTGACACCGAGAGCGAAAGCGCCGAGATTTACATCGCCGAATTGGGCAAATGGCTGGAGGTGCGCAGCCGCTACCTGAGCTGGGTGGACGGCCGCCTGGCGCAGATGGTGATTGCCACCGACATCACCTCGCGGCGCATGGCCGAGGAACAGGCCGCCACCCAGACCGAACGCGCGCAGTCGGCCAGCCGCCTGATCACCATGGGCGAGATGGCCTCCAGCGTGGCGCACGAACTCAACCAGCCGCTCACCGCCATCAATAACTACTGCAATGGCATGGTCTCGCGCATCAAGGCGCAGCAGATCTCCGAGGACGACCTGCTGGTGGCCCTGGAGAAGACCGCCAGGCAGGCTCAGCGCGCCGGCCAGATCATCCAGCGCATCCGCTCCTTCGTGAAGCGTAGCGAGCCCAACCGCACGCCGTCCGAGGTCACGGCCATGGTGGCCGAGGCGGTGGAACTGGCCGAAATCGAACTGCGCCGCTTCAACGTGCGCCTGAACCACTATGTGGCGGCCCGCCTGCCCACGCTGATGGTGGACCCCATCCTGATCGAGCAGGTGCTGATCAACCTGCTGCGCAACGCGGCCGAATCCATCGACATGGCGCTGCGCCAGACCTCGCAGCGCATCGTGGAACTGCGCGTGGTGCCCAAGGTGCTGGATGAGAAGCAAGTGGTGGAGTTTTCGGTGCAGGACACGGGCAAGGGCCTGTCGCCCGAGGTGCAGGCCCGCCTGTACGAGGCTTTCTACTCCACCAAGGCCGACGGCATGGGCATCGGTCTGTCGCTGTGCCGCTCCATCATCGAATCCCACCTGGGGAGAATCTCGGCAGAGAACCTCTACAATGGCGGCGACGTGTCGGGGTGCCGATTTTCATTCTGGATACCGCTGACGGAAGTTGGCACCGGTTTGACCGAACATCCACGCAAAAGCAACTAGAACCCTGGAATTTCCGCATGAGCCTGCTCCCCAAAAAAGGTACTGTTTACGTGGTGGACGACGATGAGGCCGTCCGCGACTCCTTGCAATGGCTGCTGGAAGGCAAGGGCTTTCGCGTGCGCTGCTTCGACTCGGCGGAATCCTTTCTCAGCCGCTACGACGCGCGCGAGGTGGCTTGCCTGATCGCGGACATTCGCATGGGCGGCATGACCGGCCTGGAACTGCAAAACCGCCTGATCGAGGGCAAGTCCCCTCTGCCCATCGTCTTCATCACCGGCCACGGCGACGTGCCCATGGCGGTGGACACCATGAAGAAGGGCGCCATGGACTTCATCCAGAAGCCTTTCAACGAGGACCAGTTGGTCACCCTGGTGGAGCGCATGCTGGACCACGCCAAGGACTCGTTCTCCGAATTCCAGACCGCTGCCAACCGCGATGCCTTGCTCTCCAAGCTGACCTTGCGCGAATCGCAGGTGCTGGAGCGCATCGTGGCCGGCCGCCTGAACAAGCAGATCGCCGACGATCTGGGCATCAGCATCAAGACGGTGGAGGCGCACCGCGCCAACATCATGGAAAAACTCAGCGCCAACACGGTGGCGGATCTGCTCAAGATCGCCCTGGGCCAAGCTGCTCCGAAAACCTGACACTCACAATTTCATAGCATCCGACGCCCACCCGACGAGGGCTATGGGCGTTTTTCTTTTTAAAGGCCTCGGTATGACCACCACCACTGCCCAGATCATCGACGGCGTTGCCCTTTCCAAACAATTGCGCGACGAGGTTGCCCAACGCACTGCCGCCCTCAAGGCCCGCGGCCTCACCCCAGGGCTGGCCGTGGTGCTGGTGGGCGAGAACCCGGCCAGCCAGGTCTATGTGCGCAACAAGGTCAAGGCCTGCCAGGACGCCGGCCTACACTCCGTATTGGAAAAGTACGATGCCAGCATGACCGAGGCCGAGCTGCTGGCCCGCGTGGAAGCACTCAACAACGACCCCACCATCCACGGCATCCTGGTGCAGTTGCCGTTACCGAAGCACATCGACGACCACAAGGTCATCGAAGCGATTTCTCCCGCCAAGGACGTGGACGGCTTCCACGTGGCCAGCGCCGGCGCGCTGATGGTGGGCGAGACCGGCTTCAAGGCCTGCACGCCCTACGGCTGCATGAAGATGCTCGAATCCATCGGCATGAAGGACCTGCGCGGCAAGCACGCCGTGGTCATCGGCCGGTCCAACATCGTGGGCAAACCCATGGCCATGATGCTGCTGCAAGCCAATGCCACCGTCACCATCACCCACAGCGGCACCGCCGACCTGGGCGCCATGACGCGCCAGGCCGACATCGTGGTCGCCGCCGTGGGCAAGCGCAATGTGCTCACGAAGGACATGGTCAAACCCGGCGCCGTGGTCATCGACGTCGGCATGAATCGCAACGATGAAGGCAAGCTCTGCGGCGACGTGGACTTTGACGGCGTCAAGCAGGTGGCCGGGTACATCACCCCCGTGCCTGGCGGCGTCGGTCCCATGACCATCACCATGCTATTGGTCAACACCATCGAAGCCGCCGAGCGCGACGCCGCCCAACGTGGCTTGAAATGAGCAACGGCGCATCCAACTAAGACACCATGAATCCTCTCCTGCGCACCGCCCCTCTCCCCCTGTTCGACCAGATCCGCCCGGAGCATGTAGCGCCGGCTGTGGAAAGCCTACTGGCCGAAGCCAACCAGGCGCTGGAAACGGTCACGGCGGCTGACTTTCCCGCGCAGTGGGAGGCGATGGCCCGCGTGCTGGATGTTGCCACCGAACGATTGGGCCGCGCCTGGGGCGTCGTGAGCCACCTGAACAATGTGGCCGACACGCCCGAACTGCGCGCCGCCTACAACGCGGCCCTGCCCACCGTCACCGAGTTCTGGACCCGCCTGGGAGCCGATGAGCGCCTGTACGCCAAGTACAAGGCCATTGACATTGGCACCCTCAACGCCGAACAGCGCCAGGCCCACACCAACGCCATGCGCAACTTCGTGCTGGGCGGCGCCGAGCTGCGGGGCGCGGCCCGCGAACGTTTTGCCGCCATCCAGGAGCGCCAGGCCGAACTGGGCCAGAAGTTCAGCGAAAACACGCTCGATGCGACGGACGCCTTCAACTACTACGCCACCGACACCCAATTGGCCGGTGTACCCGATGACGTGCGCCAGACGGCCCGAGCCGCCGCCGAAGCCGAGGGCAAGGAGGGCTACAAGCTGACGCTGAAGATGCCCTGCTACCTACCGGTGATGCAGTTCGCCCACGACAGCGCGCTGCGCGCCACGCTGTACCGCGCCTACGTGACCCGCGCCTCCGACCAGGCCGAGGGCGAGGCGACGCGGTACGACAACTCACAGACCATGCGCGGGTTGCTGGCCTTGCGCCGGGAAGAGGCCACCTTGCTGGGCTACCCCCACTTCGGCGCCCTGTCTCTGGTGCCCAAGATGGCCCCTTCCACCGATGCCGTGATCGCCTTCCTGCGCGACCTGGCCCGCAAGGCCCGCCCCTACGCCGAGCAGGACGTGGCCGACCTGCGCGCCTTTGCGCGCGAGCACCTGAATCTGGCGGACCCGCAACCCTGGGACTGGGCCTTTATTGGCGAAAAGCTCAAGGAAGCCCGCTACGCTTTCAGCGAGCAAGAGGTCAAGCAGTACTTCACCTTCCCCAAGGTGCTGGCCGGCCTGTTCAAGATTGCCGAAACCCTGTTCGAGATCTCCATCCACCCCGACCAGGCCCCCATCTGGAACGCCAACGTGGTGTTCTACCGCATCGAGCGCACCACGCCCACCGGCCCCCAGTTGGTCGGCCAGTTCTACCTGGACCCCACGGCCCGCGCCGGCAAGCGCGGCGGCGCCTGGATGGACGACGTCTGCGCCCGCTGGCTGCGCCCCGACGACCAGCAGTTGCAGACCCCGGTGGCCCACCTGGTGTGCAATTTCGCCGATGGCGTGGAGGTGGACGGCGTGCGCCAGCCGGCCCTACTGTCGCACGACGACGTGATCACCCTGTTCCACGAATTCGGCCACGGCCTGCACCACATGCTCACCCAGGTGAACGAGCACGATGTCTCCGGCATCAGCGGTGTGGAATGGGACGCCGTGGAACTGCCCAGCCAGTTCATGGAGAACTTCTGCTGGGAGTGGAATGTGCTGCGCCACATGACCGCCCATGTGCAGACCAGCGAGCCCCTGCCGCGCGCCCTGTTTGACAAGATGCTGGCCGCCAAGAACTTCCAGAGCGGCCTGCAGACCCTGCGCCAAATCGAGTTCGCCCTGTTCGACATGCTGCTGCACACCGAACACGATCCGCAGGCGGACTTTCTGCCGCTGCTGGACCAGGTGCGCGCCGAAGTTGCCGTGATGCAGCCTCCTAGCTGGAGCCGCGCGGCCCATACCTTCAGCCACATCTTTGCCGGCGGCTACGCGGCCGGCTACTACAGCTACAAGTGGGCAGAGGTCCTGAGCGCCGATGCCTATGCGGCCTTCGAGGAAACCGCTGGCCCCGACGGATTGCCAAATCTGGAAACCGGTAGAAAATACCGCCAGGCCATCCTGGAAGCCGGTGGTAGCCGCCCGGCCATGGAGTCCTTCAAGGCATTCCGCGGCCGCGAGCCCACGCTGGACGCCCTGCTGCGCCACCAGGGCATGGCACCATGAACCGAAAACCACCGCCACGCGGTACGTCACTACAAGGGATTTGCGCATGAAACACCACACCGCCGCCGTTCTGCTGGGCAGCTTGGCCATGCTGGGTGCCGCCATGGGCGTGCAGGCGCAGACCGTCTACCGCATCATTGGTGCCGACGGCAAGGTCACGTTTTCGGACAAACCACCAGTCACGGCCGACCAGGGCAAGGTGACCAGCACCGGCGTGGGCGCCAAGGTGGATGCCAGTGGCGGCACCGCCCTGCCCTTCGAGTTGCGCCAAGTGGTGGCCAAGTACCCGGTCACGCTGTACACCGCCAAGCAATGCGCACCTTGCGACAGCGGCCGCAGCCTGCTGGCCGCGCGCGGCATCCCCTTCATGGAGCGCACCGTCAGCACCAATGAGGACCGCGACTACCTGCAGCGCCTGACCGGCGACGGCTCTCTACCCTTCCTGACCATCGGCAGCCAGCGCATCAAGGGCCTGTCGGAAGGGGAATGGACGCAATACCTGGACGCCGCCGGCTATCCCCAGGCCTCCGTCCTGCCGGCCACCTACAAGCGCCCAGACCCGTCGCCGTTGGTCGCGGTGCAAAAGGCGTCCACCGATACGGCCAAGCCCAGCGACAAGGCATCCGCCCCAGCCCCCGAACCCGTGGCTCCGGCGCCCGCCGGCCCGTCGCCATCCAATCCGGCCGGCATCACGTTCTAACGCGCACGCCGCCGACCATCACCACCGCGCACGGGGCGGCAAAATTGATGTACCTCAAATTGCGGTGATTTAGCGCTATCCCGGCGCCGAACGGGCTTGGACGAAAAACAAGCACTTGATAGACTGATTTTTTTGTCTCTAACGGGCAGGTTATACGCTTGCCCGCCATCCGCACATGAAAGTCAACCTGCCGGTCTCCCAGCACGAGTACGAATTGCCCGATGGCGAGACCCTGGTCTCCACCACCGACCTCACGGGGCGCATCACCCACTGCAACCAGGCCTTTGTGCTGGCCAGCGGTTTTGACTACCACGAGCTGCTGGGGCAACCCCACGACATTGTGCGCCACCCGGACGTTCCGCCCGAAGCCTTCAAGGATCTCTGGTCCACGATCGGGCGCGGCCGTCCCTGGAGCGGTATCGTCAAAAACCGGCGCAAAAACGGTGACCACTACTGGGTGGTGGCCAATGTCACCCCCGTCATGCAGGCAGGCAAGCCGGCAGCCTATATGTCGGTGCGGCTGAAGCCCACCCGCGAACAGGTTCGCGCCGCCGAGGCCCTCTACGCCAAGATTGCCGCCGAGCGCGAGAGCGGTAAAAAGACCTTTTTGCTGCACGCCGGCAACGTGCGCGCCATTGGATGGCGCGACTGGCTCGGCAAGTTGCACCGCATGACCCTGTTGCAGCGCGCCAGCCTGGGTGTGGTGGCCGTGGTGGGCCTGACTGTTGCGCCCCAGTGGCTGCTCAACACCAATCCGACATGGACCG
>Ga0318492_10000614_pt1 | contig 10817 bp, 10 predicted proteins | sample GRESIP108b1f22_FD_203292 | JGI IMG/M metagenome (GOLD analysis project Ga0318492, IMG submission 203292) | Tropical soil microbial communities from Luquillo Experimental Forest, Puerto Rico - GRE.SIPMG.108b1f22 | ecosystem: Environmental > Terrestrial > Soil > Tropical forest > Bulk soil... | reverse complement strand
GGAGCTGGTGACCGTGTAGCTCCTGGTGAACCCGTCGGCGCTCTTGAGTGTGATCGACGCGGTGCTCACCGCCGTGACCTGGCCGGTCTGTACGTCAACGGTCTGGTAGCCGCCGCCGGGCTTGGCCACGACGAGCTGGCCGTGCAGCGCCCCGAACAGGCCGCCGAAACCGAACCCGCCGCCGAAACGGCGGTACCCGGGCCCGGGCCGCCCGGGCTGCTGGCCGGACGGCATGGGAAGCGGGGCCGGCGTGGCGGCCGCGGCGCTCGGGGAGGCCAAGGGGCCGGGAGAATTCGTCGCGGCGAGCGCCGCTCCCGCGCCGCCCAGCAGCGCGGCCACCGCCACTCCGGTGAGGACGTACGGGCGGCGAGACCAGGACCGGGGACTCATCGGGCCGATCGGGCGCGTCGAGTGCATCCGGCCCATCTCGATCACGTCTTCCCGCTCGGCGGGGTCGGGCCGGTCCGCCGGCATCCACCAGGCCTGATCGTTATCTGACGACTCGTCCGACATCGGAAGACGGCTCCTCGCGGCGTGAGACACCCCTAGTCGGTAGGTTGCCGCCCGGAGCTGAGCGCACGCTGAATGCCAGCGCAGACCGCGCTGCAATGTCAGGCCCCCTGCGAGCGCGGGTGCGGATGACGCGCGGGCGATGACCGGATTCGCCCTACGGAACGCCCGTCATGCCCTGACCGGCTGACCACCGGCGCTTAGTACGGCGGAGAGCGCGTCCATGGCCGAGGGCACGAGGGTGTAGTAGGCCCACACGCCGCGCTTGTCCCGGGTGAGGATCCCGGCGTCGACCAGGATCTTCAGGTGGTGCGACACGGTCGGCGATCGTGATGAGCGACGAGGCAAGCGCCGATCTGCGCGAGGAGGTCCGCGCCCGGTACGCCAAGGCGGCCCGAGCAGTTCTGGAGCCCCGGCCCGGCGTGACCGCAGCGTGCTGTGAGAGTTCTGCCGCGGACTCGTGCTGCGGCGGCTCGGCCACAGGGTCGTGCTGCGTCACCGGGCCGGCGGCGCTGGACCCGGCCGGCAGCTTCGGCGGCCAGCTGTACGCCGACGGCGAGACCGACGGCCTGCCGGAGGAAGTCGTGCTGGCCAGCCTGGGCTGCGGCAACCCGCTGGCGGTCGCCGACCTGCATGAGGGCGAGCGGGTCCTGGACCTGGGCTCGGGCGGCGGCATCGACGTGCTGCTGTCGGCCCGGCGGGTCGGCCCGTCCGGGTTCGCCTACGGCGTCGACATGACCGACGACATGCTGGCCCTGGCCCGGGCCAACGCCGCCCAGGCCGGGGCGGGCAACGTGGAGTTCCTGAAGGGTCAGATCGAGGCCGTGCCGCTGCCCGGCGCGGCCGTGGACGTGGTGATCTCCAACTGCGTGATCAACCTGTCCACCGACAAGCCCGCCGTGCTGGCCGAGATGTTCCGCGTCCTGGTCCCGGGCGGGCGGATCGGCATCGCCGACGTGGTGGCCGAGGATCACTTGACCTCGGCTCAACGCGCCGCCGCGGGCTCCTACGTCGGCTGCATGGCCGGCGCCCTGTCCCGGGCCGAGTACCTCGACGGCCTGGCCGCGGCCGGGTTCACCGAGGCGTCGGTGACCTTCACCGGCCAGGCCGCTCCGGGGATGCACTCCGCCATCATCCGGGCCGTCAAGCCCGCCACCCGATGAATGCTGCGCGGCCGCGGCGGCTGGTGGCCGAGTTCACCGGCACCGGCCTGCTGGCCGCGGTCGTGGCCGGGTCCGGCATCGCCGCCGCCGATCTCGGCGGCGGGGCGCACGCGGATCAGTCCCGCCGACCGCGGGCATGCCCGCGATCTGCGCTTTAACTGCGCCATAAGCCCTAAGGAACATTTACTCAGGAGGCCGGATCGACCCCGGCTCTGCTTCGCCCGGCTTGGCCCTTCACGAGTGCCTGGCCCGGGCTGCGCCCCGGTTATGCAGCGCATTCGCCGCCGGGGCCGACCCCCCTGTTCCTGCTGTCCGCCGTGCCGCTGCGCCGCGCACGTCATCCGTGCGGCAGCATCCCCTGGCTGGGACATCTCCAGGTTCGCGGCCCGGCTGCTACTCCGAGCGCTGCTGCGGTATGCCCGCGAGCAGTGCGCGAACTTCTGTCTCCCGGTACCGGCGGTGACCGCCGAGCGTACGAATGGAAGTCAGCTTCCCGGCCTTGGCCCACCGCGTGACGGTCTTCGGGTCAACCCGGAACATGGTCGCGACCTCTGCTGGGGTCAGCAGAGGCTCGGCCTCTGGTGTGCGTGCAGACATGTTGACGGCCTCTCCTCCTGGACCGGTATTGCGATCCTGCGTGTGTTGCTGTGGCCGGCTCCTGAGGGAGCCTGCCATGGATGTCCCATATGGTCTACTCAGACCATATTGCCATCACCAGCGGTGACAAGTCGACGACCACCAGAAGCAAACATTTCTCCATGAGTCGCCCGCTCTCCTCACATTCTAGTCACGCAGCGTGAGATAGTACACGACACGTGACAACCAGCAATTCGGAAAAATCATTCCCCCCTCTCCGTCAGCTACCTAGCTCGACGGCCTCCAGATCACGCCACCGGGCGCGCAGCCGCTGGTACATGGCGGCGGCGACCTCGAACTCCCTGCTGGCCAGGGCGCTCACGGTAGCGGATACCTCAGCCACCGACTGGTCCGCGCGCAGCGCGTCGTCGTCGAGCAGCTGAACCAGCCCTCCATAATCGAGCTCCACCAGCGAGTGCGGATGGAACTCTTCCAGCCAGCGCCCGATCTCCTCGAGCGCCACGGTGGCCCGCACCAGGTCCGCCGTGCCCGAAGTCCCGTCGTCTGGGTCGGTCCCCAGCGCGGTACCGGGGACCCGCCGGACCGTGGCGAGCGCGCGGGCTACCCGCCTGCGCGCCTGGGCCATGGCTGTCGCGTAGATGAGCGTACGTGTCGCAGACGCCGTGGCCGGCCTGCTGCCTTCCCCGTCACCCGCCGTGCCGAGCACGAGCCAGCGCTCGGTCGGCACGAACGGGACGAACCAGGTCGGCGGCACTGACCAGGTGCTGCTTTGTATGTAGACCCGTGAGGCCTGCTCCTTCCTCTCCCACCGGGCGAAGTCCTCGGCGGCCCGGTCTGCCTGCTCGGGAGCGAAGGCGTCCGCGAGCGGCGGCGCCGTCGTGGCCCGCAGCCGGCCCAGGGACAGCCAGGACCGGAGCCTGGTCTGCCACGGGCACACGTACGTCGTCCCGTCGGCCCAGCGCACATACGCGTGGTCACTCTCCCGCGCGGGCGCCACGATCGGCGGCAGCGCGATAATCCTGCGCAGCGCTTCTTCACGCTCGGCTTCGAGCGCGTCCGCCCTGCGCGGCCTGTCCGCGGATGCGGCATATGCCTCCCAGCGGGCCCGCTCTGTCCGCCCGAAGGCAGATAGCGGTTCATACACCCGCAGAAAGGCAGCACACGGCAGCATGATCAATCGTGACATACCGGGGCCCCTCAACAGAAGTCCCTAGACTAGATGAAATTGCAGAGGACTGTGCATCGGACTGTGCATTCAGGCTGAGACTCTCTGGTCCTCCGGGGGTTCCCACGCGCTCTGCGCCGAGATCATCGGGCGGAAGAGGCTCACGCTGCGGCGGCCTCGGGCCTGGCGTCTTCGGCATACCCTTGATCCCTGAGATCCCACGTCAATGGCGACAACGGACTGAGCCAGGAGTCACCGTCGTGACCAACGTATCCGATAATTCCGACAGGCCCCTTCCCGGCCTGCCCCTTCCTGGCCAGGCCCATCCTGGCCAGCACGGGGCCGGCGAGGCGGGAGCCGCCCGCAGCGCGGCCGAGGCGGCGCCGGCGCCCGGCCCGGCCGTGCCGGCGCACGGGGCGTACGAGCAGGTGGTGTTCTGCCACGACGCGCCGACCGGGCTGCGCGTGATCATCGCCATCTACTCCACCGCCCTCGGGCCGGCGCTGGGCGGGACCCGCTTCTACCCGTACCGGAGCGAGGAGGCGGCCCTCGCCGACGTGCTGAACCTGGCGCGCGCGATGGCGTACAAGAACGCCATGGCAGGCCTTGATCACGGCGGCGGCAAGGCCGTCATCATCGGCGATCCGCAGCAGCTGAAGTCCGAGGCGCTGCTGCGCGCCTACGGCAGGTTCGTGCAGTCACTGAACGGCCGGTACATCACCGCCTGCGACGTCGGCACCTACAGCGAGGACATGGACATCGTGGCCCGCGAGTGCCGTCACGTGACCGGACGGACGGTGCCCAACGGGGGCGCGGGCGACTCCTCGGTGCTCACGGCGTTCGGGGTCTTCCAGGGGATGCGGGCGGCCGCCGAGCACACCTGGGGCACGAGCAGCCTCGAGGGCCGCCGGGTGGGCGTCGAGGGCGTGGGCAAGGTCGGGCACCGCCTCGTCGACCACCTCATCGAGACCGGCGCGCAGGTGGTGATCTGCGACGTGAACGCGGCCGCCGTGGACCGGGTGCGGGTCAGGCACCCCGCGGTTGAGGTCGCGGCCGACCGCGACAGCCTGCTCGCCAGCGCCATCGACGTGTTCTCACCGTGCGCGCTGGGCGGGGCGGTCAACGACGACAACATCGGGCTGGTGAACGCCAAGATCATCTGTGGCGGCGCCAACAACCAGCTGGCTCACCCCGGCATCGAGAAGCTGCTCGCCGACCGCGGCATCGTTTACGCGCCCGACTACGTGGTCAACTCCGGCGGGGTGATCCAGGTCGCGGACGAGATCGGCGGCTTCAGCTTCGAGCGGGCCCAGGGCCGGGCGGCGCAGATCTTCGACACCACCAGGAAGATCCTCGCGATCGCCGATGACGACGGCGTTCCGCCCGCGGTCGCCGCCGACCGGCTGGCGGAACGGCGGATGTCCGAGGTCGGCCGGCTGAAGGGCATCTGGCTGGACCGCTGACGCATGACCTACGGCGCCGGACCGGGCCCGGGCACCAGGAACCTGGTCACCGGGGAATCTGGCCACGGTCCGTCCGCAATGGCTGGAGGCGCCGACCGCCCAAACCAGGTACCGTTGTATATGCACGGTAGAACGAGCGCGCTGCGCTCCCCGCAGAGGAGAGGTGGCGGGTGGTTTAACTGTGCGAGAAAGCCCGCAAGCGTCAGCGCGCTGAGGGCAAAACATCAGTGCGGTGACTTGGGGCCCTGACCGGGGGCTCCCGTACGTTCGAGGGGGTCGAGCCAATGGGGCGCGGCCGAGCCAAGGCCAAGCAGGTGAAGGTTGCCCGCCAGCTCAAGTACAGCGGCGGAGGCATGGATCTCGACCGGCTGCGGGCTGAGTTTGGCGTCGGCACGGACCGGCAGGACGCGGACGATCACGACCCGTACGCGGATTTCGCGGACCGCTACTCCGTGGACGACGAGAACGACGACGACGACGACGGATACGCCGACTACGGCGGGGACGACTTCGACGACGAGGAAGACCTCGACGAGGACATCGACCAGGAGGACCGCGAGGAGGAGGAAGGCCTCGAGGTCGACGGCGGTGCCGGCGGCGCGTCGCCCCGCGGGTACCCGCGCGCCAAGGGCAGCTCAGGCGCCCGGGTGGACAAGGCGAACGGCAGCTGAGTCCGGAAGCCGGCCAGGAGCAGGGCCGGATCCAGCCGGGAACTGAGCCCCGGGTCAGCCAGGATGACAGCCGACGAGCCGGGCTACGCCGGCGCCCTCGGTTATCTCGCCGGCCAGCCAGGCTGGCACGCCTCGGGCCGCGAGCAGGCTGAGCGCCGCGTCGGCGTCGGGCGCGCCGACCACGGCCACCATGCCGACGCCCATGTTGAAGACCCGCTCCATCTCCGGGCCTGCGATGCCGCCCCGCTCGGCGAGCAGGCCGAACACCGGCTGCGGGCGCCACGTCGCCCGGTCGACCACGGCGTCGGCGCGCGGCGGAAGCACCCTGGCCAGGTTCAGCGCGAGTCCGCCGCCGGTGACGTGCGCGAAGGCGTGCACGTCGCAGTCCTCGGCCAGGGCCAGGCAGTCCCGGGCGTAGATGCGGGTCGGGGTGAGCAGCTCCTCGCCGAGCGTCCGGCCGAGCCCGGGCGGCGCCGCGTCGAGGTCCAGCGCCTCGCCCGCCCGGCTCAGCACCTGCCTGACCAGTGAGTACCCGTTCGAGTGCAGGCCCGTCGACGCCATCGCGATGACGACGTCGCCCGGCCGGACGCGGTCCGGCCCGAGCAGCCGGTCCGCCTCGACCACCCCGGTCGCGGCGCCGGCCAGGTCAAAGTCATCGGGGGCCAGGTGACCGGGATGCTCGGCGGTTTCCCCGCCGATCAGGGCGCACCCGGCCAGGACGCATCCCTGCGCGACCCCGCCGACGATCGCCGCCACCCGCTCCGGCCGGATCCGGCCGCACACCACGTAGTCGGTCAGGAACAGCGGCTCCGCCCCGCAGGCCACGACGTCGTCGACCACCATGCCGACCAGGTCGATCCCGATCGTGCCGTAGGCGCCGAGCCGCTGCGCGATCACCACCTTGGTGCCCACGCCGTCGGTGGCGCTGGCCAGCAGCGGCCGCCGGTACCCGGTCAGCCGGGAGGCGTCGAACAGTCCCGCGAAGCCGCCGATGCCGCCGACGACCTCGGGCCGCGCGGCGCGGGCCACGGCCGCCCGGATCAGGTCGACGGCGCGCTCCCCGGCCGCGATGTCCACCCCGGCCTGCGCATAGCTCAGGGCCTGTTCCCCGCGTTCCTCCGGCTCGGTCATGCCGGACCCGGCACCGCGTCCTCCAGCAGGTACTTGCCCTGCTCGGCCGCGGCGACCCCCAGCGGGTAGTCGCCGTCGAAACAGGCCCGGCACAGCCGCTGCCTGGGCAGCGTGGTCGCGGCGATCAGGCCCTCGAGCGAGGCGTAGCCGAGCGAGTCGGCCCCGATCGACACCCGGATCTCCTCGGCCGACAGGCTGCCCGCGATGAGCTCGGCCCGGGTCGCGAAGTCGATGCCGTAGAAGCACGGCCAGGCCACGGGCGGGCTGGAGATGCGGACGTGCACCTCGGCGGCCCCGGCTTCGCGCAGCATGGTCACGATGGCGCGCTGGGTGTTGCCGCGGACGATCGAGTCATCGACCACCACGACCCGCTGGCCCGCGATGACGTCCCGGAGCGGGTTCAGCTTCAGCCGGATGCCGCGCTGCCTGATCGTCTGGCTCGGCTCGATGAAGGTCCGGCCGACGTAGGAGTTCTTGACCAGCCCCTGCCCGTACGGGATGCCGCTGGCCTGGGCGTAGCCGATCGCGGCCGGCGTGCCCGACTCCGGCACCGGGATGACCAGGTCGGCCTCGGCCGGGTGCTCGGCGGCCAGCCTGCGGCCCACCTCGACCCGGGTGGCCTGGACGCTGCGGCCGGCGATCGCGGTGTCCGGGCGGGCCAGGTACACGTACTCGAACAGGCACCCCCGGGGCCGGGCGGGGGCGAACGTGCGGGACCGCAGGCCCCGCTCGTCGATGGCGATCAGCTCACCCGGCTCGATCTCCCGCACGAACGACGCCCCGACGATGTCCAGCGCCGCGGTCTCGCTGGCCACCACCCAGCCGCGGTCCAGCCGCCCGAGCACCAGCGGGCGGAACCCCTGCGGGTCGCGCGCCGCGTAGAGGGTCCGCTCGTCCATGAACACCAGTGAGTACGCCCCGCGCACCAGGGGCAGCGCCGCCAGGGCGCCAGCCTCGATGCCCCGGGCCCCGTCGCCCGCGGAGTCCCCCTCCGTCGGCCGGGTGAACAGCGCGGTGAGCACGTCGGTGTCGGACGTCGCCCCGCTCGCGTCGCCCGCGGGGCCGCCGTTCGGCTCCGTCCCGCCGCGCCGGGCCGACTCCTCCACCAGCGCGGCGAGTTCCAGGGTGTTGATCAGGTTGCCGTTGTGGCCGAGCGCGAGGCCGCCCGACGCCGTCGCGCGGAACGTCGGCTGGGCGTTGTTCCACACCGATGACCCGCTGGTGGAGTACCGGCAGTGCCCGACCGCGATGTGGCCCTGCAGCGAGTTCAGCGCGGACTCGTCGAAAACCTGCGGGACCAGGCCCATGTCCTTGAACACCACGATCTGGTCGCCGTCGCTGACCGCGATCCCCGCCGACTCCTGGCCGCGGTGCTGCAGCGCGTAGAGGCCGAAGTAGGCGAGCTTGGCCACGTCCTCGTGCCGTGACCAGACGCCGAACACCCCGCAGGCATCCCGCGGCGGGCGTTCGGTGGGGTGAAGATCATCCGACAGGCGGCCATCAGGCTTGACCACCTCGACAGTCTATGGGCTGCGCCGCGCCGGTCAGCCGCTTGCCGCGCCCGTGGCGGCCAGCGGCAGGTACTCGGACAGGTCGGCGCGCGGGCCGCTGGCGCTGACCGCGCCGTCGCCGACCGCGCTCGCCCACGAGGTCCGCCCGGTCGCCAGCCTGAGCCAGGTGACCGGGTCGGTCTCGACCACGTTCGGCGGGGTGCCGCGGGTGTGCCGGGGGCCGGCCACGCACTGGACCGCCGCGTACGGCGGGATGCGCACCTCCACCGCGCGGCCGGGAGCGCGCTCGGCGAGCAGGCCGAGCAGGTACCGGACGGCGCAGCGCAGGGCCTCGGGCTCGGGAGTACGGCCGGCGTCGAGCGCGGCTCCCGAGGCGCCGGCGCAGCCTGCGCCGAGTGCCTCCGCGGTCAGCTCCCCCGGCCACTCCGGGCGGCCCAGCGCCGCTCGCTGCGCGTTCACGGCGGCAAGCATGCGGGCGGGATCACCTCGTCGCACTGGCATCGGCAGCGAACTTACGAACTCTTTTCATCCGTTGATGTCAGGTAAAGAGTAGGTGGGCAGGCATGGGGAGGATGAAGAGGGTTCGCCGCACCGGCGCGCCCCGCGCGCGGCAGCGAACGCGGACAGACCGGGTCGGTCGATAACTTTTCGCGACAGCCACTAGCCGAACCGGGGGTGGACGGGTCATCGTTCCGGTATGCCTGGCAAACGCAACGCGCGCTCCAGGGTCCGCGGATCCTGGGCCGCCAGGCTGATCGGGGTCGGCCTCGCGATCGTGCTCGCCGCGGTCGGTGTCACCCTGTACCTGGTCTACGGGAACCAGGCCAGCCACGCCACGCTGCCCACGCGCGTGCTCAGCACGCAGGCGATCGGCCTGGTCAACCCGGGCCCGCCGCCGCAGGCCGGCGCGAGCGCGGCTCCGCAGGCGTTCCTGGCGTCGCGCTCGGACCTCAGCTTCGTCCCCGCCGGGCCGCCGGCCGCCGACTGGACGGCCGACCAGATGGCCGGCGGAACGTACATCTTCATCTACCTCCCCAACGGGCGGTGCCTGGCGTCCTCGCAGGCGTCGGCCGTGAGCCTGGCCCGGTGCAACCTCGCCGCCGCCGGCCAGCGGTGGGTCCGCCAGCGCCTGGCCAGCCAGGGCGGGGTTGACTACTGGCAGTTGCGCAACCTGTCCAACGGCCGGTGCCTGACCGCCCCTGCCGGGAGCGGGGCGGCCCAGCCGGGGCCGTCCACCGCGCGGCTGGAACGCTGCCAGGCGTCCCCGGGCTGGATCCAGCTCGTCGCGTTCATGACCGCTTCCTGACCGGCCGGGCGCGACCCGGTCCGGTCCCGCGGCCTCCCGTTATGGATCCCCTGCTCAGCCGAACAGAGCGGGCAGGGTGGCGCGGTGCGCGGCCGCGAGCTCGTCCAGCGGGATGGCGAAGCAGCCGGTGGCCTCGAGGCTGGCGCCGCCGGTCACCCCGAGCACCGCGGCCGGCACGCCGCGGGCGGCGCAGAGCGCGGCGAACTCGGCTTCGGCGCCGGGCCGCACGACGACCACCGCCCGTGCGGCCGACTCGCCGAACAGGCACGTGAACGCCTCGCCGGGCAGCTGCACGCGGCATCCCTGCCCCCCGGCCAGGCAGGACTCGGCGAGCGCGATGGCCAGCCCGCCGTCGGACAGGTCGTGGGCGGCCTCCAGCAGCCCGCCGGCGGCGCCGGCGATCAGCACGGCGGCCAGCTCGCGCTCGGCGGCCAGGTTCACCGCGGGCGGGCGGCCGCCCAGGTGGCCGTGCGCGACATGGGCCCACAGCGACCCGCCGAACTCGGCCTCGCTGCGGCCGAGCAGCACCACCTCACAGCCCGCCCGGCGGAAGCCGATCGACAGCCGGCTGCGCACGTCGTCGTGGACGCCGAGGACGCCGACGATCGGGGTCGGGTGGATGGCCGCGTCGGCGGTCTGGTTGTAGAAGCTGACATTGCCCCCGGTCACCGGCACGCCCAGGGTCAGGCAGGCGTCGGCGAGACCGCGCACCGCCTCGGTGAACTGCCACATCACCGCCGGGTCGGTGGGCGCGCCGAAGTTGAGGCAGTTGGTCACGGCCAGCGGCCGCGCCCCGGTCGCGGCCACGTTGCGGTAGGCCTCGGCCAGCGCGAGCTGCGCGCCCGCGTACGGGTCCAGCCTGCAGTACCGCCCGTTGCCGTCCACGGCCAGCGCCACCCCGAGGGAGGTCTGCTCGTCGACCCGGACCAGGCCGGCGTCCTCCGGCATGGCCAGCACCGTCTCCCCCCGCACGTAACGGTCGTACTGCTCGGTCACCCAGCTCTTGTCGGCCGCGTCCGCCGAGCCGAGCAGGGCCAGCAGCGCCGACCGGAGTTCCCCGCCCGTTCCCGGGCGGTCCAGCCGGGACGGGTCGTCGGCCGCCAGGGCCGCCTGGCCGGGCGGGCACGCCGCCGGGCGCAGGTAGACCGGGCCCTGGTCGGCCGCGCTGCCCGGCGGGATGTCGACGACGAGCTCGCCGTGCCAGGTCATCTCCAGCCGCCCGGCGCCGGTGACCTCGCCGATCACCGTGGCCGGAACGTCCCACTTGGCGCAGATGGCCACGAAGCGCTCGAGCCCGGAG
>Ga0318492_10000608_pt1 | contig 10852 bp, 7 predicted proteins | sample GRESIP108b1f22_FD_203292 | JGI IMG/M metagenome (GOLD analysis project Ga0318492, IMG submission 203292) | Tropical soil microbial communities from Luquillo Experimental Forest, Puerto Rico - GRE.SIPMG.108b1f22 | ecosystem: Environmental > Terrestrial > Soil > Tropical forest > Bulk soil... | reverse complement strand
ATGCGCGAGAACAGGTCGCCCACGCCGAAGAGCGTCCCGAGCCGGAACGTGATCGCGTTCTTGTCCGCCAGGTACTTCTCCGCCGCCAGCTTCGTCGACGCGTACAGGGACAGCGGATTCTTCGGCGAGTCCTCGTCCAGCTCCTTGTCCTGCGCCCCGTACACCGAGCAGGTGGACATGAACACGATGCGCCCGTCGAAGTGATTCGCCAGCCACTCGACGGTGTTCTGGTTCACGGCGATGGTCGCGTCGGGGTCGATCTGGCACGCGCCGTCGCCCACGATCCCCGCGAGCCAGACCACCGCGTCGGCCCACTTGAGCTGCGGCTTCAGCCGGTCGGCATCGCGCACGTCGCCGTACACGAAGTCGATTTCCTTGCGGAACGAGTCCTCGTACAGGATCCGGTCGTACACCCGGATCGCATGCGGCGATTCGTCGAGCAGGTCGGTCACCGCCCCGCCGACGTATCCCGCCCCGCCCACGATCAAGACCTTCATCGTCTCAGCTCCCGTTCCAGGATGTCCACGATCCGCTCCGCCGTGCGACCGTCGCCCAGCCAGCGCAGCTGCTCGTCGGACACACGGTATCCCTTGAAGAACTCCGTCGTCATCCGGACCATCTCGTCGACCGGCCGGGTCTCCCCGACGAGAACGCTGTTGCCGAACTCGACCGACTCGGGGCGCTCGGTGAAATTGCGCGGCACCGCGACCGGCACCCCCAGCAGCGGGCACTCCTCCTGGCTCGTTCCCGAGTCGGAGACCACGCCGAACGCCTGGTACTGCAGGTCGAGATAGTCCAGGAACCCGTACGGGCCGAAAAGCCGGACGTGCGGCTTGTCGTCGAGCAGGCGGTGCTCCTCGATCAACCGGACCCCGCGGTTGAACCGCACGAGCCTGACCGGTAGATCGAGGGTGGCGCCCAACCGCTCCAGGTACTCGAGGATGTGCCGGTACTGGGAAACGCTCGACAGATTCTCGTTCCGGTGCACGTCGGCCACGAGGTAGTCCCGGGAGCGAGGCCCGGACGGCAGGTACTTGCGGACGACCTCGACGATCGTGTTGCCGACCACGAAGATCCGGTCCGGGTCCTTGTTCTCGCGGGACAGGCGCTCCTTGTAGAGCTCCGTGTACACGAACACCCAGTCCGACACGTAGTCGCAGCAGACGCGATTGACCTCCTAGGGCATTCGCCGGTCGTACGACCGCATCCCGCCCTCGATGTGCGCGATGCGGTATCCCTGCTTGAACAGCGGCACGCTGGCCAGTGCGGAGTTCGAATCGCCGAGGAAGAGGATGACCTCGGGCCGGATCTTCTCGCGCTCGAGCAAGCCGATCACCTCGGTCGAAAGGTAGGCGAGCTGCTCGTAGTGATTGCGGCTGCGCGTCCCGGTGTCGAGCGTGTAGTCGGGGCGCCGGATGGACAGCTCGTTGAAGAAGATGCGGGAGAGCTCGTCGTCGTAGTGCTGGCCCGTGTGGATCATCACGTGATCGAAGCGCTCGTCCAGGCGGGCGAACACCTCGCTCATGCGGATGAAGTCCGGCCGGATGCCGGTGATCGTGACCACTCTCATGCGTCAGCGTCTCGAAAAGGACGGCATTCTAGCATTTGCGGCGGCATCGCCCGCCTCCGGTGTGCCACAATCCGCCGCTTTAGCACCAGGAGGCCCGATGCGCCTGCTGCTCCTCGTGGACTGCTACGTGCCGAGCACGAAGTCGAGCGCAACGCACATTCACGATCTGGCCGTGGCCTTGAAGGACGCAGGACACGACGTCGTCGTCGCCGCGCCGGACGAGACACTGACCGAGCCTCGGTCCGTGCAGGGCGAGGACGGGGTCACCGTGCTCCGCGTACGGACCCCGAGGATAAAGAGCGCGCGTCTCGCCCTGCGGGCGCTCCACGAGATCCGGCTGTCCGGCGTGATGTGGCGCGCCGGGCGGGAGTTCTTCGAGACGCACCCGCGCGACCTGGTGGTTTTCTACTCGCCGACGATCTTCTTCGGGCCGCTGGTCCGCCGTCTGAAGACGCTCTGGAGATGCCGGTCCTACCTGATCCTTCGCGACATCTTCCCGCAGTGGGCGGTCGATGCCGGCGTCCTGCGCGAGAGGAGCCTCCCGCACCGCTACTTCCGGCACCGCGAGCTCGAGCAGTACGCCGCGGCGGACGTGATCGGCGTCCAGTCTCCGGCGAACCTGCGCTACTTCGAGGAGCGGGGCTGGTCGAAGCAGTACCGTCTCGAGGTCCTCTACAACTGGGCGCCCGCGAGCCACGGCGATCTTCCGCAAAGCCGCATGCGCGAGGAGCTCGGCCTGGCGGGGAAAGTCGTCTTCTTCTACGGCGGAAACATCGGCGTCGCCCAGGACATGGACAACGTCGTGCGACTCGCGGAGAGCGTGCGCGATCAGCGCGAGCTGCACTTTCTGCTGGTGGGTGACGGCCGGGAGGTTCCTCGCCTCGAGGAGAAAGTCCGCGCGCTGGGTCTCGAGAACTTCACGATCCGTCCTCCGCTCCTGCAGAAGGCCTATCTCGCGGCCCTCTCCGAATTCGACATCGGGCTCATCTCGCTCGATCGAGGGCTCCGCACGCAGAACTTCCCGGGGAAGATGCTCGGGTACATGTCCTTCGGCATACCCATCTTGGCGAGCATCAATCCCGGAAACGACCTGCGCGACGTGCTCGAGTCGCACGAGGCGGGTCTCGTGAGCGAGAACGGCGCGGACGAGCTGTTCCGCGAGCATGCCCTGCGGTTGGCCCGCGACCCCGCGCTGCGCCGCCGCATCGGCGAGAACGGAAAAAGGCTGCTCCACGAGCGGTTCTCCACCGCCGCCGCCATCGAGCGACTCGAAGCCGCAGCGGGCCCACTCCCGACCGGAATCGTCTGAAGCGCCGGAAGGCGGCGCGCTATCTTGCTCTCCAACGCCGTTCGGCCCCATTTCCAGGGAGCTAACAGTCATGGACATTGGCATCGTCCGCGAGACGTACGTGGGCGAGACGCGGGCGCCCCTGATTCCCGTCGCGGTGGGCCACCTCGTGCGCCAGGGCAACCGGGTCGTGATCGAGTCCCACACGGGCGCGGCCTCCGGGTTCGACGACCAGGCGTACCGCGAGATGGGCGCCACGATCGTCTACTCGGGCGACGAGGCGATCGCGCGCTCGAAGCTCGTGCTCAAGGTCTACCCGCCGTCCTGGGACGAGTACCGCAAGCTCGAGGAGGGCCAGATCCTCCTGTCGTTCCTCCAGCTCTCGCACGCCACGCGCCGGAACCTCGAGCTGCTGCTCGCGCGAAACGTGACCGCGATCGGATTCGAGGCGATAGAGGACACGCACGGCGATCGCCCGGTCCTGACGGTGATGAGCGAGATCGCGGGAAAGCTGATTCTCCCGATCGCGGCGCACTATCTCCAGGTCCGCCAGGGAGGGCGGGGCATCCTTCTCGGCGGGACGCCGGGCGTTGCGCCCGCAACGGTCGTCGTCCTGGGCGCCGGGGTCGTCGGCGCGAACGCCGCGCGAGGCGCCCTGGCTCTCGGCGCGCATACGATCGTCCTCGACCGCGACGTCGCCCGCCTGCGGGCGCTCACCGCGCAAGACGGTGCGCACATCGTCACGTCCGCCGCGTCGCCCTACGACCTCCAGCGCTTCGTGCCCATCGCCGACGTCCTGATCGGCGCGGTCTTCATGACGATGGAGGCCACGCCGCACCTTCTGGATCGGGAGCTGATCGCGAAGATGCGTCCGGGCTCGGTGTTCGTCGACGTCTCGATAGACCAGGGCGGCTGCTCGACGACCTCATGGCCCACCACGATCCTCGATCCCGTCTACGTGGACGAGGGCGTCATTCACTTCTGCGTTCCGAACATCCCGGCGCTCGTCCCGCGGACGGCGACCGTGGCGTTGTCGAACACCCTGCTCCCCTACGTCGAGCGCATCGCGAGCTCGGGCCCCGACGCGCTCCTCGCGGAGGACGGCCCCCTTGCGCGCGGCGTCTACACGCACGGCGGGTACTGCCTCCGGCGCAGGATCGCCGAGCCGCTCTCGCTCCCTCTGAAGGAGGTCGCGCGATGACCGGCGCTCCGCCCGCCCCGGCCTGGGTCAATCCCGCGTCCCAGCGGATCTTCCACGAGAAGCTGGTCACCGCCGAGGTCGCGCTCGGTGCGGTGCGATCCGGCGACACGGTTTACGTCCATCCGGGATGCGCGACCCCGAAGCGCCTCCTCGAGGCGCTCGTGGCCCGGGCATCCGACCTGACCGGCGTGCGGGTCGTGCACCTGATGTCGATCGGACGGGCCGACTACGTCGCGCCGGGCATGGAGAGCCACTTCCGTCACGTCGCGCTGTTCTGCGGGAAGAACGTCCGCGACGCGATCAACGCGGGGCGCGCCGACTACGTCCCGATCTTCCTGTCCGAGGTGCCGCGGCTGCTCCGCTCCGGGCGGCTGCGTCCGGACGTCGCGCTCATCCACGTCTCCCCGCCGGACGAGCACGGATTCTGCAGCTTCGGCGTCGGCGTCGAGTGCACCAAGGCGGCCGCAGAGGCGGCGCGCGTGGTCATCGCGCAGGTGAACCCGGCGATGCCCCGCGTGCTCGGGGACAATTTCATCCACGTGCGGAAGATCACGCACTTCGTGGAGGCCCACGAGCCCCTCGCCGAGCTTCCGCGCGTGCGGATGTCGCCGAGCTTCGAGGACATCGGCAGGAACGTCGCCTCCTTGATCGACGACGGCGCCACCCTCCAGCTCGGAATCGGCGGGATCCCGGATGCGGTTCTACACTTCCTGCGGGACCGGAAGGCCCTGGGCGTGCACACGGAGATGTTCTCGGACGGCATGGTCGAGCTGATCGAGCAGGGGGTGGTCACGAACGAGCGGAAATCGCTCCATCCGGGAAAGACCGTGGCGTCGTTCGTCCTCGGGTCCCGGGCGCTCTTCGACTTCATCCACAACAATCCGATCGTGGAATTCCACCCCAGCGATTACGTCAACGATCCGTTCGTGATCGCGCAGAACGACAACATGGTGGCCGTCAACTCCGCGATCGCGGTCGACTTGACGGGTCAGGTCTGCTCCGACTCGATCGGCGACACGGTGTACTCGGGATTCGGCGGGCAGGTGGACTTCATCCGCGGCGCGTCGCGCGCGAAGAACGGGCGTGCCGTCATCGCCCTGCTGTCGACCGCGCGGGAGGGCCAGGTCTCCCGGATCACGGCCGCGCTGGACCCGGCCGCCGGGGTCGTCACCTCGCGGGCCGACGTGCACACCGTCGTCACCGAGTTCGGGGTCGCGGACCTTTTCGGTCGAACGCTGCGGGAGCGGGCGCACGCCCTGATCGACATCGCCCACCCCGCGTTCCGAGAGGAGCTGGCGGCGGGCGCGCGCAAGCGCCGCCTACTCTAGGAGAGGGACGACGCCATGATCCGCAAGCAGGATGCGCTCGATTACCACAGCCAGGGCCGCAGGGGAAAGATCGAGGTCACGTGGACGAAGCCGTGCGCCACGCAGCGCGACCTCTCCCTCGCCTACACGCCCGGCGTCGCCGATCCGTGCCGCGACATCGCCGACCGTCCGGAGGCCGCCTACGAGTACACGGCGAAGGGCAACCTCGTCGCGGTCGTCACGAACGGCTCGGCCGTTCTGGGCCTGGGGGACGTCGGCCCGCTCGCCGGCAAGACGGTCATGGAAGGGAAGGCGGTCCTCTTCAAGCGATTCGCGGACATCGACGAGGCGCTGCGGTCGTCCCTGTCGATCCCCGTCTTCCACGACGACCAGCACGGCACGGCGATCATCTCCGGAGCCGGGCTGCTCAACGCGCTGGAGCTGGTCGGCAAGCGCATCGACGAGGTGAAGGTCGTCTTCTCCGGCGCGGGCGCGGCGGGGATCGCCTGCGCGAAGTTCTACATCGCGCTCGGCGTGAAGCCGGACAACCTCCTGCTCGTGGACACGAAGGGGGTCGTCTACAAGGGTCGGACGGAAGGCATGAATCCTTACAAGGCGGCGCTCGCCGCCGAGACGCGGGCGCGGACCCTCGCGGACGCGATGAAAGGCGCGGACGTCTTCGCGGGGGTTTCCGTCGCCGGGGCCCTGACGCCGGACTTGCTGCGGACGATGGCGAAGGATCCGATCGTGTTCGCGATGGCCAATCCGGATCCCGAGATCACCCCCGAGGACGCGCGGGCCGTCCGGAAGGACGTGCTGATGGCCACGGGACGCTCGGACTATCCGAACCAGGTCAACAACGTCCTCGGCTTCCCGTTCATCTTCCGCGGCGCGCTCGACGTGATGGCGACCGCGATCAACGACGAGATGCAGCGCGCCGCGTCCATGGCGCTCGCGGCGCTCGCCAAGGAGGACGTCCCGGACTCCGTGATCAAGGCGTACGGCGACGCCCCGATCCGGTTCGGGCGGGACTACATCATTCCGAAGCCGCTCGATCCCCGCGTCCTGCTCTGGGTCGCACCCGCCGTGGCGAAGGCCGCCATGGACTCCGGCGTGGCGCGGCGGCCGATCGCGGATCTCGGAGCCTACCGCGACGCGCTCGAGAGCCGCTTCGGCCGCGGGAAGGAGATCATGCGCAGCGTCATTCACAAGGCGCAGCGCGCTCCGAAGCGCATCGTCTTTCCCGAGGGGGACGAGGTGAAGGTCCTCCGCGCGAGCCAGATCATCCTCGACGAGGGGATCGCGAAGCCGATCCTCATCGGCTCCGAGGACCGGATCCGGCGCGCGATCGCCTCGCTCGATCTCGACCTGTCCGGAGCGGAGATCATCGACCCGGCGTCGTCGCCGAAGCTCGAGGCGTACGCCGACGCGTATCACCGCCTCCGCAAGCGAAAGGGGATCACGCGCCGGGTCGCCGGCCGGCACATGGTGCGGGCGATCAACTACGGGATGATGATGGTCGAGGCCGGGGACGCGAGCGGCATCGTCGCCGGCCTGACGCACAACTATCCGGCGACGATTCGCCCCGCGCTGCAGATCATCCGGCCGCTTCCCGATACCAGCGTGATCGCCGGCGTCTACATGCTGGTCTTCAAGAACGACGTCTACTTCATCACGGACGCGACCGTCAACATCGATCCGACCGCGGAGCAGATCGCGGACATCGCGATTCTCGCCGCCGCGAAGGTTCGGCATTTCGACATCACGCCGCGCATCGCCATGCTCTCGTTCAGCAACTTCGGGAGCACGCAGCACCCCCTCGCGAAGAAGATGGCGACCGCGGCCGATCTGGTGCGCCACAAGGCCCCGGAGCTGATGGTCGACGGCGAGATGATGGCGGACACGGCGGTCAATCCCGAGATCATCGAATCGCTGTACCCGTTCAGCACGCTCAAGGGAGGCGCGAACCTCCTCGTCTGCCCGAATCTCGAGGCGGCGAACATCGCGTGCAAGCTCCTCGGCGGGCTCGGTGGCGCGGAGGTGTACGGGCCGTTCCTCCTGGGGATGCGCAAGCCGGTGTACCTGATGATTCCGTCGAACGAGGTCGTCGACATCGTCAACATGGCCGCCATGGCGGCGCGCGACGCCCACGAGCTCGAAGGAGAGCTTCACGCGCTCGACGTGTACGACGTCGTGACGTGAATCGGGGACATTCTGCTTTTTTCCCTCTCCTACGACAGTTCCTTCTTCTTGCTCGGCTCCCCGTTCCCCGATTCACGATGCCGCCGTGACAATGACGGTGGACAACCGCGCCGGAGATTGACACGGGTCCTCGATCGGCGTACTCACTCAGGAGCGTCCGGAGGGGTCGGTGGGCGCTTCTCGGATTCAAGCCGTGGCGATCAGTTTCGCCGTTCTGGCGTGGCACACCGAGGTGCGTGCGGTTAACGTCCCTGTCGAGGACAGAGTCGCCGCCCAGCGCGCGATAGAGCGCGCCTCCTACGCGCATCAGCTCCATACCAATCGGCCATTCGAAGAAGCGGTGCCCGCCGGGGTGATCCGCGCGAAGGCGCTGCGCGGCCTGGAGCTGACGGCCGCCCTCGCGCGCTACTGGCACACGGAGGTCACGACGGAGATGCTCGACGCCGAGGTCGAGCGGATGGTCCGTCACACGCGCATGCCCGAGCGTCTGCAAGAGCTTTTCGACGCCCTGAAGGGCGACCCGACCTTGATACGCGAATGCCTCGCGCGCCCGGCTCTTGCGGAGCGACTGACGCGAAGCGCATTCGCCGCGGCACCACCTCAAGGCACGAACGGCGCAGCGTGGGACGCGTGGTGGTCCAGCATCGAGCCGACACTCACCGCGGCCGCAACAAAGGTCGTCGTCCACTCCGGATCTCCCACGCCCGCAGTTCGCGCCACCGAGTCGTGCGTGGCTCCGAATTCGTGGGATCCCGCTTCGCTCGATAACGGACCGAACGCGCGAGACGGCGCGACCGCGGTCTGGACCGGGAGCCGGCTGATCGTCTGGGGAGGCGAGCGAGGTGGTCTCGCGCTTGCAACCGGATTCCAGTACGACCCTTCGACCGATTCGTGGGAGGGGATGACGACGACCGGCGCTCCGGATCCCCGCATCGATCACGTCGCGGTGTGGACCGGATCGAAGATGATCATTTGGGCCGGCGACACGCCCGGATCCGGGACTCCGAACGCGCTGGATACGGGCGGACAGTACGACCCGATCGCCGACGCATGGACGTCGACCACGACGACGGGTGCACCCTCGGGTCGGATCGGCCCGTCGGCGGTGTGGACGGGAACCGTGATGGTCGTGTGGGGCGGAGGCGCGGCGGGCGGCGGCGTAGTCAGCGGTGGCGGCCGGTACGACCCGGTCGCCGATCACTGGACGCCGACGTCGACCGTGGGGGAGCCGAGCGGTCGGCGGAACCAAACAGCAGTCTGGAGTGGAACTGAAATGATCGTGTGGGGCGGGCAGAGCGCCAGCTCCCTGTACTTGCTCACGGGGGCACGGTACGACCCCGTCGCCGACACGTGGACCGCGACGGATGTCAGCCGAGCACCGATCGGGCGCTCGCTGCATACCGCCGTCTGGACTTCCAGCCGCATGATCATCTGGGGTGGGTACAGCGGGGCGCCGCGCGGTGACGGGGCGTCGTACGACCCGATACACGATCGATGGACGGCACTGTCGACCTCCGGTGCACCGGCTGCGCGTTACGATCACACCGCGATCTGGTCGGGCACACGAATGATCGTCTGGGGCGGTCGAGGAGCCGGCGATGCCTTTCTCGCGTCCGGCGCATCGTACGATCCGGCCGCGGGTACGTGGTCGGCGTTGAGCACAACCGGCGCGCCGGAGGCGCGCTACTCCCACGTCGCGAGCTGGGTCGGAAATCGAATGGTCGTGTGGGGCGGATATGGCTCGAGTGGAGACCTTGCGACCGGAGGACGGTACGACCCGGGGACGAATTCATGGTCTCCCACGGCGGTGTCTCCAGGGCCAGCACCTCGGAGCGGAGCGACGTCCGCATGGACGGGCACGCGTCTCCTCATCTGGGGCGGATGGGACGGCGCGCCGCGCGGGGACGGTAGCGCCTACGACCCAGCGCTCGACGCGTGGTTCCCGATCACGCTCGGCAGCGCGCCTCTCCCTCGGCGCTACCACACCGCGGTGTGGACGGGAGAGCGCTTCATCGTGTGGGGTGGCGACATCGGCACGTCAACACCGACCGCAACCGGCGCCGCATACGACCCGATCGCGGACGCTTGGGCTCCGACCTCTTTGGACGGCGCGCCGGACGCACGCCTCCTCCACACCGCGGTTTGGACCGGACACGAGATGATCGTCTGGGGTGGCGACATCACGTCAAACGACAATGGAACCCCTTTCCAGTCGGGAGGCCGCTACTCTCCCGCGAGCGATTCCTGGTCTCCAACCGATCTCGTCACCGCGCCGAGCGCGCGCTCGAGCCACGTCAGCGTCTGGACCGGACGCGAGATGATCATCTACGGCGGCAAGTACTCGTTCAATCTTCCGGATCAGGGCGCGCGGTACGATCCGGCGAAGGATCGCTGGCGCCTCATGTCGAACGATCGAGAGCCGACCGGGATCTCCTCGGCGCTCCCGCCTGTCTGGACCGGCAAGCTCTTTGTCGTGTGGGACGGATATGGCGCCAGCCCCGTCGGCCAGCACGGCGGGCGATACGATCCGGAGCTGGACGTCTGGTCTCACGTGTCGTTCTCCGCAACGGGAACCTCTCGGACCTCGTACTCCTCCGCCTGGACCGGAAAGGAGATGGTCATCTGGGGTGGAGACGAGTACTACCCCAGTCAAACATTGCGGGACGGCACACGCTACGACCCCGCGGCCGACACCTGGACGCCGATGACGCTCACCAATGCACCGGAGCAGCGCGACGGTCACGTCATGGCGATGTGCGGTGACTTTCTGACGATCTGGGGGGGACGGCTCACGCAAAACGACACGCCGAACAACAGCTACGACAACGACGGCTCGCGTTTCGTCCTCGATCGCAACGGCAACGGGATCGCCGACTCGTGCGATTCCGACGACGATTCCGACGGCGTTCCCGACACGCTCGACTGCGCCCCCGGCGACCCGACCGTCGCCCACGCGGCGGCTCCGATCACCGACCTGACCGTCGAACGCCACCTCCTGTCCTGGACCGCGCAGGATCCGGGGACCACGTACGACGCCGCCCGAGGCGATCTCGCCGAGCTGCGCAGCGGGAGCACGATTACTTCGACCTGTCTCGGAGCGTACCTGACGACGCCCTCGGTCGCCGACGACCTGATCGATCCCGAGCCGGACGCCGGCTACTGGTACCTCGTGCGCGCGGTGAACATCTGCGGCGATTCCGGGTGGGGCGACACGGGGGGACCCGACTGGCGCGTCGCGGCGTGTCCGCCGCCGCCGTGAGCGCGGAGTCAGACCCGCATGTGCC
>Ga0318492_10000598_pt1 | contig 10886 bp, 7 predicted proteins | sample GRESIP108b1f22_FD_203292 | JGI IMG/M metagenome (GOLD analysis project Ga0318492, IMG submission 203292) | Tropical soil microbial communities from Luquillo Experimental Forest, Puerto Rico - GRE.SIPMG.108b1f22 | ecosystem: Environmental > Terrestrial > Soil > Tropical forest > Bulk soil... | reverse complement strand
GAAGAGCTTGCCGTCGCCGGCCGCCACCTCGTCCGGCGCCGACAGGCCGCTCGCGGCGCGCGTCCGGTACCCGAACTCCCTCAGGAAGATGAAGTTCTGGTCGAAGACGATGACCGCCGACTTGAGGATGTCGCTGACGTAGATGAGTCCGTCGTCGTCGCGGGCGATCCCGGCCACGACGTTGAACTTGCCGGGCGCGCTCCCCTTGATGCCGAAGGGCGTGATCCCGCCGTCCAGCCCCATCACGTAGGCCTGGAACATCGGCTGGATGGTGAAGAGCATGTTGCCGGCCTTGTCCACGTTGAAGCCGCGCAGGCCGAGCGTCTCGCGCTTGCTCCCGACTTCGAGCTTCTCCGCGACGTCGAACCCGGTGATGAACCGGCCGGTCACGTCGAGGACGACGATCCGCATTGCGCCGAGATCCGCGAGGTAGATCCGGCCGTCGCGGTACCGCATGGCGCCGCCGCGCGCGGCGCCCTCGAACTCGGGCGGCACGTCGCGGATCGTGAGCTGCTCGATGAACTCGCCGCGGAACGTGCACCGGACGAGCGCCCGATCGCCGTTCCGGTAGGCAATGACGATGAGGTCGCCGCCCTCGAGCGGGGCGACGGCGGAGATCGGGCCGACCTCGGGATCGTCGCCGAACGAGAAGATCTCCATCCCGCTCTCGTTGAAGACGCGGACGAGGCCCTCGCCGATCGCGAACAGCTCCTTGTGGACGGGATCCCAGCTCAACGACACGTCGTTGAACGGGATGACGCCGAAGCTGGTCGAGAGGCTGTACACGTACTCCGCCTTGAACGGCCCCGAGGGCTGCGCCCCGCTCGCCGCGGCGAGAAACATGCTCAGACCTGCGGTGAGGAGCGTGCCAGTCATGCCCAGTGCCCGGATACTCAGCAAGACTGATGCCTGACGGCCCGTCGTCCGACCTGCGGCAAAACGGCCTAAAAACGTTCGCCGAGGCTGTCGCAACCTGCGCGCAGTCGCGCAGTCGAGCTGGGGGATTGGGTGATTCCACCCAACATCGGGGGCTCGGCCGCTCGGTACACGATGGCGGGCGTCGCCCAGCACCTCGCAAGCCCGTCGGTGAACTCCGGTGCCGGAAAAGATTGCGCGATCGAAACAACGTGCCCGCGCGTTCAGATGACGGACTCTGCGTGCGCTCGTGTGCGCGCGGCGCCACGAGCAGCGCGCAGGAACAAAAGGAGCGGGCTGCGTGGTAGGTTGGAGATATCGATGAGATGGGGTCGGCTCACGATCGCCGTCGCCCTCGCGCTCGGCGGGAGAGGCGCCCTGGCCTTCCACGAGGGTGGCGTCGCGGCGTGCGAGGGCTGCCACTCGATGCACGGCGACCCCGACGCGAGCAAGAGCGGCCCCAACCTCCTCGTCGCCTCCGACCCGAGCTCCACGTGCCTCCAGTGCCATGCGACCACCGGCCCGGGCACGTATCAGGTCTACACCTCGAACGTGATGTCGGGGATCGTGCCCCAGCAGTACACGCCGGGCGGCGACTTCGCCTGGCTGCAGCGGACGTTCCTGTGGCCAAACGCGAAGGGCACGACCGAGACGAGCCCCGGTGAGCGCCACGGCCACAGCATCGTCGCGCAGGACTACGGGCTCGCCGCAGACTCGGTGAACCTGACCTCTCCGGGGGGAAGCTATCCTTCCGACCGGCTCACCTGCATCAGCTGCCACGATCCTCACGGACGTTACCGACAGCTCTCTGACGGCTCGATCACGAGCTCCGGGACCCCGACGTTCGCCTCGGGCTCCTACGGCGGCATGGATCTCAAGACGCCGTTTCCGGGCTTCTCCGTGGGGACCTACCGGCTCCTCGGCGGCGTCGGCTACCTGCCCAAGTCCGCCGGCGCCGTCCAGCCCTTCTTTTCGCCGCCGCCCGTGGCGCTCGCGCCGTGGTCGTACAACCGCAGCGAGCGGGTCACGGAGACGCGCGTCGCGTACGGCACGGGGATGTCCGAGTGGTGCCAGAACTGCCACGCGAACATCCACGCGACCTCGGACCCTTCGCAGACGTTCAAGCACCCGGTGGGCGCATCCGCGCGGCTCGCCACGGGCGGCGAGTTCTCCATCTACAACAACTACATCCGGACCGGCGTTCTCACGGGCGCCCAGGCGACCTCGTACACGTCCCTCGTGCCGTACGAGGAGGGACTCGCGAACCGGACGGTGCTCGCTCAGCACGCGGTGTCGGACGGGACGCAGACGAGCGGCCCGACCACCGGCGGCGAGAACGTCATGTGCCTCTCGTGCCACCGCGCGCACGCGACCGGCTGGGACCACGCGCTCCGGTGGAACATGCCGCAGTCGGGCACCATCACCTTCGGAAGCTCCTGGCCGGGCGTCGATGCCATCGGGGACGCGCGCCTGCCCGCGAACGCGCAGGGACGGCTCCAGGCCGAGACGCGGGCGGCGATGTACGACCGCGATCCGTCCATCTACTCGGCGTACCAGAAGACGCTCTGCAACAAGTGCCACGCGCAGGACTGACGGCCTCCACCCGCCCGCATGCCCGCGCGGAGCGCCTCGTGGCGCTCGCGGTGGCCGCCGCGTCGGCCCTGCTCTACCTCCCCTCGCTCCAGAACGGGTTCGTCTGGGACGACCGCGCCCAGGTCCTCGCGAACCGCTGGCTGACCGGCTGGCGCCACCTCGGCGAGATCTTCGGGAGCGGCGTCTGGGACTTCGAGTCGGTCGGGCTCACGAACTACTACCGGCCGCTGATGCACGTCGGCTACCTCGCGGTGTACTCGGTGTTCGGCCCCGCGGCCTGGGCATTTCACCTGCTCCAGGTGCTGCTGAACGGCGCGTGCGCGGCGCTCGTGGTCCTTCTCGCCGCCGCCCTCCTCGGCGATCGGACCCCGGCAGACGCCCCCCTCCCCGCCCGCGTCGCCGGGCCGCTCGCGGCGGGAGTGGTCTTCGCCTTCCACCCGGTCCACTCGGAGGCGGTGCTGTGGGTGGCCGCGCTGTCCGAGCTCGGGGCCACGGCCTGCGCGCTCGGGGCGGCGCTCCTGTACTTGCGAGCCCTCCGCGGCGGCGACGACCTCCGGCCGTACGTGGCCGCCGCCGCGCTGTTCCTGGCGGGCGCGCTCTTCAAGGAGACCGCCGCGGTCGCGGCGCCGTTCCTCCTCCTGTGCGACCTCGCGCTCGCCCCCCGCGACCCGCTCCGCGCCCGGATCCGGCGCCTCGCGCCGTTCTTCGTCGCCGGGCTCGCGTACCTCGCGCTTCGGCACGCCGCGCTCGGCGAGTGGGTCCCGGTCGCGCGGGCGCACGGCCAGGCCTCGGCCGGCTGGGCCGCGCTGCCGGTGACCTTCGGCCGCTACCTCGCCGCGCTCGCCTGGCCGTTCCCGCTCGACGCGTACTGGGAGAGCGCCTCGTCGGGCGCACGGACCGCGGCGGGCCTCGCCGCCCTCCTCGCCTCGGCCGGCTTCCTCGCGGCCCTCGCGGCGACCTGGTGGCGCGACCGGGCCATCGCGCTGGGGCTCGCGCTCTGCCTGCTCGCCCTCCTCCCGGCGTTCTTCACCTCGGCCATCAGCGGCGCGCGACTCGCGGAGCGCTACCTCTACCTGCCGTCCGCGGGCGCGGCGATCGCCGTGGCCGCGGTCGCCGGGCGGCTCGCGGCCGGGAGCCCCCGCCTCGTCGCTGCCGGACTCGGCCTGCTCGCCGCCGTCGCGAGCGTCGCGATCTCGCTGCGCATCCCGGTCTGGCGCGACGAGCGCGCGCTCTGGTCGGACACGGTCGCGAAGTCGCCGGGCGCGGCCGAGCCCCGCTACAACCTCGGCATCGCCCAGCTCGACGAGGGCGATCTCGCCGGCGCCGCGGAGCAGCTCGACGCCGCCCTGCGGCTCCGCCCCGAGCCCGTCCTCGCGGCGGCGGCCCTGAACGACCTCGGCCGGATCGCCGAGCGCGCGGGGCGGTCCGATGTGGCTCTCGAGTACTTCCGGCGCGCCGTCGGGGCGTTCCCGGACAGCGCGGCGGCTCGCGCGAACCTCGGCGGCGCGCTCGCGGAGCGGGGCAGGCTCGAGGAGGCGCTTCCACACCTCGCCACCGCCGCCCGCCTCCGGCCCCAGGAGCCGGCGACCCGGCTCAACCTCGCGCTCGTGCTGCTCGACCTCGGACGGCGCACCGACGCGCTCGCGGAGCTCGCGGAGGCTGCGCGCCTCGCCCCCGGCGACGCGGAGATCCAGGCGCGGCTTCTCGCCGAGCGGTCGCGCCCGAGCGCGGCGGGAGGTGTCGGGCCGTGACGCGCCTCCAGAAGCTGCTCGCGGTCGCGCTCGCGGTGAAGGTGGCCGTCGTCGTCCTGATCGTCGCCGGCCACTTCCTGTTCCCGTTCCACGAGGGCGCCTACTGGTCGAACTTCGTGTACCCGTTCGACGAGGACCCGGGGCTCCGGTCGGCGTTCAAGACCTGGGACGGCAACCACTACCTGTTCCTCGCCGATAACGGCTACCAGCCCTCGCACATCAGCAACGCCTACTACCCGCTCCTCCCGCTCGCGATGCGGCTCCTCCGGCCGCTCGCGCTCGGCGACGGGCTCGTCGCGGGGCTCCTCGTATCGATCGCCTGCTGCCTCGGCGCGGTCGCGTTCCTGTACCTCCTCGTGAAGGACACGCACGGCGAGGACGTGGCGTGGCGCGCTGGCCTGTGCTTCCTGGCGTTCCCGACCAGCTTCTACACGGGGCTCGTCTACACCGAGTCGCTGTTCCTGCTGCTCGCGATCGGGCTCTTCTGGTTCCTGCGTCGCGGATGGACGCTCCCGGCGCTGCTGTTCGCGTTCGCGCTGCCGCTGACGCGCCCGACGGGGCTCCTCGTCGCGCTCCCCGCGGTCGTCGCGACGTTCCTGCAGGAGCCGGGCTGGCGGCCGACCGCGCGCAAGATCCTCGTCCCGGTCGCCTTCGCGCTGGGCTTCGCCACGTACCTCGCGATCATGGCGCTCTCCACGGGCGACCCCTTCGCCGGCTTCGAGGCCCAGCGCGTCTTCCTCGCCAGCAACTCGATCGGGAACCTGCTCCACCCGGTCGACTGGTTCGTCTCGAACTACGTCACGGTGCAGCTCACGCTGAACGGGTTCACCACGAGCATCCTGAACCGTGCGTGCTTCGCCCTGTTCATCGTGGCGGCCGCGCTGTGCGCCCGATCGCTCGACCGCTCGCTCCTCGTCTACACGCTGGTCGTCGGCGTGGTGCCGGCGATGAGCGGCAACATGACCTCCTACATCAGGTATGTTGCCGTCGTGTTCCCGCTGTTCATCTGCCTCGCCGCGCGGCTCGAGCGCCGCGTCGCCCTGTGGCTCGTGCCGAGCTTCGCCCTCCAGGCGGTCGCGGTGCTGGTCCACGCCTCGAACCGATGGATCGCGTGACCGGAGAGCGGCGCCGGCCGGCGCTCGAGCGTCGCGACCCGCCGCGGCTCGTGAGCCTCGTCTTCCCGGTGTTCGACGAGGAGGAAGCGCTCCCTCACCTCCGGGCGGCGCTCGAGGAGTTCCTGCCCACCCTGGGCGTCCCGTGCGAGATCGTCCTCGTCGACGACGGCTCGCGGGACGGCTCGTACGACCTCATCGCGCGCTGGGCGGCGGAGGATCCGCGCGTCCGCGGGGTGAGCTTCAGCCGGAACTTCGGCCACCAGGCCGCGCTCTCGGCGGGGCTCGCCCTCGCTCGCGGCGACGCGACGGTCCTCCTCGACGCCGACCTCCAGGATCCGCTCTCGGTCATCCCCGCGATGCTGGAGCGCTACCGGGAAGGCTACGACGTCGTCTACGGGCAGCGGACCACGCGCGCCGGTGAGACGCGCTTCAAGCGGGCCACCGCCTGGCTCTTCTACCGTTTGATGCGGCGCCTCGTGCACCGCGCGCTCCCCGAGGACGCGGGCGACTTCCGGCTCATCTCGCGGCGCTGCGTGGACGCGGTGCTGCGCATGAACGAGGTGCACCGGTTCCTGCGTGGCATGTTCGCGTGGGTGGGCTTCCGGCAGGTCGCCGTCCCGTACGCGCGCGCGCCGCGACTGCACGGCGAGACCAAGTACCCCTTCTGGAAGATGGCCCGCCTGGCCTGGAACGCGGCGCTCTCGTTCTCGACCTTCCCGATCAAGCTCATCACCGCGCTCGGCTTCCTCACCGCGGCGGGGGCGCTGGTCTACGGCGGCTTCGCGGTCGTCGACAAGTACTTCTTCCACGCGACCGTGCCCGGCTGGACCGGCCTCGTGGTCATCGTGGGCCTCACCGGCGCCGCGATCCTCGTGAGCCTCGGGGTCATCGGCGAGTACGTGGGGCGCATCTTCGAGGAGGTCAAGCAGCGGCCCCTGTTCGTCGTTCGCGAGACCACGTTCGACGACCGCGAGCTCGGCGCCGCGCCGCCGCTTCGAGAGGCGGAGCGGGTCGACCGGACGATCGGCCGATGAGCGCGCCCGACGTCTCCCTCGTCATCCCCGCCTACCGGGAGCGAGACCGACTCCCGGCGCTGATCGCTCGTCTGACGGAGCTCGCGCTCGTCGCCCCCCGGCCCGTGATCGAGGTCGTCGTCGTGGACGACGGCAGCCCGGCGGCGCACGTCGACGCCGAGCGAGCCTCGGCCGGGGAGGCGGCGCGGCAGCTCGCGGCCGCGGGCGCGCCGCACGCCGTCCGCTTCATCGCGCTCGACCGGAACCGCGGCAAGGGCGCCGCGATCCGCGCGGGCTGGTCGGAGGCGGATCCGCGGGCGTCGTGGCTCGGCTTCGTAGACGCCGACGGCGCCGTGGGCGCGGCGGAGGCCCTGCGGCTCGCGGCGATCGCGGCGGGCGATCCGCCGGCGGACGTGGTCGCCGCGACGCGGATCCGGATGGCCGGGCGCCGCATCGAGCGGAGCCTCGTGCGCCACCTGCAGGGGCGCGTCTTCGCGACCTTCGTCGAGGAGCTGTTCCACCTCGGGTTCTACGACACGCAGTGCGGCGCCAAGCTGTTTCGCGCGAACCGGCTCCGGCCGATCCTTCCCCGCCTCCGCGAGGACCGGTGGCTGCTCGACGTCGAGGTGCTCGCGCTCCTCTCCCGCGAGGGCTCCGTCTTCGTCGAGGAGCCGATCGACTGGTGCGATCCGGGCGGATCCAAGGTCATCCCGGGGCTCGATCCGCTGAAGATGGCGTTCGGCCTGTGGCGGATGCGACGACGGCTCGATCGCGAGGCCGCGGCGCGGGTCGCGCAGGCGTCCCGCCCGGCGTGAAGCTGGGCCGCGCTCAGCCGCGTTCGGGATTGGCCGCCGCCTCGCCGGACCCGGCTGCGCGACGCCCCCGACCGCGACGGAGGCCGAACGCGCCCAGCGCAGCCATCCCGAGCAGCCCCGCCGCCGCGAGCACGAAGCCGAGCCTCGCCTCCGGCGGCTCGTAGCTCATCTCGAGGACGTGCCGCCCGGGCGGAAACGGCACGCCGCGGACCAGGTAGTCGGTCCGGTAGATCGGGGCGGGGCGACCGTCGATCTCCGCGCGCCACCCTGGCGCGTAGCTGTCGCACACCACGAGGAAGGCCGGGCCGGTCGCTTCCGCGTCGATCCTGATCCGCTCGGGCTCGCGCACCGCCGACAGCACGGCGCCTGGCGCGGTTCCTTCCGGCGGCGGTCCCTCGACGACGGCCGTCCCCATCCCGGCGAGCTCGTAGCCCGCGAGCGCCTCCAGCGCTTGCTGCTCGTCCGCGACCGGCACGGCGCGCGACACGAAGCGGGCCCAGGCGCGGTGCGGGACGCTCCACACCGAGAAGCGCCACGGCTCCGACGAGAGCGAGAGCGCGCCGCCGTCGACCGCAGCGCGCGCGACCGCGGCGGAGGGCTCGTCCGCGGGAGCCTTCAGCACCACGTGCGTGAGCCCGAACCGGCGCAGCGCCGTCCAGACATCGGGCCCCATCCTCTCGACGAACCGGATCACGCGGCGCGGGGTGAGCCCGGTGTACACGTCCACCTGGTCGATCCGGGAGCCGATGGTGAACGGGGCGACGCCCATCCGCGAGCGGGCCGCGACGTCGGCGTCGGCCGGGTCGAGGCCGAGGGGGTTCGGATAGGGCGGATCCGCGAGCGGCGTCGCGACGCGCGTCACCGGTCCCTCCGCTCGGATCGTCGCGAGCGGCGCCGCATCCTCCACGCCGCGAACGCCGGAATGGAGCGCGAACCCCGCGCTCGCGTAGCCGGCCGCGACCACCACTGCCGCCGCGAGCGCCGGGGCCGGCGCGCGCAGGCGTGCGGATCGCCGGGCGGCCGCCGCGAGCACGGCGATCGCGCCGAGCCCCGCGGCCGCGTGGAGCAGCCCGGCGGCGAGCGCCGCGCGGGCGAGCGCGACGGTCGCTGGGGGAGCGCCCGGCGCCGGGGGCTCGAGCCAGCGCAGCAGCAGGGCGGCCACCGCGCAGGTCAGCGCCACCGCGGCAGCCTTCCGCGCGAGCCCCTCGTCCAGCTCGCGCGCGAGCCGCTCGACGCCGAGCCCGGCCAGGACCGCGAGCAACAGGGTGAGCGGGCCGACGAGCTTCTCGGCGTAGCGGAACGATCCCCACACCGGCGCGGAGGACAGGAGCTGCGCGGCGCCGGCGTGGTAGCCGAAGGCGAGCCAAAGGGCGATCGCGGCGAGGACGGCGAGCGTCCGGCCCGTCCGTCCGGTCCGGACGCCGAGCGCGGCGAGGCAGAGCAGCGGCGCTCCGACGAACACGCTCGGCACGAAGGGCCGCAGGAGGCGGGACTGCGTCGCACCGCCGAGCCAGAGATAGACCGGCGCGCGGAGATCGCCCGCGCTCCCGAAGAGCCCGGGCGCGACGAGCTCGGGGAGCCGCCACGGCGAGAGCGCCCACTGGACCCGATCGCCGGCGGAGAGCCCCGCCGCCCGCTCCGTCTCGTGAAGGAAGCCCCACGCCGGCGCGAGCTGCGCGGCGCCGATGCAGGTCCCGAGGCCGACCGCCGCCAGCGCGGGGCCGAGGCCGCGCGCGCCGCGCCGCTCGGCCGTGAGCACCAGCCCGCCGACGACCGCGACGATCGTCCACTGCGGCTCGCCGCTGAGGTGCATGGCCCCCACCGCGAGGCTCGCGAGGGCGACGCGCGCAGCGCCGCCGCCCGCCGCGGCGACCAGCGCCGCGACGACCCACGGCGCGGTGGCGGCGGCCGTCTGGTACGTGAGCACGGCGCTCATCCCGAGCACGTACCCAGAGAGCGCGTAGCCGCAGCCGGCCACCGCGGCCCCGGCGCGCGATGCGCCGAGCGTCCGCGCCAGCGCGCCGGCGCCGAGCCCGGCGAGCACGACGTTCGCCACGAGCAGCGCGTCCATGCCCCCGCCCGGCGCGAGCAGCGCGGTGAGCCACGAGACCGGGTGGAGCGCGCCGTGGATGAGCTGCGCGTGGAGCGGGATCCCCATCGCCTCGAAGGGATTCCAGAGCGGCGCGCGGAAGGCGCGGAGGGCGGCGACGACGAGCGGGCGGACCGGCGCGAACAGGGCGGCCGTGTCCCCCCACGCCAGGGTCCCGCCGCGCGCGAGCACGACCGCGAGCGGCAGCGCCGCCGCGAGCGCGACGGGCGCCGCCCAGGCGAGCTCCCGGCGCGCACCGGACGCGAACCGTCCGGTGCCGCGCTCGGGTTCGGGCGTCACACCCTCAGTGGTCGCGACCGCTGGCGCGGCCGTTCGAGGGTCATCCGCAGGTGCCGGCACGGCACACCATACCATTGCCGCACGAGGTCCCGTCGGCGACGTTCGACCCCGAGTCCACGCAGCTCGCAGCGCCCGTCGTAGGATCGCAGGTCGTCGAGCCCACGTGGCACGGGTTCGTCGGCTGGCAGGCGGCGCCGGCGCTGCACGCGCAGGTCCCCGCGGTGCAGGTCTGGCCGTTGCCGCAGGAGGTCCCGTCGGGCACCGCCTGGCTCGTCGCCGTGCAGCTCGCCGCGCCCGTCGTCGGGTCGCAGGTCGTGGCCCCCACGTGGCAAGGATCGCCGGTCGGCGTGCAGGCGACCGCCGCGTTGCAGGTGCACGCACCGACGGTGCACGTCGTCCCGTTTCCGCAGGACGTGCCGTCGGGCACCGCCGTGGTCGTCGCGACGCAGACGTTCGTCCCCGTGTCGCACGTGGAAGAGCCGACGTGGCACGGATCGGCGGGCGGCCTGCAGGTGATGCCCGCGTTGCAGAGGCTGCACGCGCCGTTGTCGCAGACGTCGTTCGGGCCGCAGGGCGTGCCGTTCGCGACCGACGCGCCGGTGTCGTTGCAGGCCGGCCCGGCGGAGCAGGTCTGCGACCCCACGTGGCAGAGGTTCGGCGGCGTGCACGATGCGCCCACGGTGCAGGCGCTGCACACGCCGGCGCTGCAGACCTCGTTCGGGCCGCAGGTGGTCCCGTCGGGCACGTTCCCGTTGTCGGTGCAGACGGGCGATCCCGTCGTGCAGACGTAGGCGGCCGTGTGACACGCGTCCGCCGAGGCGCAGGCCGCGCCCGCGTCGCAGGCGCACACGCCGGCGTTGCACGCGAGCCCGGTGCCGCAGACCGTGCCGTTCGCGACCGGCGTGCCGGTGTCCTTGCACGTCTGCGTCCCGGCGCTGCAGTCCGTGACGCCCACGTCGCAGGCGTTCGCCGGCGTGCAGGCGAGCCCGGCCGTGCAGGCGTTGCACACGCCGCCGTTGCAGACCTCGTTCGTGCCGCAGGACGCCCCGTTCGCGACCGGCGTGCCGGTGTCCTTGCACGTCTGCGTGCCCGTGCTGCAGTCGGTGACGCCCACGTCGCAGGCGTTCGCCGGCGTGCAGGCGAGGCCGGCCGTGCAGGCGCTGCAGGCCCCGCCGTTGCAGACCATGTTCGTGCCGCAGGTCGTCCCGTTCGCGACCGGCGTGCCGGTGTCCTTGCACGTCTGCGTACCCGTGCTGCAGTCGGTGACGCCCACGTCGCAGGCGTTCGCCGGCGTG
>Ga0318492_10000585_pt1 | contig 10981 bp, 9 predicted proteins | sample GRESIP108b1f22_FD_203292 | JGI IMG/M metagenome (GOLD analysis project Ga0318492, IMG submission 203292) | Tropical soil microbial communities from Luquillo Experimental Forest, Puerto Rico - GRE.SIPMG.108b1f22 | ecosystem: Environmental > Terrestrial > Soil > Tropical forest > Bulk soil... | reverse complement strand
CCCCATGACCCTCTTTCGATCCAGACCCGCCAAGATCCACTTCGTCGGCATCGGGGGGATCGGAATGAGCGGCATCGCCGAGGTGCTGCTCAACCTGGGCTACCGCGTCTCCGGCTCCGACCTCAAGGAGTCCGACACCACGCGGCGCCTTCGCGAGCTGGGAGGCCTCGTCCAGAGGGGCCACGCCGCGGCGAACGTGACCGACGTGGACGTGGTGGTCATCTCCTCGGCGGTCCGGCGCGACAACCCCGAGGTCGTCGAGGCCCGCGCGCGCAAGATTCCGGTCATCGCGCGGGCGGAGATGCTGGCCGAGCTCATGCGGCTCAAGCACGGCGTCGCCATCGCCGGCTCGCACGGCAAGACCACCACCACCTCGATGGCCGCGCACCTGCTCGCCCATGCCGGGCTCGACCCGACGGCGGTGGTGGGCGGGAAGGTGAACGCCTTCGGCTCGAACGCCAAGCTCGGCCGCGGCGAGTACATGGTGGTGGAGGCGGACGAGTCGGACGGCTCGTTCCTGCACCTGCCGCCCACCATCGCGGTGGTCACGAACATCGACCCGGAGCACCTCGACCACTGGAAGACGGCCGCCGCGCTCCGGCAGGGCTTCCTCGACTTCGTGAACCGGGTGCCGTTCTATGGGCTCGCCATCCTCTGCATCGACCACCCCACCGTGCAATCGCTCATCCCGGAGGTGGAGAAGCGCTTCGTCACGTACGGCGAGGGGCCGCAGGCCGACTACCGCGCCGACCGCATCGAGGTGCGGCAGCACCGGGTGGCCTTCGACGCCTTCCGCCGTGAGGAGCCGCTGGGGCGGTTCGAGGTCGGGATGGTGGGTCGTCACAACGCCCTCAACGCGCTGGCGGTGGTGGCGCTCGGCGATGAGATGGGCGTCGCCACCGACGTCACCCGCGGCGCGCTGGCGAGCTTCAACGGCGTCCAGCGCCGCTTCACGGTGCGCGGCGAGGCGGGCGGGGTGACGGTGGTGGACGACTACGGGCACCACCCGGCCGAGGTGAAGGCGGTGCTGCGCGGCGCGCGCGAGGCGTTCGGGCGGCGGGTCGTCTGCGTCTTCCAGCCCCACCGCTACAGCCGCACCCGCGACCTGCTCGCCGACTTCACGACCGCCTTCAACGACGCCGACGTGGTCCTGCTCTCGGACATCTACGCCGCCGGCGAGGAGCCCATCGCGGGCGTCTCGGGCGAGCGGTTGGCGGCCGCCATCCGCGACCACGGCCACCGCGACGTGACCTACGTGGAGCGAGCGCACCTCGCGGCGGCGGCACGGGAGCGGCTCCGCCCGGGCGACCTCGTCATCACGCTCGGCGCGGGCGACGTGACGACGGTCGGCCCGGAGCTGCTGGCGATGCTGGGAGCGTGACGCAGGTGTCGTAGGGCGGGGGCTTGTCCCCCGCCGGTGCTAGGCGGGGGGATGAACCCCGCCCCACAGAAGCAAGGTTCCCGGAGATTCGATACGCCGATGGACTGGCGCACACACCTCGAGGGCGCCGTCCGCGGCGCAACGCTCCGCGACGCCCCCCTCGCGCCGCGCACGGCCGTGCGCGTGGGAGGCCCGGCCGACCTGCTGGTGCGTCCGGCGGATCCCGACGATCTGGCCGCCGTGCTCCGCGCCGCGCGAGAGCTCGGCGTCCCGGTGTTCCCGCTCGGCGGAGGCGCCAACCTGCTCGTGTCCGACGCCGGGGTCCGCGGCGTGGTGGTGAAGCTGCCGCCCGGCTTCGGCGAGGAGCGCATCCACAGCACCCGGCTCGCCATCCCGGGCACGCTGGGCGGGCTCGTGGCGATGAACGCTGGCACGCGCGCCGGCGAGATGAAGGACGTGGTCCGGCGCGTGGAGCTCGCCACCGCCGGCGGGGCGGGCTGGCTGGACGCGGCGGCGCTCGAGTTCGCCTATCGCACGTGCCGGCTGCCGCCCGGCGCGGTCGTGACGCGGCTCGAGCTCGAGCTGCGGGAGGGGGACGTGGCGGCGAGCCGCGCCGCGATGGAGGCGGACGTGGCGCGCCGCCGGGCCACCCAGCCGCTCGACCGGCCCACCTTCGGCTCCACGTTCCGCAACCCGCCTGGCGAGTTCGCCGGGCGGCTCATCGAGGCGGTCGGCCTCAAGGGGCACCGCGTCGGCGGGGCGGCGTGGTCGAACGTGCACGCGAACTTCATCGTCAACCTGGGCGGCGCGGCTGCGCGCGACGTGCTGGACCTCATCGGGCTGGCGCGGGGGCGCGTCCGCGAGCGGTTCGGGATCGAGCTGGAGCCCGAGGTGCGTCTGGTGGGGGATTTTCCCGACCGCGGCGCGTCTGATACTTGAGGAGACGCATGGGAACCTGGTCAGGCAAGAAGGTGGCGGTCCTCTACGGCGGACGCTCGACCGAGCGCGAAGTCTCGCTGCGCACCGGCAAGGGGTGTACCGACGCCCTCCGCGAGCGCGGCTACGACGTGGCGCTCATCGACGTCGACCTCGACGTCGCGGCGCGGCTGCGCGAGGCGCGGACCGACGTCGCGTTCCTCGCGCTGCACGGGCGCTGGGGGGAGGACGGCTCGATCCAGGGCCTGCTCGAGTCGATGGCCATACCCTACACCGGGTCGGGCGTGCTCGCGTCGGCGGCCGGCATGGACAAGGTCTTCTCGAAGATGCTGTTCCGCGAGCACGGGCTCAAGGTGATCGAGTACCGCGTCTTCCCGCGCGAGCAGGCCGAGCGCATCACGGTGGCCGACCTGCCGTTCGGGCTCCCGGCGGTGGTGAAGCCTTCCGGCGAGGGCTCCTCGGTCGGCGTGCACATCGTGCGCGACGCGCAGGCGCTGCAGGAGGCCTGCCGCGACGCCGCCCAGTACAAGGGCGACCTCATCGTCGAGCGGTACGTGAAGGGGGCCGAGGTCAACGTCGCCGTCCTCGATGGCGAGGCGCTCGGCGCGATCGAGATCGTCCCCTCGCGCGAGTTCTACGACTACACCGCCAAGTACACGCCGGGCGCGACGCAGTACTTCTACCCGGCGCGCCTCCCGGAGGACCACGTCCGCCGCACCTGCGAGGCGGCGGAGCGGGCCCACCAGGTGCTCGGGTGCGCCGGCGTCACGCGCGCCGACTTCATCGTCACCGCCGACGGCGTGCCGTACATCCTCGAGGTGAACACGCTGCCCGGGATGACGGCGACCTCGCTCGTCCCGAAGATCGCGGCCGGGCTCGGCATCTCGTTCGGCGCGCTTTGCGAGCGGCTCCTCGACGGGGCGGCGCTCAAGGCCTGACCGTCGAGCGCGGCGCAAGCCGCGAGACTCCTCCAACGCGGCAGGAACCCTCCGCGCGACAAATCCGCTCGGACTTGGGCACGGGAGCGCCTCGCGCGCCGGCCTGCGCCCGCGCACGCGTCGGCGCCCGTGCTCCGCGCCGCCAGGGGGCCCGTGGCCGGAACGCGCGAACACGGAGCCCGTCTGGCGGGCCTGCGGAACTCAACCAGCGGTTCGCGTCGCCTTCGGCGCCGCGCCGCTGGTTTCGGACAGTCCTTCCATGAGAAGGCCGCCTGTTGTCAACGGATGGACCTGTACTCGCTGGCCGATCGGTTCCGAGTGACTGCCATGCTTCCATCCGCACTCTTCGAGGGCCGTTCGCCCCGGTGCACGCTGGGGTCCTGCCCGTCATGAGCGCTGCAGTCTCGCGCCGCAAGGTCGGCGACGAGGTCGTTCGCCTTGAGGACTGTCTCGCAGTCGCTTGGACGGGGCGTGTCGGAACCGCTCTAGCTCTTGTCCCTCCTCTCCCAGAAGTTCGTTCGGTTCTACGCGGCGAGGCACCGTGAGTAGTGCTGTGGGTCGTAGGCCTCGCCGGTCACCCACAGCCGGTGGAGCAGGACCGCTAGCTTTCTGGCGACCGCGACGATGGCCCGTTTCGTGGCGGCCTGCCCGCCGCGAGCCACGAGCTTCTTTCCCCACGTGCGTAGGTCGGACTCCCGCCCGCACGGCCCGAGGATGTGTTGGGCCGATTGCACGAGCAGCCGCCGCAAGAACGGGTTTCCCGCTTTCGAGATGTGCTTCTCCGGGTCGGACTCGCCGGACTGATCCTTGGCAGGTGTCAGGCCGAGAAACGCTCCGACGAGCCGGCTTCGCTTGAACCGGTGCGGGTCGTCGATCGTAAGGCAGAAGGCGAGGGCGGTGAGCGCTCCGACCCCAGTGACCTGCATGAGGTGCTGCGCGGTCGGCGATGCCGCCGCGAGCTCGTCGATCTGCCGGTCGTGGACCGTGATCTGCTCGTCCAGCTCGTGCAGTGAGCGTAGGGCTGGCTCTAGCGCTGGCATGAGATCGATGGGCACCACTTCGTTCGCGTGCTTCGCGAACGCCGAGCTCCCGCATGTGCGGACGCGCAGCCCGAACTGCTTGAGGACGCCGCGCACATGGTTGATGAGTCGCGTCCTCGAGCGCACGAGGATATCCCTCGAGCGCAGAGCGACGAGATCGAGCTGCGCATCGCGCCCGCGTTGCTGAACGGGCGCGAGGAGCGTGAGGTCAACCCGGCCGAGGCGGGCCAGCAGCATCGCGTCCGACCGGTCCGTCTTCAGTCGACGCTTCCAGATGAGCCTGACCTGGCGTGGATTAGCGACCACCACGCGATGGCCGAGAGAGCGGAACAGCTCCTCGACCCAACGCGAGTGAACGCCTACCTCGATCACGACAACTGACGAGGCATAGTGCGCGACCACCTTCGTGAGACCACTGTTCGTTGTGCGGACGCGCTCCCTCGCTAGGACCGCCCCAACTTGGTCCAGCACGCAAATCTCGCTGAACTTGTCGCCGAGGTCGCATCCTACGAACACCGCGTTACGCTTCTTCATCGCCGCTCTCCTTGTGCTGGCACGCACATCTGGAGCAGGCGGTTTAACCGCCCGACTCCGCGGAGAGCGGCCTTCTCATCCCATCTCGGCCCGCCACTCGTGGTGAACATCGCGCGTTCCGGCGAACTGTCGGGCTCGTCGCGGCGCTCCGCAATGGCGCCGCCGCGCGCGCGGGCGCGTGCACTGCGCGTACTCAGTCCATCCGCCCTCAGCGCGCGGACCATGCGCTGCGGTCGTCAGTCCGTTCGCCCTGAGCGTAGCCCCGCGAAGCGGGGCGAAGTCGAAGGGCGACGGCGCTCGCGCCAGGCGGTCGGGGACCAGCCCCCTACTGCGCCATCGCCGCTGGCTTCGCGCCCGCGCAGCGGGCCAGGCCGGCTTGCGCGTCGGCGTTCCCGGGCGCGAGCTCGAGCGCCTTCTTGAACCACAACACGGCGCGGTCGCAGTGACCCGCCTCGACCTCCATCCGGGCCATGTTCACGAACCGGCGCGCCACCGCGCCCTGGTCGTCGGACGGCATGGTTGCGCGAGGCGGGTTCAGCACCGCCTGCAACTGGGCGGCGTCGATCTCCTTCAGCAGGAACCGGACCTTGGCGGTGAGGATGTCGCAGTAGCGCAGCCGGACGTAGGGCTGCGACAGCGCCACCTTCCCCTTGGCGTCGGTCACCACGACGAGCGGGTGCTGCCGGATCTCGAGCTTCCCGTACACGGCGTCGCTGGCGTCGATGAGCACCGGCACGTGCAAGCCGGCGCCGTCCACCGCCGCGCGGACCTCGGCCCCGGAGTAGGAGCCCGAGACGACCGCCACCATGTGGACGGGCTTGCCTTGGAACACCTTCTCGCACCGGGCCAGCTGCCTGAGCGTGTCGAGCGAGGCGTCCTGCCCGGGGCGCCAGAACAGGATCACGTTGGCGGCGGCGGCGCGGTCGAGGAGCGGCTCGGCGCCGCCGCTCAGCGTCGTGAGCTGTGACGACTCCAGCGTGTCGCCCTCCGCCACGCTCGCGTGCGCCGTGGGCGCTGCCGCGAGCGAGAGCATCGCGAGACCGATGGTCACGAGGCGCAAGGTGGACCTCCTGGGGTCGAGCGCCGGCTCGGGTGAGGGGATGAGGTGGACGGCATCAGGCGGGCGGCCACCTCACGGCGACGTGCATGGGGACTTCTTCTGCTGGACGGCGGCGAGGAGTTGCGGCGAGAGCTTCACCGCCGCCTGGTAGGCGAGCTTCGCCTCCTCGCACTTGCCCGCGGCGGAGAGGGCATCGCCGAGGAGGACGTGGGCCGGGGCGAAGCGCGGCTCCTTCTCGATGACGAGCCGCGCCTCGGTGGCTGCTTTCTCGTACTGCTCCATCCCGATGTACATCTCGCCCATCTTGACGTGCCGGTTGGCGACCGCGCCCTGGATCTCGTTCGGCATGAGGGCCCGCGCCGGCGCGTCGGCGCGCGCCAGCTCGGCCTGGCTGATCTCGCCGAGCGCGTACCGGACCTGGCCCCGGACGCGGTCGCAGTAGTTGATCTGCTGGAAAGGCTCGTAGGCGAGGAGCTGGAACTTCCCGTTCGTCACGCCGACGGCGGGGTGGAGCCGGACGCCCAGCCGGCCGTAGAGCGCGTCGCCCTGGTCGATCAAGACCGGCATCCGCGCGCCGGCGGCCGCGACCGAGGCCTTCACCTCCTGCACGCTCCAGCTCGAGGAGACCACCGCCACCCAGTGGACGGGCTTCCCAGCGAGCTGCCGCTCGCACTCGGAGAGCGCCTTGAGCGCCGAGAGCGAGTTCTCCTGCTGAGGTCGGAAGAAGATGAAGACGTTGGCCTGCGCCTTCGGCGAGAGCAGCGCCTCGCGTCCGCCGGCCAGCGTGGGCAGCTCGACGTTCTCGAGGGTGTCACCCACCGCGACGTTGCTGAACGCCAGCGCGTCGAGCGGGACGAGGGCACAGGCGAGGAAGATCCCGAGCGCCCATAGGACCGAGCGGAGTTCAGGCATGGCGTCCCCTACTTCGGCTTGGCCGTCTTGTTCACGTAGGTCTTGGTCTCGTGGCAGGTCTTGGCGCACGTGCCACCGGTCGGCGTCTTGGTGAAGTTGATCTTGAGGACCCAGCCGGCCGAGCCGTACGGCACGCCCTCCCGGATCCGGTGAGGCTGCTTGGCGGCGTGGACGTCGTGGCAGGCGCGGCACGTCCGGCCCCGCTCCAGGTTGTGCACGTGGACGTAGTGCAGGTTCTTCGAGCCGTCGCGGAAGTTGGTCAGGGTCGTGGTCTGCTCGGCGCTCACCACCTTGTCGTTGTGGCAGCGGTAGCAGAGCGCGTAGGTCTTGAGGTCGTACGGCGCGTAGAACTGCGGCGGGTACTCCGCGACCAGGAGCCGGAAGTTGTCGCCGCCGTGCGTCTTGTGGCACGCGGAGCAGTCCTTGGCCGCCACCGGCTTGTGCCAGACCGGGTTCTCCTGGAGCAGCTTGGGATAGTTCGTCAGCGTGACGCCGTTCCAGTCCTTCATGTCGTCGGTGGAGTGGCAGCCGACGCACTGGTCGAACGGGAGCGCGGTGAGCATCTTCTCGATGTTGGCGCCGTGCGGGTTATGGCAGTTGGCGCACTTGCGCTTGGTCGTGATCGCGCCGTGCTTCACCTTCACGGTCTCGGTGATGGCGCGGATGTTCTTGTGGCAATCGAAGCACTGCGCCGTCTGCTCCTCGTGGAGCAGCTTCTTCTCGAGCGAGTTGTGCGGGTTGTGGCAGTTCGTGCACAGGGCCTGGGAGGGCACGTGCTTGTACGGCCGCGCCATGATCTCCTTGAACTCCTCGTGGCACGAGTAGCAGAGCGCGTTCCCGGCCTTCTTCACCGGCCCGGGATCCTTCTTGTCGTTCCGCTGGTGGCAGAAGGCGCAGTCGCCCGCCGCCATGGGGGCCATCGTGCTCGCGGCCTTGACCCCGTCCGGCAGCGGCTTGTTGTTCACCTTGCGTACGATCGGGTACTTGAACTTGCCCGCCGCGATCTCGGGTGGCACGCCGGGCGGCACCGGCACGGCCTGGTCTGCCCATGCGGCGGCGGGCCCGAGGAGCGCGGCCAGAGCTGCGACGACGGTGAACCTCTTCCTCGAGCTCATGCGATCCACTCCGCAAGAAGGCCCAGGGACTGGGCCTTTTCTTTCCGTCAGCCTCGCGCGGTGACGTTCACCCGGCGCGGATGATCGGGCACGACCCATCTGGATTTCCTTGATCGGCGTCAGCGACAGGCTCCGCGTACCGCGCACACCGGACAGCGCGCGGTGCGTTGGATTGACGCAGGGAGAATCTGTGCGCAAACGTGGTCCAAAGTCATTTCAGCAGCAGCTTCTTCTTCTTCGCGTTGTGCGGTGAGTGACACGAGACGCACGGGTCGTCGGGCGCCGGGTGTCCCTTCATCGGCTTCTGAAACTCGTCGTGGCAGTCGAAGCAGAGCGCGTTCGAGGCCTTCCGGAGACGGCCGGGCGGAGCGGCCGGATCGCTCGGATCGTGGCAGGCGTTGCAGGCGCCCATCTCGTACGGGCCGTGCGTCGAGATCCACTGCCCGGCGGGCAGCGGCGCGAGGCGGCTGGGCGCGCGAGGGCCGCCGTCGCCCACGGTGAGCGCGAGCGCCAGGAAGAGGCTGGGTGTGACCGGCATTTCGTCGAAGGCTCCGACCGTGAGTGACGGGCCCGCAGGTTCGCACAGGTCGCGGCGAGGCCCAAGAAAGCGTTGGCGACGTACGGCCGCAAGTCCGGGCTGCGCGGATGTGCGTCGAAAACTTGCAAAGCGTGATCGATCGGGCATGCTGGCGCCTGCGGCGATAGCGGCCGGAAGCGGCGGCGGGTGGTCAGACGTGGGCGGCGGGAGTGGAGCGGCGTGTGGGGCGCGGGCGAAACCGCAGGCGAGACGACCGGGGCAGCGAGGCGTCGTCGCCGCGGGCGGCGCGGCCCTGGACCCGCGCGCTCGCCGCCGCTGCGGCCCTCGCCCTCCTCGCGACCGCCGCCGCGTTCGCTCCCCGCGCCGTCGCCCTGCTCCGCTCCGCCGAGTCGCTGCGCATCCGCACCCTCCGGTTCGAGGGGCTGGAGCGCGCGACCGCCGACGAGCTGCTCGCGCTGTCGCCGGTCCGCCCCGGCGATCACCTCCTCACCGCCGACGTCGACGCCGTCCAGCAGGCGCTCTCGCGGCACCCCTGGGTGGCGCGGGTCGAGGTGCGGCGGAGCTGGCCCCCGGCGCTGACGGTGCGGGTGGTCGAGCGCCACGCGGCGGCGCTGGTCGATCTCTCCGGGCTGTACCTGGTCGACGAGGCGGGCGAGCCGTTCAAGCGGGCCACGGCCGGCGATGGCCTCGACCTCCCGCTCGTGACGGGGCTGTCGCGGGCGGACTACGTGCAGCGCCGCGACGCGGTCGAGCCCCGCCTGCGCGGCGCGCTGGCCTTGGCGCGCGCCTGGCGGGAGGGCGGTCGCGACGCGGTGGCCCGGCTCTCGGAGATCCACCTCGATCCGGGGGACGGCACGACGATTTACGTGGGCGACGAGGGCATCCAGGTCCGGCTCGGAACGGGCGACCTGGAGGCCAAGCTCGCGCGCCTCGAGAAGGTTCTCTCGACGCTCCGCGCCGAGGGGAAGACGGCGGAGGTGCTCCACCTCGAGAACCGGCTCCACCCGTCCTGGGTGACGGTACGGCTCGCGGCGGACTCTTCGCCTTCGGTGAAGGTGGCGAGCCCGAGAGGGCTCTAGGAAAGGGCGAAGCGCGACTGCGCCAACTCGCCCGGAGGTGGTCATGGCGAAGAGCGGAGACATCCTGGTCGGCCTCGACATCGGGACGACCAAGATCTGCGCCATCGTCGGCGAGATGACCGACGAGGGCATCGACATCATCGGGATCGGCTCACACCCGTCGAAGGGCCTGCGGAAGGGCGTGGTGGTCAACATCGACGCCACCGTCGCCTCGATCAAGCGCGCGATCGAGGAGGCGGAGCACATGGGCGGCTGCGAGATCTCGACCGTCTACACGGGGATCGCGGGCGGTCACATCAAGGCGTTCAGCTCGCACGGCGTGGTCGCGGTGAAGGACAAGGAGGTGCGGCAGACCGACGTCGACCGCGTCATCGATCAGGCCAAGGCGGTCGCCATCCCGCTCGACCGGGAGGTGATCCACGTCCTGCCGCAGGAGTTCGTGGTCGACGACCAGGACGGGATCAAGGAGCCGGTCGGCATGAGTGGCGTGCGCCTGGAGGCGAAGGCGCTCATCGTCACCGGCGCCGTCTCCTCGGCGCAGAACATCATCAAGTGCTCGCAGCGGACCGGCCTCAACGTGGCGGACATCGTGCTGCAGCCGCTCGCCTCGTCGCTGGCGGTGCTCTCCGAGGACGAGAAGGAGCTCGGGGTCTGCCTGGTCGACGTCGGCGGCGGCACGACGGACATCGCCATCTTCTCGAACGGCGCGATCGTCCACACCGCCGTGCTGGCGCTGGGCGGCAACCACCTCACGAACGACGTGGCGGTGGGGCTGCGCACGCCGACGCACGAGGCGGAGCGGATCAAGAAGCAGTACGGCTGCGCCATGGCCTCCATGGTCGACAAGGAGGAGACCATCGAGGTGCCGAGCGTGGGCGGCGGGCAGCCGCGCGTCCTGTCTCGCCACATCCTGGCCGAGATCATCGAGCCGCGGGTGGAAGAGATCTTCATGCTCGTGCAGCACGAGATCCAGAAGTGTGGGATGGAGGAGCTGCTCGCGTCCGGGGTCGTCATCACCGGCGGCTCGACGCTGCTCCACGGCATGCCCGAGATGGCGGAGGAGGTGCTCGGGATGCCAGTGCGGCGCGGGGTGCCGCGCGGCGTGGGAGGCCTCGTCGACGTGGTGAAGGGCCCGCAGTTCGCCACGGCGGTGGGCCTCGTCCAGTACGGGGCGCGGCAGGTGGAGACGAGCCCGCACTTCAAGATCCGGGAAGAAAACGTCTACCGGAAGGTGCGCAACCGCATGCAGAAGTGGCTCGGCGAGATCTTCTAGATGCGCGAGAACGAAAGGGACCAGACATGATCGAGCTCTCGGACAAGAACGAGCCCGGCGCGCGCATCAAGGTCATCGGCGTCGGCGGCGGCGGCGGAAACGCCATCAACACCATGGTGGCGGGGCGGCTGGAGGGGGTGGAGTTCATCGCCGCCAACACCGACGTGCAGGCGCT
>Ga0318492_10000577_pt1 | contig 11015 bp, 8 predicted proteins | sample GRESIP108b1f22_FD_203292 | JGI IMG/M metagenome (GOLD analysis project Ga0318492, IMG submission 203292) | Tropical soil microbial communities from Luquillo Experimental Forest, Puerto Rico - GRE.SIPMG.108b1f22 | ecosystem: Environmental > Terrestrial > Soil > Tropical forest > Bulk soil... | reverse complement strand
GGTCTAAGGTGCTAAGCGTGTCAGCCACATAGTCTTTTGAAGTACGCTCAATCTTCTTTCTTGCATCTTCGGTGTATCGCTCCTTTTCAAGTTTGAGTTGTTGCAACGCATCCTGAAGTTGAGATTCGCGCTTGGCTACTTCATGCTCAAGCTTTGCTCGAAGTGCCTCTGCCTCATCTTGACGACTCATCAACCGCTGTTCGATTTCCTTTTGCCGCGCAAAAAGCTTCATCTCTCGGTCGCTGTAATGTCTCTCTCGCACCTCTAGTTCCTTTTGGAGCTCCTTCTCACGCGCTATCTGCTCATGCTTAAGGCGGGTGCGGTATTCGTCCAACTGCTTTTCCTGCTGTTGAACTAGTTCACGATATCGGAGTAGCTCCTGTTCACGCGCTTCAAGGTGCTTCACAGCCTCCGACGAGAATCGTTCCCGTTGGCGACTCTCCTCCATTCGATCTTGCATGCTAAGCCACCTTTATTTTGAGGTCGTACGTTTTTTAGATCGCCGGACATTCTGGAACATTCAGCTTGTTCGCACGGGCAAACGCAACGGGCCGTTGGCAACGCTTGTCCCCTCGCGCACCAAAGCACATGCTGTCTTTGCTAGCACCGACTTTGCAAGAAACGAATTCCATGGCCGTCCCTGAATATCTGCCGCCTATGCTGGCAACTTGGCTTGTGCGTCGAGCTCATCGCTCCGCTCCAACGTTGAGGCACTATAGCCCAGGGCAGGGCGCGCGGCAATGACGCGTTACTCGATATAGCCAACAATCACTCGCACGGCACTCTGGCCGACTGGCTATTGACAAAAGCAGGCCCTAGCCCTCGCCGATATTGCGTGGAAAGCTATTGTTTTAGTAGCAACCGCATGTCCGGGTGAAAACCTGCGCAACCAACTCAGCCTTCAAACCCCCGCTATGCTCCCACCCTTGTTCATTGAAAGGTGACTATGCACAGGTTGTACCCGACCCGGTTGTATGCCCTGCTGGGCGCGTGGCTGCTATCCGCGGCTGCTGCGTGTGGCGCGGCGGAGCTGCCCACCGCACCCCCGGTGGCGCCGATTCAAGACGTGACGGAGACGCTGCACGGCGTCACGCTCCACGACCCCTACCGTTACATGGAGAACGTGCGCGACCCCAAGGTGCAGGACTGGCTCAAGGGCCAGGGAGCCTATGCCCGTGGCGTGCTGGACCGCATTGCCGGGCGCGACGCGCTGGAGCAGCGCATTACCGAGCTGACCGCCGCCAGCGGCGACGCCATCAAGGACATCACGCGGCTGCCGGGCGATCGCATCTACTACCTCAAGCGCGCCAAGGGCGAGCGCCAGTTCAAGCTGGCGATGCGCGTGGGCCCGCGCGGCGCGGAGCGCATCCTGGTGGACCCGGAGGTGGAAGCACAGCGCACCGGCGTGCCCCACGCCGTCAACTACTTCCGCCCCTCGTGGGACGGCAAGTATGTGGCCTATGGCCTGTCCGCTGGCGGATCGGAAGACGCTTCGTTGCACATTCTGGATGTGGCCGCCGGCCAAGACACCGGCGCCGTGTTCGAGCGTGTGCACGAACCCGAAGTGAATTGGACGCCCGACAGCCGTGCCGTGGCCTTCAACCAGCTCAAGGCCCCCACACCGGGCGAGCCCGAGTCCGAGGCCTACATGGACAGCCGCGTGCTGTTGCACACGGTGGGCGATGCGCCCGAGCAGGCCGCGGCCGTGTTCGGCCCCACGGTCACCCGCAATCTGGGCCTGGCGCGCCTGGACGTGGGCGCGCTGCTGTTCGCACCCGGCAGCCCCTGGGTGATCGCCCGCACCACCGACACCACGTTGCCCGAGGGCCTGCTGTTCGTGGGCCGCGCGGCCGATCTGGGCAAGCCCGGCATGGCCTGGACGCGCATCTCCGGCTACAAGGACAAGATCACCGCCATTGCCCTGCGCGGCAACGACCTTTTCTTCATGACCCACATGAACGCGCCGCGCAAGCGCGTGATGCGCCTGGACCTGCGCAAACCCACGCTCAAGCTGGCGGTGGAGGCGGCCGCCACGCCCGCCGACGGGGTGTTCGAGGACTTTGCCCTGACCCGCGATGCCTTGGTCACAGCCGTGCGCCGGGGCACATCCATCGTGCTGCGCCGCTATGCCAACGGCAAGCCGCAAGGCATGGATGTGCCCATGCCGGCCGAGGGCGCGGCGCGCTTGAGCGACGAGCCGGCCCACGCCTACGCGGACGTGATGTACACCCACACCAGCTGGACCCAGCCGTCCAAGATTTATGTGCTGCGCGGGACCCTGTCGGTGGAGGCCGAGCTGCGGGAACTCCCCGAGCTGCGCAGTCTGCCCGAGGTGGAGGTGCGCAATGTGGAGGTGGCCAGCCATGACGGCGCGCGCGTGCCGCTGACCCTGCTGTACCGCAAGGGCCTGAAACTGGACGGCAGCAACCCCACGCTGCTCTATGCCTACGGCTCCTACGGCATGTCGGAGACGGCCAACTTTGCTCCTGCGCGCATGGCCTGGATCGAGCAGGGCGGCGTGATGGCCATTGCCAACGTGCGCGGTAGCGGTGTCAAGGGCGACCCCTGGTACCGCGCCGGCCAGAAGGCCAACAAGCCCAACACCTGGAAGGACGGCATTGCCTGCGCCCAGTACCTGATCGCCAACGGCTACGCCACATCCAAGACCCTGGCGGTGATGGGCACCAGCGCGGGCGGCATCTTTGTGGGGCGCAGCGTCACCAGCGCGCCGCAGCTCTTTGCCGCCGCCGTGTTTGACGTGGGCTCGCTGGACACCGTGCGCGAGGAAGAAAGCGCCAACGGCGCCACCAACGTGTCCGAGTTCGGCACCTACAAAGACCCGCAGGAATTCAAGGCCCTGCTGGAGATGAGCACCTACCAGCACGTCACCGATGGCACGGCCTACCCCGGCGTGCTGCTGGTTCACGGCATGAACGACCCACGCGTGGACGTGTGGAACAGCGGCAAGACCGCCGCACGGCTGCAGGCGGCCACCAGCAGCGGCAAGCCCATCCTGCTGCGCCTGGACCTGCAGGCCGGCCATGGCATGGGTAGCACGGCCACGCAGCGCAACGCCATGTCGGCCGACATTTACAGCTTCCTGCTGTGGCAGATGGGCAAGACCCAGCTGAAGGACTGATGGCCATGCGCATGCCATCTCCATTTGTGCCATGCGCCATCGCGCTGGCGGCCAGCGCGCTGGTGAGCGGCGTGATGGCCACGCCATCCGCAGCGCCGGCACGCATGACGCAGGCCGACATCATCAAGGCTGCCGCGCCCAGCGATTGGCGCCGCCTGGACCCGGACAACACCGTGGTCATGGAAGTGCAGGGCAAACCCGTCATCATCGAACTGGCGCCGCGCTTTGCGCCACGGCACGTGGCCAACATCAAGACCCTGACGCGCGAGGGCTACTACACCGGTTCGGCCATCGTGCGCGTGCAGGACAACTACGTCACGCAGTGGGCCGATCCGGCGGACGAGGAGAAGGAGAAAGACAAGCTCAAGCCCCTGGGCACGGCCTTGGCCAGTCTGCCGGCCGAGTTCTCCATCGCGTACAAGGGCCTGCCGTTGACCCGCTTCACCGACCCGGACGGCTGGGCGCCGGTGAGCGGTTTTGTGGACGGCATGCCGGTGGCCGCCGACCCGCGCACCAACAAAGCCTGGCTCGCGCACTGCTACGGCACGGTGGGCGCGGCGCGCAGCACCAAGCCCGACAGCAGCAATGGCACCAGCCTGTATGCCATCAACGGCCAGGGGCCGCGTCAACTGGACCTGAACATCACCGTGGTGGGGCGTGTGGTCAAGGGCATGGAGGTTTTGTCGTCCCTGCCGCGTGGCCCGGGGCCTATGGGTTTTTATGACAAGCCCGAGCAGTACGTGCCCATCACCCGTGCGCGCCTGCTGGCCGACATGCCGGCTGACGAGCGTCCGGCCATCGAAGTTCTGCGCACCGATACCTCTACCTGGCGCCAACTGGTGGAAGCCAGCCGCCACGCCATTGGCGGCTGGGCCGTGCGCAGTGCCCTGCACAGCAACATCTGCAATCGCAGCGTTCCCACGCGCGACATCCCTTCTGCGAGCCAACAGCCATGACCACCACTGCACTTGACACCCTGAACGCCACGTTCAAGCGCCTGCACCACTTCGGCCACCTGGCCTCCATCGCCAGTTGGGATCAGGCCGCCATGATGCCCGCCAAGGGCATGGAGGCCCGCGCCGCCGCCATGGCCGAACTGCAGGTGCTGATGCACCAGACCCTGACCGACCCCCAACTACCCGCGTTGTTTGACGCGGCCGAACAGGCCACGCTGAGCGACGCAGAACGCGCCAGCCTGGCCGAGATGCGCCGCGACTGGGCCCTGGTCAACCGCCTGCCGGCCGACCTGGTGGAGGCGCAAAGCCTGGCCGGTGCCCGCTGCGAACACGCCTGGCGCAGCCAGCGCAAGGCCAATGACTGGCAGGGCTTTGCCCCCAACCTGCGCGAGGTGGTGAAGCTGACCCGCCAGGAGGCCCGACTGCTGGCCGAGCCCACCGGCGCCACGCCCTACGAAGCGCTGATGGACAAGTTCGAGCCGGGCATGCGCGAGGCCAGCATCGCTGCCCTGTTTGGCGATGTGAAGACCTGGCTGCCGGGGCTGATCGCACAGGTGATGGAACGCCAGCAGACACAGACCGTTGCGAGCGCCGAAGGGCCGTTCCCCGTGGAGCGCCAGCGCGCCCTGGGCGTGGCCATCATGGAGCTGTTGGGCTTTGACTTTGAGGCTGGGCGGCTGGACATTTCCACGCACCCGTTTTGCGGCGGCGTGCCGCAAGACGTGCGCATCACCACCCGCTACAGCGAGGCTACGTTCGCGCCCAGCCTGATGGGCATCATCCACGAGACCGGCCACGCCCGCTACGAACAGCGCCTGCCGCGCGACACGCTGCACCTGCCCATGGGCCGTGCGCGCTCCATGGGCGTGCACGAGAGCCAGAGCCTGTCGTTCGAGATGCAGTTGGCGCGCAGCCCGGCCTTCCTGCGCCTGATCGCTCCGCTGGTCAAGCAGCACTTGGGTGAGCAGACCGCATTTGAGGCCGACAACCTGGCGCAACTGTTCACCCGCGTGAAGCGCGGCTTCATTCGCGTGGATGCCGACGAGCTGACCTACCCGGCCCACGTGATCCTGCGTTTCGAAATCGAGCGCGCGCTGATCAACGGCGAGATCGAGGTGGACGACATCCCCGCGCTGTGGACCGAGAAGATGCGCGACTACCTGGGCGTGGACGTGGCCGGCAATTACGAGAACGGCTGCATGCAGGACATCCATTGGCCATCCGGCATGTTCGGCTATTTCCCCAGCTACACGCTGGGCGCCATGTATGCCGCGCAGTACTTCGCCACCATCCGCGCGCAGCACCCGGACCTGGATGCGCGCATCGCCAGCGGCGACCTTTCACCCGTGATGAACTGGCTGGACGCCAACATCTGGAGCCAGGCCAGCCGCTGGGGCACCGACGAACTGGTGCGTCGCGCCACTGGCGAGCCGCTCAACGCCCGCCACTTCCGCAAGCACCTGGAGGCGCGTTACCTCGCCTGATCTACTTCAGGCTGCCGCAGTCGGCGCCACCGGTCAGGCGCACCTTCAGGTCGGCGGTGGCGCCGTCCTGGTACTTGCTCCACACGCTTTCGGGCACGTTGCAGGTCCAGGTCTTCTTGCCATTGGTCAGCACCAGCTCGTAGTGCTCGCTGCGCGGGCCCAGGCGCTCGGAGCCAAGGGTGCCCACGCTGCCGCCCAGGAAGTTGGCGTTGAGATTGCCCACGCCGGGCCAGACCGGCACCAGCGAGTCCTGCGTGCCCGCCTTGACCGAGCGCACGGTGCGCCAGCGGTTGACTGAGTAGTTGCAGCGGTCGTCGTACACCGGCTCCGAGCGGTACCGCGTCGTACATTCCTGGCGCTTTGTAAAAGTGCCGTCGCCTTTGTCCACACGCTCGGTGTGGCAGTCCTGCCCATCGGGTATCTGCTTGGTGGAGCGTTGCGCGCGGCTGCAGGAGACACCATAGGCGTCCGAGGGCACGCTGTCGCGCCAGGCCGAGTCCGACACCCGTCCCATCTGCTCGATCTGGATCTCGCGCGCCCACGAGCGCTGCGCCACCGTGGCGGCGGTGTCCTTGGTGCTGGTGAACAGAAAGACCATGCCAATCACCAGCAGCGCCAGCGCGCCCAACGCCCAGCGCAGCCAGCCCAGATTGCGCTGGGTCGGCGCAGCGGTTGAGGCCACTGGCGCGGGCGCCGGTGTGGCGGTGTCCGCCACCAAGGCCACCGGCTTGGTCCCGTCCTGCCCAGCGCCGCAGTTGGTGCAGTGCGCCGCCGCGCGCGAATTGGGCGAGCTGCAGTAGGCGCACGCCCAGTCCGCGCCCACGAACTTGTGGTTCTTGGCCTCGACCTCTTCGCCTTCCTTGGGGAAGTAGCGCTTGGTCGGGTCTTGCGCCGCACCGCAGGTGGGGCAATGCCGATGCGTGTCGCCCAACAACCCCTTGGTGTTGCACTGGGGGCAGTCCCAGAGCATCTCGTAATAAATTTCTTCGTCGGCCATGATTGCTATAAAAGTAGTAGCTGACTATGCATATTCCACGAGGGCTGACGCCAAGGTCGAGCGCAATCGCTCAGTACTGGTACACCCCACGCCCTGTCTTGCGCCCCAGGCGGCCCGCAGCCACCATCTCGCGCAGCAGCGGGCAGGGGCGGTACTTGCTGTCGCCGAACTCGGCGAGGTAGACCTCCATCACGGCCAGGCACACATCCAGGCCCACCATGTCGGCCAGGGCCAGCGGGCCGATGGGCTAGTTGCAGCCCAGCTTCATGCCGGCGTCGATGTCTTCGGGGGTGGCCAGGCCTTCGTGCAGCACGAAGAAGGCCTCGTTGATCATCGGCACCAGGATGCGGTTGACCACAAAGCCGGGGGCGTTCTTCACGGTGATGGGCGTCTTGCCCAGGGCCTTGGCCAGGGCCTGCACGGCGCCGTGCGTGTCGTCGCTGGTTTGCAGGCCGCGAATGATCTCCACCAGCGCCATCATGGGCACGGGGTTGAAGAAGTGCATGCCGATGAAGTGGTCGGGGCGGCTGGTCACGGCGGCCAGCTTGGTGATGGAGATGGACGAGGTGTTGGACGCGATGATCACGTTGGTGCCCACCATGGCGTCGATCTGCTTGAGGATCTTGACTTTGAGGTCGTAGTTTTCGGTGGCGGCCTCGATCACCAGTTGGGCGCTTTTGAGGTCGTCGTAGCTGGTGCTGCCCTTGATGCGGGCCAGCGCGGCGTCCTTGTCGGCGGCGGTGATCTTGTCCTTTTTCAGCAGGCGGTCCAGGCTGCCGGATACCGTGCTGATGCCCTTGGCCACGGCGGCGTCGGAAATGTCCACCATGACGACGTTGATGCCCGATGTGGCGCACGCCTGGGCGATGCCGTTGCCCATGGTGCCTGCGCCGATGATGCCGACTGTGGTGATGCTCATGATGTCTAAAACTCCGTTCAATGAAAGAAAAAAGCAATCGCTTGCGGTATCGTACCGCCGCCGCCCGTCAGGGCACTTACCTAAGTGACAAGGTGATGGTGAAGCAGGTGTGGCCTTGCACGGATGCCACGTCGATCTGCCCACCGTGCGCCAGCACGATGGCCTGGGTGATGGCCAGGCCCAGCCCGGTGCCTTCGCCGGAGGCGCTCTGGCGCGATGGGTCGGCCCGGTAGAAGCGCTCGAACAGGTGCGGCAGGTGCTCGGGTGCAATGGTGGGGCCGGGGTTGTCCACCGCGATGTGGGCGTGGTCAGCGTCCTGCGTGAGTCGCACCTGCACGCCGCCGCCGCGCGGTGTGTAGCGCAGGGCGTTGGAGAACAGGTTGCTCAAGGCGCGGCGTAGCATGAGCCGGTCGCCCTGGGTCTGGGCCTGGCCCTGCAGTTCCAGGCGCACGCCACGGTCCTCGGCCAGGGCCTCGTAGAACTCGAACAGTGCCCGCGTTTCGGCGGCCAAGTCCACGGGCTCGTGGTGGGCCAGGCCCTTGGCCGTGGCCTGTGCGTTGTCGGCCTGGGCCAGGAACAGCATGTCGGCGATCATGCGGGCCAGTCGCTCCAACTCCTCGGCGTTGGATTCCAGGATAGTGCGGTACTCGGTGGCGTCCCGTGGGTGCGATAGCGCGACCTGCGTCTGCGTCATCAGGTTGCTCACCGGCGTGCGCAGCTCGTGGGCGATGTCGGATGAGAAGTCCGACAGGCGGCGAAAGGCTTCTTCGAGGCGCGCCAGCATGGCGTTGAGCGTGGCGGCCAGTTCGGCCAGTTCCGCCGGCACGGCCTCGGTGGCCAGACGCTGGTCGAGCCTGTGCGCGGTCACGCCGGCCGCCCTTGCGCGCATGGCCTTCAGCGGGGCCAGGCCCCGGCTGGCGGCGAACCAGCCCAGCAGGCCAGTGGCCAGTGCGGCGCCCGCCACGAACAACCATAGGGTCTGCATCAGCGCGTCCATGAACACCTGGTGGTGGGCAATGTCCACCGCCACCGCCACCTGCAGCGGGGTAGCGCCGGCGATGTTGGTAGGCACCTCGGCGACCAGGCCACGGTACTGGCGACCGTTGGCGAACCAGGACGACAGTGCGGGCGCGGCGCCAGGGGTAGATGGAATGGGCCTCCAGTCACCGCCAAATTCGCCATGGGCGCTGGGCAGCAGCAAGCGCCCGTCAGGGCCGGTGATCTGCATCGTCAGGTCATGGTGGCCGGTGGCGGCATCGCTCAGCAAGTGGGGCAGGTGGGCCAACAGGTCGGCTGAGCTGCTGGCGCCATTGACGCTGGCAATGGCGTGCCGGGCCATGGACAGCTTGGCCTGCAGGGCTTCGCGGTCCAGGTCCTCGAAATGGCGCTCGATGGAGCCACTGATCAGCCAGCCCAGGGTCAGCAGCACCGCGCTGGAGCCGATGGCGAACAGCAGCGTCAGCCGCGCGGTGAGCGAGAGCTGGCGGGAACCAGTGGCCTGGGATGCGGGAGGTGCCATGGCCGCATTGTGCCGCTGTAACAAGCCAGACATTGGCTTTACCGGCGCTTCACGTCGGCGCAACGGGCCGGTGAAACACGCGGCGCAAGATGGCGCCATGGCTCATTCCTCTACTTCCCCGGTTCGAAAGTTTCCCCGTCTGGGGCGCGGCTGGCGCCTGGTGGCGCTGGCCTGGATGCTGGCGGCCGCCGGGCTACCCAACCCCGTGCATGCGCAGGCGACGAGCGCTCCGGCAACCGCCGCAGTAGCGACCACCAGCGGCTTGCCCGACATGACCGCCATAGCCGCGCGCTTTGCCCCCAGCGTGGTCAACATCAGCGTGCGCGGGGTGCGCAAGGTGTCCACCACCGGCGCCAAGGGTGGCAGTGAGGGCGAAACGCCATCGGACTCGCAGGAGGATATGGCCCTGCGCGAGTTCTTGCGCCAGTTTCAGCAACGCTATGGCGGCCTGCCGCCGCAATTGAGCCTGCCGGTGCGCGGCGAGGGCTCTGGCTTCATCGTGCGCGGCGATGGTGTCATCCTGACTAATGCCCATGTGGTGAATGACGCCGAGGAGGTGGTCGTCAAGCTCACGGATCGGCGCGAGTTCACCGCCCGCGTGCTGGGCACCGACAAGCCCACCGACATTGCAGTGTTGAAGATCGACGCCCAGGATCTGCCGGCCGTGCCCACGGTCGCGCCGCAGCCGCCGCGCGTGGGCGAGTGGGTGCTGGCGATTGGCTCGCCCTTTGGTTTTGAGAGCACGGTCACCGCTGGCGTCATCAGCGCCACGCGCCGTGCGCTGCCCGGGGAGGGCGCGGTGGCCTTCATCCAGACCGACGCGGCGGTCAACCCCGGCAACTCCGGCGGCCCGCTGATCAACCTGCGCGGCGAGGTGGTGGGCATCAACTCGCAAATCTTCTCCCGCTCCGGTGGCTACCAAGGTGTGTCGTTTGCCATTCCCATCGATGTGGCCAATCGCATCCAGCAGCAGATCCTGGCCACCGGCCAGGCGCGCCATGGCAAGTTTGGTGTGGCGGTGCAGGAGGTCGACCAGTTGCTGGCCGAGTCCTTCGGCCTGCCGCGTCCGGCTGGCGCCCTGGTATCCGAGGTGGTGCCCGGCGGCGCGGCGGCGCGCGCGGGCGTTGCCGTGGGCGACGTGGTGCTGGCCGCCAATGGCGAGACCATGGAACGCGCGACCGACCTCTCGGCTATCGTCGGCATGGCCCAACCCGCCAGCAAACTGGCCCTGCGCGTGTGGCGCCATGGCAAGGAGCTGAGTCTGACCGCGCAATTGGATGACGCCGCAGTCAAGGTCGCAGCACCCGCGCCGGTGCGCTCCGCCTTGCCCAATGGCCGCCTGGGGCTGACCCTGCGCAAGCCCACGGCGGACGAGGTGCGCGACACGGGCGAACCCGCGGGGTTATATGTGGACCAAGTGAGTGCGGCGGCCGAGCGCGCCGGCATGCAGGTGGGTGACCGCCTGCTGGCCATCAACACCGAGGCTGTGACCACGGTGGAGCAGGCCCAGGCACTGGCCGACAAGGCCGGCAAGTCGCTGGCGTTGTTGGTGTTGCGCGAAGGCTCGCGCATTTTTGTTCCGCTACGTTTGGCAGAGCAACCGGGCACGCACGCTCAGGCCGGCGGCGGCGCCTCCAGCACATAGCCCATGCCGCGCGCCGTGCGGATCAGGCGCGGCTCGAACGGGTCGTCCACCTTGGCGCGCAGGCGGCGGATGGCGACCTCGATGACATTGGTGTCGCTGTCGAAGTTCATGTCCCACACCTGGGACGCAATCATGGAACGCGGCAGCACCTCGCCCTGGCGGCGCAGCAGCAGCTCCAGCAGCGCAAATTCCTTGGCCGTGAGTTCAATGCGCTGGCCGGCGCGGGTGACGCGCCGGCGTAGCAGGTCCAGCTCCAGGTCGGCGGCGCGCAGCACCGTGGCCTCGATCTGCGTCTTGCCCCGGCGCAGCAGGGTGCGCACGCGGGCCAGCAGCTCGGAGAACGCGAACGGCTTGAC
>Ga0318492_10000569_pt1 | contig 11048 bp, 8 predicted proteins | sample GRESIP108b1f22_FD_203292 | JGI IMG/M metagenome (GOLD analysis project Ga0318492, IMG submission 203292) | Tropical soil microbial communities from Luquillo Experimental Forest, Puerto Rico - GRE.SIPMG.108b1f22 | ecosystem: Environmental > Terrestrial > Soil > Tropical forest > Bulk soil... | reverse complement strand
CACCGCCGAACTCACCCGGGCGGTCGACGCCGTCGAGGTAGCGCCGCTGGCCGGGCGGACCCTGCGAGTCATGATCGCGGAAGGCCAGCACATCGAGCTGCTCAACGGCGCCGTGGCCGCCGCCGACCGCTATCTCGCCGAGCATCACGACGAGCTCAGCGACCGGTTCGAGGTCGAGGCCCCGCGATGGGTGCCGGACGCGGTCTACCGGCGGATCTTCGACCGGCTGTACACCCGCCTGCGCCAGCGGCTGGTGGCCATCGCCACCGATCCGGACGATGAGACCCGGCGTCAGCTCGAGGCGTGGATCGGCGGGCTCCCGGACCGCCTGGAGACCGACCCGGAGCTGCGCGAGCGCGGGGAGCGCCTCAAGCAGGACGTCCTGGGCAGCGCTGGCCTGCGGGACTGGTCCTCCGCACTGTGGCAGAAGGCCAAGGAGACCCTGCGCACGCAGGCGGCCGATCCGGACTCCGAGCTGCGCCGCCGGCTGGCCGACTTGCTGGTGGCGGTCGGCCGCCGCCTCGAGTCAGATCAGACGCTCCAGGACGGCCTGGAGCGCATGGTCGAATCCGGCGCCAGGGCTCTCGCCGACCAGTTCCACGACGAGCTGGCCGGCCTGGTCACCGGCACCATCGAGCGCTGGGATGCCGAACAGACCTCCAGCCAGCTCGAACTCCTCCTCGGCCGTGACCTCCAGTTCATCCGGATCAACGGCACGGTAGTCGGCGCCGGCGTCGGCCTGGCCCTGCACGCCGTCGCCCTGGCCCTGGCCTGATCGGGTCCGCCGCCGGTCAACAGCAGCACGGGGCCGCCTCGGAGGCGGCTTCAGCCTCCAGGAAGCTGCGCAGCCGCCGGAGCGCGTAGTGGACCCGGGTGCGCAGGGTTCCGGGGGGCACGCCGAGCTCGGCGGCCACCTCGGCGTGGGGACGGTCGCGCAGGACGGTCTCCACTACCGCATCTCGGTGGTGGGCCCCGAGGCTGGACAGCGCGTGCCGCAGCTGGGAACGCAGGATGACCAGGTCGATGTCGCCCAGGCCGGCGGTGGGCGCGTTCTCGTGGGCCGGAGGGGACGCCATCGGGGCTCGCCGCACGCGCGCCTTGACCATGTCGATCGCGCTATTGCCGGTGATGACCAGGAGCCAGTTCACGAGCGGTCCGCCCGCCGGGTCGAACGAGGAACAGGCCCGCCAGGCCCGGAGGAAGGCCTCCTGGACCACGTCCTCGGCGAGGTCCGGGTCGACCACGATCCGGCGAGCGCGGGCGAGCATGCGGGCGTGGTACTCGGCGTGCGCGGCCGCCATGCCGTGCTCGGTGCAGAGCCAGGCGCAGCCGTCCGGGTTGCAGGCGTCGGTGCCGGTTGCGGTCACCGCGGAGGGTTCCATGGGCTCGAGCGTGCGGCGAGGGACCGGTCCGCCTCATCGGTGATCGCTGCCTATGCCTATCGCGCGGCTGCCTATCCGTAAGCCGTGGCCCGACTCGCTGGCCCGGTGGACAATAGGTATGTGATGCCGCACCTGCTGGAGCGGCAGGCAGAGCTGCAGACCCTCGGCACGGCCATCGAGCGCGCCGGGGCGGGACGAGGGTCGGCCGTGCTGGTCCTCGGCGAGGCCGGTATCGGCAAGACCAGCCTCGTGCACGCCTTCCTGTCCGCGGCGGCTGGCCGAGCGCGGGTCCTCGCTGGCACATGCGAGGACCTGCTCACGTCTCGTGCCCTGGGGCCGCTGCGCGATGCGGCCCGGTCGGCCGCGGCCGGGCCGCTCGCTGCGGCGCTGTCACCGCGCGCTGATCCAGATCAGGTGTTCGCGGCCGTCGTTGACGAACTGGCGTCGCCCCCGCTGCCGGTCGTGTTCGTCATTGAAGATGCCCACTGGGCCGACGGCGCGACCCTCGACGTGCTGCGCTACGTCGGTCCCCGGGTGCCGGGCCTGCCCGCCGTGCTGCTGGTGACCTACCGCGACGACGCCCTGGCCCGGGACCACCCGCTGCGCGGGGTGCTCGGCGCGCTCGGCAGCACGGCCGCCACCCGGCTGCGGCTGGCCCGGCTCACCGCGGACGCGGTCGCCGAGATGGCCGCCACGACCGACGTCGATCCCGGTGAGCTGTTCCGGCTCACCGGCGGCAACCCGTTCTTCGTCAGTGAGGTGCTCGCCAACCCGTGTGACATCGTGCCGCCGACCGTCGTGGATGCGGTGCTGGCCCGGGTGCGCACCTTGAGCCCGGCGGCGCAGGCGGCGCTGGACCGGCTGGCGGTCGTCCCGGCCGGCGCCGAACTGGTCCTGCTGCGCGTGCTGGTCGGCGACCTGGCTCCGGTCGCGGAGGCCGAACGGGCCGGTGTCGTGGACGTACACGGTGATGTCGTCGCCTTCCGGCATGAACTCGCCCGCCGGGCCGTCGCGGAATCCCTGCCCGCCAGCGTCCGGCTGGAGCTGAACGCGGATGTGCTGCGCGCTCTGGCCGCCCGGCCGGACTTCGATCCGTTCAGGGCCCTGCACCATGCCGTGGAGGCCGGCGACGACGCCGCCGTCATCGTACACGGCGAGGCGGCGGCGCGGGAGGCCACGCGCGTCGGCGCGTATCCGCAGGCGGCGGCCTGCTACGCCCAGGTCCTGGCCCGCGGGCGCCGGCTGTCGACCGCCCGGCGGGCTGCTCTCGGCGAGACCTACGCGTGGGCGCTGTCCAACAGCAACCAGCTGCACTTCGCGGCGGCGGCCGCGGCCACGGCCGCCGAGCTCTGGCAGCAGGATGGTAATGACCTGCGGCTTATCCGGGCCCTGGTCACCCTCGCCCGGCAGCAGTGGCTGACCGAGCGCCCCGTCGCCGCCCTCGCGTCGGCCAGGCGCGCGCTCGAGCTGGCTGGGCCGCTCGGCGACGGCTACCAAAAGGCACTCGCCACGCTGGGCGTCGGCGGTCTGCTGGTCATCATCGACCGGGAGGAGGACGGGCTGCCGTACGTGAACGAGGCGCTCGACATCGCCGAACGCGCTGGCGAAGCCGATGTGGCCGCGCTATGCCGCAACTACCGGGGTTCGGCGCTGCTGCAGCTGGGCGACCTCACCGGGCGCGACGATCTGATGCACAGCCTGGCGCAAGCGAACGAGCTGGGCAACCACGAGTTCGTCATGCGCGCCTACTACAACCTCATCGAGGGCCTGTGGCGGCTCGGCGAGTATCGCGAGGCGCTCGGCTACCTCGGCCAGGGTGAGCACTTCAGCCGGGATACGGACTTCCGCGTCTACGGCTATATGTTCGCTGCCCGCCGGTGCCGGCTGGCGCTGATGCGCGGCCGGTGGGCGGAGGCCGAGGCCGGGCTGCGGGAGCTGCTGGAGGGACAAGACGATCCCGGCATGATCGGCCGCGAGACGGTTCCCATCCTGGCCCGGGTATTGGTGCGGCTGGGCCGCGCGGATGCCCGGGAGTGGCTAGCGCTGGCGGCCCGCCACGCGACCGGGGCGAACGTGCTGGAGTGGCTGGTCCCGGCCGGCCTCGCGCATATCGAGCACGCCTGGCTGACCGGCGACCACGGAGCGGCCGGGCCCTATCCGGAACTGCTGCTGGAGCGCACGGACCGGCCCGGCACGCTCGTGTGGCGGGGCGAGCTGCTGGTGTACCTGCGCCGGCTTGGCTACCCGGCCCGGCCCTTCCCGGGCTGTCCCGAGCCGTACGCCTCCGCGCTGCGCGGAGACTGGCGGGCGGCCGCCGAGGGGTGGCTGAGCGAGGGCGACCAGTACGAGCACGCCGTCGAGCTCGCCGAGTCGGGCCAGGTCGAACCCACCCTACGGGCGCTGACGATCCTCGACGGCCTCGGGGCCCGGCCCGCGGTGGCCATGGTGCGCCGCCGCCTGCGCGGCCTGGGTGTCACCCGGATGCCGCGCCGACCGCAGCCTGGCACGCTGGCCAACCCGGCCGGGCTGACCGACCGTCAGCTCGAGATCCTCCGACTGGTCGCGACGGGGCTGTCGAACGCCGAGATCGCGCAGCGGCTGGTGGTGTCGCCCCGTACCGTGGACCACCACGTCTCCGCCATCTTGCAGAAGATCGGCGTGCGCACCAGGCGGGACGCCGCGGCCTGGGTCGCCGCCCTCGAGTAAATTTTTTGCATTTGACGTGAACATTCGCCGTGCCCGTGTCGTGCTCTAGGCGGTCCACCATCTACGACACGAAGGACACCGCATCATGTCAGTATCCGACACCGCGCTAGCGGCCCGGCCCACCGTGGCGCCGTTCGTCCGCGCCGCGGTCCCAGCCGACCATCCGGCGATCCGCGAGGTCGTGATCGCCGCATACCGCCAGTACGCCGACCTCATCCCGCCGGACGTCTTCACGGCCTACCTGGCCGACCTGCTCGACCTGGACACGCACGCTCGCCACGGGCGGCTGTTCGTCGCCGAGGCCGGCGACCGGGTCTGCGCGTTCGCGGCGTACTACCCGGACGGCTCGAGCCAGGGGTTCCCGCCCGGCTGGGTAAGCGGACGCGCCCTGGCCGTCCATCCGGACGCACGCGGGAACGGCGCCGCGCGCGCCCTGCTCGCCACCGGCGAGCACCTGGCGCTCCAGGCCGGAGCACCCGTCTTCGCATTCCATACGCACAGCTACATGACCGGCGCCAGGGGTCTCTACGAGCGCGTGGGCTACCGCCGGGCGCCGGACTTCGACTTCGACCTGGCCGCCCGCTTCGGCGGCCCAGGCGCCACGCCGATCATGGCGCTCGCCTACCTCCGCGACGTCACTCAGCAGCACCTAACCCTCGGGAGGACCCGATGACCACCCGCCCTCGACCCGTCGGCACGCCCGCCTACTACCTGGGCCGTCCCGCTGCCTTCTGGCGGGCCGCCTTCCGGCGGCAGCCGGCGAACAGTACGTCACCGCACGCTTCGTGTCCCGAACCAGCCCGCGAACAACTCACGAAGTGAGGCGGCTGGACCTGGTGAAACCCGGGTTTCACCACGCTCTATCGCAGTGAAACCCGGGTTTCATGCCCTGACTTGTGCTCCGCGGCTCCCGGTCAACTGGCGGTGATCGGCCACGATTGAGGTGAGAACAACCGGGGGAAGGCTGCGTTATGCCACGTGTCGCGATCATCGGGGGAGGCATCGGCGGACTGACCGCGGCGAACGCGTTGTCGCGGGCGGGAATCGAGGTTGCGGTCTACGAGGCGGCCGCCGAACTCAAGGAGATCGGCGCCGGCGTCGCCCTGCACCCCAACGCCATGAAGGTGCTGCGCGCCATCGGCGTGGAGGACGACGTCCGCCGGGTGGCCGGGCGGTCGCAGTGGCAGGTCATGCGCAACTGGAAGACCGGCCGGGTGATAGGCAAGACGAGCCGGCAGCAGCAGGTGGCCTCGTTCGGCATCCAGGGCGCGACCGTGCACCGGGCCGATCTGCTCGACGTGCTGGCCGGCGCGTTGCCGGCCAGCCGCGTCACCCTGGGCCGGCGCTGCACGCAGGTGTCGCCCGACGGTGACGTCGCGGCCGCCCGCTTCGCCGACGGCAGCGAGATCGAGGCCGACGTCATCGTCGGCGCTGACGGCATCCACTCACCCGTGCGCGCCTCGCTGTTCGGCCCGGACGCCCCGCGTTTCACTGGGAAGATCTGCTACCGCAGCGTCGTCCGGGCCGAAGCCGTCCGCGGCGAACGGCCCAGCGCCGAAGGTGCCCAGTGGTTCGGCCCGCACGGCACGATCGTCCTGTACCCGCTGCGCGGGCAGGAACTCATCAACGTCGTCTGCCACTACGACGACGACGGCTACCGCCATGAGTCCTGGATCGCCGAGTGCGGCCGCGAAGAGGTCCTCGGACGCTACGCCGGCTGGCACGAATCCCTGCTGCGCCTGTTCGCCGCCGCGGACACCTGGTACAAGTGGGCCCTTTACGATCGCGACCCGATCCCGCGCTGGACGCGCGGTCGGGTCACCATCTTGGGCGACGCCGCGCATCCCATGCTCCCGTATCTCGGACAGGGCGCCTGCCAGGCCATCGAGGACGGCGCCGTCCTGGCCACGGCGCTCTCGGTCGAGGCCGCCGACCCGCTCACCGGCCTGGCCCGGTACGAGCGCACTCGGCGCCCGCGGGCCAGCCGGGTGGTGCTCGCCGCCCGCGAGCGGGGGCTGAGCAACCATCTGACCTCTCGGTGGGCCGCGTGGCAGCGAGACCTGCTGATCGCCTGGCGGCGGCGCGTGAACCGGCGCGACCCCGAGGGACGCGGCACCGCTTGGCTGGCCGATTACGACGCGAGCTCACCGGACATACTCGCCGCCTGAATCGTCGCCACGTCAGACTGGTCGGGTGAACTTCAACCAGTACGAGCCCTACGGGCCGGTCGTGCCCACGACGATGCGGATTGTGACCTGGAACGTCTGGGGACGGTACGGCCGCTGGGCGCAGCGGCAGGCCGGAATCGAGGAGACCCTGGTCGCCGCGGCCCCGGACGTCGTCTGCCTGGTGGAATCCTGGTCCCACCGGGACGCGAACCAGCCCGGGCTGGTGGCCGGGCGGCTCGGATTCCAGCACAGCGTGTTCGCCGGTGACCGTCACGAGGAGGACTGGGTTTCCGGGATCGGCCTGGTCTCGCGCTGGCCCGTCACCTCCTATGAGTGCCGTGCCCTGCCGGGCGAGGCCGGATCCGGGGTCGGCTCCGCGCTCTTCGCCCTGCTGGACGGTGATCGCGGACCCGTTCAGCTGTTCGTGGTGATGCTGGACTACCCGCTCGACGGGAGCGCGGTGCGTCAAGCACAGGTGCGTCAGCTGGCCGGGTTCATCTCCGAACGGGCCCGGCGCCGTCATCTCACCGTCGTGTGCGGCGATTTCAATGCCGGACCGGACGCCGACGAGGTTCGCATGCTCACCGTCCGGACCGCGCCGGTGGCGCCCGGCCTGGTCTTCTACGACGCCTGGGAGGTCGCCGGCGACGGGACTCCTGGCCACACCTGGTCCGGCCGGAATCCGCTCACCGCGCCGGCCATGTATCCCGATCGGCGCTTCGACTACGTGCTGTCCGCCTGGCCCCGGCGCGGCGGCGCCGGGCACCCGGTCCGCTGCCAGCGACTCGGGGTCCTCCCCGCCGATCAGCCGCAACTGTCCGACCATTACGGCGTGCTGGCCGACCTGCGCTACTAACCGGAAGGAGTCGGCGGATGAGCCGAATAGTGGTCATCGGGGCGACGGGGCACATCGGCACGTACCTCGTGCCGCGGCTGGTGGACGGCGGCCATGAGGTGATCGCCGTCAGCCGCGGCACCCGCGGCCCGTACCACGCCAGCCCGCAGTGGGACGCGGTGACCACGGTCACCGCCGACCGGGACGCGGAGGACGCGGCGGGCACGTTCGGCGAGCGGGTGGCGGCGCTGCGCCCGCAGGTGGTGATCGACCTGATCTGCTTCACCGCCGCGTCGGCGCGGCAGCTCGTCGAGGCGCTGCGCCCGTCGCGCCCGCTGCTGGTGCACTGCGGGACCATCTGGGTGCACGGTCCCGCCCTGCGGGTGCCGGTAACCGAGGGCGAGCCCCGCACCGCTTACGGCGAGTACGGCACGGGCAAGGCCGAGATCGAGGCGCTGCTGCACCAGGAGACCCGAGCGGGCGGCCTCCCGGCCGTGGTGCTGCACCCCGGTCACATCAGCGGGCCGGGCTGGCCGGTCATCACCCCGGCCGGGAACCTGGACCCGGCCAGCTGGACCGCCCTGGCCACGGGCCGGCCGCTGGCCCTGCCCGATCACGGACTCGGCGTCCTGCACCACGTGCACGCCGACGACGTGGCGCAGGCGTTCGAGCTCGCGCTGTCCCGGCCGGCGGCGATCGGGGCCAGCTTCCACGTGGTGGCCGAGCAGGCGATGACCCAGCGGGGCCTGGCGGTCGGCGCGGCCCGGTGGTTCGGCCGGGAACCGGTCCTGGACTTCGTCGACTGGGCCGAGTTCGCCCGCCGGGCCGGGCCCGGCCCCGCCGAGATCACCCGCGAGCACACGTTCCGCAGCATCACCGCCAGCATCGCCCGCGCCCGCGAGGTCCTCCGGTACGCGCCGCGGTACAGCTCACTCGACGCCCTGCACGAGGCACTGGCCTGGCTGGTGGCCCACGGCCAGGCCGACGTGGGCGGCCAGCCGTTCCCCGCCCCTAGCGCTCAGTGAGCCGCACGGTGACGTCGCCCGCGGCGGTCGCCCGGACCGCGGTCGGCTCGGCCATCGGTGGCTCGCCGCGGCTGCTGGTGGTGCGGAGCGCGACCAGCGCGGCGGCCACCAGGAAGACCGCTGCGGCGATCAGTGCCTGGCGGAAGCCCCCGTCGAGAGCCGCCGCCGGGGTGGCCCCGGACGCGAGCAGGTGGGTGGTGCGGGCGGTGGCGATGGCGGAGAAGATGGCCAGGCCCAGCGCGCCGCCGATCCACTGTGACGCATTGAACAGCGCGGCGGCCAGTCCGGCCAGCTGCGGCGGCACGCCGGCGTTGGCGGCGGTGGCGGCGGCGACGAATTCGGCCCCGAGCCCGACCGACATGATCACCAGCCCGGGCAGCAGGTCGGTGAGGTACGAGCCATGGATCGGGACCTGGGAGAGCCAGTAGACCCCGCCTCCGGCCAGGAGCGTGCCGGCCACGAAGACCGGCCTGATGCCGATGCGGCCGATCAGTCTCGGGGTGAGGCCGGCCGACACGCCCACGCCCGCGGTGACCGGTAGGTAGGCCAGGCCGGCCTGGATCGGTGAGTACCCGAGGATGCCTTGCACGTACAAGGTGACGAAGAAGAACACCGCGAACATGCCCGCGATGCCGATGAGCTGGGTGATGTCCGCGGCGGCCAGCCCCTTGACGCGGAAGATCGACAGCGGCAACAGCGGGTTCTTGCTGCGCTGCTCGTTGACGACGAACGCGGCCAGCAAGGCGGCGGATCCGGCGAGCTCACCCATGGTGCGGGCCGAACCCCAGCCGACCGCGGGCGCGCGGACCAGCGAGTAGACCAGCAGCAGGGCACCCGCGGTAGCGAGCAGGGCGCCGAAGAGGTCAAAGTTGACCAGCCGCCCGCGCCGCCGGTCGTCCTTGAGCAGGATGAAGACTCCGGCCAGGATGATCGCGCACAGCGGGGGCTTAACCAGGAACACCCACCGCCAGCCGGGTCCCTGGGTCAGCAGGCCGCCCAGCAGCACCCCGGCCGCGGACCCGAGGCCCGCCGTGCCGCCCCAGGCGCCCAGTGCCGTGCGGCGTTCGGGGCCGTCGGTGAACGTGGTGGTCAGGATGGACAGCGCCGCCGGCAGCATCATCGCGGCGCCGACGCCCTGGGCCAGCCGCGAGGCGATCACGGTGCCGGAGTTCGGTGCCAGACCGCCGACCAGCGCCGACGCGCCGAACACGAGCGTCCCGGCGACCAGGACGCGGCGGCGGCCGAGCAGGTCGGCCGCGCGCCCGCCCAGCAGCATGAACCCGCCGTAGGTCAGCAGGTAACCGCTGGGTATCCACTGCAGGTTCTGCACTGACATGTGCAGGTCACGGCGGATGGCGGGCAGGGCGATGTTGATGATCGACGCGTCGACGAAGTCGAGGAACGCGACGGCGCACAGCAGCGCGAGCGTGAGCCGGCCGCGGGAGGTGGCCAGGAACGAGGAATTCGACGGGCCGGTCGCCACGGGGTGACCTCCATGGGTGCCGCAGGGTCAGATACGGATCGAGTTAGTTAGTTAACTAACTTACAGTGCCGTCATGCGAGTTGTCTACGCGGCCCCGCGCCGCCTACTCTCTCAGTGAGATGACTGACTCAGCTGTATCGGACCCGCCCGCCGGCAAGCGCGAGCGGCTCGTGGCCGCCGCCTGCCGGGTGCTGTACGAGCAAGGGGTGGAACGGACGACGCTAGCCGACATCGCGCTGGCGGCCGACGTCCCGGCCGGGAATGTGTATTACTACTTCAAGACCAAGGACCAGCTGGTCGAGGCGGCGATCAAGGAGCACGGCAGCACCCTTGAGGCCGCGCTCTCCGCGCTGGACCGGCGCCGCACCCCGCAGAGCCGGCTGAAAGGACTCATCCGCCTCTGGATGGACCAGCGCGAGCTGTCCGCCAGGTACGGGTGCCCGTTCGGGACACTGGCCTGCGAGCTCGACAAGCGCACGGACGGCCTGGACCGCACCGCCGCCGAGGTGCTGGGTATCCTGGCCGACTGGGCCGAACGGCAGTTCCGGTCCATGGACCGGGCCGATGCGCGCGATCTCGCCATCGCCCTGGTCGCCTCCTACCAGGGCATCTCGCTCCTCACCAACACGTTCCGCGACCCCGAGCTGATGGTCAGGGAGGGTCGCCGCCTGGAGCGCTGGATCGACTCGCTAGCCAGCAGCGCCTAACCGGGTCCGGGATATCCACGAGCCGGAGTAGCGGGCTCCGGCCCGCGCGAGTGGAGTGAAACTGGCATTCCACTACGCCCTAGCGTAGTGAAACCGGGGTTTCACTACGTGTGGCTACGCCGGGGCGGTTATCCGAAGCTGGTCGCGCCGCCGTCCAGGATCAGCGGGTGCGCGTTGACGTAGCTGGCTTCGCCAGACAGCAGCCACACCGCGGCGTAGGCCACCTCCCAGGCCGTCGCCTGCCGGCCGAACGGCAGGGCCCGTGCGGTGCGGCCTGGGTTGAGCCGGGAAGCCTCCCGCCCGAGCGGCGTGTCCACCAGGCCCGGCACCACCAGGTTGGCCCGGATGCCCTGGGCCATTCCCTCCCGTGCGACCTGCCGGCAAAGACCCAGCAACGCCGCCTTCGACGCGTCGTAGGCCGGGATCCCGGTCGCCGCCCGCAGGCTCGCCGCCGAGCTGATGAACACGATCGCCGAACCGGGCTCCAGCACCGGCAACGCGGCCGCGGCGACCAGGAAGTGCGCCCGGGTGTTGACCGCGAACGTCTGGTCCCACTGGGCGGCGCTCGTCCCGGCCATCCCCCGTCCGAGCCCGATGCCGACGTTCAGCACCAGCCCGTCCAGGCCGCCCAGCGCCGCCGCGGACTCCACGACCACCGATGCGCACGCCTCCGGTGACGCCACGTCGGCCAGCACGACCGCGGCGATCTGTCCTTCGCTTCGGACCAGGGCCGCGGTCGTGC
>Ga0318492_10000564_pt1 | contig 11096 bp, 10 predicted proteins | sample GRESIP108b1f22_FD_203292 | JGI IMG/M metagenome (GOLD analysis project Ga0318492, IMG submission 203292) | Tropical soil microbial communities from Luquillo Experimental Forest, Puerto Rico - GRE.SIPMG.108b1f22 | ecosystem: Environmental > Terrestrial > Soil > Tropical forest > Bulk soil... | reverse complement strand
AGCGAGGAGTAATAACTGATATGGAGTGACCGCCTGTCAAGCGCGGGCTCGCGAGACCGGTTTTCTTCCGGGAGTCGGGAATCACAAACGGCGGACGTCAGAGCGCGCTTCGACGACGAGTCACACTGATATTCGCGGGTTGCACCGGCAGGTGTAGAGCCGCATGACCGTGGTCCGTCGGGGAGGAGCCGCATTCTAGACGCGCGAATCGCGGGCGAGCACCCGAGTCGCATAGTTAACTTGCGGATCTCCGAGCCGTGGCCCGGACATCCGCCGATTGTGATTCCCGAGCCCAATTCAGTTCGCCTTTCAGACAGCCGCAGCGCTGGTTTGAAGCGTCGCCCAGACAAAGCCGGCCAGTTCACGCGCAATGGCCACGACGATCGTGCCTTGTGGTTTCCCTCGGTGGAGCATCCGTGCGTATCGGCCGTAAAGCCGTCGCATTGCCCGATCCGCCTGAGCGATCGCCCAGCGGGGTTGCCCGTCCCTCCGCCTCCGGAGCGCCACACCGATACCTGGTGTGTGGCGTTGGTTCCAAGCAGCCTCCACCAAGACCCGTCTCACGTGAGCGTTCCCGGCCTTCGTAATCTTCCCTCGATGGGTCTGCCCGCCGCTGGCGTGCACCGAAGGAGTAAGCCCCAAATAGGCCATGAGCTCCCGCGGTTTCTGGAACCGACTGATGTCGTGGAGCTCGGCAGCCAGAGTGACCGCCGTGATGGTGTCGATTCCTCGGAAGCACCGGAGCGCATTGACGGCACCTCGATACGACTCATGCTGGCCTGCAGCCGCGATCGCGCGCTCGAGGTCTCCGACGCGAGCGATGATCTGCTCTATGAACAGGAGGTAGCTATCGAAGGTCTGCCGATCCGCCGGGTGACCGATTTCCAGGCTGCGGATCCAAGACCAATGGCGTCGGGTCCACGCTCTACCGTCACGCCAGATCAGCCCTCTCCGCAGCAAGAACTTGGAAAGCCGGTGCCGGGCGCGCAGGAGATCCTGCTTCGCATCCTCCCGACAGCGGCACAAGTCCCTCACAGCCTCCTGATCCGGAGTTGGCGGGTGGACCTCCGTCAGCGTACAGGCCCGAAAAAGCGACGCCAACTTTCGCGCATCCCTTCGATCCGTCTTGACCCGTTCCCCAGGCTTTACAGGGATGAGAGACGGAGCAACCACCTCGCAAACGAGTCCCTGGTCCGACGCTTCGATCAGACGTTTGAGCGTGAAACCAACGGGTCCCGCTTCGTAGCAGCACCTGACTTCACTCTCGCCTGCATCTCGCCGCAGCTTCCGGGCAAGCCTGCGGACAGCTTGCGGTGTGTACTCAAGTCGCCACGTTTCGACCTGAGACGACATCCCAACCAGCCGCGCCACTTCGATCGTTTCCTTGTGGGCGTCCATTCCAACCCATGTGATCGGACAACTTGCGCTAGCCTTATCCATGACCGCTTCCTCCGTATGCGGCTCTGCTGGCCGCTCTCACAGGTCGTCAGCAACCCGCGAGTCTACGCAGGGGGCGGTCACTCCATAGGGTCTAGCCGCGCGGGCGCTCGAGCTTGGCCTCGATGGACTTCACCTCGTCCAGCCAGCGCTTGAACTCGCCGTCCCGGCCGTCTCGCCACGCAAGACGCGCCAGGTAGTAGCGCGACTCCAAGTTCGCCGGATCGGCGGAAGCGGCCGCCTGGAAAGAGGCGGCGGCGGCATCGGTGCGGCCGGCGGCCAGATCGAGCTTTCCCTGGAGCGTCAGGCCCGAGGCATGGGCCGGCGTTTTCGCCAGCAGATCGTCCACCGCGCGGCGGGCCTCCTCGAGGTCGCCGATCTCCCAGTGGGATCGCGCGATCAGGAACAGGATCTCGGGTTCGCCCGGGGAGAGGTGGTCCGCCTGCACGAACGCATCCAGCGCCGCGCGCGGATCGTGCATCCGCGCGCGCAGCGAGCCCAGGTTCGCCCACGTTCTCGCGTCGGCGCGGCCACGCAGGGACGCCTCGCAGTCGGCGGCGGCTCCCAAGAGGTCGCCGGCGCGATCGCGGAAGTAGGCGCGGTAGGCGAGGGCCTCGGGACCGAGCGCCGGGAAACGCTCGGCGACGCGCGTGAACGCGACCACCCCGCGCTCCGCGCCGTCGGTACGCCTGAAGGTGTCCGCCATGCCGGGAAGCGCCTGGCGGCACGCGGCCTCGTCGGGGCAGACGGCATCGAACGCCCGCCCCTGTCCGCAGCCGGAGGTCGAGGTCAAGACGAGCAGCACGAGCGCCGGAGCCGTCCCGGCGATCCGCCGTCCCCGGACGAGCCCCGCGAGGGCCAACCCCGCGGCGACGGCCACGCAGATGACGGCGAACGCGTCGTGGCTGCGCGCGTAGATCGTCGGCCCGCCGCCCGACAGCACGACCGTGTCGGTGAGCGAGCCCGGGATGCCGATCGTCCCGCCGCGAGAGTTGGTGAGGATGCTCCGGATCCGCCCATCCGGCTCGATGAACCCGGAGATCCCGGCGTTGCCGCAGCGCACGTAGGCGAGGTGGCTCTCCACCGCGCGGAGGATGCAGATCCGCAGGAGCTGCTCCTGCACGGGGCCGGAGACCTCGCCCTCGCTCGTGATGTTCACGAGAAAGCGAGCCCCCATCGTTCCGGCCGCCGACACGAGCGGAGGATAGGAGTTCTCGACGCAGATCACGACCGCGAACGGGAGCGTCGCCCCGCGCCACGGGAGGTCGAACAGCGTCATGCCGTCCCCGGGCACGCCGGTCGGGACGTGGCCCCAGGCCTTGCGGGCGAGCGTCCGGTGGAGCGTCTGGAGGGACGGGGCGATCCGCCCGAGCGTACCCTCGAACGGGATCTCCTCCGACCACGTGAACAGGACCTGCTTGTCGTAGCGCCCTCGCACCGTCCCGGTGTCGTCGACGAGGAAGGCGGAGTTCGTGGTCCGGTCGGGGCGGGTCGGGGGATACCCCTCCGCGCCGACGAGCAGCCACGCCCGCTTCTTCTGCGCGAGGGCCCCGAGCAGGGGCAGGTAGGCGTCCTTCCGCGTGAAGTCGTCGAGGATCGCGTTCTCGGGCCAGACGATCAGGTCCGCCTTCCCCTCGCCCACGGCGAAGTCGGTCTGCGCCAGCTCGCTGAGCGTCACGCCGAGGTAGTTGCTCCGCGTGTGCGCGAGGTTGGGCTGGATGACCGCGAGGCGCGGCCCCGCCTCACGGGGGAGCGTCGCGACGCGCCACGTCCCGTAGGCGAGCACGAGGATCGCCGCGCCCATGAACGCGACCGTCGACCGGACGAGGGTCCGGTTCTCGAAGAGGGACCTCCACCCCCACCCTCCGTCGCGCAGGACGAAGTACGCGTCGGCGACGAGGCCGTTGAAGGCGGCCACGAGGAACGAGACCCCGTACACGCCGGTGATGTCCGCGATCTGCACCAGGCGGACGAATCGCGCCTGAGAGTATCCGAGGAGGAAGAGGTCGAAGTGCCCGAGCGTCAGCCGCGCGCGGATCCACTCGACGGCGACCCACGCCAGCGGGAGCGTGAGGACGCGCGGCAGGCCGAGGCGCTGCATCGGGCGGAACAGGAACGGGAAGACGAGGAACGGCCAGTAGGCGAGAAGTCCCATGAGCGGGGGGGCGTACCAGCCGTACCGGAACGAGGCCGCGTAGAAGACGATCCACGCCAGCCACTGCGAGACCGCGTAGTACAGGGCCGACACGCGGCGCTCGCGCGGATCGGAGTAGAGGATCGCCCATGGAACGAGACAGAAGCGGGGGAGGAACGCGAGCTGAGGGTGGACCGCGTAGAGCGCGCAGAGCGCACCACTTGCGCCGGCCAGTCCGATCCGTCCTGCGATGCGAGCGCGCACGTGACGATCCTCGCGAGCGGGGGAGTCTACGATCCCGCCCCGCGGCGGGCCAACGGCGCGAGGGCGAACCCGGCCGCGACGAGCTTGCGCCGCACGTGCTCCGCGACCGCGGCGGCCCCCGGAGTGTCGGAGTGGACGCAGAGCGTGTCGATCGCTCCGCCGCGTGCCAGACGAACCGCCTGGTCCCCGGCCTCCGCGGCCCCGAGAAGGCTTCGGGGGGTGCCTCGCGGGAGGAGACCGCCGCCCGGCGCGTACCCGCGATCGGCGAACCCCTCGGCGGCGACTGCGAACCCCATCGAGCGCCAGATCTCCAGAACAGGCGATCCCGCGAAGCCGAGGAGGCACGCCTCCGGCAGGACGCGCTTCACACCGTCGGCGACAGCACGGGCGGTCGCCGGATCGGCCGCGACGTCGTGGTAGAGCGCGCCGTGGGGCTTGACGTGCCGGACTGCGGCGCCCGCGGCCTCCGCGCAGCGCACGAGCGTTTCGATCTGCCGCGCGATCTCGGCCGTGAGCCCCGGGGCCGGAAACGCCATGGAAACGCGGCCGAAGCGCGCCGGGTCCGGGTATCCGGGATGCGCCCCCACCGCGACCCCCATCGCGAGAGCGCTCTCGAGCGCGCGGGCCATCGACGCGGTGTTCCCGGCGTGCCCGCCGCACGCGATGTTCGCGGAGGTGGCGAGCGCGTAGAGCGGGCCGTCGTCGAATCCTTCCCCGACGTCGACGTTGAGATCGATCACCGGGGTGTCAGCCACGCACGATCTCCCGCAGCGCCGCATCCTGCCGGGAGAGCAGTATGCGCGCCGCCTCGAGCGTCACGACGGAGAATCGCAGCGTGTCCCGGGGCCGGAGCTGGCCGAGGCGCGCGGCGTCGGCGGCGATCACGCTAGCGATCTTCGGGTAGCCGCCGGTCGTCTGGTGATCGACGAACAGGACGATCGGCTTTCCGTCGGCGGGAACCTGCACCGATCCGAGCGTGACCCCCTCGGTCAACATCTCGTCGCCCGCGAGACGCGGAATCGGCGGACCGTCGAGCCGGATTCCCATCCGGTCGCACGCCTCGCTCACCGTCCAGTCGGTGCCGGTGAACAGGCTCCGCGAAGGCTCCGGGAATTCGTCGGCCTGGACGCCCCAGGTCACGCGAAGCGCGCCGAGGGGGAGGTAGGCGGGAATCGATGCCGGGTCGATGGGCCGGGAGAGCGGATCGGCGGCCGCGCGATCCCCGATCGGGAGGCGGTCCCCGCCGCGCAGCGCACGCCCCTCGAGACCGCCGAGCCGGGAGGCAAGGTGCGTCGAGGCGGAGCCGAACGGGCGCGGCAGCTCGAACCCGCCGCGCACGCACAGGTACGCGCGCGCGCCGCCGGCGAGCGGGCCGCAGGCGATCGTGTCGCCGGAGGCGACCGCGCATGCGGTCCACGTCTGGAGCGTCCGGGTCCCGACGCGGGCGGCGGGGTCGGCGCCGGTGAGCGCCACGACGGCGTCGGCGAGCAGCCGAAAGCGGCCGCCGACGAGCGTCATCTCGAGCGCCGCCGCCTCGGGCCGGTTCCCGACGAGACGGTTCCCCGCCGCCAGGGCGATCGGATCGGCGGCCCCCGCCGCCGACACGCCGAGCGCGGCAAATCCCGGACGGCCGGGATCCTGCACCGTCGTGAGAAAGCCGGGGGCCTCGACGACGAGCGCTCTCACCGTGCCTCCTCGACCGCCACGAACCGGACCCGGTCTCCCGGGGCGAGCAGGCACGCCGGCTCGCGAAACGGGTCGAACAGCGCGATCTCCGTCCGCCCGATCACGTTCCAGCCGCCCGCGGTCGCCAGCGGGTAGATTCCCGCCTGCCGCCCGGCGATCGCGACGCTCCCCGCGGGCACGCTCTTGCGCGGCGTCGCCTTCCGCGGCAGGGCAAGGGCCGCGGGCAGACCGAGCAGATAGGGGAAGCCGGGGGAGAATCCGAGGAACGCGACCTCGTATAGAGGCTCCGCGTGCATCTCGACCGCCGCGCGCTCGGAGAGTCCCGCGACCCGGGCGACCTCCGCGAGATCGGGGCCGTGGGCCCCCCCGTAGCGCACGGGGATCGATACGGACCGCGGTGCGGGAAGCGGCCGGTCGGGAGCCGATGCCGCCCGCGCGGCGAGAGTCGCTTCGAGCCGGCCGGAATCGATCGCGGCAGGATCGAACCGGACCAATAGCGATGCGTACGCCGGGTGGAGGTCGACGATCCCCGGGATGGGATCGGATCGCAGCCACTCGTGGAGCGCGCGCACCGACCGGCTCTCGCTCGCGCCGATCGCGGCGCCGAACGTGACGAGGAAGGCGCGGTCCGATGCGGGGAGGACGCGCATGGTTTCCTACCGGCGGGCGACGATCGTCAGGCGATCGTCGGCCTCGGGATCCTCGGCGCTCCCCCAGACACGCTCGACGCGGGCGAATCCCGCGCGGCGCGCGCGCTCGAGCACCTCCGCGGCACGCTGCCCCCACTCGGCGATCGTCTCGGAGGCGCGCTCGAAGTGTTCCGAGCCGGCGGCCGGCGCGAACGACGTCACCTTGAGCGTCGAGCGGCGCTCCTTCGGGTCCCAGACGATCGCGACGATCAGGGTGGTGCCCGCGCGCTCCTGCACCGACTGCTGGTCCATGCGCGACAGCCCGGCGGACGTCATCGCGTCGACGAAGAGGAGCCCGTCCGGGCGCAGGTGCTCCCGGAGGCGGGAGAAGGCGGCCTCCCAATCTCCGATCGAGGGGAAGTGATTGAAGACGTCCGCGACCGAGACGATCGCGTCGTGCGTGGTGCCGAGCGAGAGCGTGCGGAGGTCCCCCGTCCGCCAGGCCACGACCCGGCGCGCGTCCTTCACCCGCGCGAGATCGATCATGCGCGGCGAGAGGTCGACCCCCGTGAGCTGGTACCCGTGCTCCGCGAGAAGGAGCGCGAGCGTGCCGGTCCCGCACCCGGCGTCGAGGATCGACGCCCCGGGGCCGATCCCGCTTTCCTCGAGCAGAGCCAGGAGGCGCGATCCGTACGTCGGCGCGTACCAGTCCCACCCGTGCCGGTCGTAGTGCCTGCCGATGCCGGCGTACGGGTCGGGAGACGTGTCCATGCGGGAATTCTATCCATTCCCCATCTGGGCGAGGAGCTCCGCGGCGTGACCGGAGCCCCCGCCTCTGATCCAGAGGTCCTCCGGACCGGGGAGCATCTCGGTGACGTGGAGCGTGACCGCATCGCCGGAGAGCGCCGCGAGGTCGCGGCGGAGCAGATCGAGGAAGACCGGCGACTCCAGGTCGACGTAGCGAGGCTTCGGCTCCTTCGAGGTGTGCACGTAGACGTGGCGTGGAAGCGCGTGAGCACGGCGCCAGTCCGCGACCCGCATCACGAACGGGACGAGGTCGTCGCCTTTCGCCGAGGGCTGGGGGATCGTGTCCCGCCGGAACACCCACCGCTCGCGGAAGACGACCAGCCGCTCGCAGACGACCCGCGGCCAGCGGGTCACCTCCGGATCGTCGAACCCCGGGAGGTACCCGAGCGGCTGCAGTCCCTGCTCGCCGATCGCGACGAGGAACGAGACGAACCCCACGGGATTCACGCCGCTGTTGATGACCGGGATCACCTCGACGTCTCGCGGGGTCCAGCGCAGGACGAGCCGCCGCAAAGCGCCATCGAACCGGACGGCCAGCTCCCTGAGCGGGATCGCGGTCGCATCAGGTGAGGTCCGGTCGCCGGGAAGCTCGATCTCGTGCTCGAAGATCGCGGGGCGCAATCCCGCGTTCGCCGTCCGTCCGAGGTGGTTGTAGGTCAGCTCGGCGACCACGGCACCGGGGCGCGCGACGGCCGACCACGCCCGGCGCAGCTCGCGCACGACCGGATTCCCGTCGTCTTCGGCCGGCCCTCCGTGGAGGTGGGCGAAGCGCGAGAGCGACAACCCCGCGCCCTGGAAGAGGCCGTTCAGCACGATCCGGGCGTCCCCGCGTGCGATCGCCTCGGGGGACGCCGCCGCGATCTGGAAGAGGACGCCGCAGGCCCACCGGGGCTCGACCGATCCCGGTGCGAAGCGGTCGACGACGGCGTCGTCGAAGGGGATCTCTTCTCCGGGCTTCGCCGCGAGCGCCCGCTGCTTCATCCATGTCCGGGCGGCCGCGGCGGCCGCGCGTGCTGGATCGGACTCGTCCTCGGCAGTAGGCTCCGGGAACGCGGCGGGCCGGTACGACTCGCCCTCCTCGGTGAGCGCGCGGTAGACGTCGAGCAGCGCGATCTCGGTGTCGGCGGGGTGGCGCGCGAGGAAACGCCGCACCCACCCCTCGCGATACCCCTCCGCCGGGTACATCGCGGCGAAGAGGCGCGCGTAGGGTCTCAGGCCGGCCGCGAGAGTCTCGAGGACCCAGCCCGGCAGCCGCACGGACAGCGACGTGGCGGCATCGAGGCGGAACAGCTCGTCCCGGCGAATCTCCCGGGCGCGTGGGAGCGCTTCCAGGCGGTCGGCGATTCCCCCGACCGCGCGGAGCCGCGCTTCCGGCGCCAGCGTCGCGAGCGCGTCGACCTCCGACTCGACGGCGAGGGCCGGGGCGATCCACGCCGCGCGCGATCCCGCCGCGGCCGCGGCCCGCGCGACGTGCCGCAACGGCCGGCGCTCGTTGTAGGGGATCTCGATCTCCGCGACCAGGACGCCGAGATCGATCATGCCCCGCAGGAAGGGCGCGAGCGCCTCCTCGTCGATCCCGGCCCGGTTCGCGACGCGGTGCCCCAGATCCGGAAGGGTCCATCGGCCGGCGGCCGCCTCGTCGAGCGCGATCCTGAGAACCGGATGGTCCTTGACGCGAGAGAACGTCTCCGTGTCGTCCGGATGGCGCGCCGACGAGAAGCGCCAGAACGTCAGGCGGTCGCCGTCCTCCCGCAGCGTCGGGTTCGGCCGCGGGACGACGGCGGCGCTCGCCCCGGCGTCGAAAGCGAGCGTGCAGGCGACCTTGCGCGCCTCGGCGACGGAGAGCAGCACGTCGATCCGCTCGATCTCGGGCGCTCCCTCGACCCGGCAGTCGTCCCCGCCCGCCGCGGCGAGCGCCGTGGCGCAGAAGACGGAGTTGGGGCTCGTCTTGGTTGCGAAACGCGCGACGTATGCGAGCGCCTTGGCCGCGACGTGGCGGTCGCCGTGCCCCCAACCGGACGGGTTGCGTCGCATGACCGCCTCGAGCTTGTGCGCCAGGTCCCGGGACGCGAAGAAGATGCCCTCGCGGACGAACGGATCCGCGCACGCCGCCGCGAGCGCCTCGCGGCCCCGCGCGAGATCGGCTTCGATCGCCGCGCGCGCCCGATCCTCGATCTCGAGGAGATCTCTCCTCGACGAAGCGTGCCTGTCGAGCGCACCGCGAAGCTCGTCGCCGAGCAGCGGCGCCGCGTCGCTCTCGTCCGAGACGCTCCACGCCTTGCGGTTGTGGATCGCACGGCGGATCGCGAGCACCGCGAGGCGGGGCGCGGACGGGGCGTGACCCGGCGGGCCCGCAGCCTCGAAAAGCGACGCCGAGAGGCGCCCGGTGTCCTCGCGGATCCGGTTCTCGCTCGCAGCGAGCGCCCGGAGCGCTCCAGGGCTCGCGCTGCCGTGGAAGGTCTCGAGGGAATCGAACGGGCGCGTGGCGACCCGCAGGAGCAGGACGGAGGTCACGCGCTCGGCACCTCGGTCGCGGAGTGGAAGCGCCACATGAAGTACCTCAGGATCGCCTCCGACATCGCCCAGATCCCGAGACGGTTGGCGTGCATGTGCGTGTAGGACCAGACCAAGTAGATCGGATCCTGCGGGAGCGTTCCGTCGGCGAGGCCGAGCCGCACGCGCTCGGCGACGGGGCGCGTCGCCTCGAGCGCCCGTGCGGCGATCCGCGCGGGTTCCTCGCCTCCCCACTGCCGGACGGGGTCGCCGGCCGAGCCGCCGTCGAGAAGGTCGGACAGCCCCGGCGCGAGCGCGCGGTACTTCGCGTCGAGAGTCGCCAGGTCCTCGGCGGACCAGTCGCCGTCCTTGATCGCCCACGAGTGACCGAACCGGTAGAAGTCGCGCCGCGTCGGCAGGTCGAACGCGAACAGGTCGAGCAGGCGCTCCGTGAACAGCAGGCTCCACTCGCGCCGCGTGCGCGAGACGGCCCCGTTCGCCTCGGCCGCGAGGTAGTCGAGGCAGGCGAGGGAATCCTGGAAGAAGACCTGCTCCGCGAGCGGCATGCCCACTGCCCCCCCGTACCGGTCCCACTCGCGCTCGTACGAGGCGAACTCCACGTCGCCGACGAGACCGTCCTCCCGGGCGCGCGCAAGCCCCTCGTCGATCCGGCGTTTCACCGGCCCCGCGACCCAGGCGCTCCGCCCGAGTACGCGAAACCGGAGCTGGTAGTCGGGCTCGCTGTAGCGCGCGAAGAAGATGCTGTCGAGCTCCGGGGCGCCGGTCAGGTCGCGGACGACCGGACCCACGAGCTCACGAAGAATCCTGTCGTGGGATTCCTGGGGGGCGCGCATCAGCGTGTAGAGGCAGGATTCGTCTTCGGCCATGGGATGGGATTGCGGCCGGAGGCGCATCGACGCCCCCGGCCGCCGGATGCGGTGTCTACCGCGCCGTCTGGACGGCGATCGTCGTCGTTTCGCGGCAGGGGCAGGTGCACAGGCGGGACGTGCTCGACGAGGTCGAGCATCCGCCTCCGCGCTCGCGGCTTTCGATCTCCTCGACTTCGAGTCGCAGCGCGCCGGTCTTGACGTCGTTCATGACGGTGATCCTCCTCGGGATTAGGCGGTCTCCGACGCGACCACGCTCGCGGCCGCCGTCGTGAGCCGGCAAAGACATGTGCAGTGCCGCGACGTGGTCGACGACGTGCAGCTGCCGCCGGCGCGCTCGCGACTTTCGATCTCCTCGACCTCGAGACTGAGAATGACGGGCTGGTTCTCCCTCACCGGGCCTCCTCGGCGGGCTCCGTGCTTCGACCGCTCCTGGCAAGCGGCGGGCTCTCCATGAGCCACCGGAGCGCGCAAACCCCACCTCAATACGCCGGTCCGCCACCTCCGTCAAGCAGGCGGTCCGCCCCCCAAACGATGGTGGAAATAGTGGAGGATCGCATCCGCCTCCGCGAAGACGCCGATCCTGTTCTCGTGGCGCGCGAGCAGGCGCCGCGCGCTCCCGATCCGATCTGGCTCCGGATCGATCGCGCGCGCCCGGTCCCAGCGTGCGAGCGCCGCACGAGCCGGTTCCGGCCCGCCCCACGCGTCCGCACGCCCCGCGCGCGCGGCCTCGGAGAGCGCCTCGAGACCGTTGAGCAG
>Ga0318492_10000561_pt1 | contig 11137 bp, 9 predicted proteins | sample GRESIP108b1f22_FD_203292 | JGI IMG/M metagenome (GOLD analysis project Ga0318492, IMG submission 203292) | Tropical soil microbial communities from Luquillo Experimental Forest, Puerto Rico - GRE.SIPMG.108b1f22 | ecosystem: Environmental > Terrestrial > Soil > Tropical forest > Bulk soil... | reverse complement strand
ATCCGGAGGAGGACGGGAAGCTGCCACCGATGCGAGAGGTCGAGCGCGGCGAGGGCGAGGTCGTAGGCGTCCTGGGAGTCCGAGGGCTCGAGCATGGGGAGCCCGGCGGCAATCGCGTAGCGGCGGCTGTCCTGCTCGTTCTGGGAGGACGCCATCCCGGGATCGTCCGCGACGACGACGACGAGCGCGCCGGTGACGCCGGTGTACGCGGCAGTGAAGAGGGGATCGGCCGCGACGTTCAGGCCGACGTGCTTCATCGTGACGATCGCGCGGGCGCCGCCGAACGCGGCGCCGAGGCCGACCTCGAGCGCGACCTTCTCGTTGGGCGCCCACTGGGCGCGGCCGCCGAGGGCGGAGAAGGCCTCGAGGATCTCGGTCGACGGGGTGCCCGGGTAGCCCGTGCCGAGGTGGACGCCGCCGTCCAGCGCGGCCGCGGCGACCGCCTCGTCACCGGAAAGAAGCCGTCGTTCCATCGCTCGCGACTCTCCTCTCCTCGCACCGCATCGCGAGGCGTGCAGGCCAAGTCGGACTGGGATACAACCGCCCGACCGCACAGGCGCTTCTCGGGAAAGGTCGGCATGATACCGCGAGGCGAACGATGATTCCCATTCCCACGCTCGAGCGCCTGCTCGCCGCCGCGCGCAGCGCCGGTCCCCTCCGGCTCGCCGTCGCCGCAGCGGAGAGCGACACCGCCCTCGCGGCGGCCGCGCTCGCGCGCCGGCAGCGGATCGCCGACGTGGTGCTGGTGGGCGGCGACAGCGGGATCCGGGCGCGGCTCCAGGCGATCGGCGAGGATCCGGCGCTCTTCAAGATCGAGGCGGCCGCGACGGACGCCGACGCGGCGCGTCGGTCGGTGGCGATGGTGCGGGGCGGGGAGGCGGCCGTGCTCATGAAGGGCCGCCTCCAGACGGCGGATCTGCTCCGCGCGATCCTCGATCGCGAGAGCGGGCTCCGGGCCGGGCGGATCCTCTCCGACGTGCTCGTCGCCGACCACCCGCTGTCGGACCGACCCCGCCTGCTCGGCGTCACGGACGGCGGCGTGAACGTGGCGCCCACGCTCGCGCAGAAGAAGGAGATCGTCCTGAACGCGGTCGAGCTCTTCCAGCGGCTCGGCTACGATCGGCCGCGCGTCGCCTGCCTCTGCGCGGTCGAGACGGTGACCGACGCGATGCCGGCGACGCGGGACGCCCAGGCGCTCGCCGAGGCGAACGCGGGCGGCGAGCTGCCGGGCTGCATGGTCTCCGGGCCGCTCGCGCTCGACAACGCGCTCAGCTCGGACGCCGCGCGGGCGAAGGGGATCGATCACCCCGTCGCCGGCCGGGCCGACGTCCTGCTCGTCCCGAACATCGAGACGGGGAACGCGCTCGGGAAGGCGTTCACCTACCTCGCCCACCGGCACGTCGGCCACGTCATCGTCGGCGCGCGAGCGCCCGTGCTCATCCCGTCTCGCGTCGAGCGCGCGGAGGACAAGATCTTCTCGATCGCGCTCGGGGTGCTCTCTGCAGCGCCCGCCGCGTGAGCTCGTTCACGGGACCATCCGCACCGGGAGGTAGGGCCATGACCTCGCCAGCAAGCCCCCTCGTCCTCGCCGTGAACCCCGGCGCGGGCTCGACCAAGCTCGGCCTGTACCGCGGCGAGACGCTCGTGGTCGAGGAGAAGCTCCACCACCCGGAGCTCCTCGCGCACCCGGCCAGGTACGCGTGGGACGAGCTCCCGGTCCGCGTGGCCGACGCCCGCGCCTTCCTCGGCGCGGCCGGCGTCGCGCGGGGCGAGCTGGACGCCGTCGCGGGGCGCGGCGGGCTGCTCCCACCCGTCCGCTCCGGCACCTATGCCGTCGACGCGGCGATGCTCCGGGATCTCGAGCGCGCCGAGCGCGGAGAGCACGCCTCGAACCTCGGCGCGCCCGTCGCCCAGCACATCGCGGACGAGCACGGCTGCCCCGCGTTCATCGTCGATCCCGTGTCGGTCGACGAGCTCGAGCCGATCGCGCGCGTCTCGGGCCTCGCGGGCGTCGAGCGCCGGAGCTTCTCCCACGCGCTCAACATGCGCGCGGTCGCGCGGCGCTACGCGAAGGAGGTGCAGCGCCAGGAGGACGAGCTCTCCCTCGTGGTGGTCCACCTCGGCACGGGCGCGTCGCTCTCGGCGAGGCGCGGCGGACGGATGGTCGACGTCGTGAACCCGCTCGACGAGGGGCCGTTCTCCGGCGACCGCGCGGGCGGCGTCCCGGTGATGGCCGTCGTCGACCTCTGCTTCGCGCCGCGCGCGGACGCGAAGGGCGTGCGCCGCCGCCTGTTCGGCGACGGCGGCCTCTACTCCCACCTCGGCACCCGCGACGCGCGCGAGGCGCTCGCCCGCGCCGACGCCGGGGACGCGCAGGCCCGGCTCGTGCTCGACGCCATGTGCTACCAGCTCGCCAAGAGCGTCGGCGGGCTCGCCGCCGCGCTCGAGGGGAAGGTGGACGCGATCCTGCTCACCGGCGGCATGGCCCACCTCGCGCCCATCGTCGACGCGGTCCGCCGGCGGATCGCCTGGATCGCGCCGGTGCACGTCTTCCCGGGCGAGGACGAGCTCCGCGCGCTCGCCGAGGGGGCGCTGCGCGTGCTCGCGGGCGAGGAGAAGGCGCTCCGGTACGGTGAGCTCACCTAGCGCGGCGCGAACCGCGCGCGCGCCCATTCCACCGTCGCGCGCGCGCCCTCGTCCGGCTCGGTCGCGCCCACCTCGGGGAACCGCGCGCGGAACCGCCGGTCGTCCACGACGAACGGCTCCTCCCACTGGTAGAGCATCTCCCCGATCTCGCGCAGGATCGGCACGGCGAGGCCGAGCGCGCGGATCGCGAAGCTCGGCAGCCGGCGGATCCGGATCTCCCTCCCTAGCGCCGCGGACATCCGCCCGAGGAGGGCGCGCGAGCTCTCCGCCGGCGCGCACGGGAGCATGAAGGTCTGCCCGTCGACGTCCGCGGCCGCGGTGCCGAGGGCGGCGAGGGCGCGGCCGACGTCCGGGATGAAGTGGTAGGTGTGCGGCGTGTCCGGGTTCGCCGGGAAGAGGCCGGGCTTGCCGCGGAGGACGGCGCGCCAGAGCTGCGGGCCGAAGTAGGTCCCCTCGCCGCCCGGGCCGTAGAAGTCGGAGGCGCGGCCGACGACGACGCGCGCGAGGCCGCGGCGCTGGGCGTCGGCGAGGCGGACCGAGACCCGCGCCCGGATCTCGCCCTTGCGGCTCGCGGGCGCGATGGGCGTGTCCTCGTTCATCGGCCGCCCGCCGGTCCGCCCGAGCGCGTAGAGGTTGTCGAGGACGACCAGCCGCGCGCCGGCCCTCCCCGCCGCCTGGACGAGGTTCTCCGCGAAGCGGGGCAGGACCTCGGCCCAGATGCGCGCCGAGTACGGCGGGTTCATGCAGTGGTAGACGGCGGCGGCGCCGCGCGCGGCCTCGGCGCAGAACGCCGGATCCATCGCGTCGCCGCGGAGGAGCTCGGCGCCCTCGGGGACGGGGGCGGCGGAGCGGCGGGCGATCCGGACGCGGCGCCCGGCGCCGAGCAGCGCCTCCGCGAGGCGCGGCCCCACCTGGCCTGCGCCGAAGACGACGTGGAGCGCGGGTTCCATGGCCGCCTAGAAGTACCCGAGGACGCCCGCGGAGAGGGCGTCCTCGAGGGGCATGCGGCGCGCCTCGAGCGAGAGCGAGACGTTCTTGGTCGCGTGGATCCTGAGCTGCGCGGAGAGGGCGTAGGTCGACTCAGGCGACGCGAACGGGAGCCAGCGCCAGCGCGCGTCGAGGAGGAGCGCCGCGTGGGTGCCGGCGCGGACGCGGAGGAGCGCGGAGGGACCGACCCCGAGCCGCACGCCTGCGCCGTCGATGCCGGGGAGCGCGGGCGCGCCGACGAGCTCGGTGTCGGCGAGCGCGGCGACGTCGAGCGGCCCCGCCGCCGCGTCGAGCCCGGCGCCGAGCTCGCCGACCCCGGCGAGGCAGCCGTTGCAGGCGCTGTCGCGCACCGTCGTCGCGCCGACCCGCAGGCGCCAGGAGGGGACGAGATCGAACGACGAGACCGGGTTCAGGGAGACGATCTTCAAGAGGGAGAGGTCGTCCAGCTGGAGCTTCGTGCCGTCGGCGTAGACGCGGAGTCGCGCGGGGAGGAACTCGATCTGCGCGTACGCGGGATACCCGTCGGACGGATCGCCGAGGTCGTGGAGCGCGAGCCGCGCGTCGACGAGCGCGAACCCGCCGCGATCGCTCGACCATCCGCCGCCCGCGCCCGCGCGAGAGGACCCGTGGCCGGCCTCGGGCCGCCGGTCCTCCGGGGTCGGTACGACGAGCGGGGGCGAGACGCCCGGCTCGGCGGCGCGCCGCTCGAGCAGGACCTGGCGCCGACGCCCGGCCTCGGCGTCCGACCCCAGGAGGATGCCCTTCGCGTTCCTCAGATCGAACAGGTCGAGCGCGGCGTCGAGCGTCGCGGCGCGCTCGGCCTCGCCGAGCGAGGCCGGCAGTGGCGCCGCGGGATCGTGCGCGAGCGCCTCGACCCCGCGCCGCTCGTCGGCGTCGAGGCCCTGGGCGCGCGCCTCGAACTGGGTCCGGATCGACGGTCGGTAGTGGACGGCGCGGACGAGGCCCGGGTTGGCGAACAGCGCCTGGAGCGTGTCCGAGGGGAGAACGACGAACCGGCCGACGTGCGAGAGGAGCTCGAGCCTGGGCGCAGCGGCCTCGAGGGCGGAGAGGACGTGGTAGCTGCAGTTCTCGTCGAGGTACCAGTAGCGGAACCACGTCCCGCCGACCTCCCACAGGTGCGCCCCGAGCAGCGCGACCTCGTCCGGCTCGAGGGCCAGGTCGTACTCCCAGAGATCCCGCGACTCGAAGTCGGCGTACTCCCGGACCTTGTAGTAGTACGCGTAGTGCTGGAACTCCCCCCGGAACCCGCCCGCGAGCCCCTTCGCGAGGTAGACGAACGGATTCTTGGTGTCGACCGTGGCGGAGTAGTTCGCCCCGTAGTCGAGGAGCTCGAAGTGCTTTCCCGAGCGGGCCTCGGGCTCCTTGTCCAGGCGGAGGAGGGTGTGGCCGAACGCCGACGCGGGGTTGTTCAGGTAGTACGAGGAGAAGACGACCGTGACGCCGCGCGGACGCGTCCGCGCGAGGAAGTCCTCGAGCCTCGGGCAGCGCCGCTGGGGGAGGCGGGAGAGGTCGATCTCGAGCCGGCGGCGCAGGAAGGCGAAGCGAGCCGGGAACCGACACTGCGCGTCATCGAGCTCGTCCCGCTTCGGCGTGTCGTCGAAGAAGCCGCGCAGCGTCGCCTCGAGCTCGGCGGCGGGATCGGTCTTTCCCGCGGGGGCGCGGAAGAAGGCCTTCCCCTCGGCCTGGCTCTTCCACCCGCCGGTGAGCGTCCTCTGGTAGTGGCCGAGCCGCAGCCAGCCGGGATCGTCGGCGAGCTTCTCCGCGCGAGCGCGGGCTACGAGCTCCTCGAGGTGGGCCGGATCGGGCGCTGCGGCACCAGCGCCCGCCGGGATGGCGGCGACGAGAGCGATGAGGAGCGCGGCGCGTGCCACGCCCCTCGATACCATGGCGCCGCGCTGCGGGTTACCCGCGGCCGCAGCCGAGCGACGCGTCCTTGTGGAGCGTGTCGAGGATCGCCTTCGTCACGTCGTCGCTCGACACCTGGTCGTTCGGGAAGATCTGCGCGAAGTTCTTCTTCAGCGCAGCGCCCACCTTGTGCGAGTCGGCGCATTCGTTGATCACCGTGAGCGCGCCGATCGCCTCGCCCTCGCCGCGGGAGATGTCCTTCGCGACGGCCTCGCGGTTCGCCTCGACGAAGTTCTTCGTGCCCATCGCGAACAGGCCGGGGCCGCAGTTCGAGGTGCCGGTCGTGATGCCGAAGGTCTGGACGCCCGTGGCGTTCAGCGTCGCCGCGACCACCTGGGAGGCGCCAGGCTTGTCCTCGAACGCGAGCGACCCGAGCCCACAGCCCGCGACCCCGTAACGACCGCTGCCCTTCATGTCTGACGACAGGGTGCGAGTGGGGAGCGCGAGGGCAACGCTGGCGACCGCGACGGCGGCGAGGAGGCTTCGCATGTTCTCTCCTTGGATGAGCCGATGAACCGTAGGTGAAGCCAGCCCACTGGCTCCCCCCGGCGTGCCGGCTGATAACAGGTCTCTCGCACGCCTGCGCGACGTTCGGGCGGCCCTCGTGGGGCGACCGGCGCGGGCCCGCCTTTCCGGTTGCGAGGGTTGGCGCGCTGCGCAAAATGGACGCCCCCCAAACTCAAGCAGGTGCGCCCATGCCCCTCAAGATCCTGGTGACCGCGAAGCGGGTCGAGGACCCCGAGTCGAAGATCAAGGTGAAGCCCGACGGCACCGGGATCGTCACCGACGGGGTCAACTATAAGATGAACCCCTTCGACGAGATCGCCGTCGAGGAGGCGCTCCGCCTGCGCGAGAAGCACGGCGGCGAGGTGACCGTGGCCTCGATCGGGGGCGAGAGGTCGGCCACCGAGATCCGCGCCGCGCTCGCGATGGGGGCCGATCGCGGCGTCCTCATCCGCCACGACGGCCCGCTCGATCCGTTCGTCGTCTCGGCGCTCCTCGCCAAGCTGTTCGAGCGCGAGAAGCCGGACCTCGTCATCCTCGGCAAGCAGTCGATCGACGACGACCAGAACCAGGCGGGCCAGTTCCTCGCCGAGCGGCTGGGGCTGCCGCAGGCGACGTTCGCGTCGAAGACCGAGAGCCTCGAGAGCGAGGCGGAGCAGAAGAAGGAGCCCGGGCTGGTCCTCGCGGGCGGCGGCAAGGCGCTCCAGGTCGTGCGGGAGGTGGACGGCGGCGTCGAGACGCTGGAGGTGACGCTCCCGGCCGTGGTGACGACCGACCTGCGCCTCAACAAGCCGCGCTTCGCGTCGCTCCCCGGGATCATGAAGGCGAAGAAGAAGCCGCTGCAGGAGCTGCCGGCGGCCTCCCTCGGAGTGGACCTCGCCCCGAAGGTCGTCGTGAAGCGGCTCGCCGAGCCGCCCGCGCGCAAGGGCGGGGTGAAGGTGCAGGACGTCGACGAGCTCTGGAAGAAGCTTCACGAAGAGGCGAAGGTCCTCTAGCGGCCCCGGGTGAACGCCATGAACGTCCTCATCGTCGCAGAGCAGTTCCAGGGCGCCGTCCGGAAGGCGACGCTCAACGCCCTCTCCGCCGGGCGGGAGCTCGCGCGCCGCACCGGCGGGAAGCTGCACCTCGTCGTGCTCGGGAAGGGGATCGGGCCGGTGGCGAGCGAGCTCGCGCAGTACGGCGCGGAGGTCCACGTCGCCGACGCCGCCGCGCTCGAGCACCCGCTCGCCGAGGCGTACGCGCCGGTCGTCGCCGAGGTCGCGAAGGCGGTCCAGGCGACCTACGTCGGCGCCGCCGCGACCGCCTACGGCAAGGACCTCCTCCCGCGCGCCGCGGCGCGCCTCGGCGCCGGGATGGCGACCGAGGTGCTCGGCTTCGGCGGAGAGGGGGCGAGCGTGACGTTCCGCCGGCCGATGTGGGCGGGGAACGTCCTCGCCGAGGTGGAGATCGCGACGCCGGTGAAGGCGTTCACGGTGCGTGCGACGGAGTTCGCCCCGGCGAAGAAGGAGGGCGCGGGCGCGGTCACGCCCGCGCCGGTGAACGTCGACGCGGGCGCGCTCAAGACCCGGTACGTCGGGTTCAAGGAGGTGAAGAGCGCGCGGCCGGAGCTGACCGAGGCGCGCGTCGTCGTCTCCGGGGGGCGCGGCACGAAGGGTGACTTCGGGCCGATCGAGGCGCTCGCCGACGCGCTCGGCGCCGCGGTGGGCGCGAGCCGCGCCGCGGTGGACGCGGGCTGGGTGCCGAACGACTGGCAGGTGGGGCAGACCGGGAAGGTGGTCGCCCCCGAGCTGTACGTCGCGGCCGGCATCTCCGGCGCGATCCAGCACCTCGCCGGCATGAAGAGCTCGAAGGTGATCGTCGCGGTGAACAAGGACCCCGACGCGCCCATCTTCCAGCTCGCCGATTACGGCCTGGTCGGCGATCTGTTCAAGGCGCTGCCCGAGCTCGCCGCCAAGGTGAAGGCGAGCCGGTAGCTTCTGCGCCGGCCCGGCGGTAGAACGCGCAGCCGATGACCGAGGCCGAGCTCGAAGCGCTGGGGGTGCACCGGATCCCCGTGCCGGTGCCGTTCCCCCAGGCCGGCGGCCCGGCGAACGTCTACGCCATCGAGGACGACGGCGGCGGGCTCCTCCTGTTCGACGCCGGCCTCGGCGCGCCCGATGCTCACGCCGCGCTCGAGGAGGGCTTCCGGCGGATCGGCCGGCGCTTCGACGAGGTCCGGCGCATCGTCGTGTCGCACGCCCACGTCGATCACTACGGCGGCGCCCGGTTCGTCCAGGAGCGGCACGGCGGCGAGCTGCCGGTCTACGCCCACCCGGCCGACGCGCCCAAGATGCAGGAGGGCGGCTGGCGCTGGCGGGAGCAGGCCCCCGCCTACGGCCGCTACCTGTCCCGGCTCGGCGTGCCGCCCGACGTCCGCGCCGCGATCGCGAAGGAGGGCGAGCGGAGCCGCGGCCTCGCTCGCCGCCTGCCGGCGACCCGCACGCTCGGCGAGGGCGACGTGCTCCGCACCCGCCACCTCTCGCTCGAGGTGCTCCACATGCCCGGCCACACCCCCGGGCTCCTCTGCCTCTACGACCGGGCGCGGCGGCTGTTCCTCTCGGACGACCACCTCCTCGAGAAGGTCTCGCCGAATCCGCTCATCGAGCTCGGGCCGAACGGCGAGGAGGGCCACTTTCGGCCGTTGCTCGCCTACCTCGACAGCCTCCGGCGGACGCAGGCGCTCGAGATCGACCTCGTCCTGCCCGGCCACGGCACGCCGTTCTCGGGGCACCGGGCGGTCATCGACCGGCTCGTCCAGCTCTACGGGAAGCGGCAGGCGAGGATCCGCGAGCTGCTCCACGGCGCGCCGGACACCGCCTACGCGGTGTCGCGGGCCCTCTTCCCCCGGATGAGCTCGGGCGACCTCTTCCTCACGGTGTCCGAGACGATCGCGAACCTCGAGGTGCTCGAGGCGCGCGGCGAGGTCGTGCGCGCCGAGGCGGACGGGATCTACACGTTCCGGCTCGCGGCGTAGCGGCGCGTCGACCTCGACAACCGCCGGCGACTGCGCCATGTAGGGGCGCGTGGCCGACCTCGCCCTCCTCGCCCTCACGCTGTTCTGGGGCACGACCTTCCACTTCGTGAAGGGCGTGCTCGAGGTCGCCTCGCCGGGCGTGTTCCTCTCCGCCCGGTTCGGGACGGCGGCGCTCGTGCTCGGCGCCGTGGCGCTCGTTCGTCGCGATCCGGTCGGCGCGCGCTTCTTCCGTCACGGCGCGCTCCTCGGCGCGTTCATGCTCGCCGGGTTCGTCCTGCAGACCGTGGGGCTCCGCTACACGACGCCGGCGCGCTCGGGGTTCCTGACCGGTCTCGCCGTCCTCATCGTGCCCTTTCTCGCGCGGTTCATGCTGGGACGGCGGGTGAAAGCATCGTCGTGGGCCGGCGTCGCCCTCGCGGTGCTCGGCCTCGTGCTCCTCACCCGCCCGTTCGGCGAGGGGGTCGCCGAGGCGGTGCGGTTCGGGGACCTGCTCACCGCGGGCTGCGCCATCGCGTTCGGCCTCCAGATCGTGTTCACCGCGGAGTGGGCGCCGCGCCACCCGCTCGTGCCCCTCACCTTCGTGCAGATCGCCGTCACCTTCCTCGGGGTCCTCGCGCTGGTGCCGCTCGAGGGCGGCCCCACGCTCCGCCCGGGCGGGCTCGGCGTCTTCGCCGGGACGGTCGCGTTCACGGGCGTCGCCATGACCGCGCTCGCCTTCTTCGTGCAGAACTGGGGGCAGCGGCACACGACCGCGGTGCGCGCCGCGCTCATCTTCGCGCTCGAGCCGGTGGCCGCCGCCCTCTTCAGCCACTACTACGGCGGCGAGCCGCTCGCGCCGCTCGACTGGGCGGGCGGAGCGCTCACGGTGCTCGCCGTGGTCGTGGGCGAGGTCGGCGCCGCGCTCGAGGGGCGCGGCGAGGCGGCGGTGGCCGCATAGCCCGCCCGGCCGTCTCTCGCGCGACGGCGGGCGTCTGCTAACTTCGCGCGCCGAGATGCGCCGACTCCGCTCCCGATCCCCCGCCGTCCTCGCCGCGGCCCTGGTCGCGCTCGCCGCCTGCCGCATCGTGCGGGCGCCGCCCCCCGCGCCGGCGACCACGCCCGAGCGCGCGCTCGAGGAGCTCGCCCCGGAGAAGTTTCCGGCCTTCGCGGACGACCTGGACTACTCCGGCCTCGACGAGGCGATCGAGCGGTCCCTCGTCTCCTTCGCGCGGGTCGCGATCGCGGACCCAGGCCGGACGCTCGCCTTCGGCAAGGAGCGGGTCCCGGCGGCGCGGGTCGTGGCGACGCTCCGGCGCTTCCGCGAGCTCGCTCAGGCGCGCCCCACGCCCGCCGCCCTCTCCGACGCGCTCCGCCGCGAGTTCCGCGTCTTCCGCTCGACGGGCGACGGCCGCGGCGAGGTCCTCTTCACGGGCTACTACCTCCCGGAGCTCGCGGGCTCGCTCACGCGGGAGGGGCCGTACCAGTTCCCGCTCCACCGCGCCCCGGACGACCTGGTGCAGGTCCGCGCGCGCGACTTCCCGGCGCTCTCCGAGGACCTCGTCGGCCGCGTCGAGAACGGCCGGCTCGTGCCCTACCCGACGCGCGCGGAGATCGCGCGCGGGGCGCTCGACGGCCGCAACGCCGAGCTCGCCTGGGTGGCGTCGCCCGTCGAGGCATTCTTCGCCGAGATCCAGGGGAGCGGCATCCTGCGCCTGCCGGATGGCACCTCGCGCGTCGTGACCTACGCCGGCAAGAACGGACAGCGCTACGGGGCGGTGGGCGCGGAGCTGGTGCGGCGCGGGGCGCTCAAGCGCGAGGACGTCTCGATGCAGGCGATCAAGGCGTGGCTCGCGGCAAACCCGGCCGACGCGCCGCTCGTCCTCGAGACGAACCCGTCCTACGTCTTCTTCCGCTTCGCCGACGCGCCGACGGGCGCGCTCGGCGTGCCCGTCACCCCGGATCGGACGATCGCGGCCGACGCGCGCGTGTTCCCGAAGGGCGCGCTCGCCTTCGTCGAGACCGAGCGGCCGGTCGACGCGGCCGGCGGCCCGTTCCGTCCGTTCTCGCGCTTCATGCTCGACC
>Ga0318492_10000560_pt1 | contig 11141 bp, 10 predicted proteins | sample GRESIP108b1f22_FD_203292 | JGI IMG/M metagenome (GOLD analysis project Ga0318492, IMG submission 203292) | Tropical soil microbial communities from Luquillo Experimental Forest, Puerto Rico - GRE.SIPMG.108b1f22 | ecosystem: Environmental > Terrestrial > Soil > Tropical forest > Bulk soil... | reverse complement strand
GGCAACGGCGTCGAGCACCGCGCGGTAGACCTCGCCGGCGAATGACATGTAGCCAAGGACGGTGCCGAAGCTCACGTACACCAGGGGCGCATCCGTGCCGGGCCACCAGGCGGGCAGCGCGCCGCGCGGCGCGGCGGCGGGCTCGCGGTAGCGCCAGGTGCCGGGGAACGGGGACGGATCCAGCGTGGCCGGGAACCGCGACAGGTACGGTGCCTGGCGCAGCTTATCGCAGAGCCCGGCCCGGTGAGCCTCCAGTGCGGGCGCGGCGGCGCTGATTGAGTCCCACTCGCCCTCGGCAAGGCCGATCGCGACCTGCGCGGCGGGAATGCCTAGCCGCGCCGCGACCACCGCCGAGGCGTACTCGCAGGGATCGCGCAGTATCAGGTCGGGCCGCCAGTCCCGCACGGCCCGTTCCGTCGCCGCCAGCATCGCCGTCGCCGCCAGCCGGCCGAACAGCTCCCGGCTGCCGAGCACCAACGCCTCATCCGCCGGCAGCACCGGAAGCTGCTCCCGGATGGGCCGCACCTGCTCCTCGGACGGCTCGCCGCCCGGCCAGAACGCATGCCTCGCCGCCCCGACCATGCCCGCCAGCGCGGGCGGGCCTACCACCAGGGTCTCCCCGCCGCCGCGCCGTGCCTGGTCAAGAAACGGCACCAGCGGCCGGAAATGGCCCGCACCCCCAAGCGAACACGCCGCAAGCACTCGCATTATGGCGTGGTCCCCACGATGCGGGCCGCGTTGTCGATGATCTCTTCAAGCCGCTTGCTGTGGGCGCCGTGCCAGTACACCTGGCCGCAGCTTCCGCAGCGAGAGAACGCCTGGTAGGTGCGCCGGGTGCCGGGCCGCAGCATGGGATCGACAGCCGCCTTCGTAACGGGGGACAGCCGGCCGTTACACGCCGGGCACCGGGTCCACGGCGCGAGGGGCGGCATGAACCGGCCCAGCACATCCCGGAGTTGCTCATCCGGGCGTGCGCCCCGCACATAGGCGCCCATCCACAGCTTCCGGCGGTGCAGCAGGCCGCGGTCCTTGGTGAGCAGAACCCGCCGCCCGGCGTTGGCCTGCTCGACCAGGGCATCGTCGTCGGCGTCGTTAGCGTACGCGGCGTCCACGCCGACCAGCCGCAGCCGGCGCGCCAGCGTTCCTAGGTGCACATCGAGAATGAAACGCGCCGGGGCCAGTTGCGGCCGCCGCACGGCCCGCACGGTCACCACGTCTCCGTGGCCGGGGCGAAACCCCCGGTCGGCCGCTTCGCCGTTCACCAGCAAGCGGCCGACCTCGGTCAGCGGCACCCCAATCGATTCCACCACGTGGCCCAGCGACGAGGTCCCGTCCAGGGGTACCGGCACCGGACCGCCGCGGCGCCCCGATCGCAGGAACAGCTCCAGCTCAGCCGGGACAACCACAAACGCCTGCGCCTGCTGCATGCTGCATGCATTCCCTCTGGGCAGCAGTAAATGTCCGTGCGATCATGACGCCATGGCCAGTACTGGCGAAACCGTTTCCGGCCCGGCACCAGTTGCCCGCGGTCTGCGCCGGGACGCGATCGGCCTGCGCGAGGTGCTATTCCAGTCGATCACGGACATGGCACCCGGCGCCGCCATCGCGGCCTCGATCCCGACGGGCGCCGCATACGCCGGCGGCGCGCTGCCGCTGGCCGTCCTGGTCGCGCTTGTCGCGTGCCTGCTCTCGGCGTTGTCCATCGGCCTGCTGGCCCGCGAGCTGCCCTCGGCAGGGTCGCTGGCCACGTACGCGGCCCGGGGACTGCACCCGGCGGTTGGTTTCCTCACCGCGTGGGGCTACGTACTGGTCGGGGTGCTCATCGCACCGCTCGTCCTGCTGCAGCTGGGCTTCACCACCGCGACCACTATCAACTCTGACTTCCACGGATACCCGGCGAACCTATGGTGGCCGTGGTCGCTGGCCGGCGCGGTGATCATCCTCGTCGCGGGCTTCTACGGCATCAGGACCTCGGCCCGGCTGGGCACGATACTCGGCATCACCGAGATCGCGGTATTCCTGGTGCTCGCGGTGTTCTTCGTCATCCACGCCGGGCATGCGAACACGGCCGAGGTGTTCACCACCAAGTACACGCCGAAGGGATTTCACGGCATCTCCGGGGTGATCGCGGGCTCGGTGTACTCGGTGCTGGCGTTCGGCGGGTTCGAGGGCGCGGCGCCGCTGGCCGAAGAGGCCAAGAACCCGCGGCGCACGATCCCCCGAGCGGTGCTGCTGGCCACGCTGAGCATCGGCCTGCTTTACGTGTTCACAACGTACGCGGTGGACGTGGCCTTCGGGCCGGCCGGGTTCGCCGGGTTCAGCAGTGCCGGGTCGGCGTCGTGGGTCGGCATGGCTCGCTCGCTGTACGGGCTCTTCTGGTTCTTCGTGTTCCTGGCCATCGTCAACTCGACGGTCGCGAACGCCAACGCCGGTGTGAACGTGGCCAGCAGGACCGGCTACGCCATGGGCCGGATCAGGGCCTTCCCGCACCTGCTGGCCCGGGTGCATCCCAAGTACCGTTCGCCGGTAGTGGCCATTTTCGCCACGTTCGGCCTGACCGTGGCGATCATGCTCGGCCTGGGCCTGGCCTACAACCCCATCAACGGGTTCGCCATGGTCGGCACCGGGATCGTGATCGTCCTGGTCGCCGTCTACATCGTGGTCAACGCGGCCTGCATCGGGTACTTCGCCTCGCCGTCACGGCGGGGGCCGGGCCGGCGCTGGAACCCGCTGCTGCACCTGATCATCCCGCTGGCCGGGATCGCCGCGTTCGTTCCGGCCTGGCTGACCGCCGCGGGAATACACGTGTTCTCCTTCGTCGTACCGCTCACCCCCCCGGCGTCGTACATGGCGCCGGGTGTCGCCGGGTTCATGGTCGTCGGCGTCATCTACCTGATCTACCTGTACGCCCGGGACCCGCGGCGGGTCACCGAAGTGGGCCTCGTGCACATTGACGCACCCGAATTGGAAGCCGCCGCGGAGGTGGGCAGCTAGCGGCCGTGGCGCCAGCGCGGCTTGCGCTTTTCCAGGAACGCGCGCATTCCTTCCTGCGCGTCGGGGAGCTGGCTGGTCGCGGCCATGACCTCGACGGCGTAGGCGTACGCCTTCGGCTGGTCGAGATCGATCTGGGCGTAGAGCGCCTGCTTCCCGATCCCCTTGCTCTCGGCGGAACCGCGGGTCACGCGCTCGAGGAGATCGCGGACCGCGTCGTCGAGGGCAGCGGCGGGCACGACCCGGTTGACCAGGCCCCAGTCCAGCGCCGTGTGCGCGTCGATGACGTCCCCGGACAGGGCCAGCTCCATGGCGCGCTTGCGGCCCACGTTCCTGGCGACCGCCACCATGGGCGTGTGGCAGAACCAGCCGCCCTTGCCGCCCGGTGCCGCGAAGCCGGCGTCTTCGCTCGCCACCGCCAGGTCGGCGTTGGCGACCAGCTGGCAGCCGGCCGCGGTGGCCAGCCCGTGCACCCGCGCCACCACCGGCTGCGGCACCTGCTGCATCAGCGTCATCAGCTCGGTGCAGGTCCCCAGGAGCGAGCGAACCGCCGGCAGGTCAGCGCCGGCGACTTGGGCGAAGTCATGCCCGGCGCTGAACACCGGGCCGTTGCCGGCCAGGACGATGCCTAGGGCGTCGCTGCCCGCGAGATCCTCGAAGGCCGAGATCAGCTCGCGCATGTGCTCGAGGGACAGGGCGTTGCGGCGTTGCGGCCGGTTCATCGTGACAGTGGCGAAATCGCCCGAGCGCTCGACAATGATGTGCTCATACTCCATGGTCCTAGCATTGTTCCGGCGCGGAGCCGTGTACAGGCCCGTTGCTTTGATGGGGGTCGCCGGCGACCGAGTCGCGGACGAGGCAGGACAGGCGGGAGGGGCCGAAGTCGCCGATGTCGCGGTGCCGCAGCCCGGCCAGGCCGGCTACTACCAGCGCGAGCGTGATGCCGCATAGCCACAGCAGCGGCTCCGCCGCTACCGTGCCGCCGGGCAGCTTGGGGGTCTGGGTGAACGGCGAGATGTCCATCGTCCAGGCCGGCCACTGCAGCGGCGGGCCGAACACGGTGATCACCCCCGCCAGCGCGACCGCGCTCCACGCAAGGCCGGTGGACTCCCAGGGCAGCAGCCCGAACAGCAAGACAGCCACCGCCGCCAGTGCCATGGTCGCCGGCAGCCGGGCTGCCGCGGCGCCGAGCAGCCGAGGTACCTGTGTGCTCACGGACCCGCTGAGGATGCCGTAGCCCAGGCCGGCCGACAGGCCGGCCGTGGCGAGCAGCAGGCACGCGCCGCCTACCGCGACGGAGATATGGCTGAGTCCCCACCGGATCCGCCCGGTTGCGGTGGCCAGCACGGGCTCGGCCAGGTTCCCGGTCTCCTCGGTCCGCAGCCGCAGTACTGCAGATGTCGCGTACACGGCGGCGGCAAGACCTGCCAGCAGCATGAGCGCGGACAGGTAAGCGTCGCTGAGGGTGGCCTGGTAGCCGACCCGCAGGAGGTACTGTCTCAGCGCGGGACTGGCGCCGAGAATCGACCCGATCGCCTTGGCGGCCGCGCCGCAGGCGGCGAAGGCGAACACACACCCGGCTACCCAGGCCGCAAGCGGACCCCATTGCAGCCGCCAGGCCAGGCCGAACGGGCCGCGCAGGAGGCCGGAGGCGGCCGGCCGCCCCGGCCGGGCGGGCAGCAGCCCCCCGCTGTGGTCGCGCCCGGCGGCGCGCGCGAACGCGGCCGCCACGAGGACAGCGGACGCCGCCAGCGGGAGGGCCAGCACCCACCAGCGCTCGCCGGATGAACCGAACGCGCGGGTGGACTCTACCCAGCCCAGCGGCGACGCCCAGGACACCCACGACAGGTCGGCAGGACCGGTATCGCCCACCGCGCGCAACACGAACGCGGCGCCCAGCGCGGCGATCGCGATGCCGCGGGCGCCCCGCGCGGTCGTCGCCAGCTGGGCGCCGACGGCGGCCACGCCGGCGAACGCCAGCCCGCACCCGCCGATGGACAGCGCGAGCGCGGCCGAACCCGCTAGCGGCAGCTTCAGCGCGGGTAGCCACAGGCAGGTCAGCAGGGCGATCGCCACGTTGGCGGTCACGGCCGCCAGCAGCGCTGCGATGAGCGGCGCCTGCCGTCCCACCGCCGCCGAACCAACCAGCTCGAGCCGCCCGGCTTCCTCATCGGCCCGGGTGTGCCTTACCACGATGAAGATGGTCAGCAGGACCGCGGCCGCCGCCCCCCACACGCCCCACCGCGCGGCGAGGAAGGCGCCGACCGAGGTGCCGTTCAGACGGCCCAGCAGGAACCGCAGCGCCGGGTTCTCGCCGGCGCTCGTAGCCACCGCCAGCCGCCTGGCGGGGGCGGGGTACAGCACCTTGAGGTCGCGGGCCGTGATAGCCAGCACCGCAACGATTCCGCAGACGCAGGCGGGCAGCATGACACGATCACGGCGGAAGGCCAGGCTAGTGAGCTGCCCCGTGCCAGCGGAACCGGTCATCGCCCGGCTCCTGCGGCAGACCGTCCGGGTGAGTAATGACGGAGGAAGAGCTCTTCGAGGGTCGGCGGCCGGCAGGTCAAAGACCGGATGCCGGCCTGGTGCATGCGGCCGAGCACCTCATCAAGGGCGGCGTGGTCCACGTGGCAGCGCACCACGGTTCCAGTGACAGTCAGCTCATGCACGGCCGCCATCCCGCTGAGCGCGACCGGCGCGGCGAGCTCCGCCTCGACCGAGATCGTGGCCAGGTGGCGCATCTCGGCCAGCGTGCCGGTCTCCACCGCCCGGCCGTCGCGGATGATCGTCACCCGGTCCGCCAGCGCCTCGGCCTCGGCCAGGATATGGCTGGACAGCAAGATGGTCCGGCCGTCGTGCCGCTCGTCGTTGACGCAGTCGCGGAAGGTGGCCTCCATCAGCGGGTCCAGGCCCGCCGTCGGCTCGTCGAGCAGCAGCAGCTCCGCCCGGCTGGCCAGCGCCGCGATCAACGCGACCTTCTGCCGGTTGCCCCGGGAGTAGGCACGCGCCTTCGTCGAGGTGTCCAGGCCGAACCGCTCGGTCAGCGCCCTCCGCCGCTGGGCGTCGATGCCGCCGCGCAGCCGGCCGAGCAGGTCGATGATCTCCCCGCCGGTCAGGCTCGGCCACAGCGTCAGGTCGCCGGGGACGTACGCCAGCCGCCGGTGCAGTTCGACCGCGTCACGCCACGGGTCGCCGCCGAGCAGCGTCGCCTTGCCCGCGTCGGCCTTCAACAGCCCCAGCAGGATACGGATCGTGGTGGTCTTGCCCGCGCCGTTCGGCCCGAGGAAGGCGTGCACCTCGCCGGCGCGCACCTCAAGATCCAGCCCGTCGAGCGCGACCACCCGGCCGAACCGCTTGGTCAGCCCCACAGCGCGCAGCACTACGTCCCCGCTGGGCGTCTGGGCGCGGGGCTTCATTTACCCCTCCCCGGGCCGGGTGGCGACGTGAAACAGGTCCGCTAGCTCGTGGGCGTGGTGGCCGACGTCCAGCGCCGGATGCCGGGTGAGCTGGGCGGGCACCGCGTTGATCGAGGCCCGGATCGCCATCGCCATGACGTGCGGGTCGAAGCCGGCCCGGAACTCGCCGGTGCCCTGGAAGTAGGCGAGCAGCTGCTGGAGCGCGGCCACCCCTTCGTCCTGGACCGCGAAGTCGTAGAGCCGGCTGCCGTCGGCGGCGCGGGCGTTCAGCACGATCTCGACGATCGCGACCATGTGGTTGCGGTTCTCGCGCATGAAGGCCAGGTTGGACTCGATGTAGGCCCGCAGCTTGCCCGAGCCGGTCGGCTCGGCGTCGATACGGGGCTCCATGTACGCCACGCCGCGGGCGACCACGTCGGCGACCAGCTCGCGGATGAGCTCGTCCTTGCCGCCGAAGTGGTAGATGATCACGCCCTTGCTGGTGCCCGCGGTCTCGGCGATGCGGGCCAGCGAGGCTTGCCCGTAGCCCAGCTCGGCGATGGTGTCGATCGCCGCCTTCACGATCTGCGCCCGGCGTGCGGTCTCGGTGAAGGTCCGGCCCGGCTCTTGACCGGCTGGATTAATTTCTGACCGCATGGTCAAAAGTTAACACGACCGGTCAACGAGGGTCAAGCTGGTAGCCGCGGGCTCGCTGCTCAGGTGAGCGCGGCGGCTTCGGCCCACGCGTCGTATTCGTAGATCCACCGCCGGTCGGTCAGCTGGCTGCCGGAGCTGTCGTAACCGGCGCCGGTACTCCGTGAGCCGAGCTGGATGCGTGCCGTCCGGTCCCGCCGCAGTTCCTGGTACGCGGCCAGCGCCCGCGGCACGCCAGCCGGATTCGCGCAGGCACCCAGCAGCGCGGCCAGCGCCACGGCGTCCTCGAGGGCCTGGTTCGCCCCCTGGGCCAGGTGCGGCAGCATCGGGTGCGCCGCGTCACCGAGCAGCGTCAGCCGCCCGGTGCTCCACCGGGGCAGCGGCGCGCGGTCATACATCCCCCCACCGGAACCCGCTGCCGCCCGGCCCGCTGATCGCGGCGATGATCTCTCCGATAGCCGGGTCCCAGCCGGCGAACGCCGCGGCCAGCGCCGCCGGGTCGCCGGGCGCCGACCACGACTCACGGACCGAAGTATCCGACGGGACGAACCCCACGTAGTTCAGCAGCTGCCCGGCCCGCACCGGGTATGCCAGGAAGTGCTTGCCCTCGCCCGCCCACAGCCGCATCGCGTCGGCCGGGTGCGCATCGGGATGCGGCACCAGGCCGCGGTAGGCCACCACCCCGGAGAACACGGGCTCCGCCGGGGCTACCACGAACCCCTGCAATACCGAGTGCATGCCGTCCGCCCCGATCACCACGTCCGCGGTGGCCGTGGTCCCGTCGGCGAAGCCGACCGTGGCGCTGCCGCCATCCTGGCTGAAGCCCGTGCACCGGTGCCCGGTCCGCACGGTGCCGGGTGCCAGTTGCCCGGCCAGCAGCGCGAGCAGGTCCGCCCGGTGGAACCCGACGGTCCGCCCTGGCTGCACGAACTCGTGAGGCTCGTGCCGCACGGGCCGCCCGTCGGAAAGCAGAAGCTGAGCCGAGGCGTACCGTGCGCCGACTCGCCCGATCCCTTCGCCGGCCCCGAGCCGGTCCAGCATCCGCAAGCCGTTCGGCGCCAGCGACACGCCCGCGCCGACCTCGGTCAGCTGCTGCGCCTGCTCATACACCCGGACGTCGATCCCGGCGCGTGCCAGCGCAACCGCCGCCGCCATCCCGCCGAGGCCGCCACCGACAACCGCCGCCCGCAGCGCCACGTTCTCCCCTTCCGGACGGCCCGCTCCCGAGACCCAAGCTAAGCAGGCGGCTCCGAACGGCGCTCGTCCCACACGCGACCAGCCACAGCGCCCATGTGGATGCAGACGCCGAGCCCGATCAGATAGGACAGCAGCACCGTCACCACGCCAATCGATCCGTAGTCCGCGTGACTCGACACGATCTGCGGTGAGAAGACGAGAGCCGAAAACACGCCGAGACCTGTCACGCACATGGCCGTCGCGACGGCCGCGGGGAAGAGCCGACGCCAGGCAATCCTGCCCAGCAGCAGGACGTGGGGGGTCCACCAGTAGAAGGCGACGGCGAGGATGAAGGTGGCGACGTAGATAGGAACCCGTCCACTGCCGACTGGTTTCAACTGGATGAAGGAGAAATCCTGGGCAGTGAGGTAGAGCAGCAGGCCACCCAGCCAAAGAAACCGGTTCGTGAGCTGTCTGCCCCATGTGTGTGCCGGTGGCTGGTCATAGACGCGCTGGTACCAGATCAGGAAGGGAAACAGGCACAGGACCGCGAGTGCGGCGAACTGCAAGGAGCTGTTCATGAAGTCGACGGCGTTGAGCCTGGACCAGAAGGTTCCCGCCGAGGTGGTCCCCACCCAATCGAATGCGTGAGACCCATGGTCCAGCAATTGCCGCTCCCGCTCCAGCAGCCGCCGTTCCCGCTCCAGCAGGCTCCGTTCCCGGTCGCGGAGCGACTGTCGCTTCCGAGCGCCTGCCGGTGCGGGATTTTGCGTGAGTGAGACTCCAGCCTGACCGTCAAGCCTCTCCGGCCCGTGGCCGTCAGGCTCTCCGTCTTCGCTCACGGCCATGACCTGCCCCGTGCATTCCGAGAAACCCCAGTTCCTAGCTATAGCGTAGGGCTCATTCGGCTGCGAATCCTAGAGAATGTCTCGGTCAGGTCAGGCCCGTCACGCCCAAGGGCCTGGTCTTCGTTCCGTAACCGAGTTGTCAGGGTCGGCCGGTGCCGGGCACGTCGACCGGGAGGGCGAGGATCTCCCCTGTGCGCGGCCCGGTGGCCAGCCGTTCGAGGTTGGCGGGGGCGCCGTCGGCCTTGTGCCACTCGGCGGTGCAGATGAACAGGGTCCGCCGGTCCGGGCCGCCGAGCATCAGCGCGAACGGTGCCCGGTTCTCCTCGAGTTCGACGTGTTGCAGGACCTTGCCGCCCTCGGCGACGCGGGCGACCGAGAACCCGCCGGTGCCGACCCAGACCGCGCCGTCGGCGTCCATGCAGATGCCGTCCGGCCCGAGACCCTCGGCGAACACCCGCCGCCCCGACAGCCCGCCGTCGGCGTCGATGTCGAACGCGGTGAGCCGTCCGGCGAACGATTCGGAGATGATCAGCGTCCGGCCGTCCGGGGCGATGATCATGCCGTTGGGGAACTGGATGTCGCCGGCGACCTGCCGCAGTTGCCCGTCCGGCGTGACGAGCTTGATGTAGCCCGGCTTGGGCGGCTCGCCGGCCGGGAAGTCGAAGTCCGCGCCGTTGACGTAGGCGTTGCCGCGCGCGTCCACGACGATCTCGTTCGCCTGCTGCCCGGCGTGGACGGCGATCGACCCGTCGGGCTCCTGGCGCCGGACCTTGTCGCCGGTCGTCAGCAGCCTGCCGTCGGGCAGCCAGTCGATGGAATACCCCATCGGGCGGCTGGCCGGGTCGCGGGCGAGCATGACCTCCGCCGTGCCCTCCATGTCAACGGCCATGACCTGCCGGTCGATCCAGTTACAGAACCACAGCCTGCCCTCATGCCACCGCGGCGACTCGGGAATCCCCAGGCCACCCAGCAGAACCTCCGGTTCCGGCATAACGCCTCCTCTCCTCCCCGGCCGCGCCGATCCCGGGCCGGCCGTCTACTCCCTACACGAACGGCCACGAGCCCGATCGACAGCGTAAGCCGCCGATCAGTGAACTCATGTGTGCGGGGGAGGCGCCACGGTCCGTTCGGACGAATGATGGTGTTGACCTCAACATTAGTTGAGGTTCTAGCGTCGGTAGCAGTGAAGGAGGTCATCGTGATCTTGGTTACCGGGGCGACAGGGACGGTTGGACGGCAGGTCGTGGCGCAGCTGCGCGAGCGTGGTATGCCTGTGCGGGCGGTTACCCGTAATCCCGGCTCGGCGGGGCTGCCGGCTGGTGTCGAGGTCGTGCGCGCGGACCTGGCCGATCCGGCGTCGCTGGAACCGCACCTGGCCGGGGTGGATGCGGTGTTCCTGGTGTGGCCGTTCACCTCGCCCGAGCAGGCCGCTGGGCCCGGCGCACGGGTGGTTGAAGTACTGGCCCGGCATGTTTCTCGCTTCGTTTACCTGTCAGCGCAGGCGGCGGCCGGGCGGCCGGACTCGTTCTGGGCGATGATGGAGAGGCTGATCGAGGGTACCGGCGCGGCCTGGACGTTCCTGCGGCCGACCGGGTTCGCGGTCAACACGCTGATGTGGGCGGATCAGATACGCGGGGATGGTGTCGTCCGGTGGCCCTACGGCGCGGCGGCCCGGTCGCTGGTGCACGAGCACGACCTCGCCGCGGTCGCGGTCCGGGCGCTGACCGAGGAGCGGCATGCCGGGCAGCGGTACCTGCTGACCGGGCCGGAGGTCATTACCCAGGCCGACCAGGTTCACATCATCGGCGAGGTGACCGGGCGGACCGTGCGCTGGGAGGAACTGGCGCCCTCGGCGGCGCGCCGGGAACTGCTCGCCGCCTGGGGTGATCCCGGCTTCGTGGACTCGGCGCTCACCACCTGGGCCGGGCTCGTCACCCAGCCGGAGCCGGTCACCCAGGCGGTCGAGGAGGTCACCGGTGTCTCGGCACGCACTTTCCGGCAGTGGGCGGGCGACCACATCAGCGATTTCCGCTAACCCGGTTTGCGCGCCACCCCGCCGTAGTAACCGACTTCCGTC
>Ga0318492_10000559_pt1 | contig 11142 bp, 10 predicted proteins | sample GRESIP108b1f22_FD_203292 | JGI IMG/M metagenome (GOLD analysis project Ga0318492, IMG submission 203292) | Tropical soil microbial communities from Luquillo Experimental Forest, Puerto Rico - GRE.SIPMG.108b1f22 | ecosystem: Environmental > Terrestrial > Soil > Tropical forest > Bulk soil... | reverse complement strand
CCGGCCTGTTCATGGCCCCGCGGCGCGGGCGGCCGGGAGGGTTCCTGGTCGCCACCGTCGCCTGCGTCACCGCGGGCATCGTCCCGTTCTTCGTCACCGATCGCTACCGGCACCACCTGGTGCCGGCCGCGGTGCTGCTGGCCGCGCTCACGCTCGAGCGCCTCGTGGCGCTGCGCCGGCACGCGCCGCGCGAGCGGGCGGCGCTCCTCCGGATGCTGGCGCTCGGCGCCATCGTGGTATTCCTGCCCGCGCCGGGCCTGAGCCGCGAGACATACGAGTGGGGGCTGGCCGCCGATCTGGGCGCGCGCTGGCTGGAGCACGACCGCCCCGATCTGGCGCTCGCCGAGTTCGAGAAGGCAGTGGCGATCCAGGGCTCCGGCCGGCTTCCGCACCTCGCCGGCGCCACCGGGGCCGCGGAGCGCGGCGAGCTCGATCTCAACCTGGCGATCGCGCTCACCCGGCTCCACCGCGACGACGAGGCGCTCGGGTACTACGAGCGCGCGGTGCGCGAGGTCCCGGACGACGCCGCGTCGGTGCGCGCGCTGGCCCGCGCGTACGACGAACGCGGCCGGAGTGCGGAAGCCGCGTCACTCTATGCCCGGCTCCCCGGGCTCATCGGCGGCGATCCCGGCGCGCTGATCGCGCAGGGCTGGTCGGCGGCGCGCGCCGGCCACATCGCCGAGGCCGAGGGCTACTTCGCCGACGCGGTGCGCCTCGACGATCGGCGTGCCGACGCCTGGGCGGCGCTGGTGCGCCTCCGGGTCCAGCTCGGCCGGCTCCCGCAGGCCCGCGAGGCGCTCGAGGCGGCGCAGCGCGCCGGCCTCCCGGCGCCCCAGCTCCATGCGCATCTCGCGCTGCTCGCGGCGGTGGCCGGGGACGGCACGACCGCGAGCCGCGAGCTCGCGGCGGTCGATCCCGCGGCCGTGGCTCGCGACCCCGTGCTGGCCGACGTCGTGGCGCAGACCCGGGCCGTGCTGGGACGGTAGAGAAAACGTTGCAACAAGGCACATGGTTGACAACCCGTACCGGGCACATGGGTAACACGTCCAACTTCGGTAGAGTGGGCGGCGACGCCTGCGTGCCCGATGATGCCCGCACATGGTTACCCAAGTTCCCGGTCTGAACTGTTACTGCCCGGTCCCGACGAGAAATTCTCCTTGACGCGCTAGAAATGCGCGCTCATTCGCACTTGCGGTGCGCCAACGCTGGCCACTCGCCAGCGTCCCTGAGAAGCCCACAGCGGAGCTTGAACCGCCCGGGGCGGGAGAATTCCTGCCCAAGCCTGCGTTATCAGGCGTGCGCGGCTCTCTGGGCGTCAACATCGGGCATGATATGAATGCGTGTGCCCCCGGCGACCCGCCCCCGCGGAGTCACCGGACATGGGCAAGTACTCGCTGTCCCACGTTTCCGACGCCGCCCTGGCGCGCGACCTCGCCGCGGCCGTAGCAGGCGATCGCGCCAGCACCGCAATTCTCCTCGCGCACATTGCCGAGTTCGACGCGAGAAAGCTCTACGTGCCGGCGGCGCATCCGTCGATGTACTCGTATTGTGTCCATGAGCTCAAGCTCTCCGAAGAGGCGGCGTTCAAGCGTATCCACGCCGCACGGGCAGCGCGCCGTTTCCCGGCGATCTTTGGCGCTGTGGCCGACGGCCGCCTGCACCTGAGCGCGGTCGTGATGCTGGCTCTCCACCTGACGCCGGAGAACGGTGCCGAGCTGCTGACTGCTGCCACCCACCGCAGCAAGGCCGAGATCGAGAAGCTCTTGGCGGAGCGTTCCCCTCGGCCCGACCTGCCCGAGCAGGTGGTGCCAATGAGCGCGTTACAGCCGGCGCTGGTGATGGCAGCTCAACACACCCTGGGGCGTGTTGAGCCACCTGCGTCTGAACGAGCGGAGGAGCATGCGCCCCAGACTTGCGCCCCTCTCGCGGCAGCGCTATGCGCTCCAGCCCACGGTCGATCAGGAGACCTACGACCTGCTCCGTCAGGCCCAGGCCCTGCTCGGGCATCAGCTCAACTCCAGCGACATTGCCCAGGTTCTCACCCGTGCGCTCAGGCTGCTGGTGCGGCATCTAGAGCGGCGCAAGTTCGCTGCGACGGACCGGCCTCGCAGGCGTGGTCGCTCGTCTTTGAACCCCCGCCATATCCCCGCCGCGGTGAAGCGCGCGGTCCGGGAGCGGGATCAGGACCAGTGCACGTTCCGGAGCGACAGCGGCCGGCGCTGTCCGGCGCGCACGAGACTCGAGTTCGATCACATCGAGCCGGTGGCTTGCGGGGGCCAGGCCACCGTGGAAGGCATGCGGCTCAGGTGCAGGGCGCACAATCAGTACGGCGCGGGGTGCACGTTTGGCGCCGGGTTCATGGACCGCAAGCGACAGCAGGTGCGGGAGGCCGCGGCCGCCGCAAAGCGCAAACAGGCCGCCGAAGAGGTGATCCCCTATCTCAGAGCACTCGGTTTTCGCGCCGACGAATCGCGCGCGGCGGCGGCACCGTGCGAGGCCACACCCGACGCCTCGCTCGAGCAGCGAGCCAAGCTCGCACTTACATATTTTGCAGACCGGCATTGCACGAGATGGAGGCCGGCGACCGTGGCGGCGTTGCCGACATGACCGAGGGCTGGCGGCTTCGTACCGGCACCGCCGCGCCCAGGCCCGGTAACCCGCCGCCTGCGCCGGTCCCCGGCCGCTCAGGCCTTCGCGGCCCGGCGGCGCTCCACCAGCGCCGCGATCGAGCGCACGCTGTCGAAGTGGTCGGGCAGCACCTCGACATCGGGGATCGTGATGCCAAAGCTCTCCTCGCAGAACGTCACGATCTTGAGGATCGAGAGCGAGTCGAGCAGGCCGGCCTCGAGCAGCGACTGATCAGATCCGAGCCGGGACAGATCGCGGTCGTAGAACACGTCGTGGATCAGGAACTCGCGGATCGTGTTTTCGGTCGCGGTGTCGCTCATGGCGGGATCCCCGGGTCAGGGTTGGGCGAGCGGCGGCTCGAGGGCGCGGCGGTCGACCTTGCCGCTGCTGGTGCGTGGCAGTGTCGCCCGCAGCACGATGCTCTCGGGCACCATGTAGCGCGGCAGGGTGAGCGAAAGGTGCTGCTTGAGGTCGGCCTCGGTGACCGGCGCTCCGGGTCTCGGCACCACCACCGCGAGCAGCCGGTGGGTGATCTCGGGATCGGGCACCGCGATCACCACCGCCTCGTCCACCGCCGGGTGGCGGAGCAGCGTGGTCTCGATCTCGCCCAGCTCGACGCGATAGCCGCGGGTCTTGATCTGGTGATCGCGCCGCCCCAGGAACTCGAGCGCGCCGTCCGGCCGCTCGCGCACCAGGTCGCCGGTGCGGTAGGCCAGATCGGTGAGGCCGGGGGCGATCTCGACCGGCTGCAGCACCAGCGCGGTGCGCTCCGGAGCACGCCAGTAGCCCTGCATGACCGTGGCGCCGCGCACCCACAGCTCGCCCACCCCGCCGGCCGGAACCCGGCGTCCGGCCTCGTCGAGCACCAACACCTCGTCGTTCGAACACGCGCGGCCGATCGGCAGCGGCCGGTCGTCGGCGGGGATCGCCGGCACCTCGTACCAGGTGCACACGTTGGTCTCGGTGGGGCCGTAGAGGTTGGCGAAGCGCGCCTGCGGCGCGAGCCCCATCAGCTCGCGCAGGTACTTGACCGGGAACACCTCGCCCGCGAACAGCAGCAGCCGCAGCGCCGCGAGGTCGCGTCCCACGAGCCCGCCGCGCGTCAGCAGCAGCACCAGCGCGCTGGGGGTGGCATACCACACCGTGAGGCGGTCGCGGGTCCAGGCCTCGGCGATCGCGGCCGGGAACGCGGCGAGGCGCGCCGGCACCGGGTGGACCGCGGCCGCGGCGGCGGCGGCCGCGAACAGGTCGAAGGTCGAGAGATCGAAGTGAAACGGCGCCAGGTTCGAGAGCCGGTCCTCGGGCGTGAGCGCGAAGGTGGCGGTGGCCCACTCGACGAACGCCAGCGCGTTGCGATGGGTGAGCATGACGCCCTTGGGCTCGCCGGTCGAGCCCGAGGTGTAGAGGACGTAGGCCAGGTCGCCGTCCAGCGCCGCCACCGCCGGCGCGCCGTCGGCCTCGGTCTCGACCTCGGCCCACGGCACGCCCGGTAGCCCGGCGATCGCCGGGGTGGCCGCCGGCGGCCGCGCATCGGCCCACCACAGCGCGCGCATCGGCGCCCGTGCGCCGCAGGCCTCGTCGATCGCCACGGCGCGCTCGCCGATCGAGACCATCCCGGCCACCTCGCAGTCGCGCGCGATCCACGCCATGCGCGCCGGCGGGGCGCCGGGATCGATCGGCACGTAGGCGGCGCCCGCCTTCATGATCCCGTAGAGGGCGGCGATGAGGCGCGGCGACTTGGGCGCCCACAGCGCCACCCGGTCGCCGCGGCGGATGCCGTGCGCGGCGAGCGAGCGCGCGAAGCGGTTGGACTCGGCTTCGAGCGCCGCGTAGCTCAGCCGCGTGCCCTCCATGACGATGGCGTCGCGCTCGCCGTGGCGCTCCGCGGCGCGGCGGAGGAGCTGGGGCAGCAGCGAGATCGGGCTCACAGGCCGAGGCAGCGCGCGATGATCTTGCGCTGCATCTCCGAGGTGCCGGAGTAGAGCGTGCCCGACAGCGCGTCGCGCACCTCGCGCTCGATCGGGTACTCCTTCATGTAGCCGTAGCCGCCATGGAGCTGGAGCGCGTCCAGCGCAGCCTGGACGTGGGTCTCGCTCACGAACAGCTTGGCGAGCGCGGCCTCGAGCACCGCGCCCTTTCCCTGCTGCTTGAGCCAGCCCACCCGGTAGAGCAGAAACCGTCCGGCCTCGATGGCCACCTTCATGTCGGCGATGCGGTCGGCCACCGACTCGAACTTGGCGATCGGCTGGCCGAACTGGCGCCGCCCGCGCGCGTACGCGATGCAGTCCTCGAGCAGGCGCTCCATCGCGCCGAGATGGGCGGCGAAGATGCAGGCGCGCTCCCACTCCATTGCCGAGTTGAAGATCGCTATCCCCGCGCCCTCGGGCCCGAGGCGCGCCGCCTCGGGCACCACGCAGTCCTCGAACACCACCTCGCCCATCGGCGAGGTGCGCAGCCCCAGTTTCTCGATCGGCTTGCTGAAGGTGACGCCGGGCGTGTCGCGCGGCACCAGGAAGGCGGTGAGCGCACGCGCCTTGTCGCCGCCACGATCGAGATAGGCGAACGCCAGCGCCAGGTCGGCGACCGGGGCGTTGGTCGAGAAGGTCTTGGCGCCGTTCAGCCGATAGCCGGCGCCGGCGCTACCCGGCTCGCCCACGCGCTCGGCGCGGCTCGCGAGCGCGAACACGTCGGAGCCGGCACCCGGCTCGGTGATCGCGTGCGCGCCGATCGCCTCGCCCGAGACCAGGCGCGGCAGCCAGGCCCGCTTCTGCTCCTCGCTGCCGTAGGCGAGGATCGGCATCTCCACCGCCCACATCTGGGCGTTGAGGCTGAACACCAGGCCGTTGTCGCGGCAGCCCCGGCCCAGCGCCTCCATCGCCACGGTGGTGGTGAGCAGGTCCTGGCCCTGGCCGCCGAACTCCGCCGGCACCGGCAGTCCGAGCAGTCCAAACGCCGCGCACTTGCTCCACGCCGCGCGCGAGAACACGCCCGCCTCGTCGCGCCCCGCCACGTCATCGTTGAGCTCGCGGCGCGCGAACTCGAGCACCGCGCGCTCGAGCTCGGCCTGCTCGGGGCTCAGGCCGAAGTCCACGCCGCCTCCCGTCCCGCGCCCGCGCCGCCGTCACGCGCCCCGGCGGCCGGCACGGGGAGCGCCTCGATCCACGCCAGCGTGCGCTCCAGCACCTCACGCTGGCGCCCCATCTCGTGGTAGCCGTCGTGGACCAGCCCCGGCCACACCTCGATCTCGATGCGCGCCCGCACCGCGGCGGGGAGCGCCGGGAACAGCCACTCGCTCGCCACCTGGAACGACTGGTACTCGGCGTCCTGCTCGCCGTACAGGAACAGCGCGCGCGCCTCGGAGCGGCACCAGGCGTCGAAGTGCTCGAGGAAGCCCGCCGCCAGCGGCAGCCGGCCGCGGCGTCCCACCACCGAGCGCCGCGCCACCCGCGACGTGACGGCCGCCATGTAGCGCCAGCGTTCCGGCCGGGTCAGCGCGCGCCAGTTCTCCGCGCTGCCGAGCGCGCGCAGCAGGTGGCGCCAGCCCTTGCGATCGGCGTCGGCCTTGACCAGCGTGTCGAGCTCCATCATCGGGGCGGCGGTGAAGACGAGGCCGTCGATCGCGGCGCCCTCCCCGTCGAAGGCCGACAGCGCGGTGCGGGCGTCGAAGCATGCCCCGGAGAGCACGAAGCGGGGCTGCCCGAGCTGCTCGCGCAGGTGGCGCAGCACCGCCAGCGCGTCGTCGCGGTAGGGGTGGTTGGGGTTGAGGAAGGCGCTGTCGCCGCCGCTGTCCCCGGTGCCGTGGTAGTCGAAGCGGAAGCAGGCGAAGCCGTGGCTCGCCAGCCGGCGCGCGCCCTCGACCCACATGCGGTTGCGGTGGGAGCGCGGCCGCGTGAACAGCACCGCGCAGCGGCCCCGCGCCGGCGCGGCGGGCGCCGCAGGCGTGAACACCCCGAACAGCTCGCCGCGCGGCGCGTGCACCACCACCGGCCGCTCGGCGCGCGCCCGCTCCAGCTCGGCCGCGCTCTCAAGCCACGGCACGCAGCCACTCCACGGTCTCGCGCACCAGCGCTTCGGACTCCCAGGCCGGGTTCGAGATGAAGTGCCAGCCGGGCTCCTCGGCGACCCGGGTCACCGCGACGCGGACGCCGCGCAGCTCGAGCCCCTCGACCAGTGCGGCGTGCTCGGGGGCGAGGCGCGGGCGCGCCTGGATCTGGGCCAGCAGCGTGGGTCCCTTCCAGGCCGCCAGCAGTCCGGCGAGCCCGAGACCCGTCACGCTCTCGACCAGCGCGCGATGGAGATAGTAACCGTGCACGTCGACCTGCCCCTCGCTCGCGACCCGCGCCAGCAGCTCATCCACCGTGGCGTTGGGGCGCTCACCCTTCGCCGCCCTCGAGAACAGGAGTCCGCGCAGCTGGCGGCGGAAGTACCCGGCCGGCTCCTCGACCGGCTCCCACAGCGCGAGCCCGCGGGGGGCGCCGCCCCGCTCGAGCGCCGCGGCGGCAACCAATGCCCCGAAGCGCACGCCCAGCCACACCATTCCGCGCGCCCCGGAGCGCGCCAGCCCCTGGCCCGCGGCGGCGAGGGCGTCCTCGACCAGGCCGGCGAACGTCACCGCCGCGAAGTCGCCGGCCGAATCGCCGTGACCCCGCGCATGGTAGCGGAACACCGGGAAGCCCGCCGCCGCCGCCGCGCGCGCGCACAGCACCTCGTTCCGGTAGTTCGTCACCAGCTCGACCCCCAGGCTGTGACACTGGACCAGGAGCGGCGCGCCGGCGCGCCCCGGAGCGGGGGCGTGGTAGACCCCGTAGAGCGGCCGGCCGGCGGCCTCGAAGAACAGAGGGGTTTCCTGGCTCGCGGTCGATGGCGCGGCAGAGTGTCGTGCGGCTGTGGGGGAGGACACTACCGCGAACTCCTGCGGGATGGCCCGGGGCCGGGCCGGATGGGACGGCGCGAACGGGCACAAATTCTAGCGCGGCAAGGGACTGAGCGTCAACGCGCGCACCCCCCGCACGGGCGCGAGGGCCGTACCGCGGCCGCCCGCTCTAACGGCTTCCCGCCGCCGTGCGCGCCGCGGCGGGCTCGAGGAACGCGGCATGAAGCGCGCGCGCCGCCGCCTCCGCGCGCTCGGCCGGGACGCGGAACACCAGCGCGGTGGGGGTGACGCGCAGCGCCACCAGCGGCACCCCGGCGCGCTCGAAGGCGGCCTCGGCGTCGGCCGCCGCGCGCGCCCCGAGACCCAGGCCCACCAGCGAGACGAACGCGGCGCCATGCTCGCACAGCAGCTTCCACTCCCCGCCCGGGCCGCGCAGCGCCCGGAAGCCATTCTCGAGCGCGTCCACCTCGTCGCGCTCGCCGATCCATACCAGCGCCGCGCGCGCGCCGCTGTCCTGCTCGTGGGCGATCAGCTCGAGCTCGGGATGGGCCTCGGCGACCGCTGTGATGATGCCGCGCGCCTCGCCGCGCCCGCCGGCGACGCCCTGGGCGATGGCGATCGAGCACGGGGCGCGCAGCGCGACCGCGGTGACGTGGGGGCTCTCCATGGCATCCTCCTCAATCAGGGTTCCGGGAGCATCGTCGAACGAGGATCGGACCCGCACCGGCACCCGCGCCCGCGCCGCGAGGTCGACCGAGCGGGCGTGGAGCACCCGGCCGCCGAGGTGGGCGAGGGTCGAGCACAGCCGGTAGCCGATGCGGGGCAGCAGCCGCGCCCCGGTCACCACGCGCGGGTCGGCGGTCAGCACGCCCGGCACGTCGGTGTAGATCTCGCAGATCGCGGGTGCGAAGGTGGCGGCCAGCGCCACCGCGGTGGTGTCCGAGCCGCCACGGCCCAGGGTCGTGATCTCGCGGGTCTCGGGGTGCACCCCCTGGAAGCCGGCGACGATCACCACCCGGCCGCGCTCCAGCTCGGCGTGGATGCGCTCCGGCCGCACCGCCGTGATGCGCGCCGCGCGGTGGGCGCCGTCGGTGAGGATGCCGCTTTGCGAGCCGGTGAAAGAGATCGCCGGGACACCGAGGTCGCCGAGCGCCATCGCCAGCAGCGCCATCGCGACCCGCTCGCCGGTGGTGAGCAGCATGTCGAGCTCGCGCGGGCTGGGCGCCTGCGACACCCGGCGCGCGAGGCTCAGCAGCTCGTCGGTGGTCTGCCCCATGGCCGACACCACCACCACCAGCCGATCGCCGGCGGCGTGCGCGGCGGCCACGCGGCGCGCCACCGCCCGGATGCGCTCCGGGCCGTCGACCGAGGTGCCGCCGTACTTCTGGACCAGAACCGCCATGCCGGGATTTATAGGGGCTGGCCCGGCGCGATGCACGGCCTAATGTCTTGACCGTGCCCGGGGCGGGCGCACCCGCGCTCCAACGACTGGCTGGGCTGCTACGTCAACTCCGTGGGTCCGTTTGGAATCGACTCGGACGCCGACGACAAGGTCAACACGCCGTCGTCGGGCCCCAGCACCTGTCATGCCGGCCTCGCCACCGACTGCGTCGAGACCGTGTTCCTCCCGGCCATGACCTTCGATCAGGACGAGTGCTTCGGTGACGGCTCGGACGCCGGCCTGCCGCTCCAGCCGGTACTCACCCGCGCGCCCACCGGGATGGCGCGCGCGGTGGTTTCGGGCGCGTGAGCAGCGTGCGTGGCGCGCCGGCGTGCCGCGACGCGCGCGCCGCCTCGGCTTGACGCTGCTGCGCGGCCGTCGCTATAGTCCGCGCCGCCTTCGAAGATCCTGCGCGGAAGTAGCTCAGACCGGTAGAGCGCCACCTTGCCAAGGTGGATGTCGCGGGTTCAAATCCCGTCTTCCGCTCCAGCTTCGCCGGGCCGGTCCGAGCGGTTCCCGCCGCGCGCGGGGCGTCGCGACCGGCCCGTTCAGCGTCCCAGCGAGGTGCGCGTGGGCCGACCCCCCTCCGCCAACGATGCCGCCGCCGAGCAGGCGATCCGCGACTTGATCGCGGCGCTGGGCCTCGATCCGGCGCTCGAGCCCGAGCTCGAGCGCACGCCCGGGCGGGTGGCCCGCTTCTATGCCGAGATCTTCGCCGCCGCCCGCCCCGGGCCCGAGCCCGAGATCGCCACCTTCCCGCATCCGGGCCAGGGTGATCCGCTGGTGGTGGTGCGCGACCTGGCGTTCCACTCGCTGTGCGTCCATCACTTTGTGCCGTTCTTCGGCAGCGCGCGCATCGCCTACCTGCCGGGCGAGCGCATCATCGGGATCAGCGGCGTGGCGCGCCTGCTCGACTTCTACGCGCGGCGACCGCAGCTGCAGGAGCGGCTCACCACCCAGCTCGCGGACCATCTCGAGCGCCTGCTGCGGCCGCGCGGCCTCGCGGTGGTGCTCGAGGCGCGGCACCTGTGCATGGAGATGCGCGGCGTGCGCAAGCCCGGAACGGTCGAGACCCGCGTAGTGCGGGGGCTGCTCGCCACCCCACCCTGGGCCGGCGTGCTCGACGCGCCGCGCGCCACGTGAGGGCCGACGTCGTCGTCGTCGGGGCCGGGCCGGCCGGGGCCTCGGCGGCGCTGTGGGCGCGCAGTCTGCGCCTGGTGCCCGAGGTGCTGGAGTCGACGGGAGCGGCCGGCGGGCAGCTCAAGCTCATCGAGACCCGGCTGCTCGACCTCGTGGGCGTCATGGGCGCCGAGGGACGCGCGCTCGGCCGGCTGATCGGCGAGCAGCTCACCGCCGCGCGCCTCGACGTGCGCTATGGGGTCACGGCGGTGGCGCTCGAGGGCGGAGGCGATGTCAACCCGCCGCGCGTCATCACCGCCGATGGCGCGGTCCACGAGGGCGGTGCGGTGGTGATCGCGAGCGGCGTGCGGCGCCGGCGCCTCGAGGTCCCGGGCGAGACCGAGTTCGAGGGGCGCGGGGTGACCTACTCGGCGAGCCGCGACCGCGCCCTGCTCGCCAACCGCCGGGTGGTGGTCGTGGGGGCCGGGAACGCCGCCCTCGAGGGCGCCCTGCTGCTCACCGACGTCGGCTGCCAGGTCACGCTGGTGATGCGCAGCATGCCGCGCGCGCGGCACGAGCTGCTGGAGCGCATCTCGAACGAGCCGCGCATCGACATCGCGGCGGCGGCCAGCGTGATCGCGATCCGCGGCCGCGACTGGGTGACCGCGGTGCGCATGAAGAGCGGCGACCAGATCAGCGAGGTGAAGGCCGACGGCATCGTCATCAACGTCGGCGTGATCCCCAACACCGAGTGGTGCAAGGCGGCGCTCGAGCTCGACCCCGAGGGCTTCGTCAGGGTCGATCCCGAGCTGCGCACCTCACGCCCGCGGGTGTGGGCGGTGGGCGACGTGACGCGGCCGAGGGTGCCGAGCCTGGCGCAGGCGATCGGCCAGGGCGCTCAGGCCGCGGCCGCGTTGCGCGCGCTGCTGCGCCCGGACTGATCGGCACGGGCCCCGCCACGCCCGCACGGCGCGCGCTGCGCCATTTCGCCCGATCGACGCCTGAAGGCTGGCCGGCGCGGTGGAATTCGAGCCGCCTGCAGCGGCCCCGGCGGCCGGCCGCGATCAACGCCCGCCCACCC
>Ga0318492_10000555_pt1 | contig 11168 bp, 9 predicted proteins | sample GRESIP108b1f22_FD_203292 | JGI IMG/M metagenome (GOLD analysis project Ga0318492, IMG submission 203292) | Tropical soil microbial communities from Luquillo Experimental Forest, Puerto Rico - GRE.SIPMG.108b1f22 | ecosystem: Environmental > Terrestrial > Soil > Tropical forest > Bulk soil... | reverse complement strand
GAGCTCGGGGGACAGCGGCGGGGCGTCGTCCTCGCGCGCGGCGCGGCCGACCGCGCGGGCGCGGGCGTTCCGCTCGCGGAGCGACGGGATGCGCAGGTCCCAGCGGCGCGGGAACGGCGCATGGGTCACCGAGAACCGGCCGGGAAAGGCGTCGGCCGCGGCGGTGAGCCGGCGCTCCGCAATCCAGCTCCACGGGTCGAGGACGTCCCCGTGGAGCACGAGGTACACGCAGTTCTCTTCGCGTCGGGAAGGCGCCACGGGCGGCATCTTGCGATGCCCCCGCCCCGGATGGGAAGCGCCGAGCGAGCAGCCCCTTCGTCCGGATCGGCGACTCTTGATCCAGGTCGCGTGATTGCGCGCGGCGAGCCGCTCGCTTGCTCGCGTCGCACACCCTTGGATGTGGGATGGCGTGCGCCCTGGATCAAATCAGGCGGGTCTTCGCGAACCCCTGTGCGTGGGCCCGCGCGAAACCGATCGCGTGCTCCACGATGGCCCCGGCGCAGTCGACGCCGGTGGCCTCCTCGAGCCCCTCGAAGCCGGGCGAGCTGTTCACCTCCATGATCTTCGGCCCCTGCCGCGACTCGAGCATGTCGACGCCCGAGACCTCGAGCCCGATGACCCGCGAGGCCTTCACCGCCGCCTCCACGTACGCGGGCGGCAGCTCGATCCCCTCCGCCTCGCCGCCGCGGTGGAGGTTCGAGCGGAACTCCCCCTGCCGCGCGGTGCGCCGCATCGCCGCGACCACCCGGTCGCCCACCACGAGCGCGCGCACGTCCTTTCCGCGCGACTCGGCGATGAGCTCCTGGAGCAGGATCTCCTGCCCGAGCGTCCAGAGGGTGTCGAGCATCCCCTGCACCTCGTTCATCGTGTTGGCGATGAGGACGCCCACGCCCTGCGTGCCCTGCAGGAGCTTCACGATGCAGGGGAGCCCGCCCACTTGCTCGAGCGCCGCCGGCACCTGCTCGCGGTAGCGGCACATCGCGGTGCGCGGGATGTCGATCCCGAAGCGCGAGAGGAGCTGGAGCGCGCGGAGCTTGTCCCGCGCGCGGGCGATCGGGACCGAGTTGTTCAGCACCGGCACGCCCATCATGTCGAACTGGTTCACGACCGAGAGGCCGTAGCCGGTGATCGACGCCCCGATGCGCGGGATGACCACGCCCACGCCGGTGACCGGCGCGCCGGCGTAGATGATCTGGTGGCCGTCGCGGGCGACGAGGAGCTGACAGCGCAGGGTGTCGAGCACCCGCGCGCGCTGGCCGTGCAACCGGGTCGCCTCGACGAGGCGGCGGGTGGAGTGGAGCTTCCGGTTGCGCGACAGGATCGCGACGAGGAGGCGCCCGTCCTTCGCTCGCTTCGCGGCGCGCGGCCTCGCGGCGCCCTCGGTTCGCCTCGGCGGCATGAGGGCGGCGAGCCTAACCCGTCCGCACGCCTCGCGCCCGGCTCGTTGATGGATGTGCCGGGCGCTGCTAGAACCCGTTGTCTTTCCCGAGGGCCACGGTGGACTACAAGGACACGATCCAGCTCCCGAAGACCGACTTCCCGATGAAGGCGAACCTGCCGGTGCGCGAGCCCGAGGTTCTCGCCGCCTGGGAGCGGGAGAAGATCCACGAGGAGCTCGTCCGGCGGAACGCCGCGAAGGGCGGCGCGAAGTTCGTCCTGCACGACGGCCCGCCGTACGCGAACGGCGAGATCCACATCGGCCACGCCCTCAACAAGATCCTGAAGGACGTCATCGTGAAGTACCGCGCGATGCGCGGCGACGTCTCGGTGTACGTGCCCGGATGGGACTGCCACGGGCTCCCCATCGAGCGGAAGGTGGACGAGGAGCTCGGCAAGAAGAAGCGCGACATGTCGCGAGCCGAGGTGATCCTCGCCTGCCGGCAGTACGCGCTCCGCTGGGTGGACGCGCAGCGCACCGCGTTCAAGCGGCTCGGGATCTTCGGCCGCTGGGACCAGCCGTACATGACGATGGCGCGCGGCTACGAGGCGGACACCGTGCGCGCGCTCGCGGCGGTCGCCGAGCAGGGCTTCCTCTACCGCGGCAAGAAGCCGGTCTACTGGTGCACGACCGACCGCACCGCGCTCGCCGAGGCGGAGGTGGAGTACGAGGAGCACACCTCGCCGTCCATCTACGTCGCGTTCGATCTCCTGGGCGAGCTGCCGGGCCTGCCCGGCCGCAAGGCGCGGCTCGTCATCTGGACGACGACGCCGTGGACCCTGCCGGCGAACCTGGCCGTCACCGCGCACCCCGACTTCCAGTACGTGGCCTACGAGCTCCACGGCGAGGTGCTCGTCGTCGCGAAGGATCTCCTCGCGCCGTTCCTGAAGGACGTGGCGCCGCTGGAGCTCGCGGTCTCCGACGTCCCGACGAAGCACTCGCCGCTCGCGCACGAGGCGGCGACCGGCGGCGGCGGGATCTCGCAGGTGGCGGCGCTCGCCGACCCGCGCAAGGTGCTGGCGACGATCGACGGGAAGGCGCTGGAGGGGCTGCGCTACGCGCACCCGTTCATGGGGCGCGAGTGCCCGGTGATCCTCGGCGAGCACGTGACGCTCGACGCCGGCACCGGCCTCGTGCACACCGCGCCCGGCCACGGCCAGGAGGACTACGAGGTCGGCCTCCGCTACGGCCTCGAGATCCTGAACCCGGTGGACGGCGCCGGGAAGTTCACCGAGAAGGCCGGCAAGTACGCCGGGCAGAAGATCTTCGACGCGAACCGGACGATCGTGGAGGACCTCCGCGGGTCCGGCCACCTCCTCGCCGCGTCGGAGCTCCGCCACAGCTACCCGCACTGCTGGCGCTGCCACAACCCGGTCGTCTTCCGCGCCACCGACCAGTGGTTCCTCTCGCTCGCGCATCAGGACCTCCGGAAGAAGACGCTCGAGGAGATCGATCGCGTGCGCTGGATCCCGCGCTGGGGCCGCGAGCGGATCTACGGGATGATCGAGAACCGGCCCGACTGGTGCCTCTCGCGCCAGCGGACCTGGGGCGTGCCGATCCCGGTCTTCTACTGCGAGCAGTGCGACGAGCCGCTCGTGTCGCCGGCCGTGATGCGGCGGGTGGCCGACGCGTTCGACCAGGACGGGATCGAGGCCTGGTACACGCGCGATCCGTCGACGTTCACGGCGGGCGCCACCTGCGCCTGCGGCGGGAGCGCGTGGCGTCGCGAGCAGGACATCCTCGACGTCTGGTGGGACTCGGGCGTGTCGTGGAAGGCGGTGTGCGAGCGGGACGACATGCTCGGCGTGCCGGTGGACCTCTACCTCGAGGGCTCCGACCAGCACCGCGGCTGGTTCCACTCGGCGCTGCTCACCGGCATGGCCGCGGAGGGCGCTGCTCCCTACCGCGCGGTGCTCACGCACGGCTTCGTGCTCGACGGCCAGGGCCGCGCGATGTCGAAGAGCCTCGGCAACACCGTCGCGCCGCAGAAGATCATCGAGAAGTACGGCGCCGAGGTGCTGCGCCTGTGGGTCTCGGCGAGCGACTACCGCGACGACGTGCGCGTGTCCGAGGAGATCCTCGCCGGCCTCGCCGAGGGCTACCGCAAGATCCGCAACACGATCCGCAACGCGCTCGGGAACCTCCACGACTTCGATCCGGCGAAGGACTTCGTGCCGGTGGCGGAGATGGAGCCGCTCGACCGCTGGGCGATGGCGCGCCTCGCGGCCTGGGGCGAGAAGGTCCGGAAGGCGTACGAGGACTACGAGTTCCACCTCGCGTACCACGCGACGATCCAGCTCTGCGCGGTGGAGCTCTCCGCGCTCTACATGGACGTCGTGAAGGACCGCCTCTACACCTGGAAGAAGGACTCGCCGGGACGGCGCAGCGCGCAGACGGTGATGTACGCCGCCGCCGCCGACCTCGTGCGCGGCCTCGCGCCGGTGCTCTCGTTCACCGCCGAGGAGGCGTGGAACTACCTGCCGGCCCCGTGGGAGGAGAGCGTGTTCTACGCCGGCCTCCCCGACCGCGAGCGGCCGGCGGACGCCGAGGCGATCGAGGCCCGCTACGCGAAGCTGTTCGAGGTGCGGGCGGTGGTGCAGAAGGCGCTCGAGGCGGCACGGACCGCGAAGCTCATCGGGAAGAGCCTCGAGGCGTTCGTCACCGTCTCCGCCGAGGGCGAGACGCTCGCCGCGCTGCGTGCGGCCGAGGCCGAGCTGCCGGCACTCTTCATCGTGTCGAAGGTGACGCTCCTCGACGCCCCGCTCGCGGCCGAGGTGGAGCGCGCGACCGGGCCGCGCTGCGAGCGCTGCTGGATCCACGCGCCCGACCTCGGCGCCGACCCGGCGCACCCCGACCTCTGCAGCAAGTGCGCGGACGCGATCGAATGACGAAGTGGCGCCTCCTCGTCCTGGTCTTCGGGATCTCGATCGCCGCCGACCAGGTCACGAAGTTCCTGGCGGTCGACCGGCTCACGCACGCCTTCGAGGTGGCGGGCGCGCACACGCTGGCGGAGCGCGCGTCGGCATTCGTCCGGCTCGAGCACCTCGAGCGCTACGCCGACGAGCCGTTCTACGTGTTCCGCCCCCTGTGGCGGATGACCTACGTCGAGAACCCTGCGGCGGCCTTCGGCCTCTTCCACGGCGTGCCCGAGCGGCTGCGCTACCCGCTCTTCGTCGTCGTGACGATCGCCGCGGTCGTGTTCGTGCTCGGCGCCTACCGGAAGGTCGGCGAGCGGCACCGCTGGGAGCAGGTGGCGCTCGCGCTCATCCTCGCCGGCGCGCTCGGAAACTTCGCCGACCGCGTCGCGCGCGGGTACGTGATCGACTTCATCGATTGGTACTGGTGGAACCGTCCCGACCTGCGCTGGCCCACGTTCAACGTGGCCGACTCGTCCCTGGTGGTCGGCGTCGCGATGCTCCTCCTGCAGCCGAAGCGGAAGGTGGCCGGCGAGCAGCGGGGCGAGCGATCGCGCGCCGGCGCGGCGGGCCATTCGCGGTAGGTGCGAGTCGCACCCCGCGATTTTGCCGGTCCCTTGCGCGGCGGGTAGAGTCGGGGCGTGGCGCTCCCTCCCTCGCGAGCCGGCCAGCCGCGCGCGGCCTCGGCCTTCGATCCGGTGCAGCCGGAGGCGACGCAGTCGATCGGCGACGCCGTCCGCCACAACGAGGAGCTCTCGCGCGAGACCGGTGCCCTCGAGGAGGCGCTCGAGGTCCTGAAGGTCCGCTACGAGCAGTGGTTCATGGGGCTCGAGCGCCGGGAGCCCGCGCGCGAGCGCGAGGAGACGAAGCGCGCCGTCGCCCGGCTCAAGACCACCTTCACCCGGAACACCGGGCTGCGCTTCCGCATCCAGTCGCTCCACGCGCGGTTCATCTCGTACGAGCGGATGTGGCAGCGGAGCGCGCGCGAGAAGGAAGAGGGCACCTACCGGCGGGACGTGCTGCGTGCACGCCGGTCTGCCGAGCGCGCGGCGAAGGCGACCGCGTCGAGCCAGGCGGCGGCTCCCTCCACGCCGTCGCAGGCTGCACCCGGCGCTTCCCCGTCTCCGGCGCCGGCCGCACAGGGCGCCGCCCCGACGGCGGCGACTCCCGCTGCTGCGGCTCCCGGGCGCACCCCCGCGCCGAGGGCCGAGCCGCCGTCCCCGGTGCCCGGCATGTCCGAGGCGCAGCTGCGCGAGCTTCACGCCGCGTACGTGGCCGCGAAGCGGAGCTGCAACGAGGACACCTCGCGCTTCACCGTGGACGCGCTCGCGCGGAGTCTCGCGAAGCAGGTGCCCGACCTGCTTTCCAAGTTCCAGGCCCGGAGCGTCGACTTCCGCGTCGCGGTGAAGGACGGGAAGACGATTCTGAAGGCAGTTCCACGGGGTTAGGGGCAGGCGCTCGCGCGACCGCGCGGTGAGTGTCCCACTTTCGCGCACGCCTGCCCGGGGCGCTGACGCTCGCAAATAGGGTGCGTAGGCTTCGATCGCTTGCCGGAGGGGGTTCCGTGCAACGACTCGGGTTCACGCTCGTCCTGGTGTCGACGCTCGCGCTCGGCTGCGCGCGGGCCGTGCCTCTCGGCTCCGCCGCGGCAGGATCCGCTGCCGAGCCGCGCTGGGGCGCCGCCGAGTCGGCGGCGCTCGACGCGCAGATCGCGGCGATCGAGGAGCGGCTCCTCGCGCAGCAGGCGCGGGTCTTGTTCTGGCAGGAGATGCGGACGCGGCACGAGAGCGTGACCGCCGTGGCGTGCGAGAACCTCGGCGAGCACGCAGCGGCGATGCTCGCCAACACCTCGCGGTCCCAGGTGCGCCTCGCGGATCAGCGCCGCCGTCGCGTCGCCCTCACGGGCGCGGTGACCCAGTAGCGGGCGCGCTCGCCTGGTGCGCGAGCCCCGGGCGACCCCCGGGAACGCCCTTCTCGCGGTTCCCCGCGAATCGATTTGCCTTCCGGGCCGAGGGATCGTAGAAAAAGCGCCCCGCGGCGCCAGGCCGCGGACCCGTTCGCCTCGGTAGCTCAGTCGGTAGAGCAGGGGACTGAAAATCCCCGTGTCGGTGGTTCGATTCCGCCCCGAGGCACTTTCAACTCGTCCGACATCTCGGCCCAGTGGACTACACGGTCCACTGGGCCTTCTTGCTTCTGGCACCGAGGCGCCCCGCGCGAAGTGTTATCGGTCGACGCTGCGTCGCTCCTTCTCTCCTTGGAGGGCCTCATGGCGTTCGACCAGAAGCTCCGCTCCCCGCGCGAGCGGACCCTGTTCAAGATCGGCGTCGTCTTCTCGGCGCTGTGCTGGGTCGCGCTCGTCGTCTCGATCGTGGGCATCGTCTACGGCGCCGCGATCGGGCTCTTCATCCTGTTCGCGCAGGCGCTCTACCTCGCGCACGTCCGCGGCAACGCGGTGCGCGTCTCCGCGACCCAGCTCCCGGAGCTCCACGCGCGCGTCGTCGCGGCGGCGGAGCGGCTCGGCCTCGCCGAGGTGCCGGAGACCTACGTGGTGCAGTCGGGGGGCGTCGTGAACGCCTTCGCGACGAAGCTCCTCTCCCGGCACTTCGTCATCCTGAACTCCGAGCTCGTCCGCGAGTGCGGCGACCCGCGCCAGCTCGACTTCGTCATCGGCCACGAGGTGGGGCACCTCGCGGCCGGCCACCTGAGCTGGAACCTCTTCCTCGCGCCGTACCGGATCCTGCCGTGGCTCGGCGCCGCCTACAGCCGCGCGCGGGAGTACACCTGCGACCGCTGCGGGCTCGCGTTCGCCGGCGACCTCGAGCAGTCGATGCGCGGGCTCGTCGTCCTGGCGGCCGGGAGCGGCGTCGCCGCCCGGGCGGACCTCGGCGCGTTCATCGCGCAGACGAAGGAGACGGGCGGCTTCTGGATGGCGGTGTACGAGCTCGTCTCGAGCCACCCGTACCTCTGCAAGCGCGTCGCGGCGCTCGAGAAGCTCGGGAAGCCGCAGGTGGTCGCGGCGGTGCCGCGGAGCAAGCTCGCGTGGTTCTTCGCGCCGTTGCTCGGAGGCCTCGCCGGCGGTCCCGCCAGCGCCCCGCTCGCCATGGTGGCGGTGATGGGCATCCTCGCCGCGATCGCCATCCCGAACTTCGTGCGGTACCAGGAGCGCGCGCGGCACGTCCACGCGGACGCCGCCTCCCTCGATCAGGCCGCCGATCCCGCCGGGTCGCCCTCGGGGGCGCTCAGCGCCGAGGACCGCTCCTCGCTGGAGTGGGTGAAGCGGGTCCGGGCGCAGATCGAGGCGCAGGAGCGCGCGAAGGCCGCGCAGCGCTGACCCCGGGGCTCGCTCGACGATCACTCGTCGAGCGCGTCCTCGGTGACGACGGCGAGCACACAGGATCGCTCACCGAGGCCGAGCGCGCGAGCGACGCCGTGGGCCGCTGGCAGCGCGCGGAGCGGCGCGAGCCCGGCGGCGCCGGAGAGGCTGGTCCGGATGACAGGATCGCTCCCGGCCGGCGCGGCGAGGTCGTCGATCATCGCGGCGACCTCGGCGTCGCTCACGGTCACGAAGTCGGCGGTCGCAGGCGAGAGCACCGTCCACGCGAGCGGCGACGCCTGGCCGCACGCGAGGCCGGCCATGCCGGTCGCGAGGTCCCGGGCCGTTCGCGCGGCGCGCCCCTCGAGCGCGCTCGTCCAGAGGCAGTCGGCGCGCTCGGGCTCCACCACCACGAGCCGCGGCGCGTGCTCGCCCCAGTGCAGCGCCGACCATGCGGCGAGGGCGCCCGCGAGCCCACCCACGCCGCCCTGGACGAAGAGGTGCGTCGGCCTCGGCCCTGCCGCTGCCGTGAGCGCGTCGTCCACCTCGCGCAGGATCGTGCCGTAGGCGAGCATCACGAGCCGGGCGGCTTCCTCGTCGCCGTGCGCCGACGAGTCGGGCACGAAGAGCCAGCCCCGATCGCGTGCGACCCGGGCTGCGTGGGCCACGGCCTCGTCGTAGCTCGCCTCGAGCACCACCGGCTCCGCGCCGAGCGCGGAGATCGCGCCGACTCGCTGCGGCGCGGTGCCGCGCGGCAGGAAGACCACGCAGCGCGCGCCGAGGAGCCGCGCCCCGGCGGCGACCCCCTGTCCGTGGTTTCCAGCGCTGGCGCAGGTCACCACCGTCTCTCCCGCGGTCGCCCCGCGGGCCAGCTCGGCGACCGCGTAGGGGCCCCCCAGCGCCTTGAAGCTCCGCAGGCCGAAGCGGCGGCGCTCGTCCTTCACGAGGAGCGCGCCGAGGCCGAGCCGCGCGGCGAGGCCGTCGAGCCGGAGGAGCGGCGTCGGCCCGTAGCCCGACCGCGCGCGGATCGCCGCGTCGGCCGCCGAGAACCTCGCGGCGGCGAAGCCTGCGGCGGAGACCCCGGCCCGGACGGCGGCGGGGCCTCCCCGGCGGGGGTTCGGCAGGTGGTTCACGCGAGCGCCCGCTCCACCGCGGCCTGGGCGTGGATCTCGGTGGTGTCGAAGAGCGGCGCCGCGACGTCCCCGGGGCGGAGCAGCATCCCGATCTCGGTGCAGCCGGCGACGATGCCTTGCGCGCCCTCGCGCAGGAGCGCGGCGCAGACCGCGGCGTAGCGCGCGCGCGATCGCTCGTGGATTTGCCCGAGCACGAGCTCCTCGAAGATCACCCGGTGCACCTCCGCGCGGTCCTCCGCGCCCGGCACGATGACCTCGAGCCCGTGCCGCTCCTCGAGCCGCCTCCGGTAGAAGTCCTGCTCCATCGTGTAGCGCGTCCCGATGAGCCCGATCCGTCGCACCCCTGCGGATCGCACGCGCTCCGCGGTGGCATCGGCGATGTGGACGAGCGGCGCGCGCACCCCCTCCATCATCCGGTCGGCCACCTTGTGCATCGTATTCGCGCACAGGACGAGGAGCTCCGCGCCAGCGCGCTCGAGCCCGAGCGCGGCCTCGTTCAGGAGGGTGCCCGCCTCGTCCCAGCGGTCTGCGCGCTGGAGCGGCTCCACCTCCGCGAAGTCCACCGACGCGAGCACGCAGCGCGCCGAGTGGAGTCCTCCGAGGCGCGCCTTCACGCCCTCGTTCACGAGCCGGTAGTAGTGGGCCGAGGACTCCCAGCTCATCCCGCCCACGAGGCCGATGACCTTCATGAGCAAAGGCTTAGCAGCCTTCGCGCTCGCGTGCGCCAGTGGGTGGGCGGTTTGCCCAATTCCCGGTGAACGTTGGGTCAAATGACCGCACGGCTCTCGCGACGGGTGTCCCGTCCTCCGGCGACGCGCACGCATGATCGTCTCGGCGGCGCAAGGAATTTTCCGCAGGCTCCAAGTCCCGCGTGCTGGCATCCCGTTCGCACTCCCGACACACGGGGCCGGCCGGGGGCCGGAGGGAGTCGAGGACGTGAGTGCGTTGGTCCTGGCGCTGAGTCCCGGTCCGGAAGCGACCGAGATGGCGCTGTTCCGGGGACTGGAGCCGGTCCGGAAGCACGCCGCCGCGCATGGCGCCGAGCTCCGAGCGCGCCGCGTCGATCAGCGCGGGCTGCGCGCCCGGGCGATTCGCTCGTTCCTCGAAGAAGCCGGGGTCGCGCGAGGCGGGCTCGCGGCGGTGGTCGGTCGCGGAGGACTGCTACGGCCGCTCGAGGGCGGCACCTACGCGATCTGCGAGCACCTCCTGCGAGACGCAGAGCGCACCAGCGCGACGGGCCCGGTGGATCCGGCGAACCTGGGTGCCTCGCTCGCGCACGCCATCGCGGCGGAGTGGGGCTGCCCGGCCTTCGTCGTCGACCCCGACAGCGTGGACGAGCGGGAGACGCTCGCCCGCGTCGCTCAGCCGTGTGCCATCCAGCCGCCGCGCGCGCACGCGCTCGCGATGCGCGCCGCCGCCCGCCGCCACGCGCGCGCGGTGCGCCGGCCGATCGAGTCGATGCGCCTCGCCGTCGTGCACCTCGGGTCGAGCGCGTCGATCTGCGCGCACCGCGCCGGCCGGATGGTGGAGGTGATCGCCCTGTGGGGTGAGACGCCGCTGTGCCCGCGGGGCTGCGGCACGATGCCCTCGACCGCGCTCGCCGACCTCGACGATCACACCGCCACCCCGCTGCCGCTCGCGCAGCCCCTCACCGCGGCGACCCTCTCCGACGCCCTCGCCCGTGCCGAGCGCGGAGACAGCCGCGCCTCGCTCACGCTCCAGGCCGGCGCCTACCGCATCGCCCGCGCGGTGGGGGAGATCGCGGCCGTGCTGGAGGGCGAGGTCGACGCGGTGCTGCTCACGGGCCCGCTCGCGGGCGCCGGCCCCATCGTGGCCGAGGTGTGCCGCCGGGTGGAGTGGATCGCGCCCGTCTTCCTGTACCGCGAGGAGGACGACCTCCGCGCGCTCGCCGAGGGCGCCCTGCGGGTGCTCCTCGGCGAGGAGCAGGCGAAGCGATACGCGTAGGGGCCTCGCCCTTCCGTTCCTCGCCTGCAAGGCCGCCGGCGCGCCCGACCGACTTCCCCAGCCAGTCCCGCACGAATCGGGTTGCGGCGCCGTGGCGCGGTGCGCAAGATCGGCTGGTCCCCGTTGATTCCAGAGTCAAGGAGTGGCGATGCCCCTGAAGATCCTGGTCACCGCGAAGCGCGTCGAAGACCCGGAGTCGAAGATCAAGGTGAAGCCCGACGGGAGCGGAATCGTCACCGATGGGGTCAACTACAAGATGAACCCCTTCGACGAGATCGCCGTCGAGGAGGCGCTCCGGCTGAAGGAGAAGCACGGCGGCGAGGTGATCGTTGCCTCGATCGGGGGGGACAAGGCGACCACCGAGATTCGCGCCGCGCTGGCGATGGGGGCGGAGCGCGCCATCC
>Ga0318492_10000551_pt1 | contig 11202 bp, 8 predicted proteins | sample GRESIP108b1f22_FD_203292 | JGI IMG/M metagenome (GOLD analysis project Ga0318492, IMG submission 203292) | Tropical soil microbial communities from Luquillo Experimental Forest, Puerto Rico - GRE.SIPMG.108b1f22 | ecosystem: Environmental > Terrestrial > Soil > Tropical forest > Bulk soil... | reverse complement strand
ACATTGCCGGCACCGCCCAACATGGCGGCGTCGCGGGTGATGCGCATCACGGGAATCGGGGCCTCGGGTGAGATCCGCTCGACCTCGCCATAGACAAAGACGTCGAGCATAACGTCGCCGACGCAAAGCACATCGACGTTCTTCAAGGTGGCGACATGGGCGGCGAGATCGGACAAATCAGTCATGATGATAGAACTCTGGGCTGTGCACTGACGATTTGGCTAACCCATGCCGGACCAGCTTGCAAGAGGGGAGTGCGGCGGGGGGGCTGTTTAACGAATATTGATGATTTATCCCCTAGTTGTAGGCAGTAAGCGATGTTATCTCTTAAGGACGGGCCGAGGCGGCATCAAACCCTCGGTTCGGCCAGATTTCGAAAGGATGGGACATGAACCTGCCGGTGCCGGACGCGGCCGGGCCAGAGATCGTCACCCAGGAAAGCTTGCTTCTGGGCGCGGCGGAGCGCATTGGGCGCATCCGTGACGGTCGGCTTGCGGTTCAGGTGCATCTGTCCCGTTTGAAACCCCAGAATCGTCAGGACGGCCATATCCGCATCGCACTGCGCATGTTGGAGCCGATGGTCAATGCCTATCGCGGCCAGATGTTCCTGCTGGGCGATTCAGACGTGGTGTTCATGGTCAAGGACCCGAACCCGGTCGATGTCGAGAACATGATCTTCAAACTGCGGGCTTTGTTCTCGAAAGACCCGCTGACCTATGACGATGAAGGCGATGGCATCGATCATTTCTGCACCTGGTTCGATCTGGGCGGCAGCGACTATGACCGCTTTGTCGATATGGCCCGCACCGCCACCGCCGTGGCTCGCAAACGCAGCAGGGATAAGGGCAGCGCCAAGCCGGCTTCCAAGCCGCTGGACGCCAAGTCCTTGGGCGGCGTGCTGGAGCGGCTGTCGTCGCTGGATGTGACGCCGCTGATCCAGCGCCAGTCCTCGATCGTGATCCGGGAAAATTCGGCCACCGCCGAAGTGCTGTTCCAGGAATTCTTCGTCGCGATGTTCGAGCTGCAAAAAGCTCTGGCTCCGGATGTCAATCTGTTGGCCAACCGCTGGCTGTTCCAGCATTTAAGCCAGACCCTGGATAAGCGGGTGCTGGGCGCTCTGTCGCAGTTGAAGCTGAAGGGTCTGCCGCCCTGCTACAGCCTGAATCTGAATATCTCGACCGTGCTGTCCAAGGCCTTCGATCAGTTCGAGGCGGCGATCGGCGACCGCGCCGGCATCTCGGTCGAGCTGCAGGTGCTGGATGTTCTGGCCGACAGCCGTGGTTACTACGCCGTGCGGGACCGCCTGCGCGGGAAAGGTCATCAGGTGGTGATCGACGGCATGAACGAACTGACCTTGCAGTTCATGGATGTCGCCCAGTTCGAGGCCGATCTCTACAAGGTGGCCTGGAGCCCGGAAATGCGCGAAGGCGAGCATAGCGACGCGGTGGGCGCGGCGGTGGCTCCCTTGGGCGCATCCAAGGTGATGCTGGCCCGCTGCGATTCCGAAGCCGCCATCCAATGGGGTTTGGAGCGCGGCATCCAGCGCTTCCAGGGGCGCTATGTCGATGCCATGCTGGCCGCCTATACCATGGCCATGTGCCCCAAGGCGGCGCAATGCACCTTGCAGCAATGCATCGCCCGCCATGGGGTGGTGACCGGAGCCCTGCGCACGGCTTGCTATGATAACGACATGCTGGACAGTTCGCCGGTGATGCGTGTGCCCAAGGCCCGCGCGAAGGAGGCTTAACGATTATGCTGCCCCCCCGCGAGGAACGTCCCACCAGCGCCCAACAACGCGCCATCGCCCAGCGTCTGGTCGGCCAGGAAGTGCTGCTGGTGGACTATATCCAGAAGCTGGAGCGTCACCGCAAGGGCCGCCGTGCTGTGGTGGTGCGCCTGTCGGGCCTTCAGGCGGTAAATCGGCGTGAGCATCATGTCCGCATCGCTCTCAACAGCTTCGAGAATCTGGTCAAGCAGCTGAAGGGGCAGATTTTCTCGCTGTCCAATGCCGACATCGTCTTCATCTTCAAGGATACGGCGATCGACGAGGTCGAGGCGGCGCTGGTCAAGCTGCGCTTCCTGTTCAGCGACGATCCTTTGCTGGCCGATGAAGGCTTTGCCGGCAAGCCCAGCTTCATGGACTGGTATCTGATGGAGCGGGACTATGACGCCCTGCTGCAATATGCCCTGAACGCCTCGACCGAGGAACAGCAGCGCAAATCCCAAGAGCTGACCAAATCCCTGGCCGCCCAACAGGCTCCGCGCCAGTTCGGACGCGGCGAACCGCTGACCCCGGCGGTGCTGGCCAAGATCGAGGATGCGCTGGTGCGTGCCGATCTGGCCAATATGATGCGCCGCCAAGCCATCTGCGCCATCGTCGGCAAGGCGCCGCCGCAGCCGGTCTATAACGAGCTGTTCATCTCCATCGCCGACTTGCGCGAAACCATTCTGCCGAACGTCAATCTGGCTTCCAGCCCCTGGCTGTTCCAGCAGCTGACCGAGGTGTTGGACAAGCGCGTGCTGTCCTTGCTGAACAAGCATGACGACCGTACGGTGGCCGGCGACATCAGCGTGAACCTGAATGTTCAGACCCTGCTGGCCCCCGAATTTCTGGTGTTCGATGATAACCTGAAGGCCAGCATGCGCGGCACCATCGTGCTGGAATTGCAGAAGGTGGATATCTTCGCCGATCTGGGGGCCTTCCTGTTCGCCCGCGACTTCGCCCATGATCGCGGCTATCGCATCTGCATCGACGGCGTGAATATGGAAAGCCTGCCCTTCGTTGATCGCGAACGCCTGGGCATCGATCTGGTGAAGATCGTCTGGGACCCGGCCATGGCCGACGGCGTGCTGGCTAATGGCGACAGCCTGGAAGGCTATATGCGCCGTTGCGGGCCGTCCCGCGCCATTCTCTGCCGCTGCGATGCTCAGGACGCCATCGACTGGGGCCAGACGGTGGGGGTGACCCTCTATCAGGGCCGCCATGTGGAAGCCGTGCTGGCCGCCGAAGCCGCCAAGACCCGCGGGGCCTTGGGAAGAAGAAGATAGATCGAATTCCCCTAAAATCCGCATGACCGCTCTTGCCAGTTGGCGAGCGGAGGTTGATGCTGTGACGGATTAATTTCCGTCAGAGGGGGCGGTCATCATGTTCCAAACGGCTGAACTGGGCCAAAAGGTTTCCCGCGAAGACTTCGACAAGGTGGCCGACGGCCTGCGCACCGAATTGCTGGAATTGCAGCAGACCCTGCGCGGCTGCGATTTCCCGGTGGTGGTGGTGTTCGCCGGTGTTGATGGCGCCGGCAAGGGCGAGTCGGTCAATCTGATCAATGAATGGATGGACCCGCGCTGGATCGTCACCCGCGCCTATGGCGAACCGTCCGACGAAGAGCGCGAACGCCCGCTCTATTGGCGCTTCTGGCGCGACCTGCCGCCCAAGGGGCAGTTGGGGCTGTTCCTCAGTTGCTGGTATTCCCGCCCGATTCTGGATCATGTGAATGGCCGGCTTTCGACCTTCGAGTTCGACAAGCAGATGGAACGGGTGGCCGCCTTCGAAAAGACCCTGGCCGACGATGGCGCGCTGATCCTGAAATTCTGGATGCATCTGGGCAAGGACGCCCAGAAGCGCCGTTTGAAGAGCCTTGAGAAAGACCCGCTGCAAAGCTGGCGGGTGTCCAAGTCGGATTGGAAGAACTGGAAGCTCTACGACAAGTTCGTCGAGACTGCCGAGCGCACCGTGCGCCGCACCGATACCGGCCAGACCCGCTGGGTGATCGTCGAGGGCGAGGATCCGCGCTATCGCAGCCTGACGGTGCTGACCGAGCTGCGCGACGCCATCCGCAAGCATATGGCGGTGCGCGAAGCCCGCCTGAAGGTGATCCGCGAGGCCAAGGCCGCCAGCGCCGCCCAGCGTTCCGCCGAGATGGAAAAGCTGCATGCCGATGTGCCGGCTCTGCAAAAACAGGCCGAGGCGGAGGCCAAGGGCAAAGGCAAATCGAAGGACGCCACCGTCACGCTGGCCGCCGATGGCAGCCTGAAGCCGTTGACCGTGCTCGACGCCTTGGATATGGGGCTGTCTCTGACCAAGGACGAGTATAATCTGGCTCTGAAGCAGGCCCGCGCCGATCTGGCCAATCTTTGTCGTCAGGCGAAAGAGAAAGGCATCTCGACGCTGCTGGCCTTCGAAGGAGCCGACGCCGCCGGCAAGGGCGGCTCGATCCGCCGTCTGACCGCCGCCTTGGAAGCCCGCGACTATCGGGTGATTCCCATCGCCGCTCCGACCGACGAAGAGCGGGCGCAGCATTATCTCTGGCGCTTCTGGCGGCATCTGCCCCGCGCGGGCCGCGTCACCGTGTTCGACCGGTCCTGGTATGGCCGCGTGCTGGTCGAGCGCATCGAGGGCTTCGCCACCAACGAGGAATGGATGCGGGCCTATGCCGAGATCAACGATTTCGAAGAGCAGTTGGTCCAGGAAGGCACGGTGCTGGTCAAGTTCTGGATCCATATCAGCAAGGACGAGCAATATCGCCGCTTCAAGGAGCGCGAGACGATTGCCTATAAATCCTGGAAGCTGACCGACGAGGACTGGCGCAACCGCGCCAAGTGGGACCAGTACGAACAGTCGGTGCATGAGATGGTCGAGCGCACCAGCACCGGCCATGCGCCCTGGGTTCTGGTTGAGGGTAACGACAAGAATCATGCCCGCATTAAGATCATCCGCACCGTTTGCGATCAGTTGAAGAAGCGGCTGGAAGGCTAGGGGAAAGTAAACTCCCTCTCCCCTCGCGGGAGAGGGTTGGGGTGAGGGGGCGGAATCCACAGGGTATTCAGGCGGTCTTGTCTGCGGCTTTGGGCGGTGCTGAAGCAACGGCCCCCCTCACCCCGCGCCTCTCCCACGAGGGGAGAGGGAGGAAGATGTGGAGGGGGCTGCGGGCCAAAGGTGATTTAGCAGGGCTGCCCCAACGGTTTCCCACTGGATTGTTGGGGCCGACTGTGACAAATCTTTCGCCTGTTTCTTTTCATACCGGCCACCGACCACAGAGATGTTCGTAGCCGGCGCGTCATCGGGCGTTCCCCCTGGGCGCCCACTTAAAAAAGCCGATTGGAGGAGAGAATGACTGTTCGCGTCGCCATCAATGGTTTCGGCCGCATCGGCCGCATGGTGTTCCGCGCCGCTACCAAGGAATTTTCGGACATCGAGATCGTTGCCATCAACGATCTGCTCGATCCGGAATACCTGGCCTATATGCTGAAGTACGACTCCGTCCATGGCCGTTTTGCCGGTGACATCTCGGTGGCCAACGGGGCTCTGGTGGTGAATGGCAAGACCATCCGCCTGACCGCCGTCAAGGATCCCGCCGAGCTGAAGTGGGGCGAGGTCAATGCCGACGTGGTGATCGAATCCACCGGCCTGTTCCTGTCCAAGGAAGGTGCTGAGAAGCATGTCGCCGCCGGCGCCAAGAAGGTGGTGATGTCGGCTCCGTCCAAGGACGACACCCCGATGTTCGTCTATGGCGTGAACCATCAGAAGTATGCCGGCGAGACCATCGTTTCGGCCGCTTCCTGCACCACCAACTGCCTGGCCCCCGTGGCCAAGGTGCTGAACGACAACTGGGGCGTGAAGCGCGGTCTGATGACCACCGTCCATGCCGCCACCGCCACCCAGAAGACCGTCGACGGCCCCTCCTCGAAGGATTGGCGCGGTGGCCGTGGTATCCTCGAGAACATCATCCCCTCCTCGACCGGCGCCGCCAAGGCCGTGGGCGTGGTGCTGCCCGAGCTGAACAAGAAGCTGACCGGCATGTCCTTCCGCGTGCCCACCTCCGACGTTTCGGTGGTCGATCTGACCGTCGAGCTGGAGAAGCCCGCCAAGTATGAAGAGATCGTCGCCGCCATGAAGGCCGCCTCGGAAGGCGCTCTGAAGGGTGTGCTGGGCTTCACCAACGAGAAGGTGGTTTCCACCGATTTCGTCGGCTATCCGCTGCCCTCGATCTTCGACGCCGAAGCCGGCATTCAGCTGGACCCGACCTTCGTCAAGGTCGTTTCCTGGTACGACAACGAGTACGGCTACACCGTCAACATGCTGCGCTTCGTCCGTCACGTCGCTGGCGCCAAGTAAGCGAAGCATCAGGGGAGAACAGACATGTTCCGTACCCTCGACCAGTTGGACCCCCGCGGCAAGCGGGTGGTCCTTCGGGCCGACCTGAACGTCCCCGCGAAGGACGGCAAGGTCACCGACACCACCCGTATCGACCGCTCGGCCGCCACCATTCGTGAGCTGGCCGAGAAGGGCGGCAAGGTCATCATCCTGACCCATTTCGGCCGCCCCAAGGGCCGCGAGGAGAAGTACAGCCAGAAGCTGCTGCTGGAACCGCTGGCCAAGGCCGTGGGCCGCTCTGTCGCCTGGGCCGACGACGTCATCGGCATCGATGCCGTCGAGGCCGTCAAGGCGATGAAGGACGGCGATATCCTGCTGATGGAAAACGTGCGTTTCCATCCCGAGGAAGAGAAGAACGACGCCAATTTCGCCCGTGCTCTGGCCGATCTGGGCGACGTCTATGTCAATGACGCCTTTTCGACCGCGCACCGCGCCCATGCTTCCACCGAAGCCATCGCCCGTCTGATCCCGGCCTATGCCGGCCGTCTGATGCAGGCCGAGCTGGAAGCCCTGGGCAAGGCGCTGGAGCAACCTGAAAAGCCGGTGGCCGCCGTGGTCGGCGGCGCCAAGGTCTCCACCAAGCTGGACCTGCTGGGCAATCTGGTGGCCAAGGTGGACTACCTGATCATCGGCGGCGGCATGGCTAACACCTTCCTGTTTGCCCAGGGCGTGCAGGTCGGCAAGTCGCTGTGCGAGAAGGAACTGGCCGACACCGCGCGTGAGATCATCGAGAAGGCCAAGGCCGCTCATTGCCATATCGTCCTGCCGGTCGATGTGGTGGTGGCCTCGGAATTCGCCGAGAATGCTCCGAACAAGGTGGTGCCGGTGACTGCGGTGCCGGAAGATATGATGATCCTCGACGCCGGCCCGGCCAGCGCCGAATCCATCATCGATCGTCTGGGCGGCTGCAAGACCCTGGTCTGGAACGGCCCGCTGGGCGCGTTCGAGATCGCTCCCTTCGACGCGGCGACCAATGCCGTGGCTCAGGCGGCGGCTCAGCGCACCAAGGAAGGCAAGCTGCTGACCGTGGCCGGCGGTGGCGATACCGTGGCCGCGCTGGCCAAGGCTGGGGTGGAGGAGGTGTTCTCCTACGTCTCGACCGCCGGCGGCGCGTTCCTGGAATGGCTCGAAGGCAAGGAACTGCCGGGTGTCGCCGCTCTGCAGGTCAAGGCCCATGGTGGCTGCGGCTGCGGCGGCAAGCACTAAGCCGTTCCGGTCGTGAGACTGAAAGAACGCCGGTCCTGCGGGGCCGGCGTTTTTTTATGGCTGACTTCTGTGAGCTTCTCCCGACCCTCTCCCACCAGGGGAGAAGGAGTTTCTTGTGGGGGCTTTCCCCCCTCTCCCCCCGTGGGAGAGGGCTGGGGTGAGGGGGGAGAATTTTCACGGGTCTTAACAATTCCCCACGCGGCGTTTACCCCCAGGTAATTTTTGCCTAGTAGGCTGATTCCCATCGACAAACATTGTCGCCGCCGACAAGGGGATCAAGAAGAATGGCCAACACCAGCATTTCCGGTCTGACCCGTAGCATGACCGGCAGCATCTCCCAGAATGTTGGCTCGGTCTCTTCCGGTTCTGTCGCCAGGGCTCAGACCAGCACGGTTGCCGCCTCGGCCTCGGCCGGCAGCACGGGCGGCAATGGCGCCGGCACCGCTTCCACCGCCAACCGTCAGGTGGTCAATGTGGATGGCGAGAATTATAACCGCAACGCCCGTCGCGGAACCTATCTGAACATCACGGTCTAAGACCTCGTCGCAACGCTGCTTAGGAAAAAGGCGATGCGCGGCTGAGGGGCCTAAATCCCCTTGGCGATCCTGTCCGCCAGCGGCAGGAATTCGGCGGCCACGGCGCGATAGATGTCGCGCTTGAAGGGCACGATCTTTTCCACCACTTCCGCCAGCGGCATCCAAGTCCAGTCACTGAACTCGGGATGTTCGGTGGCGATGTTGATGTCGCTGTCATCGCCCAGGAAGCGCAGGGCGTACCATTTCTGCTTCTGGCCGCGATATTTGCCCTTCCAGACCTGGGCCGCCAGATCCTTGGGCAGATCATAGGCCAGCCAGTCCTTGGTCTCGGCGATGATCTCGGCCTTGGCGGTGCCGATCTCTTCCTCAAGCTCGCGCAGAGCCGCGACCTCGGGCTCCTCGCCCTTGTCGATGCCGCCTTGGGGCATCTGCCAGGCGTCAAGTTCGGTGTCGATGCGCCGGGCGGCGAATACCAGTCCTTGCGCGTTGAACAGCACCAGCCCGACGCCCAGACGGTAGGGCAGGTCCTTGTTACTCATGCTTGCTATGCTCCAGCGAGGAGGGGGGCAGCGCGGCGCTTTGCCCCGGCAGAGGACGGACCACCGACGAAGCCGGGGCCAGGATGACCCCCCGTTGCGGCAAGCCGTCGATCCAGGTCTGCAAGCGCTCCAGGGTGACGGGAAGCGGCGAGACATAGGCTACCGCTGCCTGATCGCGCTGGGCCGCCGACAACAGGCGCGAAAGGCGCACATCGATGGCGGCGCGAAAGGGCTGTTCGTCCGGCACCAGGGTAACGCTGGCATTGGCCGGAGCATCGGCCTGCGACACGCCCCCCAGCCCGTCGCCCAGATAAAGCAGGCCATGATTCTTGATGGCCCGCAGCAGCACCGGCCATTGCGGCGAGGTGGTGACCGGCGAGCGCAAGGAACCGGCCAGACCGACATAGCCGGTCATGCGGCCCATCACGGTTTCCAGATGCGACACCACATCCAGCGGCGTATGGCTGGCCAGAATCGACAGAGCGCCGGAATCGCGCATGGGGTAATTGGGCGGCTCCAGCGGCAGGTCCAGCATCACCTCATGGCCGGTGGCCCTGGCCCGCTTGACCCAGCCATCCAGATTGGCGGCATAGGGGCTGAAAGACAGGGTCACTTCCGGCGGCAGCTTCAGGATGGCGGCCTCGGTCGCTTCCTTCGACAGGCCCAACCCGACCACCACTAAGGCGATGCGGGGGCTGGCGGCGTCGCCGCTGAACGGGCGGGCATAGGCCTCGCGCGGTTCCTTGCCGGCGGCGGTGATCGGCAGCGGGCCGTTCGGGCTGTTCTTCAGCAATTCGGGCAGCGGATAAGGGGCCGTCAGTGGCTTCAGATCCTGGCGGGTCGGCAGCTTGGCGAAGGTCGGCGCGGCCAAAGGATCGCCGCCCGGCGGCACCAAGGGTTCCTGGATCGGCGGGGCCGGCGTCGGCTCGGCCAGGGCCGGGCCCTTGACGGCGGGCTCGGCGGGAGCCGCGGGCGCGGCGGGCTCATGCTTCGCCTCTTCCTCGGGCTTAGGAGCCTGAGCGGGAGCGATCTCGGCCGGCGGGGTATCGGGAGCCTTTTCCATCTTCACGTCGGCATCGTTCTGATGCTCGGGCGCAGAGGGATGTTCAGGCGCAGGCGGTTGCAGCAGAGAATTGCCGGCCAGCTCGCCGCCGGGTCGCGGCGGCATCGGCTGGTCGATCAGGGCCTGGTTGCTGAACTCTTCCAGAAGGTCCAGCGGCGAATCACCAGTGACGATATAGACGCCGGCCCAGATCAGGGCCAGCAGCGCCGCCGGCAACAGGCCGAACAGAACCAGGATGGAGACGGCTTTCCGCTTGAGCCGGGTCAGCAGGCCCGCCTCTTGCGGGCGGGCCGGGCCGAAGCGGTCGGAAGGAGAAAGCCGGATCGCCACCCTGGGTCCTTTCCCTTAATTGGCCTTGGCGGATTTGCCGTTGGCCATCAGCTTGATCTGATCCATGGCGCGCGACAGCTGATAGTCGGTGGCCGGATCGCCCACTTTCTGCGGATCGAGGAAGGCCGGCGCGGCCTTGGTCTTCTTCTTATCCGCGTCCTTCTTGTCGCCGTCCTTCTTATCGTCGGCGGGCTTGTCGGCCGCCGGCTTGTCATCGGCCTTGACGGTGTCGTTCTTCAGGGCGTGGGGCAGCGAGGCCTCGGAACGGGTCATGCCGTCATCCTCGGCGGCGGCAGCAGCGGCGTCGCCATCCTTGGTGACCGGCACCTTGATGTCGGGCTCGATGCCCAGCGCCTGGATCGAGCGGCCCGACGGCGTGTAGTAACGCGCCGTGGTCAGACGCAGCGCGCCATGGGACGAGGGGATCTCGATGATGGTCTGAACCGAGCCCTTGCCGAAGCTCTTCGAGCCCATCAGGGTGGCGCGGTGATGGTCCTGCAAGGCGCCGGCGACGATTTCCGAGGCCGAGGCCGAGCCGTCGTTGATCAGCACCACCAGCGGAGCGCCGCCGGTGATGTCGCCGCCACGGGCGTCGAGACGCTGGGTGTCCTCGGCGCGGCGGGCGCGGGTGGTGACCACTTCCTGACCGTTGGCCAGGAAATCGCTGGAGACGCCCACCGCCTGTCCCAGCAGACCGCCGGGATTGTTGCGCAGGTCAAGGATATAGCCGGCCGGCTTGGTCTTGGCGTCCTTCTTGATCTGGTCGATGGCCTTGGTCAGACCTTCGCTGGTGTTCTCGGCGAACTGGGTCAGACGGATATAGCCGATATTGCCGGGCAGCAGCTTGGACTTGACCGTCTGGATATGGATGACGGCGCGGGTCAAGGTGACGTCGAAGGGCGCCTGGCCCTCGCGGCGGATGGTCAGGCGGATGTCGGTGTTGGGCGGGCCGCGCATGCGATCCACCGCCTCGTTCAGGGTCAGGCCCTGGACGGTGTCGCCGTTCAGATGGGTGATGAAGTCGCCGGTATGCAGGCCGGCCTTGGAAGCCGGGGTGTCGTCGATGGGCGAAACCACCTTGACCCAGCCCTGTTCCATGGTGACTTCGATGCCCAGGCCGCCGAACTCGCCGCGAATCTGCACCTGCATATCGCGATAAGCCTTGGCGTTCATATAGTTCGAATGGGGGTCGAGCGAGGCCAGCATGCCGTTCAGGGCGGCCTCGATCATCTCTTCCTCGCTCACCGGCTCGACATAGTCGGCGCGAACCCGGTCGAACACGTCGCCGAACAGGTTCAGCAAACGGTAAGTGTCCGCGTTGGAGGCGGCGGTGGGTTGCTTGGTCTCCTCGGCATGGGCGGGAGTGGGGACGAG
>Ga0318492_10000550_pt1 | contig 11208 bp, 2 predicted proteins | sample GRESIP108b1f22_FD_203292 | JGI IMG/M metagenome (GOLD analysis project Ga0318492, IMG submission 203292) | Tropical soil microbial communities from Luquillo Experimental Forest, Puerto Rico - GRE.SIPMG.108b1f22 | ecosystem: Environmental > Terrestrial > Soil > Tropical forest > Bulk soil... | reverse complement strand
TCTACGTGCTCAACGGCCGGAAGCAGTGGATCAGCAACGGCGGCGTCGCGGCGATCTGGCTCATCCTCGCCAACGCGCCGCGCGGCGCCTCGTGGTTCGTCGTCGAGCGCGGCACCCCCGGGCTGACGCCGGGGAAGCACGAGGACAAGCACGGCATCCGCGCGAGCAACACGACGCCGCTCTTCCTCGACGACGTCGTCGTCCCGGCCGAGAACCTCGTCGGCGGGGTCGAGGGCCTGGGGCTCCAGCAGGCGCAGGCGGTCTTCGGCTACACGCGCCTCATGGTGGCGGCCTTCGGCCTCGGCGGCGGGTGGAGCGCGCTCGAGCGCGCCATCCGCTACGCGCAGGAGCGCGTGGCCGGCGGCGGCCCGCTCATGCGCAAGCAAGGCTTCACGCACAAGCTGCTCGTGCCGAACGCGGTGCGCCTCGAAGCGGCCCGCGCGTTCATCGAGTGGACCGCCGAGCGCATCGACCGCGGCGAGCCGGAGCTCGCGACCGAGGGCGCCATCGCCAAGTACCTGGCGACCGAGGCCGGCAATCGCGCGGCCGAGGACGCGATCCAGGCGCTCGGGGGCTACGGCTACACGCGCGAGTACATGGTCGAGAAGATCAAGCGCGACGTGCGGATCACCCTCATCTACGAGGGCACCTCCGAGATCCTCGAGTGGACGACGGCGCGCGACCGCTGGCAGCTCCACCTCAAGTCGCGTGGCGCGCACTACCTCGACTGGGCGCGGCGGGTCGAGCGACTCCACGCCGAGCACCCCGGCGTCGGCGCCCGGCACGCGGCCATCGCGCTGCGCGCCCTGGCCGCCGTCCTGGAGCGCTGCCGCGCCGACAAGCTCACGCGCCACCAGCACGTGCTCTTCCGGCTCGGCGAGCTGGTCGCCCAGGCCGAAGGCGCGGCCGTCTTCGCGGAGCGCGCGGCCACGGCACCCACGACGGCCATCCCGCTACCTCCCGCGACCATCGCGGCGATGTCGCGCGTGTTCGCCCGCGAGGCCGCCGCTCGCGTCGCCTTCGAGGGCGCGCGGTGGGCCATCGCAGCCGGGCAGACCGATCCGGAGTTCCTGCGATCGATCGACCTGAACCAGATCCTCGCCGCACAGGCGGGCGGGGTCGAAGACATGGACGTCATCGCGGGCAGCCTGGCCCAGGTCTTCCCCGCCTGAGCCGGCGCCGCGGCGCGATTCACCCGGAGGTACGGTCATGTCCGATCGCAATGCGCGGGCGGTTGCCATCGTCGGAGTCGGGGCGTTGCTCCCCGACGCTCCCGACGCTCCCTCGTTCTGGAAGAACGTCTGCGATCGCCGGTACTCGATCACCGACGTCCCGGCCGACCGCTGGAGCGTCGACGAGTACTACGACCCGGACCCGTCGGCCCCGGACAAGACGTACAGCAAGATCGGCGGCTGGATCCGCGGCTATTCCTTCGACTGGCGGCGCTACAAGATCCCACCGAAGGTCGCCGAGGCGATGGACCCGAGCCAGCAGTGGGCCGTGACCATCGCGGCGGAGGCGCTCGCCGACTACGGCTTCCCGGGTCGCGCGCTCGACCTCGAGCGCACCGGCGTCGTGCTCGGCGCCGCGATGGGCGGCGAGCTGCACTACCTCACCAACCTGCGCGTGATGTTCCCCGAGTTCCGCCGGGCGCTCGAGAAGGTCGAGGCCTTCTCGGAGCTCACGCCCGACGTCCGCCGCACGATCGTCGCGCGGTGGCAGGACGCGGTCCGCAAGAGCCTGCCCGCCATCACCGAGGACTCGATGCCCGGTGAGCTGGCGAACATCATCTCGGGCCGCATCGCGAACGTCCTCAACCTCCGCGGGCCCAGCTTCACCACCGACGCGGCGTGCGCCTCGAGCTTCGCCGCCATCGACGCGGCGACGGACCTGCTCACCGAGCACCACTGCGACGCGGTGATCACGGGCGGCGTCGACCGCAACATGGGCGCTTCGACCTTCGTCAAGTTTTGCAAAATCGGGGCGCTCAGCGCCGCCGGGTCCCGGCCCTTCGGCGAGGGCGCCGACGGGTTCGTCATGGGCGAGGGCGCCGCCGTGTTCCTGCTGAAGCGCCTCGCCGACGCCGAGCGCGACGGTGACCGCATCTACGCCGTCATCCGCGGCGTCGGCGCGTCCAGCGACGGCAAGGGCAAGGGGATCACGGCGCCGAACCCCGTCGGGCAGAAGCTCGCGGTCGAGCGCGCCTGGCACGACGCCGGGCTCGACCCCGCCACGGCCGGCCTCGTCGAGGCCCACGGCACGAGCACCAAGGTCGGCGACGTCGTCGAGGTCGAGAGCCTCTCCGGGAGCTTCGCCTCAGCCGGGCGTGGCGCGATCGCGCTCGGCTCGGTCAAGAGCAACCTCGGCCACCTCAAGGCCGGCGCCGGCGCGGCGGGGATGCTCAAGGCCGTCCTCGCGCTCCACCACCAGGTGCTGCCGCCGACCCTCAACGCGGCGCGGACGAACCCCAGCATCGACTTCTCGGCGACACCGTTCACGCTCAACCACGAGCTGCGCGACTGGCCGAAACGGAGCGGGACGCCACGCCGCGCGGGAGTGTCCGCGTACGGCTTCGGCGGAACGAACTTCCACGTCGTCCTCGAGGAACACGTCCTGGGCATGCTCGACGTGCAGCGGAAGGCGACCGTCTCGGTCCCGGCCAGCGCACCCGCCGCCGTGGCCAGGGCCGCCGTCGCGCCGAAGCCGCCGCCGCGCGGAATCCTGGCGCTCGGCGCGCCGACCGTCGCCGAGCTGCGCGCGCGGCTGGCGCGCGAGCTTGCCCAGGTGAAGGACGGCGTGGTCCCCCCACCGGCGATGCCTTCGAACGCCGAGCTCGGCGCGCGCGAACGGCTCGTCATCGACTTCGAGCGCGGCGAGGAGCTCGTCGACAAGATCGAGCGCGCGCGTCGCGCGCTCGAGACCGATGCCGCACCGGGTTGGAAGGCGCTCGCGAACAAGGGGATCTTCCGCGGCACCGGGCGCCCCATCGGCAAGATCGCCTTCCTGTTCCCCGGCCAGGGGAGCCAGTTCGTCAACATGGGGCGCTCGCTCTACGACCGCGAGCCGGCCGTCCGGGCGGTGTTCGACGAGGCCGACGCGGTCCTCGCTCCCATCCTCGGCCGGCCGCTGACGTCGTTCTTGTTCGCCGACCCGACCGACGCGGCCGCGATGGCGCGCGCCGAGGAGGAGCTGCGCCAGACCGCGGTCACGCAGCCGGCGGTCCTGACCGTCGATAACGCGCTGCGCGCCCTGCTCGCCGAGTACGGGCTGCGGCCCGACTACGTCATGGGGCACTCGCTCGGCGAGTACGGCGCGCTCGTCGCCGCCGGCGTGATGCCGTTCGCCGACGCGCTCGAGGCGACCGCGGCCCGCGGTCGGGAGATGACCCGCGTCAGCCTCGCCGACAATGGCTGGATGGCGGCGGTCTCGGGACCGCTCGAGGTCATCGAGAAGGCGCTGGCCTCCGTCGACGGCTACGTCGTCACCGCCAACATCAACAGCCGCACCCAGGCGGTGATCGGCGGGGAGACGGAGGCCGTCAAGCGGGCCCTCGCGGCCCTCGAGGCGCTCCGCCTCGCGACCGTCCGGCTGCCGGTGAGCCACGCGTTCCATACCCGCATCGTCGCCCCAGCCGCCGAGCCGCTCCGCAAGGTGCTCGACCGGCTCCGCGTCTCGTCGGCGCGGCTGCCGGTCGTCGCGAACGTGACCGGTGAGCTGTATCCGGAAGGCCCCCGGGCCATCCGCGACATGCTCGTCGAGCAGATCGCCTCGCCGGTGCAGTGGGTCCGCGGCCTCGAGACGCTCTGGCGGGAAGGCGTGCGGACGTTCATCGAGGTCGGCCCCAAGAAGACGCTCAAGGGGTTCGTCGACGACGTCCTCGACGGGCGCGAAGGGCTCGTCTCGCTCTTCACCAATCATCCGAAGGTGGGCGAGATCGCGACCTTCAACCAAGCGCTCTGCGGACTCTTCGCAGCAGGGTACGGCGCGGCCCTCGAGCCCGCGCCGGTCGTCGGCCACGACGCGACGGTGTGGACCGCGGCAGCGACCGCCTCGGCGCCCGTCGCAACGGTTCCATCCACGACCATCACGGCCGCCCCGAAGGACGGCGCTCCGGAGGAGACCATGTCGAACAAGTCCGTCGAAGAGCTGGCCCAGGTCCTCGCCCGGACCCTCGCCGGGATGGCCACACCCGCGACGCGGGACGCGCGCGACGGGATCCTCGACCGCAACAGCCCGCCGGCCGGGTCGGTCGTGATCACCGGCTGCGGCCTCGGGCTGCCCGGAGCCGAGAAGCCGGTGATGGATCCGCAGAACGTCGACCGGATCCTCCGCGGCGAGCAGTTCATCGACCTCTTGCCCGCGCGCTTCCGCGAGGCGATGGCGAAGAAGCACGTGACGCGGGTGGTGAAGACCGCCGAAGGCGACGGCCGCTTCGAGACGATCGAGGACTCGGCCGACGTGCTGAAGCTCGCCGGGCGGCCCGGGCCGTTCGACCTCGCGGCCGAGTACGGCGTTCCCGAGAAGCTCGTCGAGGCGCTCGACAGCACCACCCAGCTCGCCATCGCCGCCGGGATCGATGCGCTGCGCGAGGCCGGCATCCCGCTCGTCCAGACCTGGCGCCGGACGTCGAAGGGGACGTTCCTCCCCGACCGCTGGGCGCTCCCGGAGTCGATGCGCGACGAGACCGGCGTGATCTTCGGCTCGGCCTTCCCCGGCTGCGACCGCTTCGCCGAGGAGCTTCGCCGCTACCACACCTACGAGTCGCGGCGCGCGCGGCGCGCCTCGCTGGAGGAGGTCCGCCGCCTGACGAGCGATCCCTCGACGCTCGCCGAGATCCAGCGCCAGCTCACCCAGATCGACGAGGAGCTTCGCCGCGAGCCGTACGCGTTCGACCGGCGCTTCCTGCTGCGCATCCTGCCCATGGGCCATAGCCAGTTCGCCGAGTACATCGGCGCTCGCGGCCCGAACGCGCTCGCCAACGCCGCCTGCGCGAGCACGGCGCAGGCGATCGCGATGGCCGAGGACTGGATCCGCACCGGTCGCTGCCGCCGGGTGATCGTGATCGCCGCCGACAACCCGACGAGCGACAACCTGATGGAGTGGATCGGCGCCGGCTTCCTCGCCACCGGCGCGGCGGCGACCGACGACAAGGTGGAGGAGGCCGCCCTCCCCTTCGACCGGCGCCGCCACGGCATGATCGTCGGCATGGGCGCGGCAGCGCTCGTCGTCGAGAGCCAGGACGCCGCCGAGGAGCGCGGCATGCGCGGGATCGTCGAGCTGCTCTCGAGCGAGACGCGCAACAGCGCGTTCCACGCGACGCGGCTCTCCGTCGACCATGTCGCCGCGGTCGTCGAGAGCCTCGTCCGCTCCACCGAGCGGCGGTTCGGGCTCGACCGGCGCGAGATGGCGCCTCGGACGGTCTTCATGTCGCACGAGACGTTCACGCCGGCCCGCGGCGGAAGCGCGTCCGCCGAGGTCGCGGCGCTGCGGCGCGTGTTCGGAGGCGCGGCGAGCGAGATCGTCGTGTCGAACACGAAGGGGTTCACCGGCCACGCGATGGGCGTCGGCGTCGAGGACGTCATCGCGGTCAAGATCCTGGAGCACGGCATCGTCCCGCCCGTCCCGAACTTCCGCGAGGAGGATCCCGAGCTCGGCTCGCTGAACCTGAGCCGTGGCGGACGCTACCCGGTGGACTACGCGATCCACCTCGCCGCGGGGTTCGGCTCCCAGATCGCCCTGACGCTGACGCGGCGCATTCCCGGCGGGACCGAGCGGATCGATCGGCCCGACGTCTACCGGCGCTGGCTCGACGCCGTCACGGGTCTGGACCACGCCGAGACGGAGGTCGTGAGGCGGACGCTGCGCGCGGTCTCGACCGGCGCGCCTGCGCGGGCGCCGCAGCCGGCGACGTGGGAGTGGGGGACGGGCCCGACACGTCGCGCCCCGGCGCCTCCAGCGTTCACGGCGAACCGAGCGGTGGCCCCGTCGGTGGCCACGGCGGTGACGCCTCAGACGGCGCAGCCGGTCGCGCCGACGATCGAGGTCGCCGCGCCCGCGGCGCGCGCCTCTGCGCCAGCGGCGCCGATGGCCTCCGCGCCCGGGCCGGCCCCGAGCCCGATGGCGGCGGCTGCCCCGAGCCCGAGCCCGAGCCCGACCACGACCGCGACCGCTCCAGCAGCAGCGGCCCCCGCAGCCGGCGCGTCCGACCCCGTCACCGCCCGCGTCGTCGCGATCGTCGCCCAGAAGACCGGCTACCCGGCCGATCTCCTCGACCTGGATCTCGATCTCGAGGCTGACCTCGGCGTCGACACCGTGAAGCAGGCGGAGACCTTCGCCGCAGTTCGGGAGGAGTGGTCCATCCCGCGCGTCGAGAATCTCAAGCTGCGCGACTTCCCGACCTTGCGGCACGTCGTCGGTTTCGTCCGCACGCACCGGCCGGACCTCGCGAGCGTAACCCCTTCCGTTCGTCCTGAGTCCTTCGACTCCGGCCGCTCCGCGGCCTCCGCTCAGGACAGGCTCCGCGACGCCGCAGGCGTCGCGGAGTCGAAGGACGAGCGTACCCCGGTGATCCCGACCGCGACCCCGACCCCGACCGCTCCAGCAGCAGCGGCCCCCGCACCCGGCGCGTCCGACCCCGTCACCGCACGCGTCATCGCGATCGTCGCCGAGAAGACCGGCTACCCAGCCGATCTCCTCGACCTGGATCTCGATCTCGAGGCCGACCTCGGCGTCGATACCGTGAAGCAGGCGGAGACGTTCGCGGCCGTGCGCGAGGAGTGGTCCATCCCGCGCGTCGAGAACCTCAAGCTGCGCGACTTCCCGACCTTGCGGCACGTCGTCGGCTTCGTCGGCACGCACCGGCCGGACCTCGCCGCAGTCCCGGCGGCCGGCCCGACCGCGACCGCGACCCCTTCCGCTCGTCCTGAGTCCTTCGACTCCGGCCGCTCCGCGGCCTCCGCTCAGGACAGGCTCCGCGACGCCGCAGGCGTCGCGGAGTCGAAGGACGAACGTACGGCCGCGTCCGACCCCGTCACCGCGCGCGTCGTCGCGATCGTCGCCGAGAAGACCGGCTACCCGGCCGATCTCCTCGACCTGGATCTCGATCTCGAGGCCGACCTCGGCGTCGACACCGTGAAACAGGCGGAGACCTTCGCCGCAGTTCGCGAGGAGTGGTCCATCCCGCGCGTCGAGAACCTCAAGCTGCGCGACTTCCCGACGCTGCGCCACGTCGCGGGGTTCGTCCACACGCACAGGCCCGACCTCGCGACCGCGACCCCTTCCGCTCGTCCTGAGCGTGGCGGCGGGGGACAAGCCCCCGCCCTACGGCCCGATGGCAAAGCTCAGGACAGGCTCCGCGACGCCGCAGGCGTCGCGGAGTCGAAGGAGCGCACCGTGGCGACCCCGTCCGCTCCGCAGGCCTACCCGCTCACGAACGCGGACCAGGCGCCGCGGCGCGTCGCCACGCCCGTCCTGCGCCCGCCGCTCGAGCTATGCAAGCCGACCGGCGTCCTGCTGGGAGCCGGCGTGCGCGTCGTCGTCGCCGGCGCGTCGAGCGAGCACGTCCTCGCGCAAGAGCTCGCGGAGCTCGGCGCCACCGCGCTCGAGCTCGACGCGCGCCAGCCGGCCGCGGCGATCGAATCGACGCTGCGGGCGTGGCTCGCCGACGGGCCCATCCACGGCGTCTTCTGGCTGCCGGCGCTCGACCCGGAAGCGCACCTCGAGGAGATGACGACCGACGACTTCCGCCAGCGGACGCGCGTCCTCGTCAAGAACCTCGCGTCGACGATGCGCGTCCTCTACGAGTGCATCGCCGGCGCCGGCACGTTCCTCGTCGCGGCGACGCGCCTCGGCGGGATCTTCGGGCTCGGAGAGGATGGGACGGACGCCCCGCTCGGCGGAGCCGTCCAGGGGTTCGTCAAGGCGTACAAGCGCGAGCGACGCGACGCGCTCGTGAAGGTCGTCGACTTCTCGAGCGACGCGACCGCCGCGGAGGTCGCCGACGCGCTCGTCGCCGAGGCGCTCAGCGATCCCGGGATCGTCGAGGTCGGCTGGCGCGCCGGGGCGCGCTGGTCGATCGGCCTCGACGTCCGGCCGCTCACGCCGTCGCCGGCGATCCGCCTCGACCGCGACAGCGTCTTCGTCGTCACCGGCGCCGCCGGCGGCATCACGAGCGCGATCGTCGCCGACCTCGCCGTCGCGAGCGGAGGGACGTTCCACCTGCTCGACCTCGTCGCCCCGCCGGCGGCCGACGACCCGCATGTCACCCTCTTCCGCGTGAGCCGTGATCGGCTCAAGGAAGCGCTGATCGCGGAGGCGAAGGCCCGCGGCGAGAAGCCGACGCCGGTCGGCATCGACAGGCACCTCATGGTCGTCGAGCGCCAGGAGGCGGCGCTGCGCGCCCTCGAGAGCGTAAGGGCGGCGGGCGGCACCGCGCACTGGCACGCCGTCGACCTGCTCGACCCGGTGTCGGTCGCCTCGGCCGTCGACGTGATCCGCTCCCTGAGCAGGCGCATCGACGTGCTGGTGCACGCCGGCGGGATCGAGATCAGCCGGGCGCTCCCGGACAAGCCTGACGACGAGTGGGCGCGCGTGTTCGACATCAAAGCGGGCGGCTTCTTCGCGCTGCTGCGCGCGGCGCGCGAGATGCCGCTCGGCGCGACGGTCGTCTTCAGCTCGGTCGCTGGCCGGTTCGGCAACGCCGGCCAGACCGACTACAGCGCGGCGAACGCGCTCCTCTGCGCGATGTCGCGCGCGCTGCGCCGCTCGCGCCCGGGGACGCGCGCGATCGCGATCGACTGGACGGCCTGGGGCGGGATCGGGATGGCCACCCGCGGCTCGATCCCGAAGGTCATGGAGGCCGCCGGGATCGACATGCTCGCCCCGGAGATCGGGATCCCGACGGTCCGCCGGGAGCTCGTCGCGGGAGCGGCCGACGAGATCGTCGTCGGCGGCAGGCTCGGGATGCTCGTCGAGGAGTGGGACGCGACGGGCGGCCTCGACACCGACGAGGTGCAGGCCAGGCTGGAGGAGCGCGCGAGCCCCTTCACCATGGTCGGGAAGGTGACCGGTGCGCCACTCTACGGAGGGCTCGTGATCGAGACCCGGCTCGATCCGAGCGAGCAGCCCTTCCTCTTCGATCACCAGATCGAGGGCGTGCCCGTGCTGCCGGGCGTGATGGGAACCGAGGCCTTCGCCCAGGTGGCGAACGTCCTCTGCCCCGACCACGTCGTCACGGGGCTGCGTGACCTCGAGTTCCTCCTGCCATTCAAGTTCCACCGGATGCAGCCGGCCACGCTGTACCTCACCGCTGTCGGCCGGCCGGGCGCAGGCGACACCCTGCTCGTCGACGTCCAGCTCTCGTCGAGGCTGCAGCTCAAGCCCGAGCTGCCGGTCCAGGAGCGCCTGCACTTCCGCGGGAGCGTCCTGGTCGATCGCGCGTCCGTGCCCGGGAAGACGGTGCCGTTCCGTCCGCCGGCCGAGGTGACCGTCGACGACCGCGTGATCTACCGCGTCTACTTCCACGGGCCCGCGTACCGGGTCCTCCAAGGCGTGCGGCTCGAGCACGGTTACGGGATCGGCGTCATGCGCCCCGAACTGCCGCCCAACGCGAAGCCGGCCGACGCGGCCGAGCTCGTGGCGCCGCGGCTGATCGAGCTCTGCTTCCAGACCGCCGGGATCTTCGACATCGCCCATCGCCGCGTCTTCGGGCTCCCGGCGGCTGTCGAGTCGGTGCGCGTGTACCGAGCGGTCGACACCAGCGGCAGCCGCTTCTATGCGGAGGTCGTGCCGCGGGAAGACGACCACGGCTTCGACGCGCGCGTCGTCGACGCCGACGGCAACGTCTGCCTGGAGCTGTCGGGTTACCGCACCGTCGCCGTTCCCGAACCGGGGACGATGGCCGAGCTGCTCGAGACCCTCACGGAAGGAGCGACGGCATAATCCACTGGTCGCTGCAAGAAAGCTCGAACGCACCCGCGTGCGCTCGTGCCGACGCGTCGCTGACCGTCGCCGAGCGCGCGCGGCACGCCGCGTTTCGCGTGCCCAAGCGTCGGTCCGACTGGCTCATTGGCCGGCTCGCGGCAAAGTCGGTGGTCGCAGCGGCGCTTGCGAACGCCATCCCTGGCGACTGGCCTCTCCGCGCGATCGAGATCGCGAGCGACCCGAGCGGCAAGCCTTACGCGCGGATCGCGCCGGAGGTCGGCCCGGTGACCGGCCTGGCGGCCGGTGAACGGCTCCCGATCAGCGTCTCGATCAGCCATGCCGAGGGGCGCGCGCTGTGCGCAGCGGCCTGGTCCGACCCGGGCGACGGTTCGCGCCGGACGCTCGGCGTCGACCTCGGCCTGATCGAACCGCGATCGCGCGAGTTCGTCGCCACCTTCTTCACCGAAGGCGAGCAGCGCTTCGTCCGCGATGCGCCTCCCGGCGAGCGCGACCTGCGCACGAACCTGATCTGGTGTGCGAAGGAAGCGGTGCTCAAGGCGTTGGGCCTCGGCCTCACGGTCGACACGTTGGACCTGAGCTGTCTGCCCGAGGCCGTCCTCGCCGATCCGGCCGAATGGCCGATCTGGCCGGCAGACGACGCGTGGCGCTCGTTCGCCGCCACGTGCAGTCCGGCCCTCGTGCCAGGCGGGGGAACCATCCGTGGGATCTGGCGATGTTTCCCCGGATTCGTCGGCGCGCTCGCATCGACGACGAGCACCGCGTAGGGCTGCGGGCGCCTCACAGGCCACCTTCGGGTTGTCGCAGCCGCCTGCCTGGACTCCCGCTCGGCTCGATCACGCAGGGAGCGGAGCTGTCGCGGGGGATGAGCCGTTCTGTCGGGATCCTCGGCTTCCTACTTCAGGGCGGGCTGCGCCGCCCAGCCGAGAATCCCGTCGGTCCCATTCACCTGTCTCGTTGCTTGCCAAGAGGAAAGGCACACCATGGCGGACATGACGAGCAGCTTCACGCTTCCAGCTCCCTCGACAGCCGCGAACCCCCTCCAGGCCGCCGCCGAGCTCCTGCGGAGCACGCTGATGCGGCGCGATGGCCCGCAGCTCCAGGTGGCGCTCGGCGTCAACCACGCGTGGAGCTTCGACGTGCGCCGGGACCCGATGAAGCTCCAGGTCCTCGAAGGCAAGGTGATGGTCACGTTCGAGGGAGATCCGGTGGACCACGTCCTGGAGCCGGGAGCGGTCTTCACGACCCCGCGCCGCGGCCGCGTGGCCG
>Ga0318492_10000548_pt1 | contig 11227 bp, 10 predicted proteins | sample GRESIP108b1f22_FD_203292 | JGI IMG/M metagenome (GOLD analysis project Ga0318492, IMG submission 203292) | Tropical soil microbial communities from Luquillo Experimental Forest, Puerto Rico - GRE.SIPMG.108b1f22 | ecosystem: Environmental > Terrestrial > Soil > Tropical forest > Bulk soil... | reverse complement strand
ACCTACCTAGCCGGCGTATGGAACCGTCACGACACCGCCCTGCTGCACCCGGCGCGGCTGGCGTGGGGACTGGCCGCGACGGCAGAGCGGCTCGGCGTGCGCATCGCCGAGGAAACCTCCATCCGGCGTATCCGCAAGTCGGCCTCCGGCGTCAGCCTTACCACTGGCGGCGGCGTGAATCTCACAGCCAGGCGCGTCGCGCTCGGGACGAACGCCTTCCCGTCCCTGCTGCGGCGGACACGGCTGTACACGGTTCCGGTGTACGACTACGTCCTGGTCACCGAGCCCCTGTCGGCCAGCCAGCTGGCTTCGGTGGGATGGCGGAACCGGCAGGGCGTCGACGACATCGCCAACCAGTTCCACTACTACCGGCTCACTCCCGATAACCGGATCCTGTGGGGCGGCTACGACGCGGTCTACCACTACGGACGGCATGTCCGCCCCCGGTACGAGCAGCGCCCGCAGACCTTCGCGAAACTGGCCGGGCACTTCTTCGTGACCTTCCCCCAGCTGGAGGGCATCCGGTTCACCCACCGCTGGGCGGGCGCGATCGATACCTGCACCCGGTTCTTCGCCTTCCACGGCACCGCCCTGGACGGGCGCGTCGCCTACGTGCAGGGGTTCACCGGCCTGGGGGTGGCTGCCACCCGGTTCGGCGCCCAGGTCATGCTCGATCAGCTCGACGGGCAGCAGACCGCCCGGACATCGCTCGGCCTGGTCCGGCGCCGGCCTTTGCCGTTCCCCCCGGAACCGTTCGCCTACGCCGGAATCCAGCTGACCCGCGCCGCGCTGGCCGCGGCCGACCGGAGTGAAGGACATCGCAACCTGTGGCTGCGGGTACTGGATCGGCTGGGCCTCGGATTCGACTCCTGATCCGCTGGTGGTCACCGAGAAAGCGGTCAGCAAGCACATCGGCAGCATCTTCACCAAGCTCGACCTGTATCCCGCCGAGGATGGCAACCGCCGTGTCCTCGCGATGCTGACCTATCTCAACGCCTGAAGCCGGGCCGTTTAGGACACCATCTCCGTTTTGCATCGCGGGAGGAGAATGGGAGTTACGGCCTGCGGTGCAGCGTGCCCGGGTGATCCGGGCTGTGATCGTGACAGCTCAGCGCCCAGGGGCAGCGTGCCTGTAGCGGCTGCGGGGACCAGAGAAGGTGGCGGAGCATGCGTGTCGCTGTTTATGGGGCGGGCGGCGTCGGCGGCTATTTCGGCGGGCGGCTTGCCCAGGCCGGAGCCGACGTGCACTTCATCGCGCGGGGCGCCCACCTGCGGGCCCTGCGCGAGCACGGGCTGAGGGTGCGCAGCGTGAAGGGCGACTTCGAGATACCGGTGCCGGTCACCGACGACCCGGCCGAGGTCGGCTGGTGCGACTTTGTGCTGTTCTGCGTGAAGACCTTCGACACCGACGCCGCCGCGGCCCGGCTGGGGCCACTGGTGGGTGACGGCTCCGCCGTGATGTCGCTGCAGAACGGGGTCGAGAACGTAGACAAGCTCGCCCGGGCGGTCGGGGACGAGCATGTGATGGGAGGGGCCGCGTTCATCTTCGCCCAGATCGCCGAGCCGGGGGTGATCGCGCACACCGGCGGGCCGGCCAGCATCACGTTCGGGGAGCTCGACGGCCGCGCCAGCCCGCGGGCCAAACGCCTGCTCGCCTGCTGTGAGCAGGCTGGCATCGAGGCGGAGCTGTCGGCGAGCATCAAGACGGTGCTATGGGCCAAGCTCGCCTTCATCTGCGCGCAGGCCGGCATGACCGCCGCGGTGCGGCTGCCGATCGGTGAGATCCGCACCGCGGCCGCTTCCTGGGCGGCATTCAGCCGCCTGGTTGCCGAGGTATGCGCGGTGGCCGAGGCGGACGGCACCCCGGTACCGCAGGCCGCCCAGGAGCGCGCCCTGGCGCTGGCGCAGGCCGCCGAGCCGGGCAGCTTCTCCTCCCTGCACGATGATCTGGTCGCCGGGCGCCGCATGGAGCTGGAGGCCCTGCACGGCTTCGTCGTGCGCCGGGCCGCTCAGCACGGCCTGGCCGTGCCCACGTCCGAGGCGGTGTACGCCATCCTGCAGCCGTGGGCCATCCGCAACCAGCGGGCAGCACCTTAAGCCATCTGTGTCCGGCAAAGTACGCAACGGAGGAACACCGGATCTGACCTCCCGCGCCACTCAACACGGTGTTGGAATGGTTGCGTGGATGTTCTCAGCAGCCGGATCCTGCTGCACCCCAGCGACCTGGACCGCAGCCGCCGCTTCTACCGCGACGTCTTGGGCCTGGCCATCTACCGGGAGTTCGGCCCTCCGGACGATCCAGGGATGGTCTTCTTCCTCGGCCAGGGACTGCTTGAAGTCTCCGGTCACGCGGCCGGCCCTGCCGGGCACTCGGTGATGATCTGGATCCAGGTCCGGGATATCCGCGCCGAGCACGCCCGGCTGGCCGCGGCCGGCGTCCCGGTCATCCGGGGGCCCGCGACCGAGCCCTGGGGACTGACCGAGATGTGGATCGAGGATCCCGACGGCATCCGGATCGTCTTGGTCGAAGTTCCCCCCGGCCACCCCCTCCGCCGCGACCTGCGATCGGCTTCCCCGCCGAAGTGACGACTGCACCTGGGCGGGCATACTGCGCCCCGGTGCTTTAGGCCGATGGGTCGATGTTGTGGTTGAGCCGGAAAATGTTGTCGGAGTCGTAGCGGCGCTTGACCGTGACGAGCCGTTGGTAATTTGCGCCCCACACATGGTGCACCATGCGTCCGTCTTCGGCGGTCAGGTTGTTCACGTAACTCCTGTTGGCCATGTAAGGGTGGAGTGCCTCGAACGTCTCTCTGGCCCAGGTGATGTTCGGCTCGGTTTCCCGCGGGTCGAGCCATTGCGCCACGATGAGCAGGCTGTAGCCGGGCTCCCGGTGGGCGAAGGCTGTGGCGGTGGCATCGACGCGGGTGACCGCGCCCAGGTAGGGCACGATGGCCAGCCCGCTCATGGGCGACGGGCAACGGTCGAGGGCATCGATCATGATGTCCACCGGTGCGTCGGACAGGTCGGTGAAGAACGCGGATTTCCAGTAGTTGAATGCTCCTTTGGGGTACCCGCCGTCGCTGAGCGTGTTGATCACCGGGTAGGGCATGGGCTGGATGAGGTCGGCGGCTGGCGGGCCGAATTGCCGCAGCGGTTTCAGGTCCGCTTCGGCGGCCGTGGGATCGCCGCAGTGGCAGGCGATCATGGCGGCGAGTTTCTCCCCCGGTGCGGCCGGGTCGGGAAACAGGGAGAAGTACACGGTGAGTTCGTCGGGGGCCGCCTGGGTGAGCTCACGGAAGAAGCCGAGGGCCTCTCGCGCCCGGCTGGCGGGGTGGACGACCTGGCCGCCATAGACGGTTGACATCGGGTGCGCCTGGTATTCGAAGGATGTGACGACCCCGAAGTTGCCGCCGCCGCCGCGCAGGGCCCAGAACAGGTCCTGGTTTTCCTCGTCGCTTGCGGTGACGACCTCACCGGCGGCGGTCACGACCTCCGCCGCCAGCAGGTTGTCGATGGTCAGGCCGTATTTGCCCATCAGCCAGCCCTCGCCGCCGCCGAGGGTCAGCCCGGCGATGCCGGTGGTGGAGACGATCCCGCCGGTAGTGGCCAGCCCGTGGCAGGCCGCGGCACGGTTGAACTCGTTCCAGGTGACGCCGCCTTGCGCCCAGACGGTCCGCCTCCGCCGGTCCACCCTGATGCCCTTCATGGGCGCGAGGTCGATCATCAGGCCGCCGTCGGTGACGGCTAGGCCGGCGACGCTGTGGCCGCCGCCGCGCACGGAAATCTCGGCGGCCTGCTCGCGGCCCATCGTCACGGCGTCGGCCACGTCGGGGACGATCCGGCAGCGGGCGATGAGCCCGGGACGTCTGTCGATCAGGCCGTTCTGCACGCGGCGGATCTCCTCGTATCCCGGGTCCGCGGGACTGACCAGCTCACCCGTGAACGAGGCCCTTACCTGGTCTGGGACCGTAATCAGGCTGCCCATTGCATCTCTCCTCTGGCTGTAGGGCGCGTTGCTAGACCAACGTGACCTGCCCGCCTGTCGTCGGCGTGTCATCGGCGTGTCAGCGCTGTGTCGTGAGCACAGCCCAGGAGTCGTGCGATCCTGAAGTCTGGGGGAGGTAACGGTGGCTGTGTGGGGGTACGGGCTGCTTGGCCCGGTCGAGGTTCGGGCGGATGACCGCGCTGTCGGACTCACGAGCGCCAGCCAGCGCTTGGTGCTGGCCATGCTGTTGCTGGAAGCCAACCGGCTGGTCCCCGCGCACCGGCTCGTCGACGAGCTATGGGGCGAGGCGTTGCCCGGGGATCCGCCCGCTGCCTTGCGGACGCAGATCTCCCGGCTGCGGCGCGCGCTCGGCCCGGCCGGCGGCAGCCTCGTCACCGCGGACGGCGGCTACCGGCTGAGTCTTCAGCGACGCCAGCTGGATGCGGCCCGGTTTGAGGATGCCCTGGCGGCATCAGCCCGCGCGGCGGGGGAGCAGGGTCTGGCGATTCTCGATGAGGCGCTTGGCCTGTGGCGGGGCCCCGCGCTGGCCGAGTTCGCTGACCGGCCGTTCGCGCGTGCTGAGGCTGTCCGGCTCGACGAGCTCCGGGTGACGGCGCGGGAGCGCCGGGCCGAGCTTGTCCTTTCCCTTAGGTCGGCCGAGGACGCGGTGGCCGACCTGCAGGCGATCGTGGCAGAGCACCCGGAACGGGAGCGGGCGCGGGGGCTGCTCATGCAGGCCCTCTACCAGACCGGCCGCCACACCGACGCGCTTGCGACGTTCCGGTCCTGGCGCGGCTACCTGGCTGCGGATCTCGGCCTGGATCCCTCACCTGCCCTGGAACGCATCGAGCAGGACATCCTGCGGCACGCGCTCCCGAGGGCGGAGTCCGTTCCCCAGCATGCGTGCCGGGCGCTGCCGCTTCCGGTGACCAGCTTCGTCGGCCGGGATGAGGACCGCCTGGCCGTTACCGGACTGCTGGGCGAAGTGCGGCTGCTGACCCTGCACGGGCCGGGAGGCGTGGGCAAGACGCGGCTGGCGCTGGAGGTGATCTCCCGGATCGGCGCCCGCTACCCGGACGGGATTTGCTTCTGCGACCTTGCCGCGATAGCCCGGCCCGCTTCGGTGACCCGGGCCATCGCCACGGCGGCGGGGGTCAGCGAGCGAGCGTTCCGGCGGCTCGACGATCAGCTCATCGAGGCTCTGGCGGGCCGGCAGCAGCTGCTCGTGCTCGACAACTGTGAGCACGTGGCGGATGGCATCGCGGTCATCGCCGAACGACTGCTGCGCGAGACCCGGAACATCACCGTGCTAGCGACCAGCCGGGAGCGCCTGGGGGTCGATGGCGAGCACGTGTGGCCGGTCAAGCCCCTTCAGTCAGACGGTCCCGGCTCTCCGGCGATGCGGCTATTTCGTGACCGGGCTCGCGCGGCGGACCCCGGTGCCGGACAGGAAACCAGGGACACCGAGGCGATCGCGGACCTGTGCGCCGGGCTGGACGGCCTGCCGCTCGCCATCGAGCTCGCGGCCGCCCGGCTGCCGGGCACAACCGTCCGCGAGCTAGCCGGCAGCCTCCAGGACTGGTTCGGCCTGCTTACCGCGGGGCGCCGCGCCGACAGCCGCCACCGGTCCCTGCGAACCGTCGTCGACTGGTCCTACCAGCTGCTGACGACGACGGAGCAGCGGCTGTTCAACGAGCTATCCGTGTTCCGCGGCTGGTTCGATATCGGCGCCGCCCGCGCCATCACGGCGGCCGACGATGACGGCAGCGAGGTTCCCCGCCTCGTGCTGCACCTTGTCGACCGGTCACTGATAACCGCCGACCGCGACGGCGGCGCGGCCCGCTACCGGCTGCTGGAGACGCTGCGCGGTTACGGGCTGGAACGGCTGGAAGAGCACGGCGAGCTAGACGCCACACGCGGCCGGCACGCCCGCTGGGCCGCGGGACTTGCGGCAGAGGCGGCAGGCGGCCTGCCCGGCGCCGGAGAAGCCGCCTGGGCGGCACGACTCGACGCGCACATCGATGACCTGCGCGCCGCCCACAGCTGGCTGACCGGGCACGACACCGAGCTCAGCTTGCGCATGTGCGCGGAGCTGCACTGGTACGCGCTGCTGCGCTGCCAGTCGGAAGTCTTCCGGTGGGCTGAGGTGAGCGCCGCGGCCGCCGCCGGGTCCCGCTCGCCGTTCTACCCCCAAGTGCTCGCGTCCGCAGCATGGGGAGCTGTCTACCGGGGCGATCTTCAAGCCGCGGATACCGGCGCGCATGCCGCACTGGACGCCGCGCAGGGCCATCCCCCGATCACCGCCCGCAGGGCCCTGCAGGCGTTCGGCGACCTCGCGATCTATACCGGCGACCTCGACCGTGCGGCCGACCAGTACCGCCACGCCTACGACCTTTCGATGCAGGCCGGTGACTGGATGGACGCCGCGTGGGACGCCGGCAGCGCTGGCGTCGCCTTGGGCTACGGCAACCACCTTGCCGAGGCGATCCGCCTGGCCGGCCAGGGCCGGGACGCAGCCGTCCGATCTGGTGCACCCTCCGCGCTGGCGCTGGTCCTGACCGTCTTGGGCGAGATCACTGCCACCACCGATCCCGGCCAGGCCAGGCAGTACCTGCAGCGCGCGGTCGAGCTCGCCGAGCCCGCGGGCAGCCGCCTGGTCGCCGGGTTCGCCGAAGTCTCCCTGGCGACGCTGCACGCCAGGCACGGTGAGCCCGCCACCGCGCTCCGCTACTACCATCAGGTCATCAGCAAATGGCGGCAAGCCGGCACCTGGACACCCCTGTGGGTCACCCTACGGACCCTCATCGACCTGCTGACGCGTGTCGGCGCCTGCGACGACGCAGCAACCCTGTACGGCGCGGCCGCATCGGCCAGCAGCGGCGCCCCACCCTACGGCGCTGACGCCGACCTCCTGCGCCAGACCGCCGCACTGCTACGTGACCATCTAACCGACACCGAGTTCCGCTCCTGCATCGACAAAGGCGAACAGCTGGACGGCGCCCAGGTCATAGACCTCGCACTCGACGCCATCGCCCGGGCCGCCGCGAAGTCGGGTACTCATCGAGCGTAAGCGTGGCCGACGTCGGCGAGGCGATCACCCGCGCCGACCTGCTGCGCCGGCTGGGGCGCAGCCAGAAGTCGCGCGCGGCCTACGACAAAGCCATCGAGCTGGCGGGCAACACCGCCGAGATCGCGTACCTGACACGCCGCCGCGACCAACTGGGGGTAGTGCCGGAAGTCCCGTGAGGAATTCTTCTGGCAGAGTGTCCGACCCGGAGCGGGTCGTTCGTGGATGAGGTGAGAGGCGGCCGGAGAGGTCGCCGGGACAAAGGAGCCATGGGATGACGCGGTACCTGATCTCGTTCGATGACGGCGCGATGACCTTCCCCGAGGAGGATCTTCCCGACGTGACCAAGGCCGCGCTCAAGGTGGTCCGGGAGGCCCAGGACGCCGGCGTGTGGGTCTTCAGCGCCGGACTTGAAAGCCAGAGGGCGAGCGTCGTGGCCACCGACGGGACGGTCACCGACGGCCCGTACCCGGAGACCAAGGAGGTCATCGGCGGGTTCGCGGTCGTCGACGTGTCCTCACGCGAGGAGGCGCTGAAGTGGGCTGCCAAGACCGCCGTCGCGTGCCGCTGTGCGCAAGAGGTACGGGAGCTCCTGCCCGACCCGACTGTCTGATCGACGCTCGGACTCGCGGTAACCCTTTGCTGGCTGCGGTGCTGGCCTGACTGCCCTGGTGGGGGCATAGTGGGCTGCACGCGACTGCGCAGTGCTGGCTGGATTCACCCGGCCGGGATCATCGGGGGGGCGGATGAGTGGGCCTGGGCGGACGGCAGCTCCTGCCGGGGGCGGTGACCTGTGGCGTCTCGATGGCCGGGTCGCGCTGGTGACCGGCGCCTCGGCGGGTCTGGGCGCGCGGTTCGCGCGCGTGCTGCACCAGGCAGGTGCGCGGGTGCTGGTGACCGCCCGCCGCGGCGACCCGCTCGGCGAGCTCGCCCGCGAGTGCGGCGAGCGGATCGAGGTGATGCCCGGCGACATCACCGACGCCTCGCACCGGCAGGCGCTTGCCCGGCGGCTGGAATCGCATGGCGCCTTGATGTGCTGGTCAACAACGCCGGGATCTGCGACGACGGGCCGATCGAGAGCCAGTCCCTGGACGACCTGCGCCAGGTCATCGAGGTCAACCTGGTCAGCGTGCTCGACATGTGCCGGCTGACCGCCTCGCTGCTGTGGGCTGCCCCGGCCGCCAGCGTGATCAACGTCGCCTCGATGTATGGCATCGTCTCTTCGCGTGGCCCGATGGCTGCGTACAACGCCACCAAAGGAGCCCTGGTCAACCTCACCCGGCAGCTAGCCGCCCAATGGGGCGAACGCGGGGTGCGGGTCAACGCGCTGGCGCCGGGCTACTTCCCGACCGAGCTGACCGGCCACCTGGCCGACGCCGGCTTCGCCCAGTCCATCCGGGAGCACACCCTGCTCGCCCGCACCCCGGCGCTGGAGGAGATCGACGGCCCGCTGCTGTTCCTGGCCACCGCCGCCTCCAGCTACATGACCGGCCAGGTCCTGGTCATCGACGGTGGCTGGACCGCGGTCTGACCCTGGCAGCCAGCCCGCCCATGCTCGATGACATAGGCTGCCTTAATTCATCAAGAGCACACTCCGCCTTGTAGTGGAGAAAGCGTGTGATTATTCTCCTTTCCGGCGGCGGCTTACCCGCCGCTGGGGGAGGCGGGATGTCGGCGCCAGAGGATGCGCTCGAGGTGATCAGCGCTTTGCGCCTGGGTTGGTATGTAGCTGAGGTCCGGGGCCGGAACCGGCCCGCGGGGCCCCAGCCCCCGGGGGATGAGCTTCCCGACCGCGACAGCCACGTCCTGCCGCTGCGCATCGAGCGCACAGCCGCCGAATTGCGGGCTGAAGCCCAGGCCATCTTGCAGAAGCTGGCTGGCGATCTTCATGTCGACACGGTCATCGTCAATAACCGGGAGCAGAGCCGAACAGCCGTCATCAACCAGCAGGCCTGTGCGCTTGCGGCGACTGTGCCAGGGACCACAGCAGCTGCCGCGGCCTGGAATGCCTTGGCTGTCAGCATGCATGAGCTGGATGCGCACGCCCAGGACACCCTGGCGGCCCAGTCCGATATGCAGGGCTCTGCCTATCAGCTCGGCCGTGGGCTCGCCGAGGCCTACTGGGCGCTGGATCCCGGCGCAGCCTGCGTTCCGCAGACGCCGCAGTGCTGGACATTCCTGCTCGGTGCGCACCGGTGCGAAGAACTGACCAGGCTGGTCGGCCGCCTGAGCGGCTACCTCAACCCCTACTGTCCTCCCGCCGTCGCCGGCACGCTGTGCCTATGGCAGTCGGTGGCCGGCGATGAACAGTGGCGGAAGGGCGCCCAGGATCATCTCTACCAGCAGCTGCGCCGCTGGTATGAGCTGCTGGTCCTTGGCCAGGATCCGTCAACGCTTATCCCGCCCTACGCCTTGCTCAAAGACTGGAGGGCATCTGCGCACGCGGTGCGAGCCCTGTGGGTTCAGCTCGTCACCGCGGCGGTCAGCCTCGTCCTGGTGATCGTGCTTATCGCCTTGATTCTCAACGGCTCGGCCAACGCGGTTCTCAAGGCCGTCATCGGTGTTGTCGGGATAGTCGGCCTGTCCGCCGCCACTGTCCAGGCCGGGCTCAAGACCACCGCTCAGGGTCTGGTGAGCAGGTTCCGGCAAGATGCCTACACCGACCTGGTCGCATCCGCCATCGCAGAGGCACCTGCCAAGCCCGGCAGCCGCAAGCCGTACCGGGCCGTCTTCGCGGCAGTCAGAAAGCGGACCCTGACCACGGTCGCGGATGCGCCAGCACCATAACCGCTGAGCGCGGTGAGGCGCACGTTCACAGGTGGAGTGTCCCTGTCGCGGCGATGACCCCTGCTCCGCTCAGTCGCACGATGTCGTCCACCACAGAGACCCGGAGGTGGCTGGGGCGGCCGAGTCGGTACCCTTGTTCGACGATCGCGGCAGCGCCAGGTCGAAGACGTCCTTCCCGAACGAGGCGTGCCGCGAGCGGCCCGGCAGCGGTGCCGGTGGCCGGGTCCTCGCTAATGCCGACCGCCGGGTTGAAGAACCTTGCATATGCGATCGATTCGCCTGTTGTGTTGTGCGGGTCGCGACTGTACACATAGCACCCCTCATCGGTCACGGCTTGCAGGACTGAGGAGAGTCGCCGCGCGTCCGGGTTCGCGCTGTCGACCGCTGCCCGCGAGCGAAGCGGGACGAGCAAGTGACCCGCCCCGGTGGAGACGACCTGCGCGGGCTCGTCGAGGAGGTCCTTCTCAGCCAGGCCGAGCGCGTCGGCGAGGCCCTCGCGGTCGTCAAGTATGCCGCCGAACACGGGACTGGACTGCTGCATGGTCACCACGGTCGTCACACCCGGAGCGTGAGTCACATCGACAGCGAGCAGATCTGTACCGATCTGCTGCACGAAGTGCCGCTCACCGGAGGGGAGCATGCCTGCGTGAGCGAGCCAGAGCCATGCGCCCAACGCGTTGTGCCCCGCTCCCATCACTTCGACCCCGGCGGGAGTGAACGAGCGCAGCCGCCAGTCCGCCGGCGCGGTCGGGCGAACGAGAAACGTCGTCTCTGACTGGTTGAACTCGCGCGCGATCGCTCGCATTCGCTGGTCATCGAGATGATCAGCGTCCGGGACGACCGCAAGCGGATTCCCGGCCAACGGACGCTCGGCAAAGACATCCACGAGGGCGAAGAGTGTGTCTCTTTGCAAGTGCGGGCACCGCCCCTTCTTATTGGTAATGGTTATTGTTCGGGTTATGACCCGGATCCCTTATCTGCGGCGCGAGGAGCTGGGGCCCGAGGGCCAGCAGCTGTGGGACAGCATCGTCGGTAGCCGGGGGGAGGTGGTCGTGACCGCCGACGGCGGCCTGGCCGGGCCGTTCAACGCGTTCGTCACGGCGCCTGGCGCCGGGCGCCGGCTGTCCTCGCTCGGTGCGACGCTGCGGTTCGGCACGTCGATCGAACGGCGGCTGTCGGAGATCGCCATCATCACGATCGGCGCGCGGTGGCGGGCGGAGTTCGAGTGGTGGGCGCACGCGCCCATGGCGCGCGAGCACGGCGTCGCCGGCGCGGTGGTGGACGCGATCGGGCGCGGCGAGGATCCGCCGTTCGAGGCGGACGACGAGCGGGCCGTCTACACGGTGGCCCGCCAGCTCAGCAGCTCTGGCCGCCTGGACCGGGATGCC
>Ga0318492_10000542_pt1 | contig 11264 bp, 8 predicted proteins | sample GRESIP108b1f22_FD_203292 | JGI IMG/M metagenome (GOLD analysis project Ga0318492, IMG submission 203292) | Tropical soil microbial communities from Luquillo Experimental Forest, Puerto Rico - GRE.SIPMG.108b1f22 | ecosystem: Environmental > Terrestrial > Soil > Tropical forest > Bulk soil... | reverse complement strand
GGGGGTGGTCGCCGTGTTCGCCCGGCTCGGCTCGCCGGCCGAGGCGGACCTGTTCCTCACCCGGCTGCGGCAGAAGCACGTCAACGCCACGCCCGAGACGTGGGCCGGCGGACGGGCCGTCGCCTACGGCGCCGCCACCCAGGCCTCGCTCGGGTGGGTCTACACCGAGGAGCCCTACGCCGCGCTGGCCGTTTCCGACAACCGCACCACGCTCACCGACTGGTGGGTCGCAACCGGACGCGTCGAACGGTCCGGCGGGTGAATCGGCGGTTCCCGCCGGTCGGGGCTGCGACACTGGTGGGACGATGACCACGGGAGTCCTGCGACTGACCAAGCACCACGGGCTGGGCAACGACTTCCTGGTGCTGCTCGATCCGGTCGCGGGTCTCGACGGCGGCGTCCTGGCCCGGCGCCTGTGCGACCGCCGCCGCGGGATCGGGGCCGACGGCCTGCTGATCGCCCACCCGGGCACCGACGGGGCCGATGTGACGATGGAGCTGCGCAACGCCGACGGCAGCCGGGCCGAGATGAGCGGCAACGGCATCCGGTGCCTGGCCCAGGCCATCTGGGACGCCGGGCTCAGCCGCCGCCCCGACGAGCTGTCCGTGGCGACCGATGTCGGCGTCCGCGTCGTGCGGCTGATCGACTCGCAGCGGCCGGGCTACCTGCGGGCCGCGGTCGACATGGGCGTGGTGAAGGTCGTCCACGACGCGCCGCAGTACACCCTCGGTTCGGTCGAGGCCGCCGCCTTCGTTGACGCCGGCAACCCTCACCTGGTCCTGCTCGACCCCGACCTCGACCGCGTCGACGTCCCCGCCCGCGGCGCCGAGATCGACGCCGGGTTCACCGGCGGGATCAACGTCGAGTGGATCTGGCCCGGACCCGGGCCGGGGGAGCTGACGCTGCGGGTCTGGGAGCGCGGGGCCGGCGAGACCGAGGCGTGCGGCAGCGGGTCGTGCGCGGCCGCCGCCGCCGCGCTGTCGTGGGCGCGCGTCGGTCCGCGTGTCGTGGTCCACAACCCGGGGGGCGACGTCACCGTCGAGCTGCACGACACGGCCATCCTCACGGGACCGGCGGCGCGCATCGCGTCCGTGGAGCTGCCGTGGCCCTGATCGACCGGACGTTCCGCGAGCGCATCGTCCTCGTGGGCGCGGCGATCCCACCGGCCAACCTCGATGACGTCGAGGCCAACCTCGACGAGCTGGCTCTGCTGGTCGACACGGCCGGGGCGGACGCGGTGGCCCGCCTCGTGCAGCGCATGGGCCATCCCGATCCAGCGCTGTTCCTCGGGCGAGGCAAGGCGGAGGAGCTCCACGACGTGTGCCTGGCGGTGGACGCCGACACGGTCGTGTTCGACGAGGAGCTGACACCAGCGCAGCAGCGCAACCTGGAGAAGCTGCTGGGTCGCACCGCCATCGACCGCACCGCCGTGATCCTCGACATCTTCGCCCAGCACGCCCACACCCAGCAGGGCAAGGTCCAGGTCGAGCTGGCGCAGCTGCGCTACCGGCTGCCCCGCCTCCGCGGGCGGCAGGTCGCGCTCTCGCAGCAGCGCGGCGGTGTAGGAGCGGGCGGGGCGATCGGCAACCGTGGCCCGGGCGAGACGCAGCTCGAGGTCGACCGCCGGCGGCTGCTGCGGCGCATCGCCCGCCTCGAACAAGAGCTGGCGGGGATGCGGCGCACGCGCGCCACCGAGCTGCGCTCTCGTCGGCGGTCGCGTCTGCCGACCGTGACGCTCGTCGGTTACACCAACGCGGGGAAGTCGACGCTGCTCAACGCCTTGACGTCGGCTCAGGTGCTCGTCGAGGACCGGCTGTTCTCGACCCTCGATCCCACCACCCGGCGGCTCACCCTCCCGGGAGGCGAGGTCGTCCTGCTGTCGGACACGGTCGGGTTCGTCCGCAAGCTTCCGCACCAGCTGGTCGAGGCGTTCCGGTCCACCCTCGACGAAGTCGCGTCCGCCGACCTTCTCATCCACGTCGTCGACGGCTCCTCTGCCGCGCCGGCCAAGCAGATCGACGCGGTCCGCGAGGTCCTCGACGAGATCGGCGCCGGCGACGTCCCCAGCCTCATCGTCTACAACAAGGCGGACATCGCCGTGCCCTCCGAGGTCGAACCCGGCTCGGTGGTCATCGCCGCCCGGACGGGGGAAGGGATCGACAAGCTCCTCATCGCCCTGGGCGACCGGCTGCGCTCGCTCAGCACGGTGATCGAGCTCCGCGTGCCCTACGGCAGGGGTGACGTGCTGGCCGCGCTGCACCGGTCCGGGGAGGTCCTGCTCGAGTCGCACGAGGAGGATGCGACCCGGGTCCGGGCCCGGCTCGACCAGGTGGAGGCGACGCGCTTCGGGGAGTTCCGGGTCTCTTGAGCTGGTCGCCACCGCCCTATCCCTACGATCGGCTGGCGCCGCTGCGCGACAAGGCGGCGGCCCTGCCCGGCGGGATCGTCGATCTCTCGATCGGTGATCCGACCGACCCTCCGCTGCCGGCGGTCGTCGCCGCGCTGTCGTCCTCGGGCGCCGAGCGGTCGTACCCCACCTCGGTGGGGAGCCCGGCCTTCCGCGCCGCGGCGGCGGCGTGGCTCGAGCTCCGCCTCGGCGTGACCGTGCCCCCGTCGGGCATCGGCGCGTGTGTCGGCACCAAGGAGTTCGTCGCCGGCCTGCCCGGGTGGCTCCGCCTGCGCCAGCCGTCCCGCGACACGGTCCTCTACCCGGCGGTCTCGTACCCCACCTACGCCATGGGGGCGGTGCTGGCCCGGTGCCGTTCCGTCCCCGTTGCTGTCGACGGCGCCGGGCGGGTGCAGCTGGACGCCGTCGACGACGAGGACGCTGCTCGTGCGCTGTGCCTGTGGGTCAACAGTCCCGGCAACCCGGCGGGCGGGCTCGACGACCTGCCGGCGGCGGCGGCCTGGGGACGGGCGCGCGGCATCCCGGTGATCAGCGACGAGTGCTACGTCGAGTTCACCTGGGAGGGGGCGCCCCGCACCATCCTCGACACCGGCCTGGAGGGCGTGATCGCCGTCCACTCGCTCTCGAAGCGGAGCAATCTCGCCGGGCTGAGGTGCGGGTTCTACGCCGGTGACCCGGAACTGGTGGCGTTCCTCCTCGAGATCCGCAAGCACGCGGGGCTGATGACGCCCGGACCGGTGTTCGCGGCGGCCACGGTGGCGCTGTCGGACCAGGCCCACGTGGACGCCCAGCGGACGCGCTACCGGGAACGGCTCGTCCGGCTCCGCCAGGTCATCGCCCTCGCCGGGGCGGAGGCGTCGCTCCCGGGCGGGGGGTTCTACCTGTGGGTGCCCGCACCGGGCGGCGACGACTGGGGCTTCACCGAGCGCCTGGCCGTGGAGGGCGGTCTGCTCGCGTCACCGGGGGAGTTCTACGGCGACGCCGGCCGCGGCCACGTGCGGCTGGCGGCGGTCGCCCCGGTGACGCAGCTCGACCTCGTCGCCGCCCGTCTGGGCGGCTGACCAGCCCCGCTCAGACCCGGTCGGGCTCCGGGGGCTGGACCGCGTCGGGGACCACCTCGGACGCCACCTCCTCGTCGCGGCTGAGCACGATGAGACCGACGATCATCCCCGCGACCGCCAGCACGATGGCCGGTCCGCGCATGCCGCTGATCCGGATGCTCTCGCCGTAGAGGGTGATGCCGATGACGCAGGCGACAATGGGGTCCAGCACGGTGATGATCGGGAGCGTCACCGTGGGCCGACCCGCCTGGTAGGCGGTCGAGATGAACAGCAGGGCGGTGATGCCGGCGGCTACCACGGCGTACGGCGTCCAGGTGGCGAACACGTGCCCGAGGCCGTGGTCGAGCGATCCGGAGAACGCCTTGGCCAGCGTGGCCATGAACGCGTCCGCCGTCCCCGCCGCGACCGCGAACAGCGCAGCGCGCGCCACGCCGCTGGACCGGAGCCCGGCGATCATGCCGCAGCCGAGGACGGTCACCACGGCGATCGTGCAGAGCAGCCAGCTGCGGCCGTCGGCCGACGCCGCGGCCGAGTGACGGGGCGACGACACGCCCAGGAAGATGGCCAGACACATCACGATCAACAGCACCGCCGACCACTGGCCCCGGGCCAGGGGGCTGCGGGTCCACGCCGCGATGATGAGCAGGGTGAACAGCAGAGAGGTGGTGAGCAGCGGCTGCACCACGACCAGCGAACCCCGGTGCAGGGCCGCCGCCTGCAGGCCGAAGCCGATGATGTTGGCCGCCAGCCCGGCCAGCCACAGCGGCCGCCGGGCCAGACGGGCCAGCAGGCTCGGCCGCCCGGCGTGCTCCACCGGCACGTCGGCCGCCGCCCGCGCTTCGAACGCGACTCCACCTCCGAAGGCGAGCGCGGACAGCAGTGCGAGGGTGACGATCACGTGCGCTTCTCCCCGGGCGCGGGTCGTCGGGCTCCAGCCACCTCAGCGTAACCCCTCGACTGCGCCGATCGGGACGACGTTCCGCTGATGCCGGGTCCGGCCGTCAGCCGTCCCTGACCGCCCGGCCCGACGCCCGAGCCTGCTCGGCGGCGACCTGACGGAGCATCTCCAGGGCCTCGGTCGACGCCCCCCGGCGGCGCGACAGAACGTCCTGGACGGCCGCCACCACCCCCTCGAGCAGCACGGCCAGCTCCTGCAGCCGGCGCTCGACGGCGTCGATGTCACGGTCGACCCTGGCGCCGAGCTCGTCCATCGAGGCGGCCACGGCGGTACCCACCGCCGCGCTCACCCCGCGGTCGAGTCCGGCCGCACCGGCGCGGGAGAGGGCGGCCGAGGCGGCGTCGGCGGCCGACTGGGCCACGTCGGTGGCCACGGCCCGGGCCGCATCGGTGGCGGCGGTGCGGGCGGCGTCGGCCGTCGCCCGGCGAGCGGCCTCCACCGTGGCCTGGACCCGAGGGCCCATGGCCTCGTCGATCGCCGGCTTGAGCCGGTCGGCCAGCACCCCGTCCAGCGCCGCCTGCAGGCGGGTGGTCAGCGCCGCGTCCACCGCCACCTGCACCGCCGGCCGCAGGTTCGCCACCAGGGGCCCGTTGGGGGCCGCCACCCGGTCGGCCAGGGCGGCGGTCGCCGCCGCCACGATCTGGGCCAGGACGGCCTCGTCGAGCATGACGGACCGGTCGGCCTCGGCCAGGTTGCGCACGCCCGACGCCGCCTCGGCCGCGTCCCGGCTGGCGGTCTCGGCCGCGGCCGCGGCCCGGGTCCCCGCCGTCTGGGCCTCGAGGGCGGCGGCCCGGGTGGCCTCGGCCATCAGCTGGAAGGGACCCATGGCCGCCAGGGCGCCCCGCTCGGCGCTCTCCCGCAGGGCGGCGTCGATGCGGTCGCCCAGGGAGGCGAGGTCTCCGGAGGGCAGCGTGGCCTGGATGGCGGCGACGGCGTCGTGGACCAGGTCCGCCGTCGTGGCGCCGTACACCTCGTGGACGGCGGCCAGGATCGCCTCGGTGGCCTCGGCCGCGGCCCGGCTGGCCGCCTCGGTGATCGACCGCTCGGAGGCCCGCTCGAGGGTGCGGAGGGTCTCGTCGCCGCCCTCCTCGAGCGTCCGGCGGACCTTGTCGGCCACGCCCGCGGCGAGCCGTTCGCGCTCGGCGGCGACGGCGTCGCCCACGGCGGCGGCGACGTCACCGGAGATGACGGTGCCCGCCTGGGTCAGTTCGGCCGCGGCCGCGGCGGCGGCCCCCGCCAGGCGTTCCGCCGCCTCGCCGAGGCGCCCGCCCACCTCGGCCTCCACGCCGTCCACGGCGGCCTGCGCCACCGCGGCGGCGAGCGCCGGGCCGAGATCGGCGGTCAGCGCCGCCGTCACCGCCGCGGTGATCTCGGCCGGCAGCGGCGCCGTCCGGTCGCCCACGGCGGCCGCGACCCGGTGTTCGACCCCGGCCAGCTGAGCGCTCACGGCCTCGGAGGTGGCGTGGACCGCCGCCATCAGCCGCTCGTCGATGCCCGTCAGCTGCGCTACCAGCTCCGCCGTGCGCCCCGAGATGCGCTCGCGGGCGGTGGCCACTTCGGTGGTGAGCGCGGTGGTGGCCGCGGCCACCGACGCCGCCACCCGCTGGTCGACGACGCCCAGTTCGGTGGCCAGCCCCGTGGTGGCCGAGGCCACCGCCCCGGCCACCCGCTCGTCCACGGTGGCGACCTCGGCGGTGAGGTCGGTCACCGCCCCGGCGACGCCCTCGCGCACGGCCAGCAGCTCGGCCGAGACCTCGGTGGCGAGGGTCGCCATGCCCTCCCGGATCCGGGCCAGCTCACCGGCCAGCTCGTCGGCCGCCGTGCGGACGGCCACGTCGACCCGCTCGTCGACGCGGTCGAGCTGGCCGGACAGCTCCGAGGACGCCGTGCCCACCCGCTCGTGGGCGGCGGTCAGCTCGGCCGAGAGCTGGGCGCCGACGCCCGTCACCGCCGCGGTGACCCGCTGGTCCACGGCCTCGAGCTCGGCGGTGAGGTCCGTGGCAACGGCGGCGATGGCGGCGGCGGCCTGGGTCGAGATCGACGCCGCGGCCACGCTGAGCTCCCCCGTCACCTGTTCACCGGCGGCGGCCAGCCGGGCCGGCAGGTCCTCCACCCTGGCGGCCAGCTCGGCGCCGACCGCCACGGCCAGGCCGCTGACGGCCGCCTCGACCGCGTCGGCGGTGCGGTCGGGCATGTCGTGGAGGGTGGCCAGCTCGATCGCCAGCTGACGGGCCAGGTCGTCGGCGGCCAGCCGGACGGCGCCGGCGCTGCGTTCGGGCAGCGTGGTCGCCACCGTGACCCGCTCCACCAGCGCCGGCAGCTCGCCCAGCTGGTCGACCATGGCGGCGGCCTGGCTGCCCGCCGCTTCGCCGACCCGGTCGGTCAGGCTGGTGGCGACTTCGGACACCTGGTCGACGAGCAGGCCGGCAGCGGCGGCGACCCGGCCGGCGGCCACGTCGGCAAGGCGCTCGGCCAGCGGGGCGAGCACGGCGGACAGCTGCTCCGCGACTGCGTCGGCGACCACCGTCGGCAGCTCGGCCGTCAGCCCGCTCAACCTCGCTTCGGCCCGGGCCGAGGCGGCTTCGACGTCGATCCTCACCTGATCGGGCAGACCGGCCAGCCGGTCGAGGCGGGGGTCGGCGCCGTCCCAGTCGTCGAGGGCGGCGCGCACGGCGGCGCCCAGCTCGGCCGGGGTCGGTGCGGCCAGCTCGACCGGCGGGCCGTGGGCGGCGACCGCCTCCGCCTGCGCCACCGCCGCCTCCAGGTCGTCCAACCGGTTCCACATGGCCCGCAGGCCGTCCTCGATGACGCCCTGGCGCTGATCGATGACGGCCAACTGCTCGCTCAGGAGGTCGGCGACGACCACCTGGAGGTCGCCCGACATGCGCGTCAACGCCGAGCCGACCGATTCGGGCCAGCCCTGGAGGAGGGCGGCTTCGACCGCCTGCGACAACGCCGGGGGAAGGGCGGCCGCCGCCCCCTCGAGGCGCTCCACCCGGGTGACGAGCTCCACCCCGGTCGCCCGGGTGGCCGCGTCGAGCTCACCGAGTGCGGCTCGCATGGTCTGACGCATGCCGACCAGCTCGGCCCGCAGGGTTCGCCCCCCGTCGTCGCCCCGCGCCTCCAGGCGCGACCGATCGCGCTCGAGCGCCTGATCGAGGCGCGCCTCGGCGCGGGCGTCGGCCTCGCGTACGAGCCGCTCGAGCGCGTCGAGGCGTTCGAGTACGACATCGGGCGCCGTGCCGCCCATCTCGGCCGCGACGGCCGACCTCATCTCGTCCCGCAGCGTGTCGGTGCAGTGGTCGAGGCCGGCGGTGATCTCGTCGGAGGTGGCGCGCAACCCGCGCCGCAGGCCGACCAGCTCGGTGCGGATCGCCCCTTCGAGCCGCTGTTCGCGCCGTTCGACGCGCGCCGCGAGCAGCGTGGTCAGTTCCATGAGCCGTGCGACGGCGCCCTCGAGCTCGTCGAACCCGGACCCCGGGCCGGCGGTGGCGTCCACGGCGACCATCGTATGTAGCCCGCACCTCCGGACCGGGGCTACCTTCGGGGGGTGGCCGACCTCCAGGCGCGCGTCGAGGACCTGTGGGAGCGGCGTGCCGACGTCGACGCTCGCGATCCCGATGTGATCGCGACCGTGCACGAGGCGATCGACGCCCTCGATCGCGGCGAGGTCCGCGTGGCGGAGATCGACCCCGACACACGCGTCGTGACGGTGAACCTCTGGCTCAAGGCCGCCATCCTGCTCCTGTTCAAGATCGCGGCGATGGAGACGATCGAGCTGCCTCCGTTCGAGTACGCCGACAAGCTGCCGCTCAAGCGCGGCTTCGCCGCCGCGGGGGTGCGCGCCGTCCCCGGGGCCATTGCCCGCTGGGGCTCCCACATCGAGCCGGGTGCGATCCTCATGCCGAGCTTCGTCAACATCGGCGCCCGGGTCGGCAGCGGCAGCATGGTCGACACGTGGGCGACCGTGGGCTCCTGCGCGCAGATCGGGCGCAACGTGCACCTGGCCGGCGGAGTCGGGATCGGAGGTGTGCTCGAGCCGCCCGGCGCCGTCCCCGTCGTGATCGAGGATGACTGCTTCATCGGGAGCCGGTGCATGATCGTCGACGGCGCACGCGTCCGGCGCGGGGCGAAGGTGGCGGCCGGCGCCGTCCTGTCGGGTTCCATCCCGGTGATCGACGCCGAGACCGGCGACGAGGTGAGCCGCGGTGACATCCCGGAGAACTGCCTGGTCGTGCAGGCCAGCCGCGCCCGCCGTTATCCCGGTGGCGAGTTCGGCCTCCCGTGCGCGCTCATCATCAAGCGTCTCGAGGACGGTCAGCACGACAAGCTGGCACTGGAGACGGCGCTCCGCGACCACGGCGTGAGCCTGGGCTGACCGGCGCCGACGCCATGCGGCCGGGCGGGGGGATGCCCAGCGTGTGCGACCATGGCCCGGTGCGACGGATCCGTCGTCGCCTCGGGGCGGTGATCGTGTCGCTCCTCGCCCTCGGCGCCGTGACGATGGGGCGCGCCGGCGCGCAGCCGACCGCCACCGAGAACCCGGCCGACACGAGCACGTACGACCCGTACTTCGCCGAGCAGTGGGCGCTGCCGGCCCTCCACGTCCCCCTCGCATGGTCACGCTCGACCGGTGTGGGTGTGCGGGTGGGCGTCGTGGACACGGGCGTCGACCTCGCCCACGAGGACCTCGCCGGCAAGGTTGCGGTGAGCACCTCCTGCATCGGCGCCGACGACGTCGCCGCCGCCTGCCAGGGCACCGGCCAGGACGACGAGGGCCACGGCACGCACGTCGCCGGGATCATCGCCGCCGACACGTTCAACGGGAAGGGGGTCGCCTCGGTGGCCCCCGGGGCGCAGCTGGTGGTGGCCAAGGCCCTCGACGCGTCGGGCAGCGGCGCCCTCGAAGATGTCAACGCCGCCATCAAGTGGGTGGTCGATCACGGCGCGCGCATCGTCAACCTCAGCGTCGAAGCCGACGGCACCCAACTGAGCGTCACCCCGGGCCAGTCGCTGGCCGAGGGCATCGAGTACGCCTGGCACCACGGCGCCATCCCTGTCGTCGCCGCCGGCAACGCCACGCCCTCGCTGTTCGGTCCCACGGGGTACGCGGGCATCGACGCCGTGGTCGTGGGGGCGACCGGGCGCAGCGGCGAGCCCGCCTGGTACTCCAGCCCGCTGATCGGGGCCAGGTGGGGCATCGTGGCGCCCGGCGGGGACGCCCGCAGCCCGGCGGGCACGGCCAGCTGCGCCGGCCCGCTCGCCGCCGCCTGCATCGTGAGCACCGGCTGGTTCGCCGGGCACTCCAACGCCTACGCCGACGACGAGGGCACCTCGATGGCGGCTCCCGAGGTCTCGGGCGTGCTGGCCCTGCTCCTCGGCCAGGGCCTGGCCCCGCAAGCGGCGATCAACCGCCTGCTGCTGACCGCCGACCCGCTGGCGTGCGGGGCCGGGTGCGCCGGTGCCGCCGACGCCGCCGCCGCCGTGGCCGCCGCCACGCCGGTGCGGTTCGGGACCAACCGCTCGCCGCAGCCGCCGCCGCCGACGCCGGCGCCCACCTCGCTGCCCGTCCCCGGCCGGCGGGTGCGCACGGGTGCGCCCCCCGTGCCGGCCGGCGCCGTGCCTCCGACGTCGGTGCCCCCGGCGCCCGTGGTCACGCCCACGGCGGCGGCACCGGCGTCACCGCCGCCTCAGCTGGCGGCCGGACCGCTGCCGGCGCCGATCCACGCCGGGCGCCACGCCCTCGCCATCGTCGTCGCCGTCGTGCTGCTCGTCGTCGTCAGCGTCCTGCTGGCCGTCGAGGCGACGACCAGCGCCGTGCGACGGCGCGAACGCTGAGCCGTCAGAGCGGTCAGAGCCGGCGCAGGACGGTGACGACCTTGCCGAAGAGGGTCACCTCGTCGGGATCGAACTCCATCGGCCCGAGGCGGGGGTTGGCGGGCGTCAGGACGATCTTGCCCCCCTTGCGGCCGAAGGTCTTGACCGTCGCCTCCCCGCCCGGGATCCCGGCCACGACGACGTCACCGCGCTCGGCGTCGGGTTGCTGGCGCACGACCACGTGGTCGCCGTCGAGGATCCCCGCGCCGATCATCGAGTCGCCGCGGACCCGCAGCATGAACAGGGGTCCGGCGCCGGTGAAGTCCTCCGGGAGCGGATAGAGCTCCTCGACGTTCTCCTGCGCCAGCACGTCGGTGCCGGCGGCGACGTCGCCGACGAGCGGGACGTGGTGCACCGGTCGCCGGTCCACGGCCGCACCCGACGACGGGTCGTAGCGGACCTCGATGGCGCGGGGCTTGGTCGGGTCGCGGCGGAGGAAGCCCTGCTTCTGGAGGGTGGAGAGGTGGGCGTGGACGGTGGACGTCGACGTGAGCCCGACGGCCTCACAGATCTCGCGCACGGAGGGGGGGTAGCCGCGCTCGCGCTGGGTCCGGTCGATGAAGTCCAGGATCTCCAGGCGCTTCCCGGACAACGGCAGCTCGGTCATGGGGGGCTCCTCGCTCGCAGGCGCTGTGGGCGACGATGGGCGAACACGCGTTCGTCCCGGGGCACGGTACACCGCCGAGGACAGCGGGGCAAACATCCGTTCGAAGGACCCCTTGACCCGAACGCACGTTCGTGGTTCGATGGCCGCGATCGAACGGACGTTCGGAGGCCCGCCATGGTGGTTCGAACCGGAGAGGGTGTCCCCCAGCCCGACCCCCGTGGGGGGCCGCAGGCGCATCGCCCCCACGACGACGCCGGCCGACGCGGCGCCGGCCACGGCCCCCGCCGGCCGCCGCTGGTCCGCTGGCCCGAGGTCCGCGGGCCCGAAGGCGGCCGGCCCGACGCCCGACCGCCC
>Ga0318492_10000541_pt1 | contig 11271 bp, 13 predicted proteins | sample GRESIP108b1f22_FD_203292 | JGI IMG/M metagenome (GOLD analysis project Ga0318492, IMG submission 203292) | Tropical soil microbial communities from Luquillo Experimental Forest, Puerto Rico - GRE.SIPMG.108b1f22 | ecosystem: Environmental > Terrestrial > Soil > Tropical forest > Bulk soil... | reverse complement strand
CGCATGAACACCCCCGCGAGCCAAAGGGCCTCGAAGGCGGCCCGGAGGCGAGCGGGGAAAAGAATTATCGTGCTCGACTACGGGTCGGGGAACCTGCGCTCGGCGCAGCGCGCGCTGGAGCGGGTCGGCGCGCGGGTCGAGGTGACCGCGGACCCCGACGCGGCGCTGGACTGTGCCGGGCTGGCCGTGCCCGGCGTGGGCGCGTTCGCGGCCTGCATGGCCGGGCTGCGCGCGGTCGGCGGCGACAAGCTGATCGCCCGGCGGCTCGAGCTCGGCCGCCCGGTGCTCGGCATCTGCGTCGGCATGCAGGTGCTGTTCGGGGCCGGCGTGGAGCACGGGGTGCGGTCCGACGGCTGCGGGGCCTGGCCGGGCACGGTGGACCGGCTCGACGCGGGCGTGCTACCGCACATGGGCTGGAACACGGTGACCGCGCCGCCGGGCTCGGCGCTGTTCGCCGGGATCAGCCCGGGCACCCGGTTCTACTTCGTGCACTCCTACGCCCTGCGGTCGCCCGGCGCGGAGCGGCTCGCCGCGGCGGGCGCGCTGATCTCCTGGGCCGAACACGGCGAGCCGTTCGCGGCCGCCGCCGAGCAGGGGGTGCTGGCCGCGACCCAGTTCCACCCGGAGAAGTCGGGTGACGCGGGCGCCGCGTTGCTGGCCAACTGGCTGGGGACGCTGTCGTGACCGGGCTCACGCTGCTTCCCGCCGTCGACGTCACCGAGGGGCACGCGGTCCAGCTCGTCCAGGGCGTGGCCGGCAGCGGCGGCCAGTACGGCGACCCGATGGAGGCCGCGCTGGCCTGGCAGCGGGCCGGGGCCTCCTGGATCCACCTGGTGGACCTGGACGCGGCGTTCGGCCGCGGGTCGAACGCGGACCTGCTGGCCGACGTGGTGCGCAAGGTCGACGTCGAGGTGGAGATGTCCGGCGGTATCAGGGACGACGAGTCGCTGGCCCGCGCGCTCGGCACCGGCTGCGCGAGGGTGAACATCGGCACCGCGGCGCTGGAGAACCCGGACTGGGTGCGGGCGGTCATCGCCAGGCACGGCGAGCGGGTCGCGGTCGGTCTCGACGTCCGCGGCACCCGGCTGGCCGCCCGCGGCTGGACCGCCGAGGGCGGCGAGCTGTACCAGACGCTGGACCGGCTGAACGCCGAGGGCTGCGCCCGGTACGTGGTCACCGACGTGCTCAAGGACGGCACGCTGCGCGGCCCGAGCCTGGACCTGCTCCGCGACGTCTGTGCCCGCACCTCCGCGCCGGTGGTGGCCAGCGGCGGCGTGTCCAGCCTGGCCGACCTGCGGGCGATCGCCTCCCTCGTCCCGGTGGGCGTGGAGGGCGCGATCGTCGGCACCGCCCTCTACGAGGGCGCCTTCACCCTGGAAGAGGCGCTGGCGGAGGTTTCGCGGTGACGGTCGCGGTCCGGGTCATCCCCTGCCTGGACGTGGACGGCGGCCGGGTGGTCAAGGGGGTCAACTTCCGCGAGCTGCGGGACGCCGGCGACCCGGTGGAGCTGGCCGCGTTCTACGACGCCGAGGGGGCCGACGAGCTCACCTTCCTGGACATCACCGCGTCCAGCGGCGGCCGGGACACCACCTGCGACGTGGTCCGGCGCACCGCCGAACAGGTCTTCATCCCGCTCACCGTGGGCGGCGGCGTCCGCGGCGTGGCGGACGTGGACCGGCTGCTCCGGACCGGGGCGGACAAGGTCTCGCTCAACACCGCCGCCGTCGCCCGGCCGGACCTGCTGGCCGAGGCGGCCGGCCGGTTCGGGTCCCAGTGCATGGTGCTGTCCGTGGACGCCAGGCGCGCGGCGGGCCCGCCCAGCGGTTTCGAGGTGACCACGCACGGCGGCCGGGTCGGCACCGGGATCGACGCGGTGGACTGGGCCCGGCGGGCCACCGAACTCGGCGCGGGGGAGATCCTGCTGAACTCGATGGACGCGGACGGCACCACCATCGGCTTCGACCTGGAGCTGATCCGGGCGGTGCGCGCCGTGGTCACCGTCCCGGTGATCGCCAGCGGCGGCGCGGGCACGCTCGCGCACTTCGCCCCGGCCGTGGACGCGGGCGCGGACGCGGTGCTGGCGGCCAGCGTGTTCCACTTCGGCACGCTGCGCATCGGGCAGGTCAAGACCGCCCTGCGCGGCGCCGGCCACCCGGTCCGCTAGGGTTCACGGCGCCGGTCACAGGCCGGCAGGGAACGTGATCTGCTCCGGCGCGACCAGCGGGGTGCCCACCTCCAGCTGGATCTGCGCGTGCGCGGTGAGCGGGACGTCCCTCGGGTTGCCCTGGAAGACCTGGCCGTTGTAGATCGCCACCACGTGCCCGGTGGCCGGGCCGACCTGGCTGGTGCTGAGCGGCTGGCCCCACTCGTCGAAGAAGTTGCCCAGGGTGAAGGACCGGTGCACCGGGGACTCGATGTGGATGATGCCGTCGGCGGCGTGCGTGTGCAGCCAGTAGAAGCAGGTTCCCTGCGCGATGGCCGGGCCCGCCGGGGTCGACTGGGCCACCGCCCCCGGGATGCCGATGGCGGCAGGGACCTGCCGGGCCTGACCGTTCACGAAGACGGTCAGGTGGGCGTGGATATGGAACAGGGTCTGCTCGCTGGACTGGCAGCTGATCCCGTCCTTGGGCTGGCCGGTGACCGCGGTGGCCGTGCCGGCCAGCGCGGCCGCGGACGGCGCCGGCACCTGCTCGGGTCCCTGCGGGCCCGCGGCGGGCGCCGGCCCGAGGGCGCCCAGCGAGCTGAGCGGCGCCAGGTTCGGGCTGCTGGTGGCCGTGGCGCCGCCGCCGGAGACGGCGAGCGTGATCCCTACCACCAGCGCGATGACGACGACGGCCGCGCCCGAGCAGATCAGCCACAGCCGCCGCCGCCTGCGCCTGGCTTCCTCCGCGCGGATCTGCTCGATCCGCTCCCGCGCACGCTGCTGCCTGGCCCTGTTGCTCTTCGACACGATGATGGAACGTACCGGACTAGCCGCCTGTTCCGGCGGCGATGGCCATCGCGGCGCCGACGATGCCGGCGTCGTTGAGCAGCGCCGCGGGCACGACGCGGGCCCGGATCCCGGTCAGCCGCGGCACCCACTTCTCCGACTGCTTGCTGATCCCGCCGCCCACGATGATCAGGTGCGGCGAGAGCAGCGCCTCGATGTGCTGGAGATACTCGTCGACCCGGCCGGCCCATTTGCCCCAGCTCAGGTCGTGCAGTTCCTTGGCCCGCTCGGATGCGCGCGTCTCCGCGTCGTGACCGCGGATCTCGATGTGCCCGAACTCGGTGTTCGGCACCAGCACGCCGTCGGTGAACAGCGCGCTGCCGATCCCGGTGCCGAAGGTCAGCATCAGCACCGTGCCCTTCTGGCCCACCCCCGCGCCGAACGTCATCTCGGCCACGCCGGCCGCGTCGGCATCGTTCAGCACCCGGACCTGGTCGCCGGTCGCCCGGCCGAACAGCGCGGCCGCGTCCACCCCGATCCAGGAGCGGCCCAGGTTGGCGGCGGTCCTGGTCACGCCGTCGGTGACCACACCGGGGAAGGCGATACCGACCGGCCCGGACCAGCTGAAGGCGGTGCTGAGCTGTTTCACCACGTCGGCGACCGCGTCCGGTACCGCCGGGCGCGGGGTGGCGATCTTCTGCCGGTCGGTGAGGAACTTGCCCGTAGCCACGTCCACGGGCGCCGCCTTGATGCCGGAACCGCCGATGTCAATGCCGAGTGCGTGCATGGCCCCAGCGTAATGGCCACCCTGTTACGGTGCTCGTCAACCGGCATCCGCGAGCGGACAGTCAGGTAATATCGCGAGAGGACGGAACCTTGTCGAGAGAGGATGCGGCGGATGAGCTGGTTCAAGATCGCCGCCATCGCGGCCGGCCTACTGATCGCGTTCCTGGTCGTCGGCTCGGTGATGCACTTCATCATTACCGCCGTGACGTACCTGGTAATTGCCGCGCTCGTGGCCGGCGGGGTCGCGGTCGCCATCAAGGTAGCCCGGTCCGGGCGGCAGGTCTCGGGCAAGAAGGCCGAGCGCGAGGTGCGCGAGCCGGACTACGAGCGGTACAACAAGCCGCTGCCGCGGGCCGACGTCGAGTCCTACTCCGCGCCGCGGCCGGCGCAGCCGTCCCGGCCCGCCGCCCCCAAGGCCGCGGACATCGATGACGAGCTGGCCCGGCTCAAGCGCGAGATGGGCAGCTAGCCTTACCAGTTCGCCTCGGCCAGCTTGGTCACGGCCGGCTGGCTTCCGTCCATACGCACCCGGGCCGCGCGCCGGCGGCCCATCACCCATACGGTGAGCTCGGCCGGGCTGCCCACGACGGTGACGGCCGGGGTCGCGTTCTTCGCCGTGATGCGGTAGGACGCGCCGTCCGCGCCGCCGTCCATGTCATCCCGGGCCAGCTCCACGCCGACCGGCGCCTTGCGGAGCAGGAACCGGGCCATCCGCAGCCGGTCCCAGAGCATGTCCGATTCGCCGCTGCCGAGCTCGCGAGGCTCCCAGCCGGGCGCGGCGCGGCGCACGTCCTCGTGGTGCACGAAGAACTCCACCGCGTTGACGCGCTCGTCCAGGCCGGGGAGCGCCATCACCGACAGCCGCGGCGGGCCCGACCTGATCATCCGTACCAGGTCGGGAAACGAGATCCGCTGCCTGATCCGCTGCTGCACGCGGGCCGTGTACCCGGCCAGCGGCCCGCCGGCCACCCCGGCCGCGGCGTCCGGGCGATGCTCCCGCAGCACCAGGTGCGCCGCGAGGTCGCCGGTGGTCCAGCCCTCGCACAGGGTCGGCGCGTCCGGGCCGGTCTTGTCGAGCAGCGCGCACAGCGCGAGGCGCTCATCCCGCGAGTAGCTCACCCGCCGATCCTAGGCTTCATTGCTACGCTGGCTGAAGTCTCGACGCAGTGCTAGCCCGGGGGACGACCCCCGGACCCCCGAAGGGAGGGGAACCGATGCTTGACCCAGCCATCGCGGCACGGCTGAAGCGGGACGCATCCGGCCTGGTCGCGGCCATCGCCCAGCAGCACGACACCGGTGAGGTGCTGATGCTCGGCTGGATGGACGACGAGGCGCTGCATCGCACCCTCACCACCGGCCGGTGCACCTACTGGTCGCGCAGCCGCCAGGAGTACTGGGTCAAGGGCGACACGTCCGGGCACTACCAGTGGGTCAAGTCGGTGGCGCTGGACTGCGACGGCGACGCCCTGGTGGTCAAGGTGGACCAGGTCGGCGCGGCCTGCCACACCGGCGACCGGACCTGCTTCGACGCGGATGTGCTGCTGAAAGAGCCGTGATGCCGATGCCGGAGACGCGCAGGGAGTTCGTGCTGGCGCTGCTGGCCGGCGCGGCGGGCGCCGGGCTGGTCGTGCTCGCCGCCCGCCAGGCCTGGGCGCACGCCGTCTTCACCCCGCCCCGGCCGCTGCCCGCCCAGGACATCCCGGTCACCGGGCAGCAGCTCGTCCCGCTGGCCAGCGCGCTCGCGCTGGCCGCGCTGGCCTGCCTGGCGGCGGTCATCGCCACCAGATCGGTGCTCAGGCGCGCGGTCGGCGTGCTGCTGGCCGTGCTCGGCGCGGGCGCCGCGGTCGCCGTCCTGGCCGGCCTGCGAGCCTCGGCCATCCTCGCCGCGGCGCGGGCCACCAGCCTGGCCGGCCCGCTGGGCGGCTCGACGACGAGCGGCGCGCCGTCGGGCGGCTCGGTGCACGAGATCGTCATCGCCGGGCCGGGGCGGGCGATCCTGGCCGGCGCGCCCTGGCGCGCGGCGGCCCTGGCCGGCGCGGTCGCGATCGTGCTGGTCGGCCTGGCCACCGCGTGGCGGGGCCCGCGCTGGCCGGTCATGTCCGCGCGCTTCCAAGGGGGGTCCCGGGGGGTCGCCCCCCCGGAAGACATGTGGGAGTCGCTGAGCCGCGACGTCGACCCGACGGTCGATGACGGCACCCGTTCCTAGCCTCCGGGGGGTCCGGGGGGGTCGTCCCCCCCGGAGTCAGCAGAGCCCCGGTCCCCGTTCGGTCCTGCTGGCCGAGCACGAGCCTGAGGTCGCCGAGATGTCGGCCCGCTACCTGCGCCGGGATGGGCTGCGGGTGCGGCTGGTGGCCACGCCGGAGCACGCGCTGGCCGAGCTGACCGCCGGCCCGGACGCCGTGGCCGTGCTCGACCTGACCATGCCCGGCCTGGACCCCCGGCGCGTCCGCCGGGCGCTGCGGACCCCGGTCATCTTCCTGGTGGCCGGCCCGCGGGGCCCCCGGCCGCGCGGTCTGGCGCGCGGCGGGCCGGGCGGCCCGCGGCGCTGGCTGGCCCGGCCCTTCGGCCCGCGCCAGCTGGTCACCATGGTCCGCGACGTGCTGGCCGAGCCGGCGTCGCTCAGCCTCGACCTTCCTGGCCGGTGCGTGCTGGCGGAGGGCCAGCCGGTGAAGCTGACCGCGACCGAGTCCGCCGTCCTGGCGGCCCTGCTCGGCCAGCCGGGCCGCGTGCTGTCCCGCCGCCAGCTGCTCGCCGCCGCGGGCCGCCCGGCGGCCGGCGACCGGGCCGCGGACGTGGTCATTGCCCAGCTCAGGGCCAAGCTGGGGGGAGCGGTCGCGATCAGGACGGTCCGCGGTGCCGGCTACGCCATCGATCCGGGGACAAATCCGGACGCCGGCGCGATTTCAGGGGGGCAGTCACCGGAGCGCCGGGGCGGCCGGGCTACCATCGGTGGCGCAACAGTACCGACTTGAGGGGGACGAACGAACCGCGTGAGTGTGCTCGACGAGATCCTAGACGGCGTGCGTGCCGATCTCGCCGAACGGCAGCGGCACGTCTCTCTTGACCACCTGAAGGAGATGGCGCGGCGGGCGCCGTCACCGCTGGACGCGATGGCCGCGCTGCGGGCGGAAGGCGTCAGCGTGATCGCCGAGGTCAAGCGGGCCAGCCCGTCCCGCGGCCAGATGGCGACCATCGCCGACCCGGCCGCACTGGCCGCGGACTACGAGGCCGGCGGGGCCAAGATGATCAGCGTGCTGACCGAGTCGCGGCGCTTCGGCGGCAGCCTGGACGACCTGGACGCGGTGCGCCGGGCCGTACAGGTCCCGGTGCTGCGCAAGGACTTCGTGGTCAGCTCCTACCAGCTGTGGGAGGCGCGCGCGCACGGCGCGGACGTGGTGCTGCTGATCGTCGCCGCGCTGGAGCAGAGCGCGCTGGTCTCGCTGGTCGAGCGGGCCACCTCGATCGGCCTGCTGCCCCTGGTGGAAGTGCACACCGAACCCGAACTCGACCGGGCGCTCGACGCGGGCGCCACCGTCATCGGCGTCAACGCGCGCAACCTGGCCACGCTCGCGGTGGACCGCGGGATCTTCGGCCAGATAGCCGGGCGGATCCCGGACGGCATCGTCAAGATCGCCGAGTCCGGCGTCCGCGGACCGCGCGACCTGCTCGCCTACGCCGCTTCCGGCGCGGACGCCGTGCTGGTCGGCGAGAGCCTGGTCACCGAGAAGGACCCGCGCTGCGCCGTTGCCGACCTGGTGACCGCCGGGTCGCACCCCGCGCTGCGAGGAGAACGCGAATGACCGAGACGGCCACGGCCGCCGGGCCCGCCGAGCCCGATATCTCGCCCGTTCCCGACGCCTCCGGCCACTTCGTGGTTGGCGCGGTCGGGATCGCCGAGGAGGGCGGGGCCTGCGAGGCTCCCGGCGTCGCCTACGGCGGCCGGTTCGCGCCCGAGGCGCTGATGGCGGCGCTGGACGAGCTGACCGTCGCCTACGAGCAGGCGCGCAAGGACCCGGCCTTCCGGGCCGAACTCGACGGGCTGCTGCGCGGCTACGCGGGCCGGCCGACGCTGCTGTACCGCGCGGAAAGGTTCGGCCAGCAGGCCGGCGGCTGCACGGTGCTGCTCAAGCGCGAGGATCTGGCCCACACCGGGTCGCACAAGATCAACAACGTGCTCGGCCAGGTGCTGCTGGCCCGGCGGATGGGCAAGACGCGGGTGATCGCGGAGACCGGAGCCGGCCAGCACGGCGTGGCCGCCGCGACCGCCTGCGCGCTGCTCGGCCTGGACTGCGCCGTCTACATGGGCGAGGAGGACACCCGCAGGCAGGCGCTGAACGTGTCCCGGATGCGGATGCTCGGTGCCGAGGTGATCCCGGTCGCCACCGGCACCCGGACGCTCAAGGACGCCATGAACGAGGCCTTCCGCGACTGGGTGACGTCGGTCGGGTACACGCACTACTGCATCGGCTCGGTCGGCGGCCCGCACCCGTTCCCGATGATGGTCAGGGACTTCCAGCGGGTCATCGGCATCGAGGCTCGCGAGCAGGTACTGGAGGCCACCGGCCGGCTGCCGGACGCGGTGATCGCCTGCGTCGGCGGCGGCTCCAACGCCATCGGCGCCTTCCACGCCTTCATCCCGGACGCGCAGGTCCGCCTGGTCGGCTGCGAGGCGGGCGGCGACGGCCTGGACACCGGGCGCCACGCGGCCACCCTCACCGGCGGGTCGCAGGGCGTGCTGCACGGCATGCGGACGTTCGTGCTGCAGGACGACGAGGGCCAGACGCTCGGCACCCACTCCATCTCGGCCGGCCTGGACTACCCGGGCGTGGGCCCGGAGCACGTCTGGCTGATGGAGACGGGCCGCGCCGAGTACCGTGCGGTGACCGACGCCGAGGCGATGAACGCGTTCTCCGTGCTGTGCCGGACTGAGGGCATCATCCCGGCCATCGAGTCCGCGCACGCGCTGGCCGGCGCGCTCGACATCGGCCGCGAACTCGGCCCCGGCGGGCTGCTCCTGGTCAACCTGTCCGGCCGCGGTGACAAGGACGTCGACACCGCCTCCAAGTGGTTCGGAGTGTGACCCACGTGACGAGCGCCGTCGCCGAGGCCTTCGGCAAGGCCAGCGCGGGCAACCGCGCGGCCCTGGTCGGCTACCTGCCGGCCGGGTTCCCCTCCGTGGCCGGCGCCATCGAGGCCGCCCTGGCCATGGCGCAGGCCGGAGCCGACATCATCGAGGTGGGCCTGCCCTACTCCGACCCCCTGATGGACGGCCCGGTCATCGCCGAGGCGGTGCACCGCGCGCTGGCCGCCGGGACGCGGGTCGCCGACGTGCTCCGCACCGTCGAGGCGATCGCGGCGACGGGCGTGCCGGCGCTGGTCATGACCTACTGGAACCCGGTCGACCGGTACGGGGTGCACGCCTTTGCCAGGGACCTGGCCGCGGCGGGCGGTTCGGGGCTGATCACCCCGGACCTCACCGTGGAAGAAGCGGCTCCCTGGCTGGCCGCGTCCGCCGAGTACGACCTGGACCGGGTGTTCCTGGTCGCGCCCAGCTCCACCGACCAGCGGGTGGCCACGATCGCCCGGGCCTGCCGCGGTTTCGTCTACGCCGCCTCGCTGATGGGCATCACCGGCACCAGGGACGCGGTCAGCGGTGACGCGTCCGCCCTGGTCAAGCGGGTCCGCGAGCACACGGACCTGCCGGTGGCGGTCGGCCTCGGCGTGAGCAACGGCGCCCAGGCGGCCCAGGTCGCCGCGTTCGCGGACGGCGTGATCGTCGGCTCCGCCTTCGTCCGCCGCCTCCTCGACGACCAGGGCGTCCTCGCCATCCGCGAGCTGACCTCCGAGCTTTCCCTCGGCGTCCGCCGCGCCGCGTCCTGAACGCCGCCCCAATGCCGCTCGCGTCGATCCCGAGCCCCGGTCGCGCAGCCTGGCACCTAGGGCCGCTGTCGGTCCGCGCCTACGCGCTGTGCGTGATCGCCGGGATCGTCGTCGCGATCGCGGTGGCCAGCCGCAGGTACCAGCGGTCCGGGATCATCCTCGACGTGGCCGCCTGGGCCATCCCGTTCGGCCTGGCCGGGGCGCTGGCGCATACGATCCTGCTGGACAGCGGGCGCGCTTTCGGCGACGAGTACCGGCTCTGGCATGCCGCCACGGTCGGCGTCGCCGCGATCGGCGTGCCCGGTGCGGTAGCGCTTGGCGTGGCGGGCGCGTGGATTGCCTGCCGCCGGTCCGGCGTCCCGTTCGGGCCGGTGGCGGGCGCGGTCGCGCCCGCGCTGGCGTTCGGCCTGGCCGTGGCGGGCCTGGGCAGCTGGTGGGCGCAGCAGTTCTACGGCCCGCCGTCGACGTGGTGGTGGGCGGTGCGGATCTCGCCCGAGCACCGCGCGCCCGGTTACGAGAACTACGCCACCTTCCAGCCCGCCTTCCTGTACCAGTCGCTGTGGGAGGTCGCCCTGGGTTTCGCGGTGATCTGGGCGGCCAGGAGGTTCGCGCTCAGCGGTGAGCGGACGTTCCTGCTGTGCGCGGCCGGATACGCGGCCGGCGGGCTCTGGGTCGAAGGGTTGGAGTGGCTGCGCGTGGGTCCGCTGCCGCACGCCCTCGGCATGCGCTACGGCGCGCTCGGCGACATCGCTGTTTTCGTCCTGGCCGTGCTGGGCATGTACCTGACCAGACCCGGGCGCCGGCCGCCTGCTCGCGGGGAGGCGAAACGAGCAGTGGTAGAGGATTCTCCCGGTGATGTAATGTCGGTGTAACAGTGTCTGTCTAGCTGGGCCAGTGTCGTCCCGAGCGCATTGAAGTGGCGTTTTTCGCAAGACGACGGGAGAGCCCATGGCGGCCGCTGGCCTTTACGACCCCCGGTTCGAGCATGACGCGTGTGGCGTCGGTTTCGTCGCAGACCTGTCCGGGCGCGGCGGACACGATGTGGTGGCCAGGGCCCTGCGGGTGCTGTGCCATCTCGAGCACCGGGGCGCCAAGGGCGGCGATCCCGGGACCGGGGACGGGGCCGGGATCCTGACTCAGATCCCCGACGAGTTCTTCCGCGCCTCGTGCGACTTCGAGCTGCCCGAAGCCGGCGCCTACGCGGCGGGCATGGCCTTCTTCTCCGCCGAACGGCACCTAGTGACCCCCGCCCTGGCCCGGCTGGCCGCTGCGGAGGGGCTGACCATCCTCGGCTGGCGCGAGGTCCCGTTCGACATCACCGCCTGCGGCGACGGCGCGCGGGCGGTGCTGCCCGACGTGCTGCAGGTGTTCATTGCCGGGGCTCAGGGCCAGCGAGGCACGGAATTGGAGCGGATGGCGTTCTGCCTGCGCAAGCGGGTCGAACACGAGACCGGAGTGTACTTCGCCAGCCTGTCCGCCCGGACCATCGTGTACAAGGGCATGCTGTCCGCGCCGCAGCTCGGGCCGTTCTACCCCGACCTGTCCGATCCGGCCTACAAGTCCACGCTGGCGCTGGTGCACTCCAGGTTCTCCACCAACACGTTCCCGTCCTGGCCGCTGGCCCACCCGTACCGGTACGTGGCGCACAACGGCGAGATCAACACCGTCCGGGGCAA
>Ga0318492_10000539_pt1 | contig 11279 bp, 10 predicted proteins | sample GRESIP108b1f22_FD_203292 | JGI IMG/M metagenome (GOLD analysis project Ga0318492, IMG submission 203292) | Tropical soil microbial communities from Luquillo Experimental Forest, Puerto Rico - GRE.SIPMG.108b1f22 | ecosystem: Environmental > Terrestrial > Soil > Tropical forest > Bulk soil... | reverse complement strand
CGCAAGTGGCTCGAGGGCATGCCGGCCGAGTGGGGCTTCACCGAGGAGAACCGGACCCAGCCGATCCGCGGCGCGGCCCTGCCGATGGGCTTCAACCGGACCCCGCACTACCATCAGGGGCTGCTGCTGGTCGGTGACGCCGGCGGCATGGTGAACCCGTTCAACGGCGAGGGCATCGCGTACGCGATGGAGACGGGCGAGATCCTGGCCCGCACGATCGTGCAGGCGCTGGCGCGGTCGCGCCGGGCCGAAACCGAACGGGTGCTGGCCGGCTACCCGCACGCGCTCAGCCAGGCCTACGGCGGGTACTACGCGCTCGGCCGCACCTTCGTCAAGCTGATCGGCAAGCCGACGCTGATGCGCTTCGCGACCAAGCACAGCATGGGTCGCCCGGCCCTGATGCGGTTCGCCCTCAAGCTGCTGGCCAACCTGACCGATCCGCGGGGCGATGCTTCAGACCGGCTGGTCAACGGCCTGTCCAGGCTCGCGCCTAACCCTGAGTGAGTAGCTATGCAGGTCATCCCTAGGATAGGCAGTTGGCATCCGGCCCGTGGAGGGAGGAAACCACGATGAGGCTGTATCTTCCGATATTCGTGCTGGCCGTGCTCGCGGCCGGTTTTGCCGCCTTTTCCGTCGGCTTCGGCGCCATCGCCGGCCCCAAACGGTGGAACCGGGCCAAGCTGGAGAGCTACGAGTGCGGCATCGAGCCGACGCCGATGCCGCCGCACGGCGGGCGGATCCCGGTCAAGTACTACCTGACCGCGATGTTGTTCATCGTGTTCGACATCGAGATCATTTTCCTGTATCCCTGGGCGGTCACCTTCAACAAGCTCGGCGCCTTCGGCCTGGTCGAGATGGTGGCCTTCGTCCTCACTGTGCTGGTCGCCTACGTGTACGTCTGGCGGCGCGGCGGCCTGGAATGGGATTAGCCATGGGTATTGAAGAAAAGCTGCCCAGCGGCGTGCTGCTGACCTCGGTGGAGAAGGTCGCGGGCTGGGCGCGGGCGCGCTCGGTGTGGCCCGCCACCTTCGGGCTGGCCTGCTGCGCCATCGAGCTGTTCCAGACCGGCGGGCCCAAGCACGACCTGGCCAGGTTCGGCATGGAACGGGCGTCCAACACCCCGCGGCAGGCCGACCTGATGATCGTGGCGGGCCGGGTCAGCCAGAAGATGGCCCCGGTGCTCCGGCAGATCTACGACCAGATGTCCGACCCCAAGTGGGTGATCTCGATGGGGGTCTGCGCCTCGAGCGGCGGCATGTTCAACAACTACGCGATCGTGCAGGGCGTCGACCACATCGTGCCGGTGGACATCTACCTGCCCGGCTGCCCGCCGCGGCCGGAGATGCTGCTCGACTCGATCGTCAAGCTGCACGACAAGATCATGAACATGAAGCTGGGCAAGAACCGCGAGCGGCAGATCACCGAGCTGGAGAACGCGCGGCTCAGCCTGTCCCCGCTGCACGTGCCGTCCCCCGAGGGGTCCCAGCTGTGAGCGGCCCGGACAGCACAGGAAAGGCGGGGCCCGAGGAGACCCATGGCTCCCAGGCGCCGCAGGGTCCGGTGCCCCCGGTCGCCGAGCCCGAGGCCGAGGCCGAGGAGAACCTCCCGGCTCGGCTGGGCGAGGAGCGGCTGGCCGAGCCGGTCGTCCGCACCGGCATGTTCGGCGTGCAGGGTACGCCGGACACCTCGGGTTACGGCCTGCTCCGGGTGCACCGGGCGCCCGTCCTGGCCAGCCCGCGGCCGTACGGCTCCTACTTCGACGAGGTCGCCGACGCGCTGGGCAGCGCGCTCGAGGCGGCCGGGGTCGGCTTCTCCGACGCGATCGAGCGCGTGGTCGCCGACCGCGGCGAGCTGACCCTCTACGTGCGCCGGGAGCGGCTGCCCGAGGTCGCGGCCAAGCTCCGCGACGACCCCGCGCTCCGCTTCGAGCTGTGCGGCGGCGTGTCCGGCGTGCACTACCCCCACGACACCGGCCGTGAGCTGCACGCGGTGTACCACCTGCTGTCGATCACGCACAACCGCCGGCTCCGGGTCGAGGTGGCCGCGCCGGACGCCGACCCGCACATCCCCTCGCTGGTCGGCGTGTACCCGGCGGTCAACTGGCACGAGCGGGAGACCTGGGATTTCTTCGGCCTCATCTTCGACGGGCATCCCGCGCTCACCAGGATCCAGATGCCGGACGACTGGAAGGGCCACCCGCAGCGCAAGGATTACCCGCTCGGCGGCATCCCGGTCGAGTACCGCGGCGCCAAGATCCCGGCGCCGGACGAGCGGAGGGACTACTCATGACGGAGGCGCAGACGCCGCACGCAGCGGCCGGGGCGACCGACGCCGAAGCCGCGGAGGGACACGTTTACACCGTCTCCGGCGAGGACTGGGACGAGATCATCGCCGCCGCCAACGAGGCCAGGGACTTCCAGAGCGGGGAGCGGCTGGTCATCAACATGGGACCGCAGCACCCCTCCACCCACGGCGTGCTCCGGCTGGTCCTGACCCTGGAGGGCGAGACCGTCGTCGAGGTGCGGCCGGCCATCGGCTACCTGCACACCGGCATCGAGAAGAACATGGAGTTCCGCACCTGGACGCAGGGCGTCACGTTCTGCACCAGGGCGGACTACCTGATGCCGCTGTTCAACGAGGTGGCGTACTGCCTCGCGGTGGAGCGCCTGCTCGGCATCGAGGACCGGATACCCGAGCGCGCCCAGATCATCCGGGTCCTGATGCTGGAGCTCAACCGGATCACCTCGCACCTGGGCGGGATCGCCCCGATGGGCCTGGAACTGGGCGCGACCACGATCTACACGCAGGGCGCGCGCCTGCGGGAACGCGGTCTCGACCTGCTGGAGCTGGTCACCGGCCTGCGGATGAACCACGCTTACATGAGGCCCGGCGGGGTGGCGCAGGACCTGCCGCCCGGCGCGCTCGAGGCGATCCGCGCCTTCCTGGACACCACGCCGGCCCTCGTGCGCGACCTGCGGACGCTGATCGACGCGAACCCGATATTCATCGGCCGGAACAAGGGCGTCGCCTACCTGGACCTCGCGGGCTGCATGGCGCTGGGTGTCACCGGTCCCATGCTGCGGTCGACCGGGCTGCCCTGGGACCTGCGCAAGTCCCAGCCGTACTGCGGCTACGAGACCTACGATTTCGACGTGCCGACGGTGGACACGTGCGACGCGTACGGCCGGTACCTGGTCAGGATGGACGAGGTCGATCAGTCGCTGCGGATCGTCAGGCAGTGCGTCGACCGGCTGGCCGCCCGCGGCTCGGCCGGCCCGGACAAGGACCCGGTGATGATCAGGGACGCTAAGATCGGCTGGCCGGCCCAGCTGTCGCTCGGCCCGGACGGCCTCGGTCCCTCGCCCGAGCACATCAAGCACATCATGGGCCAGTCCATGGAGGCGCTCATCCACCACTTCAAGCTGATCACCGAGGGGTTCCGGGTGCCGGCCGGACAGGCCTACGCGGCCGTCGAGTCCCCGCGCGGCGAACTGGGCGCCCACGTGGTGAGCGACGGCGGGACGCGGCCGTACCGGGTGCACCTCCGCGACCCGTCGTTCAACCACCTGCAGTCGGTCGCCGCGGTGTGCGAGGGCGGCATGGTGGCCGATCTGATCCCGGCCATCGCGAGCATCGATCCCGTGATGGGAGGCGTGGACAGGTGATCACTCGTTCTTCCCGCCGTAGCCACCGGGGCCCGTACCGCATCGATGCTCCGTTTGCGATGGGAGGCGTGGACAGGTAATGCCGTTCAGCGACGAAGTGCTGGCGCGCCTGGACGCCGACGCGGCGCAGATCATCGGCCAGTACCCGCAGTCGAGGTCGGCGCTGATTCCGCTGCTCCATCTCGTCCAGTCGGAGGAGGGCTACGTCTCGGCCGACGGCATCGGGTTCTGCGCGGCGAAACTCGGGCTGACCGAGGCCGAGGTCACCGGGGTGGTCACCTTCTACACCATGTACAAGCGCCGCCCGGTCGGGAAGTACCACGTCGGCGTGTGCACGAACACCGTGTGCGGCGTCCTGGGCGGCTACCAGATACTCGCCGAACTCCGCGAGCACCTCGGCGTGGATGACGACGAGGCGACGCCCGACGGCCAGGTCAGCCTCGAGCACGTCGAGTGCAACGCCGCCTGCGTGTACGCGCCGGTGGTGATGGTGAACTGGGAGTTCTTCGACAACATGACGCCGCAGTCGGCCCGCCAGCTCGCCGACGACCTGCGTGCGGGAAACCAGGTGACCCCGACCCGGGGCCCCGGGCGGCTGGTCACTTGGCGCGAGGCGGCCCGGATCCTGGCCGGCTTCAACGACGACCAGGCCACCGATGGCCCGGCCGCGGGTCCGGCCGACCTGGTCGGGCTCAAACTCGCCAAGGAGCACGGCTGGACCGCGCCGGAGCCGGGCCCGGTGAGCGACCAAGCTAAGGAGCCGCGGTGACCGACACCCTGACCCCGGTGCTGACCGCGCACTGGGACCAGCCCGACATCTTCACCATCGACGGGTACCGGCGGGCGGGCGGCTGGCGGGCGCTGCCCAAGGCGCTCGGCATGTCCCGCGACGAGGTCATGACGGTCGTGCGGAACGCCGGTCTGCGCGGCCGCGGCGGGGCCGGCTTCGGGACCGGAGCGAAGTGGGGCTTCCTGCCGCGCGGCGACAGCAAGCCGCACTTCCTGGTGGTCAACGCCGACGAATCCGAACCGGGCGCCTGCAAGGACGTTCCGCTGATGATGGCCAACCCGCACCTGCTCATCGAGGGCGCGGCCATCGCCTCCTACGCGATCGGGGCCGGCCACGCGTTCATCTACGTCAGGGGCGAGGTCCTGCACGTGATCCGCCGGCTGCGCAACGCGGTGCAGGAAGCCCGCGCGGCCGGGTACCTCGGCCAGAACGTCCTCGGCTCCGGGTTCGACGTGGAGGTCATCATCCACGCCGGGGCCGGCGCCTACATCTGCGGCGAGGAGACCGCGCTGCTGGACTCGCTGGAGGGCAAGCGCGGACTGCCGCGGAACAAGCCCCCCTTCCCGGCCGTGGCCGGCGTGTACTCCCTCCCGACGAACGTGAACAACGTGGAGTCGATCGCCACCGTTCCGTCGATCGTGCTGAACGGCGCCGACTGGTTCGCCGGCCTCGGCACGGAAAAGTCCAAGGGCTTCGGGATCTTCAACCTCTCCGGCCACGTGAGCACACCGGGGACGTACGAGGCCCCGCTCGGCATCACGCTGCGCGAACTGCTCGAGTTGTCCGGCGGGATGCGGGGCGGCCGCCGGCTCAAGTTCTGGACCGCCGGCGGCTCGTCGGCGGGGATACTCACCGACCAGCACCTGGACGTGCCGCTGGACTTCGAGTCGGTCGCGGCCGCCGGATCCCAGCTCGGCACCAGGTCGGTGCAGATCTTCGACGACACCACGTGCGTGGTCGGCGCGGTGCTCCGCTGGACCGAGTTCTACCAGCACGAGTCGTGCGGGAAATGCACGCCGTGCCGCGAGGGCACGTTCTGGCTGGTCCGCATCCTGGACCGGCTGGAACACGGCGATGGGACCGAGGAAGACGTCGAGAAGCTCCTGGACATCTGCGACAACATCAACGGCCGCGCGTTCTGCGCGCTCGGCGACAGCGCGACGCCCCCGATCACCTCCGCCGTCAAGTACTTCAGGGACGAGTTCTTGCAGCACCACAAGGAAGGCGGCTGCCCCTTCGACCCGACGGCGTCGACTGTCTGGAGCGCGACGTGACCGTGGAGACCACGCAGGGCACGGTGACCGTCACCATCGACGGGTTCGAGATCAGGGTGCCGAAGGGAACCTTGATCATCCGGGCCGCGGAGCTGCTCGGCATCGCGATCCCGAGGTTCTGCGACCACCCGCTGCTCGATCCGGTCGGCGCCTGCCGTCAGTGCCTGGTCGAGGTGGAGGGCCAGCGCAAGCCGATGGCCTCCTGCATCACGATGTGCTCCGAGGGCATGGTGGTGCGTACCCAGCTCACCTCCGCGGTCGCCGAGAAGGCTCAGCGCGGCGTGATGGAGTTCCTGCTCATCAACCACCCGCTTGACTGCCCGATGTGCGACAAGGGCGGCGAGTGCCCGTTGCAGAACCAGGCCATGTCCAACGGCCAGGGGGAAACCAGGTTCACCGAGGAGAAGCGGACCTTCGTCAAGCCGGTGGCCATCTCCACCCAGGTGCTGCTCGACCGCGAGCGCTGCATCTCCTGCACCAGGTGCGTCCGGACCTCCGAGGAGATCGCCGGCGACCCGTTCATCGAGTTCTTCGAGCGGGGTCCGAAGCAGTGGATCGGCACCGCCGAGGGCAAGCCGTTCAACTCCTACTTCTCCGGCAACACCGTGCAGGTGTGCCCGGTCGGCGCGCTGACCGGCGCCGCGTACCGGTTCCGGTCCCGGCCGTTCGACCTGAGGTCGGTGCCGAGCGTGTGCGAGCACTGCGCCTCCGGCTGCCGCCAGCGCACCGACGTCAGGCGCGGCCGGGTGATGCGGCGGCTGGCCGGCGAAGATCCGGACGTCAACGAGGAATGGAACTGTGACAAGGGCCGCTGGGCGTTCACCTACGCCACCCAGCCCGACCGGCTGACCGCGCCGCTGGTCAGGGACGAGCACGGGGTGCTGGTCCCGGCGTCCTGGCCGCACGCGCTGGCGGTGGCCGCGGCCGGCCTGGCGGCGGCGCGCGACGCCGACCCCGCCACCCAGACCGCGGGCGGGGTCGGCGTGCTGGCCGGCGGCCGGCTGACCCTCGAGGACGCCTACGCCTACGCGAAGTTCGCCCGGGTCGCCCTGGACACCAACGACGTCGACATGCGGGCCCGCCCGCACTCGGCCGAGGAGGAGCAGTTCCTGGCCGCGTGCGTGGCCGGCCGCGGCATCGGCGTCAGCTACGCCGACCTGGAGCAGGCCCCGGCCGTGCTGCTGGCCGGCTTCGAGCCCGAAGACGAGTCGCCCATCGTCTTCCTGCGGCTGCGCAAGGCGGTCCGCCGCCACGGCCAGCGGGTGTTCTCGGTCGCGGCGCTGGCCAGCCCGGGGCTGGCTAAGCTGTCCGGCCAGTTGCTCGAGACGCTGCCCGGCGACGAGGCCCGCGCGCTGACCGCCCTGGCCGCCGGGAGCTCGCCCGGCGGCGGCCCGGGCGAGGCGGCGGAGATGTGGCGGGGCGCCGGGGAGGCGCTGGGCGCGCCGGGCGCGGTCATCCTGGCCGGTGAGCGGCTGGCCGAGGTGCCGGGGGCGCTGGCCGCGGTGGCCACGCTCGCGGTCGCGTCGGGGGCTCGGCTGGCCTGGGTGCCCCGCCGGGCGGGCGAGCGCGGGGCGGTCGAGGCGGGAGCGCTGCCCGGGCTGCTGCCCATCGGCCGGCCGGTCACCGACCCGGCGGCTCGCGCCGAGGTGGCCAGGGCCTGGGGCAAGACCTCGCTGCCCGGCACGCCGGGACGCGACACCGAGGCGATGCTCGCCGCCGCGGCGCACGGCGAACTCGGCGCGCTGGTGGTGGCCGGCGTCGACCCGGCGGACCTGCCCGACCCGCAGGCCGCGCTGGCCGCGATCGAGATGGCGCCGTTCGTGGTCAGCCTGGAACTGCGGGCGAGCGCGGTCACCGACCGCGCCGACGTGGTCTTCCCGGTCGCCGCGGTGGCGGAGAAGGCCGGGACGTTCGTGAACTGGGAGGGCCGCGGCGGACCCTTCGATGCCGCGCTGCACGTCCCCGAGGTGCGCACCGACCTGTACGTGCTCGGCGCGATCGCCGACCGGATGGACGTGCACCTGGGCCTGCCCGACGCGGAGGCCGCGCGGGCGGAACTCGCCATGCTGGGCACCTGGCGCGGCACGCGCCCGGAGCCGCCCGAGGTCACCAGCGCCGGCTCCGACTCCGGGGTGCACGTCACCCACCGGGCCCAGGGGTCCGGCGTGCTGGACGTGAAACTGGCCACGTGGCACCAGCTGCTGGACAGCGGCCGGATGCAGGACGGCGAGCCGGCCCTGGCCGGCACGGCCAGGCCGCCGGCCGCGCGGATGTCCGCGGCGACCGCGGCCGAGGCCGGCGCGGCCGACGGCGATAAGGTGACGGTGGCCACCGACCTGGGGTCGGTCACGGTTCCCGTCGAGGTGGTCCCGATGGCCGACCACGTGGTCTGGCTCCCGGCGGCCGGCCTGCCCGGGAACACCGCCGGGAACACCGCCGAGATCGCTCCGTATCCCGGTGACCCAGCACCCGCGGCCCGGGCCTGGCCCACCATCCGGGCCCAGCTCGGCGCGGGGCACGGTGCCACGGTCACCTTGAGGAGGCCGGCATGAGCCTTTCCGGGGCGCTGCCGCACGCGCTGGCAGGGCCCGCGTCAGAACCCACGCTCGGCGACTTCAACGAGCTCATCTGGTGGATGGTGCTGCTCAAGGTCGGCATCATCTTCGTCTTCCTGCTGCTGACGACGATGTTCTTGATCTGGGCGGAACGCCGGGTCATCGGCCGGATGCAGAACCGGCCCGGCCCGAACCGGGCCGGCCCGTTCGGCCTGCTGCAGCCGATCGCCGACGCGCTGAAGCTGCCGCTGAAGGAAGACATCATCCCCACCGGCGCGGACAAGCTGATCTTCGTGCTCGCGCCGATCGTGTCGGCGGCGCCCGCCTTCGTCGCCTTCGCCATCGTCCCGTGGGGTACGACCGTCTCGATCTTCCACCACCAGACCCCGCTGCAGCTCACCGACCTGCCGGTGGCGGTGCTGCTGGTGCTGGCCATGAGCTCCATCGGCGTGTACGGCATCGTGCTGGCCGGCTGGTCCTCGGGATCGTCGTACTCGCTGCTCGGCGCGCTGCGCTCGGCGGCCCAGGTGATCAGCTACGAGATCGCGATGGCGCTCGCCTTCGTGGCCGTGTTCCTGGACGCCGGGTCGCTGTCCACCAGCGGGATCGTGGCCGCCCAGGCGCACGGGTGGTACGCGTGGGTGCTGGCGCCGTCGTTCGTGATCTACCTGTTCACCATGGTCGGCGAGACCAACCGGCTGCCGTTCGACCTGCCCGAGGGCGAAGGCGAGCTGGTGGCCGGCTACCACACCGAGTACTCGTCGATGAAGTTCGCGATGTTCTACCTCGCCGAGTACGTCAACATGATCACGGTCTCCGCGCTCGCCGTCACGCTGTTCCTCGGCGGCTGGCGGGCGCCGTGGCCGCTGTCGCTGTGGTCGGGCGCCAACAGCGGCTGGTGGCCGACGCTGTGGTTCCTGATCAAGGTGTTCATCCTGCTGTTCTGCTACATCTGGCTGCGCGGCACGCTGCCGCGGGTCAGGTACGACCAGCTGATGGCGATCGGCTGGAAGGTCCTGATCCCGGTCTCGATCATCTGGCTCCTGCTGGTCGCCACCGTGCGCGCCTGGCGGCTCGACAGCCACTCCACCGCCCCGTACGTGGTCTTCGGCATCGTCATCGTGCTCATCCTGGCCCTGCTCGCGATGTGGGACAGCGCGGCGCAGCAGCGGGCCGCGCGGTACGCGCCCCCGGCCGAGGCGGCCGAGGTCGAAGGGGCCGAAGGGGCCGAACGGGCCGGAGTGACTGCTCCGGCCGCGGCGACGGCCACCGCCTTCCCGGTGCCGCCGCTCAACCTGCCGCACTACCACGGCGTCGGTATCGACAGCGAAACCTCCAGCCGGGAGGTCACCGGTGCTTGATTTCCTCAACCCGATCAAGGGCTTCGGTGTCACCTTCACCGAGATGTTCAGGAAGCCCGAAACCGTCTATTACCCGGAGGAAAAGCGGCCGACCGCGCCGCGGTTCCACGGCCACCACCAGCTCAACCGGTGGCCGGACGGGCTGGAGAAATGCATCGGCTGCGAGCTGTGCGCGTGGGCCTGCCCGGCGGACGCCATCTACGTCGAGGGCCGGGACAACACGCCGCAGGCCAGGTACTCGCCCGGTGAACGGTACGGGGCGGTCTACCAGATCAACTACCTGCGCTGCATCCTGTGCGGCATGTGCATCGAGGCCTGCCCGACCCGCGCGCTGACCATGACCAACGAGTACGAGATCGCCGACGACAGCAGGGAAAACCTGATCTGGACGAAGGAGCAGCTGCTCGTCCCGCTGCAGCCGGGCATGGAGGCGCCGCCGCATCCGATGCGGCTCGGCGACGACGAGAAGGACTACTACCGCCTCGGCGCGGCGGGCCTGACGGTCGGCCCCCGCGCGCCCGGCATGGCCGGACCTGGCGGCCCGTCCGGCCCGCCGGTGCCCGCCCCGTCCCCGGACGCCTCGCTGTCGTGGGCGCCGCCGGAAGTGCGCGAGGCGGGCGGGGGTGAGGAGCGATGAGGCACCTCCTCGCGGCCGCCCCGCCCGGCACGAACGCCGACTCGGTCGCGACCGAGACCATCTTCTGGATCCTCGCCGTCCTCGCGGTGAGCGCCGCGCTGGCCATGATCCTGGTCCGGCGGGCGGTGCACTGCGCCATCATGCTCGCCGTGGTGATGCTCTCGCTGGCCACCATGTACGCCATGCTGGGCGCGCCCTTCCTCGCCTTCGTGCAGATCATCGTCTACACCGGCGCCGTGCTCATGCTGTTCCTTTTCGTCCTCATGCTGATCGGCATCAGCTCGGCGGACTCGATCGTGGAGACCATCAAGGGCCAGCGCCTGGCCGCCGGGCTCGCCGCGATCGGCCTGTTCGTCATCCTGATCCTCAGCATCGGCCATGCGGCCATCGGCCCGGCCAAGCCGTTCACCGCGGCCAACGGGGCGGACAACCTGACCGGGCTGGCCAGGCTGATCTTCACCACGTACGTGTTCCCGTTCGAGGTCACGGGCGCGCTGCTGATCACCGCGGCGGTCGGCGCGATGGTGCTGGCGCACCGCGAGCGCACCACGCCGAAGCCCACGCAGCGCGACCTCGCCGCCCAGCGGCTGGCCAGCGGGCAGCTGGCACCCGACCCGTCGCCCGGCGTCTACGCGCTGCACGACGCCGCCGACCGGCCGGCCCTGCTGCCGGACGGCAGTACCTCGGAGCTCTCGGTCAGTCCGACGCTCTCCCCCCGTGACCCGGACGAGGAACCCCGGTTCGTTAGGCCGGAAGAGACGGTGGCGGTGACGACGGAAAGCGGCGAGCCGGTGGCTCTCCCCACGACCTCGTCCCGGGAGGCGGACTCATGAGCCCCATCCACTACGTGGCCCTGTCCGTGATCTTGTTCGTGATCGGCGGCGTCGGCGTGCTCGTGCGGCGCAACGCCATCGTCGTGTTCATGTGCATCGAGCTGATGCTGAACGCGTGCAACCTGGCGTTCGTGGCGTTCGCGCGCGTGCACGGGAACCTGGAC
>Ga0318492_10000533_pt1 | contig 11319 bp, 13 predicted proteins | sample GRESIP108b1f22_FD_203292 | JGI IMG/M metagenome (GOLD analysis project Ga0318492, IMG submission 203292) | Tropical soil microbial communities from Luquillo Experimental Forest, Puerto Rico - GRE.SIPMG.108b1f22 | ecosystem: Environmental > Terrestrial > Soil > Tropical forest > Bulk soil... | reverse complement strand
GCGCTGAGGATGCTGAGGGGGCCGGTCCGGCGGCGGGTCAAGGCCGCGGCCCGGGCCAAGGCGTTCGTCTACCTGGAGGAGGGCCGGCCGGTGCCCGGGGTCGGCCCGTGACCGGGCCCGTTGATGAATGCTCCCGGGCATGCGCGCCCGGCGTCCTGGGTAATTAATGGGCTGTCAAAGCCGACGAACCACGGCCCTGTCTGACGCCTATATGGAAGGATGACGGTCCGTTCATCAGGGCCTTTGTTCACTGGCGCTGGCCTATTAGAGTTGTCCTCACCGGATGGCGAGGTGCCTGACATGCATTTGCGACGGTGGCTGGCGGTCCCTCTCGCGGTGCCGGTCGCCTTTGCCGCGTTCTCGCTTTTCCTTCCGGCGGCACAGGCCAGCGTCGGGGTCGGCGTGCAGGCCACTCCGGTCCGCCTGGGAAACGTGGCCCACGCGGGAGGCAGTTATGCGCTCCCGCCCGTGTACGTTATTGACACCGGAACCCAGCCCGAGACAATTAGCGTCCGGGTCGCGCGGCTGTCCAAGGGCACCGGTCGCGCCGTCCCGCCGTCCTGGGTCCAGGCGGCCAGCTCCGGCGTGCAACTCTCGCCGCGCCAGTCGGCCCGGATCCCGCTGGAACTCGTCGTGCCGGGCGGCGCCAAGCCGGGCCGGTACCTCAGCGACATCGTCGTGGCCGGCTCGGCCGTGATCTCCGCCGGGCGGGCCAATCTCGGCGTGGCCGCCGCCACCCGGCTCGAGTTCAGTGTGGTGCCGGGATCGCCGCCGGGGTTGTTCCCGTTCGGGCCGTCCTGGATGTGGTGGGCCGTGATCGGGCTGATTGTGGTGGCGCTGGCCGTCACCGGGGCGCGCCGGTCCGGAGTCCGGATCCGGATTGAGCGGACGCCGTCGGGCCTCGCCCGCGCGAGCGCCGGGCGGGGCGGCCCGCGGCGCACGAGACCGCGCCGCGGGCCGGCGCTCGTCGTCGTGCTCGTGGCGGTGGCCGGGCTCGCGGCCTGCGCCACCTCAACGGGGGGAACGCCGGCCGGGACCCCGGGCAAGGGCTCCAGCATCGACATCTCGCTCAAGGTCGTCCCGACGATCGTCTCCGTTACCGTGTCACCGTCCTCGGCGAGCTTCGGCGGTTGCGCGGGCGGGAACGCGAGCGTCAACACCGCATCGACCTCGGCCGCGCTCGGCTTCCCGAACGGGCACTGCTCGCTGGGGACGCCAGGGGCCCACGGGAGCTTCCCGATCACGATCACGAACACGGGCGTCGCGGCGAGCGTCTACGTGAACGGCGGGAACGCGGTCCCGTCCGACAAGGGCACCGACTGGGGCCTGTGCAACTTGGGTACCGACCCCGCCGCCAAGTGCAGCGCCGACGATGGCAAGCTGCCCGGGAACAACCAGTATGTGGTGCAGAACTTCACCTCCGGCAGCATGAACCCCACCGGGCTCACGGGCACCATGACGTGCGATACCCAGTTCGCGGCCGGCGGTTGCTCGGCTGTGCAGGGGGTCGCCCAGGCCGAGGGCATCCTGCTTACCGGCCCGGCGTCCAGTAGCGACCAGTCGACCGAGTGGACGGTCACGATCACCTGGACCGCGGTCTCCCTCGGGTGACCCCGGCGTGGTCAGCCCGCCCAGCCGGGCCGGACCAGCGGGGGACCGGCCACATCCTGCAGGATGGCAGCGTGACCACAGCTTCCGCGCTTGACCCCGACACCGAGCACCGGATCAGGGACAGCATCAGCCGCCAGACCTTGCTCACCACGCTCGGCGTGACGGTCGCCGAACTGGCCAGCGGGCGCGTTGTCCTCGATCTGCCGTACCGGGCTGACCTGTGCCAGCAGAACGGGTACGTGCACGCCGGGGCGGTCACCGCGCTGGCGGACTCGGCCTGCGGCTACGCGGCTGCCTCACTGATGCCGGCCTGCAGGCCACCATGATGGCCGTCGGTCCCGGCCCGGCCTGACCTCCGTTACATCCACGGGCATTCCGGATTGGCTATGCGCCGCCCTCGTACTTGAACGAGAGCTGAAGCTTGGTGCGGAACGTGATCGCGCCGCTCTCGTCCAGGTGGATGTCCTGCGCGACGACCTCGGCGACCCGCAGATCGCGGAGGGATTGGCTCGCGGTCCTGACCGCATCGGTGGCGGCGTCCTCCCACGACGTGCTGCTGGTGCCGATGACGTCGATCACCCGGTACACGCTCATGCCAGTCTCCCTAGTCGGCCTACAGAACCCGGACCGCGGACGCGGTCCCAGAGCCAGACTGGCAGTCCGCGGGGATCATGACCAGAGCCGGCCACCGTTAATCGATCGGAAGATCAGCCGGCGGGCCGCAGGCCGGTGAAAAGATGCCCGCGCATCCCGCCGCGAGAACCTTCGCCGGGAGAGCCCGTGGCGTCAGGTCCGCTCGCGTCGGCGCCCGGCACCGGGCCGAAGCCCGCGCCGGCCAGGAGCCGGAACCAGGTGTCGCGGCGGAACGCCCCGAGCCGGTGTGCCTCGCGAACGACCCGGACGGTGCCATCCGCGGCGTGCAGCGTGAACTCGTACTCGACCTGGATCCACTCGTCGGCCGGATTCGGGTCCCACGCCCACTCGCGGAAGCTGGCCTGGCGCCCGGCGGCATCGCGGCCGCCACCGCCGCCACTGGCCGCGCGGAACGTCTCCGCGGTGTAGTCGGGGACGAACACCCCCAGCCCCCCGGGCCGGCAGTGCGCGAACGCGGTCTCGATGACCTGCCGCAGGTCGTCCTCGCCGGTCATGTAGTCGACGGCGTCGTGAACCAGCACCGCGTCGAACACGCGGCCCAGCCGGACGGTCCGCATGTCCCCGCAGACGTGCTCGCATTCGGGGTTGAGCGTGCGGGAGACGGCGAGCATCTCCTCGGACTGATCGACGAGCGTCAGGGCGAACCGCCGCTTCAGGTGGAAGGCGACGTGGCCACCGCCGCTGCCCAGGTCCAGCACGTCCCGCACGACCGGCGCGGCCGCGGCGAACACCGCGACCAGGTGCGCGGCCTCGTCGGTGTACTCTTCCGGCGGCGAGATCAGCGGCCACCAGCCGGCGAGCTCGGTGTAGAGGCGGTAGTCGCCCGGCATGCGGCCATCTTGGCGCATGCGCGCGGCGCGGACGAGAGCAGCGTGCCGCTGGCCGGGCACCCGGCCGTTTTCATCCGCCGGTCTCGCGCTTAGAGTACGTGGGCAGCCGGGGAGGATGAAAAGGGTGTACCGATAAGCGGAGGGGAGCGACGATGACCGAGACGACGTGGCTGGACGCCACCGCGCAAGCCGAACTGATCCGCCGCGGTGAGATCAGCGCCGTGGACCTGGTGGACGCGGCCATCGGCCGGATCGAGGCGGTGAACCCGAAGCTGGACGCGGTGATCCGCACCCGGTTCGACCGGGCCCGGGCCGAGGCGGCCGGCGGCCTGCCCGACGGGCCGTTCCGCGGGGTGCCGTTCCTGTTCAAGGACCTGGGCTGCAAGGTCGCGGGCGAGGCGACGGCGTTCGGCGTCGGCCCCATGCGCGACCAGCCTTGGCCGGTGACGTCGTATCTCGCTGAGGCGTTCCTGGCGGCCGGTTTCGTCCCGCTCGGCCGTACGAACGTGCCGGAGATGGGCACCACGGTGACCACCGAGGCCCGCAGCTTCCCCCCGGCCCGCAACCCGTGGGACCCCGGCCGGTCGACCGGCGGCTCGTCGGGCGGATCGGCGGCGGCCGTGGCCAGCGGAATGGTGCCGGCCGCGCACGCCAACGACGGCGGCGGGTCCATCCGCATCCCGGCCAGCGAGTGCGGCCTGGTGGGGCTCAAGCCGAACCGCGGCCGGGTCAGCCAGGGTCCCGAGGTCGGGGAAGGCTGGGCGGGCGGCACGATCGACGGCGTGGTGACCCGGACCGTGCGCGACGCGGCCGGCATCCTGGACGTGATCAGCGCCCGGCAGCTGGGCGAGCCGTATTACCCCCCGCCGCTGCCCCGCCCGCTGCGTGAGGAGGTCGGCGCCGACCCGGGCCGACTGCGGATCGGGTTTGTCGACCGGCCGGGCCGTGACGGCTTCCTCGACGACCCGGAGTGCCGGGCCGCGGTGGCCGGCGCCGCGCGGCTGCTGGAGTCGCTCGGCCACCACGTGGAGGAGTCCGCGCCCGAGGCCATGGCCGAGGAGGAGTTCGTCCAGCACTTCACCACGATCATCGCGGCCGACACCGAGGCATTGTTCCGGTCCTTCGAGGCGCTGCTCGGCGGCCCGATCGCCGAGGACGATATCGAGCCGCGCAACGCCTTCTACCGGCAGGTCGGCGCGGCCACGGACGCCGTAACGTACCTGCAGAGCCGCGTGTGGATCGGGACCTGGGCCCGGCGGATGGCGTCCTGGTGGACCGGCCACGACCTGCTGCTGACGCCGACCCTGGGCGCGCCCCCGCCCGAGCTGGGCTGGTTCACCGCGGAGGGGCCGCTGGCCGAAGGAGGGCGGGTCGTCAGCTTCATCCCGTACACGGCGCAGTTCAACATGACCGGCCAGCCGGCGGTGAGCCTGCCTCTGCACTGGACGCCGGACGGCCTGCCGGTCGGCATCCAGCTCGTGGCCGCCTACGGCCGGGAGGACCTGCTGATCCGGGTGGCCAGCCAGCTGGAGCAGGCCTCGCCCTGGGCGCAGCGGCGCCCGCAGGTGCACGCATAGGGGCCGGTCAGCGCCGCCGGGCGGCCCGTTCGGCCGCGTCCTGGCCGGCCGTATGATCGGTGCCCGCCTGACCGGGGTCTGCCGGTCCGGAGCCCGCGGGGACAGCTGAGCCCGAGTGGTCGGGAGCGGCCCGCTGGACGGCGGCCACCGGGTCGGCGGGCCGGGGCGCGGTGGACTGCCAGATCTCGCGGACCAGAACCTGGATCGCGCCCGCGGCCGGTATGGCCAGCAGCGCCGCGACGAAGGCGCCGAAGATCCCGCCGATCCAGCTGCCGATGCTCGCCCCGACCAGGATGGACAGCAGCACGAGCAGCGGGTTGACCTTCACCGTCCGGCTCATCACGACCGGGTTGAGTACGTGGTTCTCGATCTGGGTGTAGACCAGGAACACCACCAGGGTGATGATGCCCGCGGTGAGCGAGTCGGCGCCGGCGGCGAACAGCACGGTGGGGATGCCGGCCAGGGCGCCGCCGATCATCGGCAGGAAGTCGACCAGGGCCACCCACAGGGCCCAGAGGTAGGGGAACGGGACGCCCAGGATCAGCAGGGTCACCAGCACGACGGCCCCGGCGATGATCGAGGTCAGGATGTTCCCCAGCATGTACCCGGTGACCGAGCGGTTGACCTCCCGCGCGATCTGCGAGTAGCGCTGGGCGCGCGCGGGCGTCATGTTGTTCAGCAGGGTGTGCCGCATCCGGGGGCCCTGGAGCAGCAGCAACAGCGTGAGCACGAAGATGGTCAGCAGCGCGATCACCAGCGAGAACGCGCCCTTGCCCACGCTCAGGGCCGGCGACGCGAGACCCCTGCCGAAGTCGATCAGCCGGGGCACGTTGCTCTGGATCCAGTGCTGGACGTGATAGCGGCGCACCAGGTGCCCGATCCAGCCCTGGCCGTTCTCCGCCTTGCTCACGTACGCCGGCAGCGAGTTGGCCAGGTGGGTGATCGCGTTGACCAGCGGGAGGCCGAACAGCAACAGCAGGCCGAGGAAGACCAGCAGGCCCCAGAGGGTGACCACCGCCACCGCCCACCCGCGCCGCCGGATCTTCCAGTGCTGCAGGGCCACCACGAGCGGGTTGAGGATCACGGCCAGGAACCCGGCCACGACGATCAGCAGGATGACATCCCGCAGCCGGTAGACCAGCTTGCCGAGCAGGAAAGCCGCCGCCACCACGGCCACGGTGACCAGGATCGTCTTCAGCGGGACCCCGGCGGAGTCCGCCGCTTTCCAGAGACGGGCCCGCCGGGAATCGGGCGGCGGCGAACTATCGGGCATCTCACCATCATGACAGCCAGCGCGAGGTCAGGGTTAACGCAGCGGCCGAAGGCCACCGCCCGCATTAAAGATCACCAGGCACGACGCTGACGCCTTCGGCCGCCGGGCCGAGCCCATTACGGCACGCTGCTAACGCCGGGCGCTGCGCCGGGGACCCGCGCCGGCCCTGGGGCCCGCTCGCGTGGCGGGCTGCCATCGGCCGGGCGCCGCCGCGCCAGCCGGGCGCGTTCTCTTTCACTGAGACCGCCCCAGACCCCGTGCACCTGCTGGGTCTCGAGGGCGAAGGCCAGGCATTCCCTGCGTACATGGCAAATGCCGCAGAACGCTTTCGCCCGCCGTTCCCGCGCGTAGCTGACCCCGCCGGAGGACAACGGGAAGAACAGCTCGGGATCTGCCGTGGCGCAGGCGGCGTGGGCGCGCCAGTCGGTGTCATCAGTTACCAGCATCGCAACCTCGGGCAATGTTCAGCAGCCCTGTGCCGCTGCCCGGTAGGCCCGGTTTCATGCTGCCGCGGGCTGATTCATTTGCAGAATTTGGCCTGCCAGCGTTGGTAGTGGTCAGCTGGGAAGACGCGAACGGCGCGACGCACCGGTTCCGGATCGCTTACGACCCGGACGATGCTGAGGCCAGGTTCTTCCTCGAAGGGCTCGAACTGCACGTCAGGTTCAGGCTGGAGACGTTCGACGCCGACGCTGACGCCGCTTCAGCCATGGACGGGCCGGAGCCGCCGTGACCAGCGCGGGTTATCATCAACCGGGAGTAAGGCCGTCCCGCGCCGCGGGATGGCGGGCACCCAGGTGAGCACAGTGAACTTAACGCAGGCGCCGCGGGATGAGGTCGTCGGCGGGTACCGGCACGAGGCGTTCCTCTACTCCGGCCAGGCCGAGTTCGTGTCCGGGACCATCTCGTTCGTCCGCCGGGCGCTCAGCGCCGGCGATCCCGTCCTCGTGGTGGTGAGCGGCGAAAAGATCGGCCTGCTGCGGCAGGAACTCGGCGCCGAGGCCGGGAACGTGAGCTTCGCGGACATGGCCTGCGTCGGCGACAACCCGGCACGGATCATCGCCGTCTGGCAGGCGTTCGTGGTCGCCCACGCCGGCGCACGGCAGCTGTGGGGCATCGGCGAGCCGGTGCACCCGAAGCGCTCCCCGACCGAGCTGGCCGAGTGCCAGCTGCACGAGGCCCTGCTGAACGTCGCCTTCGACGCCGCGACCCCGTTCTGGCTGCTGTGCCCGTACGATCTTGAGGCGCTGGCCGCTGACGTGATCGACGAGGCACAACGGACGCACCCCTTCATCGCCCGGGTCGACCGACGGCAGGCGTCCGGCGGGTTCCGGCTCATCGACCTCGCTGATCCGTTCGACCGGCCGGTACCGGCCAGGCCCGCCGATGCGGCCACCATGTCGTTCCAGATCGGCCGGCTTCGCCGGGTACGGGCTTTCGTCGCCGCGCAGGCCACGCACGCCGGGCTCGATCCCGAGTCCACCGCCGCGATGGTGCTGGCGGTCACCGAGATCGCCACCAACAGCCTCCGGTACGGCGGCGGGCACGGCGAGCTGTGCGCCTGGGTGCGGGACGGCTCGCTGGTCTGCGAGGTATCCGACCGGGGCCACATCACGTCGCCGCTGGTCGGCCGGGTGCAGCCGGTCCTCGACGGCCAAGGCGGAGCCGGCCTGTGGGTCGCCAACCAGCTGTGCGACCTCGTGCAGATCTTCTCGTCCCCCCGCGGCACCACGGTCCGGGTCTACCAGGACATCTGACCCGGCCAGTTCCGCGTTCGGGCCGCGGCGGAAACCGGCGTCGCGTTCAGTCTGCTGATGGTGACGGTGACCGGCCGCCGACCCGCATAACGATCTCGGTCGCGAGGTCGCGGAGTTTCATGTTCCGGTTGTTCGAGGCCCGGCTCAGCGTCGCGAAGGCCTGGTTGGCGTCGCAACGCGACTCGGCCATGACGATGCCGATGGCCTGATCGATGACGGCCCGGGACCGGAGCGCGTTCTCGAGCTGCGCGGCCAGGTCCCGGGCCTCGGCGTAACGGCCCACCACCACGATGGCGGCCGAGGCCGGCACGGTGAACAGGGAGATCAGGTCCTCGTCCAGCTGGCTGAAGCCGTCCACGTCGTGGCTGGACAGATTCAGCGCCCCGAGCCGTCGGCCGGCCAGGCCGAGGCCGGCCGAAAGGTAACTGCGCAGGCCCATCTCTCGGCCAGGCTGGTGAACTCCGGCCACCGCTGTTCCGCCTCGGGCAGGCTCCACCGGTTCACCTCCTGGCGCCGGGCGGCGTCCAGGCACGGGCCGTCGTTGAGGAGGTACTGACGGCGGTCCAGCTCGCGTGTCTTCTCGTCGGTGGCCGCGATCGTGCTGGGCTGCTCCTTCGCGTCGAGCACCGTGACGCTGGCGGCATGGCAGGCCGGGATCGAGCGCAGGGCGAGCGCGAGGATGCTCTCCAGGGTGTCGCGGACCGACTCGTTCTCGGTCAGCGTCCTAGCCAATTCGGTCAGCGACTCGACGAGGTCCTCGTACCGCTCGCCGAGCAGGGAGCCAGGTGTTGTGTCGTCGGCCACTATCGTCATCCCCCTTGGTCGAGCCGGGGTGTCGCCCGACAGTGACTACATGGTGCCCGGCAGGCGGGCCGCGGAACGCGCCGCGCACGACGGCCCGGTCCGGGGCCGGGATCTTGGCGGGAAAGGAGGAATGGGCCGCGATGTCCGGGACGAGGCCGCAGCCGACCTGGCCTCTGCGCATGGCTGACTCCTGCTGCCACGAGTGACATAGGTAGCCGCGCTGCCGGACCACGTTTGCTGCGGCGAGTGCCGCGCGTTGCCAGTATGGCCGAGGTGCCGGCGTCGGTCAACGCGGACTCCGCAAGACGACACGAGCCCCCGGCGTCAAGCCGGGTACCTGGTCCCCGGCCGGACCACCATCTCCTGATCGTGGCGGCTGGGCACCTGCAACTGGATCGTGCAGCCCTCCGCGCCGGGCCGGATCTCCATCCAGTCACAGAGCTGGTTGGCCAGCCACAGCCCGTCGCCGGCACCCGGTTCCAGGCTGGCCGGCCGCAGGCCCAGGAACGGGTCGCTGATGCTGGTACCCGGCTGGCAGAAATCGCACACGACCGCGCCGGGCTGCTCCCAGGTCCGTACGGTCGCGGTGCCTCGCCCCTGGTTCTTCAGGTAGGCACCGACCTCGCTGACCGCCAGGATCAGCATCTCGGCGCGGTCGCCGGCCACGCCGTAGGCGTCGGCGCGGCTGGCGATGAACCGGCGCAGGCCGCGCAGGCTCCCGTCGAAGCCGAACTCCGCGGCGCCGGCGGGCGGCTGCGCCAGCGGGCCGGTGTCGCACGAGCGCACGAACTGCGCCGGGTCGGTGAACTCCGCGGAAGGGCTGAGGTCCGACCCTGCGATCTGCGCCGGATGGGTGCGGAGGGCGTCAGCGACGATGCCAGGGTCCAGGGTGCTCGTGTCGTAGGGACAGACCATCGAGATGCTGGCGGGGGCGAGCGCGACGTTGAGCGCCGACTCCATCCGCGTCCAGGCCGCGACCTCGCGGGCCGAACGACCCGCCCACACCGGCTCGGCCAGGATGCGGACCCTGGCGTTCCCCCCGCTGGCTCCGGTGCTTTCCCGGCCGTTCCCGGCGCGCCCGGCCCAGTAGCGGTAGAACGCGGCCACGCGCTGCGGCGGCCGGCGGCCGAAGAACGCGGACTCGGCGTAGTCCACCTCGCCGGCACGCTCCCCCAGGGCGGCGCCGATCAGCCCGAGGTTGGCGCGGGACGTGACGGCGAGCACGGGTTCGCCGGCCTCCAGCCCTCCGGCCAGGAACGGCACCGCGGTCTGGAGCAGTTGCTGGTCGTCGCGGTAGACGCAGGCCCAGTGCTCGAAGGTTCCCGCGGCATTCACCAGGCGGCGCTCCCTGGCCTGCCGAATTCGGGCGGGGATCCGGAACCCGGCGGGATCCCCTCGGCGGGCTGATCCACGGCCAGGCCGGGGGTGACGTCCCAGCCGACGATCCGCAGCACCTTGAGCAGCTGCGCCGGGACCTCGTGCAGCACGACACGCCTGCCGTCGGCGTGGCCGTTACCGCTGTCGTCGGCACCGATTCCGGTCGTCCGGACGATGGCCCGCAGCCCCGCGAGGTCGCAGTACCTCACCCCGCCCAGGCTGAAATGAACCTCGGCTCGGCCCTTGGCGCTGGTCTGTAGCGCATGCACCAGGGCCGGGTAGGTGGACTCGTCGATGTCGCCCTCGAGGGTCAAGCCCGGCGGATGGCTGGTGCTGGTGATCCGCAAGACGCCGTCGTCATATACGGTGGCGCCGTTCGTCATCGCGAACCTTCACCCCCTCGAGCATGTCAGCGGCCGCGGCGAAGCGCGCCGGCCGGACATGAATTCGGAAGGTTGTCTCTGGCTGCTGCCGATGGTGAGGCTCCCAATCTATACGGCGCGGCGAAGCCGCTCGGGCCTCGCAGAACCGCGGAAAACCCGGAAATCCCGGGCAGGCGGTACCGGGCCGCCTGCTTGGTCCGGCGGGTGGGTAACCCGGCCCTCCAACCGGGCACCCACCCGCCGGCGACCCCCGCCGGGACGCTCAAGGGCAGGCCTTACCGCTCATTGAGTGGGGAAACGCTGCGTTCGGAGGCGAAGGTCTGGTCCTGGGCGGACACGGACGCCGCCGGTACGGCACGAGTGTGCTGGCGGTGTGGTCTTCGAGCATGGCTAGCTCCGGATGTCACGGGACATGGCTAGCCGCGCTGCCGGACTAGACGCTGCGGTAAGAACCGCGGGACAAGTATGACCTGACTGGCCGCCCGGGTCAAAGCGATCGGCAGGCTGGCCGCCGCCGCGGGCCTGCCGGCGGCCGTCAGGCTGCCCTGCCGATTTACACTCGGAGGGCAATAGTCGGGCTGACCGGGGCGATGCGCGCCGATGCCGGGTGCGCAGACGTCGTCTGGCCAGGCCGGAAACCACGTTAGGAGTCGGCGATAGCGGGCAGCGGACTGTCATGACTGGCTCAAGTCCCCAGGGACATGAACCAGCCGAGCGCGGTCGCGCCGGGCTCGCGGCCGGCCCGGGCCGTCGAGGGCGGCCGGGAGCCAGCCGCCTGACCCTCCGCCGATCCCCTGGCCGGTCGGCGCGGAGGTGGGCCTCCAACGTGGCTTCTGCCGCTGAAAGCGACGGTAGTGGCTGATGGGACGTGACATGGCCTGGGCGGCTGCTGATGGTGAGGTGGATGTGAGTTCCGCGGAGGCGGGGCTGGCCGTGCTGCTGGAGGCGTGTGAACGGTCGCTGGAGGAAATGGGCGGGTCGGTCCCTCCGGCGCAGATGCGGGCCCTGCTGATCATTGAGAGCGCGGGCAGCCTGAACCTCAGCCGGCTGGCC
>Ga0318492_10000511_pt1 | contig 11468 bp, 11 predicted proteins | sample GRESIP108b1f22_FD_203292 | JGI IMG/M metagenome (GOLD analysis project Ga0318492, IMG submission 203292) | Tropical soil microbial communities from Luquillo Experimental Forest, Puerto Rico - GRE.SIPMG.108b1f22 | ecosystem: Environmental > Terrestrial > Soil > Tropical forest > Bulk soil... | reverse complement strand
GGCACATTCGGTGTGCGTGCCGTTGCAGTGCGGGATGAGCGTGATCACCTCGCAGTTGCAGCTGCCGCCGTCCTCGACCGAGCCGCGAAAGCCGCCACCGGGCGTCTCCCAGGGACGGGAGCTGGCGGGCGGGGCGCCGAAGTGACGCGGCTGAGGGCCTGAGAAATCCAGCTCGAGCGCGAGGTCCGCCGGGTGCGAGAGGTCGACGGCGATCTCACGGCCATCGATCGTGAGGCGCGCCTGCACCTCAGGAGCGCTCCATGACCGCGCCGCAGCGGGCGCAGGTGCGTTTTGCGGCACTGGCGAAGAAACGTTCGAACACCGGCGGGAACTGCTTCTCGATATCGGTGAGCTGGAAAAACTCCTCGTACAGCAGCCCGCCGCAGCGCTCGCAGTACCACTGGAAGCCATCGAGCTCACCGGCGCCGCGCGCGCGCTCGATCACCAGGCCCACGGTGTCAGGCGGGCGCTGCGGGGAGTGCGGCAGCTTCGGCGGGATGAGCAGCACCTCGCCGGCGCGGATCGGCACGTCCACCGGGCGTCCGTCCTGGATGGTCCGGAGCACCATGTCGCCCTCGAGCTGATAGAAGAACTCCTCGCCCGGATCGACGTGAAAGTCCTTGCGTGCGTTCGGGCCGCCCACCACCATGATGATGAAGTCGCCGTCGCGGAATACGCGTTTGTTGCCGACCGGCGGCCGCAGATGCGCGCGGTTGGCCTCGATCCATTGCCGTAGGTTGAACGCCTGCAGGGATTGCATATGCCCTCCGTGCCTTCGTATGGTACCCGCTGAGCGAGGGAAACGAGGAGTCCGGCCGATGCAATGCGGAGCGACAGATACCGGCGTACCGAGCCTGGCGCTGCGGGCGCTGGCGATTGGCGTGCTCGCGGCCTGCGCGGCGGGTTGCTCGCACGTGAACTGGCCCTGGCACCACCAGCCGCCACCTCCGCCGAAGCCGGTCCAGGTGCTCGACGTCAGCGGGACCGGTGCGTCCGCCGTGCTCGCGCAGTACTGGAAGCGCAACACACTGGTGCTCGATATGAGCGCCGCGAGCGGATCGGGCAGCGTGACGCTGCGGCCGCCGGTGGACGGCTGGCCGGTACGGCTGGCGCTGCGGGTCACCCCGGGGTCTCTCGGCGAGCTGGACGTGCGCGGCGCTCAGCGCGTCGTGCTGCCGATCGTGCCGGCCGGGAGCAAGCCCGTCGATCTCGAGCTTCCGCCCGCTGTCTATACGGCGAAGACCACGGAGCTCACGGTGGCCTGGGGTCCGTCCGGCTCTCCGGCAACCTAGGGCGAGAGCCCTCAGCCCGCGTCGATGGACTGATACTCGCGGCAGTGGACGCTGACGAGCGGCCTGTCCGAGTCGAGGTTCGCAGCCGTGAGGCTGCCGCCCCACACGCAGCCGCTGTCGAGGCCGAGCACCCCGGATCGCTCCACGAGCCCGAGCGCCGACCAGTGGCCGAAGATGACCCGCACGTCGCGGCTCGCACGCTGCGGGTGCTCGAACCACGGACGCAGCGGTGAGGGCGGCGGTGGCGGCGGGCCTTTGACGCTGATGTCGACGCGCCCGTCAGCCGTGCAGAGTCGCAGCCGCGTGAGCACGTTGATGATGAAGCGCAGCCGCTCGGCTCCCGCGAGCTGCTCGTCCCACCGTTCGGGCTCATCGCCGTACATGTGCTCGAAAAGGGCGCGCGGATCGCGACGCAGGGCGCTGCTGACTTCCGCGGCGAGTGCCAGCGTGCGGGCCGCAGTCCACTGCGGTACGACTCCGGCATGGACCATGAGGTCGTTCCCCTCGAGGTGCGCCAGCGGCCGCAGCCGCAGCCACTCGATGAGAGCGTCGCGATCGGGCGCCGCGAGCACCGCATCCAGCGTGTCCGAGCGGCGCCGGCGCTGTACGCCGCACGCCACCGCGAGCAGGTGCAGATCGTGGTTGCCGAGCACCACCACGGCGTTGTCGCCGAGGTCGCGCACCAGGCGGAGCGCCGCGAGCGAGTCGGGACCGCGGTTGACGAGATCGCCGACGAACCACAACCGGTCGCGGTCGGCCGAGAATTTCAGCCGGCTGAGGAGGGTACGCAGCTCCTCGACACACCCCTGCAGATCGCCGATGGCATAGCGTGTCACTGCAGGATGCCGGGCATTGCCAGGCGGAACGGCTGGATCGGTGCGTCGAACTGCGCGCCATCGTCGCCCAGCATCTGGTAGCTGCCCTGCATGGTGCCCACCGGCGTCTCGATCACGGCGCCGCTCGAGTAGCGAAAGCCCTGGCCGGGTTTGAGATAGGGCTGCTCCCCGACGACGCCATCACCGCGTACTTCCTCGACCTTGCCGTTGGCGTCGGTGATCACCCAGTGGCGCGTCATCAGCCGCGCCGGGACCTGCCCCTCGTTGCGCACGGTGATGGTGTAGGCGAACACATAGCGGCCGTGGCGCGGGTCGGACTGGTCATCGAGGTAGCTGGTCTCGACGTCGACGCGGATGCGGTGCTCGGCGGCAGTCATGGGCGCATTCTACGCGATGCCACCTGCGCTCAAGAGCGGGCACGCATTGCCAGCACGTCGCACGGCGCCGCATGCAGCACCGTGTCTTCGGTGAAATTCACGAGTATCGATAGTCCGTGCCGCTCACGGCTGCCGAGCACGATGAGATCGGCTTTGCGCTCGCGCGCGACGCGCACGATCTCGGCCTTGACGTTACCGCTTTCCACGTGGCAGGCCGCTCCGGCGAGGCCCAGGTCCGCCGCCAGTGCCGCGAGGCGCTGCTGCGATCGTTGCAACAGGTCCTCTTCGATCTGCACCGCGGGCATGAGCGTTTCCCCCATCGGCTCGACCGGCACGAACTCCACGACGTGGAGCAGCTCGATTTCCGCGCCCAGGGCGGCGGCCAGCGCCTGAGCCTTGCGGCCGATCGCCACACTGTCGTCCGTCAGGTCGACGACCAGCAGCACACGACGATACACCGCCATTACGACCCCCAGTGCGGCTTCGCTGGCGAGAGACTAACGTCCGCCACGCGCGCGGTCGAGAGCCGCGCGGTCGGCGGCCCGCGCCAGGGTGTTGAAAGCCTCCGGCGCGAGTGTTTCCGGGCGTGCCCTGGGATCGATCGCGCAGGCGCTGATCTCATCGGCCGTCAGGATCTCACTTAACGCGTTGCGCAGTGTCTTGCGGCGCCGGGCGAAGGCCGCTGCCACGACGGTCGCGTAATGCGGGCTCACCGGGAACAGCGGCGGCGCCCGCACGGTTAGCCGCACGACCGCGGACCACACCTGTGGGGGCGGCTGAAAGGCGCCCGGCCCGACATCGAACAGCCGCTCCGCCTGCAGCTGCGGCGCGAGCATTACGCCCAGGCGCCCGTAGTCGCGATTACCCGGCGCGGCCGCGATTCGCGCCACGACTTCCCGCTGCAGCATCACGGTGAGGTCGGCGATCGCCGCCGCGTGACGCAGCAGATGGAACAGCAGCGGTGTCGAGATGTTGTAGGGGAGATTGCCGACGATTCGCAGCCGGCCGCCGCGCTCGCTGGCGAGCGCGCTGAAGTCGAACTCGAGTGCATCGCCCGCGTGCAGGGCGCGGTCCGGCGAGCCGGCGAAGCGTCCGCGCAGCTGCGCGGCGAGATCCCGGTCGATCTCGATGGCATCGAGTGTGCAGCCTGGCAGCGCCAGCAGGTGCTCCGTGAGTGCGCCGCGCCCGGGGCCGATCTCGACCAGGTGATCCCCGGGGTGCGCCGCCAGCGCCTGTACGATGCGGGCGAGGACCCGCGGGTCGTGGAGAAAGTGCTGGCCGAAGCGCTTGCGCCGTCGCGGCACCGCGGCGTGCGTCGCGGCCGGCATCAGCGCTGCGCGGCGAGGGTGCTCGCCAGCTGCACCGCTGCCAGGAGGCTCGCCGGGTTCGCGCGTCCGGTGCCCGCGAGCTCGAGCGCCGTGCCGTGATCGGGTGAGGTGCGGATGAGCGGTAGTCCGAGCGTCACGTTGACCGCGCGCTCGAAGCCATCGTGTTTCACGACGGGCAGTCCCTGGTCGTGGTACATGGCGAGCACCGCGTCGAACCGTGCCAGCACCTGCGGCACGAACACGGTATCGGCGGGCAGCGGCCCTTCGGCGCGGATGCCGGCGGCGCGCATGCGCGCTACCGCCGGGCCGATGACGCGCACCTCTTCATCGCCAAGATGACCGCCTTCGCCGGCGTGCGGGTTGAGGCCACAGACCGCGATGCGTGGCGAGGGCACGGCGAAGCGCGTGGCGAGCTCGCGCGCGAGAATGCCGGCGACCTCCGCCAGCAGATCGGCGCTGACGGCCTCGCTCACCGCGCGCAGCGGCAGATGGGTTGTCGCCAGCGCGACGCGCAATGCCCCCGAGGTCAGCATCATCACCGCACGTGCGCTTCCCGTGCGCCGCTGGAGGTACTCGGTGTGGCCGGTGAAGGCGATGCCGGCATCGTTGATGACGCCCTTGTGCACGGGCGCCGTGACGAGCGCGTCGAATTCGCCAGCCAGGGTGCCCTCGACCGCCCGATCGAGGAGCGCCAGCACGTAACGCGCGTTGGCCGGATCCGCTCGTCCCGGGACGCTCGCGGCCGCGAGCGGCAGATGCGCGACGGCGAGCTCGCCCGGGACGTGCACGGTGCGCGCCGCGCCTGGCAGGGGCTGCCAGGTCCGCAGGCTCACCGCGCTGTGCAGCAGCTGCGCGCGTTCCTCGAGGAGCGCTCGATCGCCGAAGCACACCAGCTCGCACGGCAGCTCCTGCGCTGCCAGCGCCAGACACAGCTCCGGCCCGATTCCCGCCGGCTCACCACTGGTCAGGGCGATGCGTGGAATCACGGATCCACGGCGTTCACGGAAGCGCCCCGGTTGCGCTCCCGCGCGACGTCACGACTTGTACTCGACGTACGCCTCATCCCGCATGCGCCGGAGCCAGAGCTCGGTCTCCTCGTCGGCCTTGCTGGCGCGGATCGCTTCCGCGGCCTGGCGGCGCTTGATCTCGTCGCCGTTGTCGAAGCGGCGGTGGCCGAGCATCTGCACGATGTGCCAGCCGAACTGCGTGTGGAAAGGCTCGCTGATCTCGTTGTCCTTGAGCGTCGCGATGGCCTGCTCGAACTCCGGGGCAAAGGTGCCCGGCCCTGCCCAGCCGAGATCGCCGCCTTCGGCGCCCGAGCCCGGGTCCTGCGAGGTGACCTGGGCGACCGCCGCGAAGTCCTCGCCCTTGAGGATCCGCTCGCGCAGCGCCTCGAGCTTGCCGCGCACGGTGGCGTCATCGGCGAGCTCGTTGGTCTTCATGAGGATGTGGCGCACGTGCACCTGGTCTTCCACGGCCGTCGGGGTTCCGCCGCGCACCTCGTTGAGGCGGATGATGTGATAGCCGGTCGGGGTGCGCAGCGGCTCGCCGACTTCTCCGGGTTTGAGTTTCGCGATGATGTCCGCGAGGAAGGTGGGCAGCTCGCTCCCTTTGCGCCAGCCGAGCGCGCCGCCCTCGAGCGCGGTCTGGCTGTTCGAGTAGGCGACGGCGAGCTTGGCAAAGTCCTCGCCGGACTTGGCGCGCTCGTAGACCTCCTGTGCACGCTTGCCGGCCGCCTCCTGCTGCGCCGGGCTCGCCTCCTGGCCGACGGCGATCAGGATGTGCGAGACGTTGTACTCGTTCCGTTCCGAGGGCGCCTTCGCCTGCCGGTCGAGGAACTGGTCGATCTCGCGCGGCGTGACGCTGATGTGCTGCAGCACGTCGCGCTGGCGCAGCAGCTGCAGCATCATTTCCTTGCGGATCTCCTCGCGGTACTCGGCGTAGTCGACGCCCTGCTTCTTGAGCTCCTCCGGCAGCTGCGTGAGCGTGAGGTTGTTGCGCTTCGCCACATCCTGCAACGCCGCGTTCAGCATTTCGTCGGACACCTTCACGCCGGCGTGATTGGCGCGCTGCATCTCGATCTCCTGCAGCACCAGGCGCTCGAGCACCTGCTGGCGCAGCACGTTCTGCGGTGGCAGCTCGAGCTTCTGCTGCCGCAGGCGCTCGCTCACGATGTCCAGCTGGGCATCGAGATCGCTGTTGAGCACCACCCCGTCGTTGACGATCGCCACCACCCGGTCGAGGAGGTCCCCCTGGGTGGCGAGCTCACGGGTCTGAGCACCGGCGCTGCCGTGCACGCCCAGGGCGGCGAGCCCCAGCACCACCGTCCACACCGGGATCGAAGACATCGCATTGTGCCGCATGGTTTTTCGCGCTTCCCTAATAGATGGCCTCAATAGACGGGCCTCAAGGGGCCCTGAGCCCTGATGACGGGTGCCGCCGTGGGCAAATACCCCCGGATCTCCTCCCTGAGGAAGCTATCCGACGCCGATCCGACACCCGCCAGTCCCGCGAGTTCCAGCTGCAGCCAGACTCCCGTGCTCCGGCTGGCGGTCGGATCGTGGCTATTGACGAATTGTCGCGCCCCGAGCCGCACCCGCCAGCAGCACGCACGGTACTCGAAGCCGAGGAAGCTCTCCAGCGACTGCCCCTGGGGCTGCTGCGGGTCGCGCAGCGCGTAGACCTCCTTGGCGAACACTTCCCAGTTCTGCTTGATGGGAAACGCCGTGGAAAGCTCGACCTGGTCGTACCCCTGCTGCACCGGCGTCGGGACGAGCACCTGGCCGCTATTACCGGTCTCCGGAACCAGCTCCGTCGTGGTCGTGAAGCGCTCGTAGCGGTACGCCAGATTGACGAGCAGGTTCGGGGCGGGCTTGTACTGGACGTTCAGGTTGGTACGCTCGCTGCGCCGGTTCTCCGGGTCCCACTGCACGCCGACATCCGCGCTCCAGTCCTCGAATGCTGCGAGCGACAGCTGTGCCACGAAGTCCGAGCGCCCATAGGTGATCGGTGCCTCGCCGGGGAGCGTCACGCGGGGCATCTCGAAGTAATAGATCTGGCCGACGGTGGCGGCGATGAACTGCCGGCCGCTCTGGGCATCGAGCAGGCGGCTCGTGAGCCCGGCGCTCACCTGATTGGCATCGCTCACCCGGTCGGCGCCCACGTAGCGGTTGGTGCGGAACAGCTGCACCGGGTTGATGAGGTCGGGGACGGCGGTATCGAACACCGGCAGCTGATCCTGCGCGCGGTACGGGACATCCAGGTACATGAGGCGCGGCTCGAGAGTGAGCCGACGCTGATCGTGTGAGCCGGCGACACGCTCGAACACGAGGCCCGTGTCGACGCTGGTGATCGGCAGCGTGCGCGAGGGCGAGCGCTTCGTCTGACCCGGCCCGAGGGTGTCGAGCTCGTACTGCGTGGCGCGCCAGGCGAAGGCCGGCCGCAGGAAATACCCCGGACCGGTCAGATCGAGCGAGACCAGCGGCGCCAGGTCGCCGCGCCACCCGGTGGTGACGGCTTCGGGCGTCTCGACGTGTTGGAAGTTGGTGAGATCGGAGTAGAAGCCGTAACGGAACACTCCATTTGGCCCGAGAGCGTAGTCGGCGTCGGCGGCGAGGTGCGGCGCCCGCGCGTACGGGCGCTCGGTCTCCGGCAGCGTGTAGTCGATGGTCTGGTACTGCTGCGCCTCGACATCGATGCTCCAGTGCTCGCTGCGGTAGGAGAGGGTGCCGCGGCGCTCGAGGAAGGCGGTGCTGGCGCCTTCGGGGCCGTTGGAGAAGTCCTCGAAATACTGCCGGTCGCTCACGTTCGCCGCCTTGATGTCCAGGCGCCAGTCCCGGGGGAGGTCGGCGAGCTCGGTGAGCTGCACGCGGCTGCGGCTCGCGCCGTACTGCCGGTCGTAGGGCAGGTAGTTCCAGTCGAGCTCGCCGCGCTGGTTCTCGGTCATCTGGCGGAAATCACCGCCGAGGTCGATGCCCGCCTTGCTGTAGAGGATCGGCTGGAAGGTGAAGTCGGCGTTCGGCGCGATGTTCCAGTAGTAGGGGACCGACAGCTGCACGCCGTTGGTGGAGGTGTTGCCGATGCTCGGAAACAGGAACCCGCTCTTGCGCTCGTTGGAGAGCGGAAAGCTCAGCCACGGGAGGTACATGAGCGGCACGCGCATGAAGTCGACCCGCGCGTCGCGGCCGCTGCCGATCTTGTCCTGGGTGTCGAGCGAGATATTGCTGGCCTTGATGTGCCAGCTGTCATCGTGCAGCGGGCAGGTCGTGAACATCACGCCCTGGAGGTGGATCTGCCCGGCGGGCGTGAGCGCCAGCTCCTGGGCGGAACCGCGCGCCGCGCGCTGGCGCAGCGTGAACTGCGCGTCGCGAAACTGCGCTCCCGTGGCAGCGGAGTAACTGCCCGAGCTGCCCGTCACGCGCACCAGCGGGTCCTCGAACTCGATGCGTCCGTCGCTGCGCATCGAGCCGGTCCTCGAGTCGTATTCGATGTGGTCGGCACGGATTCGCCGATCGCCCTGGGTCGCCTCGACGTTGCCTCTGAGCGTGGCATTGCCATCGACACCAAGCGTCGCCTGATCGGCCGTGATGTTGATCGGGCCGAGACCCGCGGCCCCGCCGCCGGGCGCAGCGGCGCTGTCAGCGGGCGCCCCGGCCGTGTTTCCGGGCGCAGCGACGGTCGTGCCGGCCGCCGGGGAAGCTGTGGCGGATGGCGTCGCGGTCGCCGCGCCCGCCGGCGCGCCGACCGGCGGGTTCTGTGACGGACAGGGCGGTTCTTCAGCCTGCGCGACGGGCATGATGCTGCCGAACGACGCGATCACGATCCAGAATGGCATCGAACGCAGCATGAAGGGCAGCATTATAATGGCGCGCCGCACCCACGCGGGCCGAATACCCCCTAACTCCGGCATGCTTGACACCGACGCGCGACGGGCGCTGATCCACGATTGGCTGTCGCGTGAGCTTCACCTGCCGCAGGTGCGCATCGAGGTGGCTTCGAGCGATGCGAGCTTCCGGCGCTACTTCCGTGCGTGGAGCGGTGCGAGCACCTACATCGTCATGGACGCGCCCCCGGAGAAGGAGGACGTGCGTCCGTACCTGAAGGTGTCGCGGCTGCTCGAGGAGCTCGGCGCGCACGTGCCGCACGTGCACGAGGCGGACAGCGCGCGCGGACTGCTGCTGCTGGAGGATCTGGGAACGCAGCCGTACCTGCAGCAGCTCGAGCGCGGCGGCGACAGCGAGCGGCTGTACGCCGACGCCCTCGCGGCGCTGGCCAACATCCAACTGCACGGCTCCGCGGCCTGCGCGCAGCTGCCGCCCTACGGGCGCAGCGAGCTCGCGCGCGAGATGGCGCTCATGCCCGAGTGGTTCCTGGCGCGGCACCTGTCGCTGGATCTCTCCGCGGCCGAGAGCGAGCTGCTCGCCGCGACGTTCGAGTTCCTGATCGGCGAGGCGCTGTCGCAGCCGCGGGTGTTCGTCCACCGCGACTATCACGCCCGCAACCTGATGGTGGTCGGCGCGCGCAATCCCGGCATCATCGATTTCCAGGATGCGCTGTGCGGCCCGGTAGGGTACGACCTGGTGTCGCTGCTGAAGGATTGCTACATCGCCTGGCCGCGGGCACGGGTGGTGTCCTGGGTGCAGGCTTTCCGCACCCGGCTCCTCGCGGCGGACGGACCGGCGGGCCGGAGCGAAGCCGAGTTCCTGCGCTGGTTCGATCTGATCGGCGTGCAGCGGCACATCAAGGTGCTCGGCATCTTCTGCCGCCTGTGGTACCGCGACGGCAAGCCCGGCTACCTGCCCGACCTGCCGCGCACCCTCGATTACGTGCGCGAGACGAGCGCGGCCTACGCCGAGCTCGGGCCGCTGGCGCGCTTTCTCGAAGAGCGCGTGACGGCGCAGTTGCCGCGCGCCAACGAGCGCATCGCCAGGCAGCGCGCTGGCAGCGGCGGGTAATCGTGAAGGCGATGTTGCTCGCGGCGGGTCGCGGCGAGCGCATGCGTCCGCTCACCGATACGGTCCCGAAGCCTCTGCTGGAGGTTCACGGACGTCCGCTCATCGTCTGGCACCTCGCGGCACTCGCACGCGCCGGCATCCGCGAGGTCGTCATCAACCTCTCCTGGCTCGGCGCGCAGTTGCGCGCGGCACTCGGGGACGGGCACGGGCTCGGGGTGAGCATCAGCTGGAGCGAAGAGGGATCGATACCACTCGAGACCGGTGGCGGAATCTTTCGCGCGCTGCCGCTGCTCGGTGCCGAGCCGTTCCTGGTCGTGAACGCCGATATCTGGACGGACATCGACTTCGGCCGGCTGCACCTGCCGCCGCAGGCGCACGCGTACCTCGTGCTCGTCGCCAATCCGGCGCATCACCCGGGCGGCGACTTCGGGCTCGAGGGCGATCGCGTCGTCAACCGCGAGGGCGAGCGGCTCACCTACAGCGGGGTCGGCGTGTACAGCCCGGAGTTCTTTGCCGGCTGCAGCGCGGGCCGTTTCCCGCTCCGGCCGCTGCTGAATCGCGCCATCGCCGCCGCGCGCGTGTGCGGTGAGTTGCATCGCGGGCAGTGGAGCGATGTCGGCACGGCCGAGCGCCTCGCCGCCCTGTCGGCACGGCTCGCTGCGCTAGAATGAGCGTATGTCACAGCTCAAGGGCATCCCGGTCGTAGCCGAGGCGGCGCGGGCGCGGAGCGGAGAGAAATACCTTACCCCTCAGGGGTTTACGGCCGTGCGTGACGGCATCAGGGCGGTCCGTGGCGCACCCCCCGTACCGGGTCCGCCGAAGGGGCAGCGCCTGCCCGCGTGGCTACGGGCGAGAGCGCCGACGGGTGCCGCCTTTCTCAAGGTGCGCGCCCTGGTCCGCGAGCATCGACTCGCGACCGTGTGCGAGGAAGCCCACTGCCCGAACATCGGCGAGTGTTGGAATGCGGGCACCGCCACCATCATGCTCATGGGAGCGGTGTGCACGCGCGCCTGCCGCTTCTGCTCCGTAGATACCGGCAACCCCCATGGCTGGCTCGATGCGCAGGAGCCCGAGAACGCTGCGCGCACCGTCGAGCTGATGAAGCTGCGCTACGTGGTGCTCACTTCGGTCGATCGTGATGACCTGGCGGACGGCGGCGCCGCGCATTACGCGGCCTGCGTACGCGCCATCAAGCAGCGCAACCCCGGCACCGCGGTGGAGGCGCTGACACCGGACTTCCGCGGCGTGCTCGCGGACGTCTCGACCGTGGTCGACAGCGGCATCGAGGTGTTTGCGCAGAATATCGAGACCGTGCGTCGCCTGACCCACCCGGTACGTGATGCGCGCGCCGGCTACGAGCAGACACTCGCGGTGCTCGCTCACGCCAGGCGCCACCGCCCGGCAGTGCTCACGAAGAGCAGCCTCATGCTGGGACTCGGCGAGACCGACGCGGAGATCGACGCGACGCTCGGCGACCTGCACGCCGCCGGCGTGGACCTCGTCACGCTCGGTCAGTACCTGCGTCCGACCCTCAATCACCTGCCCGTCGAGCGCTTCGTCACCCCGGAGGAGTTCGATCGCTACCGCGAGCGAGCGCTCGCGCTCGGTTTTCTCGAATGCGTCTCCGGGCCGCTGGTGCGCTCGAGCTATCGCGCGGAGCGGGCACTGAACCGCAACAATG
>Ga0318492_10000510_pt1 | contig 11481 bp, 9 predicted proteins | sample GRESIP108b1f22_FD_203292 | JGI IMG/M metagenome (GOLD analysis project Ga0318492, IMG submission 203292) | Tropical soil microbial communities from Luquillo Experimental Forest, Puerto Rico - GRE.SIPMG.108b1f22 | ecosystem: Environmental > Terrestrial > Soil > Tropical forest > Bulk soil... | reverse complement strand
CAGGCCGCCAGGCGGTAACCCTGGCGCGGCCCGCCGCCCCTGCTCCTTCCGCCGGGACGAGCGCGGCGGACGCGATCTACCGCAACCTGTTCGACTCGTTCAACCCGGACAAAGATGGGCGGGTCTCTCCGCTGGAGATGCTCAGCCGGCTGGACCGCTCCGGGCTGCAGCCCGACGATCCGCGCATCGCCGAGGCGCTGGCCGGGCTGGCCGGTGCGGATGGCGGATCCCGGCAGATCAGCTTCACGCAGTTCAAAGCCCTCGCCCAGCACAACAGCAGCCTGATCAGACGCGCGGTCGAGGGCAACCTCGCGGTGCCCGACTTCGCCGCGCTGACCGCCGACATCACCCGGATGTACGACGAGCTGCTGCCGGTCAGGTCCGGGACGGTAGCCAGCTACATCCCGCAGCTCAAGCGCGTCGACCCGGAGCAGCTGGCGATCGCCGTGTGCACGGTGGACGGGCAGCGGTTCTCCGTCGGCGACGCGGCCACCGCGTTCTGCCTGCAGTCGGTGTCCAAGACGGTCAGCTACTGCCTGGGCCTGGACGAGCACGGCCCCGAGGCGGTGCACCAGCACGTCGGCCGCGAGCCGTCCGGCCGGTCGTTCAACGAGCTGGCCCTGAACCCCAAGGGCCTGCCGCACAACCCGATGGTCAACGCCGGCGCGATCATGACCACCTCGCTGATCCGCCCCGCGGCCGACATCGCCGACCGGTTCGACCTGGTCTCCGAGACCTGGCGGCGGCTGGCCGGCGGGCGGCGTCCGGGCTTCAACAACGCCGTGTACCTGTCCGAACGGGCCACCGCGGACCGGAACTTCGCTCTCGGCTACTCGATGCGGGAAAGCGGTGCGTTCGCTCCGGGCACCGACCTGACCCAGACGCTGGAGTTCTACTTCCAGAGCTGCTCGATCGAGGTGGACGCGCAGATGCTGGCGGTCGCGGCGGCGTCGCTGGCCAACGCCGGGGTGTGCCCGCTGACCGAGGACCCGGTGTTCACCCCGGGCACGGTGCAGTCCTGCCTGTCGCTGATGTCCTCGTGCGGCATGTACGACTTCTCCGGCGAGTTCGCGTTCACCATCGGGCTGCCCGCCAAGAGCGGCGTGTCCGGCGCGATCATGCTGGTGGTGCCCGGCCTGATGGGCATCTGCGTGTGGTCGCCGCGGCTGGACGAGCACGGCAATTCCGTCCGCGGCATCGAGTTCTGCCGCCAGCTGGCCGCCGCCTACAACGTGCACGCGTTCGACTCCCTGCACGCCGACCGCGGCCGGGCCGCCAAACGGGATCCGCGGCGGAAGAAGAACCAGACCCAGATCGAGGGTGTGGTCGCGCTGACCTGGGCGGCCAGCCAGGGTGACCTGGACGAGGTGCGCGCCCTGATCGCGACCGGGGTCGAGCCGGGCACTGCCGATTATGACGGCCGCACCCCGCTGCACCTGGCCGCCGCCGAAGGCCAGCTCGAGGTGGTCCGGTACCTGCTGGCCGCCGGGGCCGGCCCGCAGCCGGTGGACCGCTGGGGCGGCACCCCGCTGTCCGACGCCGAAGGCAACGGGCACACCGAGATCGCCGCGCTGCTGCGCGAGCACGTCGCACAGCAGGCCGTCCGCCTCTCAGACATGCCAAAGGCAGCAGCGGTATGAACGACACACTGATAGCTACCACCAAGGTGGTCGCGGTCCTGCTCGCCGACGGCTGGCACCGGATCGTTCCGGGTTCGTTCGGGGTCGGCCCGATCACGGCGCATTCCCGCGAGTTCGCACGGGCTAAGCGTCGTAGGGACAAAGGGCAAGCGCCATGAGCACGTCCACGGCAGCCGCCAGGCCGGCCCGCGACAGCCACCCCGACTGGCGGGACGACGCCGCCTGCCGGGACGCCGACCCGAAGCTGTTCTTCCCGGACGGCGGCCTTAGGTCGGCCCGGGCCCAGGTCAAGACGGCCAAGCTGATCTGCCGCGGCTGCCTGGTCAGCGCCACCTGCCTGAGCTGGGCGCTGGCCAGCGGCCAGGAGGCCGGCATCTGGGGCGGCCTGACCGAAGACGAACGACGCAGGCTGCACCGCCGCGGCCGGCCCGGTTGGACTATGCCCTTGCCTTACGGGCGCGAGCCCAGGGCGTCCTGACCGCTTTACCAGTTCGCAGGACACGACGCCATCACACCTGAGGAGTGACTGTGTACCCGCTGATTACCTACCTGACCGCCCGAGACCGTTCACGGGACATGCTAGCCCGGTCAGAGCGGCGACGCCTGGCCGGTTCCGCCGTTGCCGCCCGGTCCAGCCACGGACCCGCCAGGTCGCTCGGGCCGATTGCCCGCCGGCTCATCCTCGGAGGTCCGTGAGATGACTGTGACCCGCGAGCCCGGGATAGCCGTTCCTTTCGCCGATACGCCCGTACCAGGTGACCGTCCGGGGTTCCGTCGGATCCTGGTACCGATCCGCTCGCCGGATCACGCGGTCGGCCCGTTGGCGGTCGCTGCGCGCGTCTGCGGCGTGGTCAACGTCACGGTGCGCCTGGTCCACGTGCGGATCTACGACCGGCCCCTGCGGGGATCTGGCCGGTTCTACCCGCAGGCCAGGAGTGAGGCAGCGGCCATACCCGACGAGGCGCTGCCGATCGCCTGGGCCTATGGCCTGGCGGCGACAACGGCCGTGATAGAAGCCCGACGGCGGGACGTCGCCGCGGCGATCGCCCGGCAGGCGTCCGTCTGGCGCGCCGACATGATCGTCATGACCCGGCGTCCTGGCCTGGCGATCAGCCGCCTGGTCCTCGGCAGTGTGCCCGATCAGGTCATGCGCGAAGCGAACTGCCCGGTGCTCGCGGTCCCTCCGCCAGGTGGCACGCTGCGGGCGGCTACCCCTTGACGAACAGAGAAGGTTGAGCGGCGTTGTCGTTTCCCGGCCGCCTGCGGACGGGCCACGCGGCGGCGAACGGTTCGGTCGATGGTGAACGTGGCGATGCCCTCGGCGGCGACGGCGCGGGCGTAGGAATAGGTGACCCCGCTCATACTGCCGAAGTCCCAGTAGCCGTGGCTGTAGGTCGCGCCGGGAATGAGCAGCGAATCGGGTGCGGCCACTGAAGTCCCGCCCGCCGCGGCGGCCTCAGCCAGGGCCGTATCCGTAGGCTGCGCACGCAGCAGGTCCGGGCAGGCCGGTGACCTGGGGGCGGGGCGGCGGTCTACGTAGTCCTACCGATACGCGGGAGTCTAGCTGGCCGCTCCGGCGCACTAGGTTCCGTACTCGCGGCGGATTCGCCCCGGGTTGCCCGTTCCTAGGGTCGACCGTGTAGTCCTGACGAAAGGAACATCATGATCATCCGAAGCCCGTATCCGGACGTCGGCGTCCCGGAGATCTCCCTGCCCGGGTTCGTCCTCGCCCGCGCCGACCAGCGAGGTGCCGCCCCGGCCGTCATCGACGCGCCCACCGGCCGCACCTTGTCCTACCGTGAGCTGAATGACCAGGTCCGGCGGGTGGCCGCGGGGTTGCGGGCGCGCGGCGTGGCCAAGGGCGATGTGCTCGCGCTGTGCAGCCCCAACGGGCCCGAGTTCGTGGTCACTTACTACGCCGCCGCGTCCGCGGGCGCCGCCATCACGACCGTGAACCCGGTCGTGACCAGCTCCGAGATGGCGGCCCAGCTCACCGCCGCCGGCGCCCGCTGGCTGGTGACCACCCCCGAGGTCTTCCGGGACAAGGGAAGGCAGGCGGCCGCCAGCGCGGGTGTCCAGGAGTCCTTCGTCTTCGGGACCTCAGAGGGGGCGACTCCGTTCGCATCTCTGGCTGGCGCCGCGGCCGGCCCGCTGCCTGGCCTGTCTCCTGACGACGTTGTGCTTCTTCCCTTCTCAAGCGGGACCAGCGGACTGCCTAAGGGAGTCATGCTGACCCACCGTCAGCTGGTGGCAAGCCTGTGCCAGACGATGGTCCCGCACCAGGTGCGGGCCGGTGATGTGGTCGCCGGCGTGCTGCCGATGTTCCACATCTTCGGGATGCAGGTCACGATGAACGCGACCCTGCGGGCGGGCGGAACGCTGGTCACGATACCCCGGTTCAGCCTGGACACCTTCCTCGGCGTGCTGGAGGCCTACCGGGTCACCCGGGCCGAGCTGGTCCCCCCGATCGTGCTGGCGCTGGCCAGGCACCCCGCGGTGGACGACTATGACCTGTCCAGCCTGCGGGTCATCTCCTCCGGCGCAGCGCCGCTGGGGCCAGACCTGGCCCGGGCGTGCGCCGGCCGGCTCGGCTGCCGGGTCAAGCAGGGGTACGGCATGACCGAGCTCGGCGGCGCCTCCCACCTGGCGCCCGACGCCGGCCGGGACGATCCCGAATCCATCGGGCCGGCCGTGCCCGGCGTCGAGTGCCGGATAGTGGACACCATCACCGGCGCCGACGCCGCGCCAGGCCAGCGCGGGGAACTGCTCGTCCGGACCTCCGCCGTCATGCTCGGCTACCTGAACAACCCCCAGGCCACCGCGGCGACCATCGACGCGGACGGGTGGCTGCACACCGGTGACATCGTCATCGCCGACGAGCAGGGCTGGTTCCGGGTCGTCGACCGGGCCAAGGAACTCATCAAGTACAAGGGCTACCAGGTCGCCCCTGCCACACTGGAGAACTTCCTGCTCAGCCATCCTAGCGTCGCGGACTGCGCCGTCATCGCCAGCCCCCATCCGGAGGCGGGTGAGATACCCACGGCGTTCGTCGTGCTGCGGCCCGGATGCACCGCCGACGGGCTGCTGGACTGGGTCGCCGAGCGCGTCGCTCCGTACGAGAAGATCCGGCGCCTGCACGTCACCAACCAGATCCCCAAGTCCGCATCGGGCAAGATCCTGCGCCGGGTGCTGCGGGAGCAAGAACGGGCCGACGCGAGCCGGACGCTGACCGGAGCCCGGTCGTGACCGCCACCCTCCCCGCCGGCCTACCCGCGATCCTGCCTCGCCACGGGCTGGCGGGGCAGGTGGCGCTGGTGACCGGGGCGAGCCGGGGACTCGGCCGGGTGATCGCCGACGCCCTAGCAGGCGCGGGCGCGGCGGTCGGGCTCGTCGCCCGCTCCGCCGGGCCGCTCGCTCATGCCGCGGACCAGCTGACCGCGGGCGGCGCCAGGGCGGTCGCCGTCACGGCCGACGTGACCGATCCCCGTGCCGTGGCCGCGGCTGTCGAGCAGGTCGCACGCCGGCTGGGGCCCATCGACGTGCTGATCAACAACGCCGGCGCCCCCGGCCCGCACGGGGCACTGTGGGAGGTCGACCCCGGGGACTGGTGGCAGGCCATCGAGGCCAACCTCCGCGGCACCGTCGCCTGCACCCAGCTCGTGCTGCCCGCCATGATCGCCCGGCGGCACGGCCGGATCGTGAACATCACCAGCCAGGCCGGCGCCTACCGATGGCCGCTGGTATCGGCCTACGCCGTCGCCAAGGCCGCGGAAATCAAGCTGACCGAAAACCTCGCCGCCGAACTCAGGCACACCGGCGTCACCGTCTTCAGCGCGCACCCGGGCCTGCTGCCCATCGGCCTGAGCGAGCAAGCGCTCACCAGCCGCGCGCCGCAAGACCCGGCAACAGCGAAGGTCTTCTCCTGGATACGCCGCGAACTGGAACAAGGACACGGCACCGACCCAGACGTAGCGGCCCGCTTCGTGCTCCGCCTCGCCGCCGGGGACTGCGACCGCCTGTCCGGCCGCCACCTCACCGTCCACGACAACCTCGGCACGCTGATCGCGCAGGCCGATGAGATCAGCCGCCACGACCTGTACACCCTGCGGCGGGCAGAGCTGTAAGCCCAGGAACGCGCGCCGTCGGGCCAGGCCGGCCCGGGTACGCACGCCCAGGTTCCGGTAGATAGACGCGACGTGGGTCTCCGGATGCCGACGAACAGCGCCGCCGCGGCGACCCGGTTGGTCACGCCGCCCGCGATCAAGTCAGCCACCCGCCGCTCAGTGGCGGTCAGCTCGTTGCCGGACCGTTCGGCGACCAGGCGCGGCAGCTCTCGTTCGATCTCGGCCAGCAGCGGCCGGTGTCCCATCTCGGCGGCCAGGGCGCGGGCTCGCCGCAGGGCGGCGGCAAACGGGTATTCCCACCGGATGGTGCCCTCATCGCTGATCCGGACTTCCATGGGCAGGCCCGTCGGGATAGGCGCTTCACTCCTGGCTGTGATGGGATGTGGGTGTGGCTGCGGTTGGCGGCGATCTCGTGCGCTCCGCTGAGTGGGGCCGGGTCCGCGATTTCGCCCGGGATGTCCGTCCCTCGCCCGCCGCGCTGGCCATCCAGGGTGAGGCCGGTGCGGGCAAGTCCATGCTGTGGCGCGCCGGCGTCGAGGTGGCCGCCGCTGCCGGTCATCGCCTGCTGCGTAGCGAGCCCTCGGCCAGCGAGATCGATCTGTCGTTCGCAGCATTGTCTGACCTGCTCGCCGACGTGCTCCCGCTGGTAGCCGAACAGATCCCGGGTCCGCCGCGGGAGGCGCTGGAGATCGCGTTGCTGCTGCGGCCCCCGGGGGACCAGCCGCCCACTGCCCGCGCGGTCGGCCTGGCGGTGCTGGCCGTACTGCGGGCCTGCCTGGCCGAGGGCCCGGTGCTGGTCGCGGTCGATGATGTCCAGTGGCTTGACGGGGCCAGCCTGGAGGCACTGACTTTCGCGCTCCGCCGGATTCCGGGTGGCCCGCTGTCCCTGTTCGTGGCCGCGCGCGCCGAGGCGGCCGCCGATCCGCTGACCGCGGGCGCGCCGCCGCCGCCGCACGGCTGGCGTGACCTGCTGGCCGCGGTGTCCGCGGCGGAGGTGATCGATCTCGCGCCGCTGGATATGTGGCAGGTTCAGAGCCTGCTGCCTGCGACGGTCAGCGCGGCGCAGGCCCGGCTGGTGGCTCGCCAGTCGCGCGGCAACCCGTTCTGGGCCTTCCAGGTCTCGGCGAGCCTGGGCTCGGCCGGCGGCCCGGTGCCGCCGCTGGCGCGCACGCTGACCGACCGGCTGTCCCGCTTGCTGAGCGCTCCTGCCGCTGATGCTCTGGCCGTGGTCGCGGCGGCCGGCCGGATCGGGATAGCTGAGGCCCTGGCGGTGCTGGGTCACCGCGACGATCCGGCCGAGGCCCTGGACGCTGCGGTGCTGGCCGGCGTGGTCGTCGAGACCGGGAACCGGCTGTCCGCCGCGCACCCGCTGATCGGCGCCGCCGCGGTGGAGTCACTGCCGCCGGGCCGGCGTGCGCAGCTGTATCGCCGCCTGGCCGGCGCATCCGCCAACCCGGAGCGGTACGCGCATTTCGCGGCCTTGGCCGCCGGGGCGGGCCCGGACGGTGCGGTCGCGGACGCCCTGGACGCGGCCGCCGCCGCGGCGCACGCTCGGGCCGGTAACGCCGCGGCGGGGCAGTTCGCCGCCCAGGCGGTCGTGTTCACGCCCGCATCGCAGGCCGCCGCCCTGGTGCGGCGCCGGATCCGGGCGGGGGAGCTGCTGTACCTGGCCGGGGAGGTGGAGCAGTCGCTGGCGCAGCTCCAGGCGCTGGACATCGCAAGCCTCGCGGCGGAGGACCTGGAGCGGGCGCTGCCGCTGCTGGTCGACAACACGGACCTGGTATACGGAGACGCCGCCGCGACGGCGATCGTCACCCAAGCGGCCGGCGCCGCCGGGTCAGATCCTCGCCGGCGGGCCACGGTGCTGGCGCTGGCTTCTGATTTTGCCTACGGCATCCGCGGCGGGCGGCGCGCCGCCGCGGCCGAGGCGATCGGGTGCGCCGAAGCGGCTGGTCCCGCCGCTTTCCCGGCCCTGCACCGCGCCCTGGTCAATCTGGTGGTGGCGAAGGTCTTCGCGGCCGAAGGGCTGGACGAAGAGCTGCTCGAACGGGCGGGGCGCCTGGAAGCGGACTTGCCGGCGCTCCGGCTGCACGACACGGCGGATCTGCACCGGGGGCTGTGGTCGTGGTACACCGACGACCTAGGCGCTGCGCGGGCGGCGCTGCGGCGGTCCATCGCCCGTGCGCGGGATGCGGGCGAAGACTGGGCGTTGTCGATCTTCTGGTGCTACCTGGCCGCGGCGGAGGAGCTGGCCGGCGATTACCCGGCGGCCGGGGCTGCGCTGGAGGAGGCCGGCCGGGCCGCCGCCGGTTATGACTGGCCGACGACGGCCTGGCATGTCGAACCGCGCTGCGAGCTGCTGATCGCGGCCGGGCGCCTGGACGAAGCGGTCAGCCTCGCCGACGAGCGCCTTCCCGACGACGGATCCCGGCCAGAGTCGGTGCGCTGCTTTGGTGCCTGCGTGCGCGGCAAGGTGAGCGTGTGGCGCGGCGACGCCGCCACCGCCGTGCGGCATTTCGAACTGGCCGCGTGGTGCGCGGACCAGCGCGGGTGGGCCGATCCCGGGCTTCGCTGCCGGGTGGATCATCTGCTGGCCGAGATGTATGTCGCACTGGGGCGGCCAGATGAGGCCCGGCGGATCGCTGGCTGGCTGCGGGAGATCGGCCTGCGGCTGGGCCGTCCCGCCCTGGCCGGCGACGCGGCACGGGTTGACGCCCTCGCCGCCGCGGCGGCCGGCGACCTTGACGCTGCCGCGGATCATGCGCGGGCGGCGGTCGCGGCGCACGGGCTGTCCGCGCTGCGCCCGGAGCTGGCGCGCAGCCTGCTGGTGCTGGGCCAGGTGGAGCGGCGGCGCAAGGCCCGCAGGCAGTCCCGTGACGCGCTGCGCCGTGCTCACGAACTGGCCGCCGAGATGCGCCACCGGCCGCTGCTCGCGCAGATCGAGCGGGAACTGCCCCGGGTCGCGGCGGAACGATCCGGCAGCGAGCTGACCGCGACCGAGCGCCGCGTCGCCGACCTGATCGCGGACGGCGGGACCAACCGGGACGCCGCGGCGGCGCTATTCGTCAGCGTGCGGACCGTCGAGACGCACGTCGCGTCTATCTACCGCAAGCTGGGCGTGCGCAGCCGGGCCGAGCTGGCCCGGCGGCTGTCGGCCGGGCCTCAGTAGTTCTACCGATACCGGGCCGCCGCGGGCGCGCCCGGCGCGGCAGATATCCGTGCGCGCAGCGGATTTGCCCCGGGCCTGAGGTCCGTAGCGTCGAGGACGCGCAGGCAGACCTGCCCGGACCGACCCAAGGAACTTCCGATGTCCGCCGTTATGGCTTCCCCTACCACGATCTGCACCTCCGGCGACGCTGGCTGGGACGACGCCCGCCGGGCCTGGAACCTGGCCGTGGACCAGCATCCCGCCGCGGTCGCGCTGCCCGCCTGCGCGCAGGACGTCGCCGAGGTTGTCCGCTTCGCCGGCCGCCACGGCCTGCGGGTCGCCCCCGCCGAAGCCGACGCGCTGGTCGCGCCGCTGCAGGCCTTGCGCCCGGCCACCGACACGATCCAGGATGATCCCCGCGAAGGCGCTCTGCCAGGTGCACCTGGACCCGGAGCAGCCCACGCCCAGCGTCGGCGACGGGCTCAGGCTCGCCGGCCTGCCCGCCGAGGCGATCGACACCCTCGTCCGGGTGGCCGAGCCGCCGCTGCTCGCCGCGGAGCTGATCCGCATCGGCGGCGAGATGAAGCACGCCCGGCCGTCCGGCGGCGCCCTGGCCGCCATCGACGCCGAAATCCAGAACTGCCCAGGCGGCCGATCGACCTCAAGCGGCTATTGTCATCTGCTCACGTTTCTGCTCAAGCTTGTCCTCACGCTCCTGTTCGGTCCACTGCATGACAAGAGCGCCATCGTCAGCGGTGAGCCATTTGCCGGTCAGCATCGTGTGCACCTCCTTTCCTGGGTAGCGCCGAGCGGGATGTTCAGCCAGAACCAGGTCACATGTCTGTGCAGGTGACCGGGTCACCTGCGCCAGGCCTTCCGTCCCGCGGCCTCCGACGACGATCCGGCGGCGCCCAGTAGGCCGCGCGGCTTGCGCTGTGTCTGCACATCGCCGACGCTACGGGCGGGAAGATCGGGGCAAATCCGCTGCGGGCACGGATATCTCCTGCGCTCCGGCGCGGAACCCGCCGTATCCGCAGGGCTACCTGAGCTCGCCGCCCGTCAGGGGCCAGATGGGCCGGAAATTGCCGTAGGCCCGGGTGTGCCCGACGGTGAACAGCACGCTCGGGCCGGGGATCACGATCAAGATGAAAGACGCCGTGGCAAACGCCGCTAGCTGGCCAGCCGGCACCATGGTCCGGGTTCGTCAGTTGAGCTGTCCCGACAGATGCTGATACACCGTGGCGTGTGCGTTCGCTGACCATGGCTGTGCCTGCTGCGCCCTGCCAGCGAAGTGGTCTCCGCGAGGTGACTTGCCGGACCGCGAGCACGGCGTCGAGTGGTCCGGCCAGCGTGGCCGACTCATCAAGGCTGGTAGTGCCGATCTCCTCGAAGCAGTAGCCGAGCTCGCCGCGATCGTCGTTGTGACTGAGGCCAAGCGCACCGACGGTGAACGATCCGGAGACGATTTTGTGCCAGCCGTCAGCGAGCAGAACCGCGACAACCTTCTCGGGGGCCACCAGCAAGTGCGGGGTGCCGCTCATACCGCCACCGCCTCAGCCGTCACCCGAAGTGCCTGCCGGACGAGGTCGGCAACGTCGGTGTGCCCGTTGCTCTCGGCATCGGACAGCGGCGTCCCGCCCCAGCGATCGACGGGCTGGGGATCGGTAACGGAGGCAAGGAGGTAGCGGACCACATCCAGCTGGCCCTCGGCCGCGGCCAGGTGCAGGGCGGTGCGCCCGTCGTAGTCGGCGGTGCCCGGATCGACGCCGGCCGCGGCCAGGGCACGTACCTCGTTGAGGTCGCCCTGGCTGGCTGCCCAGGTGAGCGCCACCACGCCTTCGATTTGCGAGTGGTTCTTCTTCCGCCGCGGGTCGCGCTTTGCGGTCCGCCCCTGGCCGGTGACCAGGGAGTCGAACACGTGCACGTTGTACTCGGCAACGAGCTTGCGGCAGAACTCGATGCCGCGGACGGAGTTGCCGTGCTCGTCCAGCCGCGGCGACCAGATGCATATCCCCATCAGCCCGGGGATCACCAGCATCAGCGCGCCGGAGACGCCGCTCTTGGCCGGCAGGCCGATGGTGAACGCGAACTCGCCGGAGAAGTCGTACATGCCGCAGGAGGACATCAGCGACAGGCAGCTCTGCACCGTGGCCGGGGTGAACACCGGGTCCTCGGTCAGCGGGCAGACGCCAGCGTTGGCCAGCGAGGCCGCGGCGACCGCCAGCATCTCCGTGTCCACTTCGATCGAACAGGCCTGGAAGTAGAACTCCAGCGTCTGCTGGAGGTCGACACCGGGCCGGAACGCGCCGCTTTCCCGCATCGAGTAGCCCAGGGCGAAGTTCCGGTCCGCGGTCTGCCGTTCGGACAGGTAGACGGCGTTGTTGAAGCCCACCCGGCCGCCGGCCGTCAACCGGCGCCACGTCGCCGCGACTTGATCGAAGCGGTCGGCTATGTCGAGATCTGGCCTGATGAGCGACGTGGTCATGATCGCGCCGGCGTTGACCATCGGGTTATGCGGCAGGCCCTTCGGGTTCAGGGCGAGTTCGTTGAAGGACTGGCCACTTGGCTC
>Ga0318492_10000493_pt1 | contig 11612 bp, 8 predicted proteins | sample GRESIP108b1f22_FD_203292 | JGI IMG/M metagenome (GOLD analysis project Ga0318492, IMG submission 203292) | Tropical soil microbial communities from Luquillo Experimental Forest, Puerto Rico - GRE.SIPMG.108b1f22 | ecosystem: Environmental > Terrestrial > Soil > Tropical forest > Bulk soil... | reverse complement strand
GGTTAACTGTGGTGTCAACCACAGGCTGCAGCCGCGCTAACTGGTTGTCAACTGTGTAAACCCGTGACTCTCACGGCGGCAGCTGGGCCCAGCCTCCCCGCCTCCCTGCCGTGCCCTCCCAGGTGGGCCGGGCCACCACGGCCCCACCAGAGAGGGGGGCCCAGCCCGCATCCCGAGCCCAGCCAGACGCATAACGGGGTAATCGGAGCGCCGCCAGCTACCCGCTTGGGAGAAACGTCACGCGCGCCGATTCGGCGTTTTGCGTGGCTCGAGAGGACGCCGGCGCTGGCTGCCCTGACTCTCCGTAACAGATCACCTCGGCTTGAGCGCCCTCGGTGGTACGGGCGCGGCCCACTATGACGCTTTGCCGTTGGCTGGCTGTGGAACCAGGCAAGACGCTGGGTGCATCGCGATCCGTGTGAAGCGTCACCGCGCCGTGGTCCGCTACGTCGGTGCCGCCGTTGAGTTCCGGGCTGGGTCGGCCGGTGGCAGCGGGGGCGCAGTCTGCGAAGGGGCCTATCGATCCGGCAAATCCGCGGCCCGGACGACAGTGTGCCCGCGCCACCAGGGTCTTTCACCGAACGTCTCGTCAGCAATTCCGGCTGGCCGCGGAGGGTCGGCCTCAAGATCGGCTCCCAGGAATCGCCGCGGTGAGCTGCGGAAATGCGAAGATCCGCTCCCAGGCTCGGATGATGATCATGCTGAACGGCCCGGCCGCGATCGCGGCCGGGCCTTCTGACCTGCGGTTTCAGTGGGGTGAGCGAGGGGATTCGAACCCCCGACACCCAGGACCACAACTGAGCGCTCACGCCTGCAAAACCGCTGCTTGAGGACGTTGCCGCACGTCAGAGCATTTGGGTAGGGCCACGATCACCGCGTCTGACCGCGTTTGACCCCCTCTGGCGGCGGATCGCCGCTCCCATTTCGCTCCCAATCTCGGACACGACTTGCCGGGGTGAGGCGGCCAGGGAGCAGTTGAGCGGCGCAGCCGTCATCACGCGATGTGACCGGGCCGTCAGGTGCCGACGGCGCGATATCCGCCTGACATGGACGCCAGTCTCAGGCCGCCTGGAAGCCATCCATGTCGTGCCGAGCGGGCTAGCCTGTGCGTTCCCCCAGGCTCGCCGACACCGCTGACGTCTCGCTCACATGCCGATGTGAGTAAACGGCGGCCATGCGGCCGGAACGCATATTCATGTACAACTCGGCATGTTCATCCGGCGCAGGCTTCCTGGCTGATCATGGTCCAGCATCGTTTTCCGAGCGCGCTAAACGCCGACTCGGTGCTTGAGGACTGTCAGGTGCGGGCCTCACGTGCTGCGCCCATATCAGCCACTTCGGTGCGTGGCCACGTCCAGCCCGGAGGGTGTGAATGCCCGGACCGTGGGCGGCCGTGGCGGCATCCAGTCGCCCGGGCCGGTATGGCGCGTTGCCCGCGGGGCAGGACTGCGGACCGGTGGTGCGGGGTGCCTGCTCGGCGGACTCCACTTCTGAGAATGGCCGTTCTCAAGGAGGTGAGAACGGACGCGCTTTGACTGTGGGGCCATCGGCTTGGCCGGGCCAGATAACATCTCGGCGCGGTGCAAGGGAGGTTGCCGGGTCAGTGCCCGTCTCACGTTCTCGATGATGTCGCCAAGATCCTCGGTGCAGGCCTGATGTTGGAGCGGGCCGGTGCCGTAGGCTAGCAGCTGGCTGATCATCGCCACGCCTGTACCGGGACCGGGCTGGGCGCGGCCAGCTGGGCTGGCGGATAGGCGCCCGGCGGATGACCGGCAGCCGCCTGCGGGGGGATGCCGGCGGGCGGTTCCCCGATGGTGGCGAGCATCCTGCACGCTGGTGGCCAGGTCGCGGCGGAATCGCCTCGATGTCAGCTGGGTGGCCCGCGCCGCGAGGGTGATGCTGGTCTCGGGGCTGGTGCCGGTGGCGAGTTCGCGGTCCAGCCGCGCCCTCGCGCAACGGCCCAGCGCGCGGTGCCACGGCCGCAGCCGCCGCAGGGTCAGCTGGCCCCGTCGTTGCGGAGCAGGACATGCCTCGTGCGCCCTCGGTCCGTCTCCGGAAACTCCGGGGCGGTTCACGGTGGTATTTGTGGCTTGGTTTCCGCAGTTCGGCTGGTCATCAAGGTCCTCTTTGGCTGCCGGGCTAGAGCGCGGGCCGCTGGCATGGGCTGGCGTGCGTGGCCCTCCCCGGGACTGCGTACCGGGATTCGGTGCCCGGCCTAGGGCTGCGGGCAAGGCCGCTAGGGGTACCGGGCGTCCACGGTGGTGGCGAGGCGCCCGGTGGCGATGTCGTAGACGTGGCCGGAGACGCTGACCTTGGGGGAGAGCAGGGGTGAGGTGAGCAGGCGCTCGGCGTCGGTCTTGACGGTGGTGTGCGGGTCGGCGACGGCGGTGGCTTCGAGGACTTGCTCGGGCACGCCGGTCGCTGCGGCGGCCCGGTGCCGGAAGGTGGGGTCGGCGAGGAACCCGGTGCCGCATTGGGTGTGGTGGATGACCGCGACTTCGAAGAGCGTGGCAGGCGGGCCTTGGCTGGCGAACACGTGTTCGGCGAGGTAGGCGAGGTAGGCGATGTCCTCGATGACGGGCTGGGTGACGCGTCCCCCGGCGTTGCGGATGACGGGTGCGTCGCCGAGCTGGAGGCCGAGGATGATCGCGGGGTCGACCCGGTGGTCGAGGCAGGTGACGATGACCATCTTGGCGGCGGCCGGGCCGAGGGCGAGGGGGGTGTAGGTGGCGGCGAACTGCTGGTTGCGCTCGAGCAGCGGGGTCATCCTGGTCATGGTGGTTCCTTCTGGGGGATCTGTTACCGGCTGGCGGTGGCGGGGGTGCCCACGCCGTGGCGGTCGGCGATGTCGCGGATGGCGGCGGCGAAGAGGCCGGGGTGCTCGGTGCCGGTGAGGTGGCCGCCGGGGAAGGTCAGGATCTGGGCCTGGGGGACGCGCTGGCGGGTGGCCGGGATCTGCCGGTGCTCGTAGGGGTCCTCGTCGCTGCCGCCGACGTAGAAAGCCACCGTGTCACCCAGGTCGCGGGCGATCGCGGCCAGGTCCCAGCGCTGCGCGTGGCGGCGGTGCTCGCCGACGAACCCGGCGGCGTTGTGCAGGAACGCTGCCCCGTCCCGCCGTGTCATCGCCGACCACACGTCGGCGAGCTCGTCGGGGGCGGGATGGTAGCTGCGGGCGTGCATCTGTGCCTGCTTCCAGCCGGTGGCGAACGCGCGCGGCGAGCGCTGCCATCCCCGCATCGCGAGGGCACCCAGCGGGCTGCGCAGCAGCGGCGTGCCCCGCCATGGGTGGCTGTGCGCGTCGGCGAACAGGCCACCGTTCACCATGAACGCGGCGGTGATCACCGGCGCGGCGGTGCCGCCGGAGGCGGGCCGCTCCAGCTGGCGGCGCAGCAGCTCCAGCAGCGCCAGTGAGGTGTAGTCGAAGGTGACCACGACGGTGGCTGGCACGCGGTGGTGCCGCCACAGCGCCTGGACCAGGTCCGCGCGCTCGACGGTGGAGTACCGGTAGTCCCGGGGTTTGTCGGAGTCACCCTGCCCGACCGGCTCCACATACAGCCGCGGGCGCGGCCCGTCGCCGAGCAGCCGGTCCACCTGGGCCCAGCCGTAGGAGCCTTCCGGGAACCCCGGCAGCATTGTCAGCCACACGGCGTCCTCATCCGCGCCGTGCCCGCCGGCGGCCACGCGCTCGAACACATGAAGCGCGCCCGGGGTCGCGGCGGCCGCCTCCTGCGTCAGCACGCGCGCAGAGCCTGGGTCGTACCAGATCCGCTGCCCGCCGGCGAACCACTCCGCCGCCGTGACCCGCGTCTGATCCCGCCGCGGCAAACCTGCCGTCTTGCTCTTGCTCATTGGATGCCTCTCTCAGCTCTGGTGGACACCGTCCACTTTTGGTGGACAGCGTCCACCACAATTGTCCCCGGGCCGGCCAGCGTGATCAGCTGCGCGCGGAAGGCGCCTGGGCTTGGCTGGCACGGCTGTGCTTCGACCTCGTTCAGCGTGATGGTGATGTTGAAGCTGCCGTCGATCCCGCGGTAGGCGCCGGTGCCGGAGCCTGCCACGATCGGTGAGGTTTTGGTGACGCTGATGAGGTCCGTGCAGGTCTTCGGGTAGATGGGCTCGTGGCTGGCCGCCTTGATGAATGCTTTGCCGAGGGCGGTGATGCTGAGCCGGAACGACCCGTGGGTCAGCCGTAGTTCCAGCTGGCTGTTGTGCAACGGGTCGACCTGGCCGTCGGGGTAGATGCTGACGGCCGGCCCGTAGTCACCGATCACTCCGGAGACGATCGCGTGGAAGTATGCCCCGTCGGTGTTGACGGCGTAGATCATGATGTTGGCCGTGCCGCCAGCTGCTGCCGCGGCCCGGCCGCTGGCCGCGGCGGCGGCTGCCGGTGGCGTAGTGGCGGCCGAAGCACACCCGCCGGTCACCAGGGCGCCGGCAAACGCGGCGATGGCCAGCGTGGACACGAACCGCTTCTTGTGCATGACAAACGTCCTTTCCCTCTACGACAGGCCGCATCTCGCCAGCCGTCACGGTGCTCACCGGTGGTCAGCCCCACCCGGCCAGATCCGGTCGGCCGCCTCTCTCCCGGCTGCGGCCGGGCCGGCCGGTCTTTGGCGCCGGCGGCCGGGCACGGCCGCCCTGCACGATCGCGGCCAGGGCGCGGGCCGCGGCAAGCATCAGGCGGGCGGCTGCGGCTACGGCAGCCGCCGCGGCGAGCAAGGCAGCCGCCTGCCGGATCTGGCCGAGCCGGGATGGTGCCTGCTCCCAAGCAGGCATGCGCTGGCCCGCGCAGAGCCGGCCGAACATGCCCAGCATGCCGGCCAGCTTCGGGTCGGACCGGCGCAGGCTGGCCTCGATGCGGCTGAGCCGGCTTTGCTCGGAGTGGCTGAGGGTCATCGCGGGCTCCTATGCTGTGCCCTGCTGTGAGGGCGCGCGTCCGGCGTGAAGCCGCTGCGCGGTCCGGGGGTGCGGGCCCGCCTCCCGGCCAAGGGCCCGCACCGGGCCCTTGGCCGAGAGGCTGCCCGTTGGGCTGAGCGCCACGCTGCGACGACCTCCTGGCCGCCGCGCGCCCGATCCCGCCGGATCCTCCGGTCACCGTCGCGGCCCCCGCGATCCGGGCTTTTCATCGTGCTCTCCTCGGCAGCGCACCGAGATCAGTCGGCGGGAGCGGGTACCGGGGGCTTCTGTTGCCGGGCGGTAGCCACGGCCGTGGCGATTTCTGTGCGCCGGATGAGCAGGAACGTGACCGGGACGGCGGCCAGTCCGGTGAGCCCGGTAACCCAGAACGCCCACTGGAATCCGCCGGTGAGCGCGGCCGCCGCGGCGTGGCCCTCGCCCAGGAGGACGCGGGTGTGTGTCGCGGCGATGGTGGATGCGACGGCGACGCCGATCGCCCCGCCGATCTGCTGGGAGGTGTTGAGCAGTCCCGAGGCGGTCCCGGCATCGCGGTCTGTGACACCGGCCAGGGCTCCGATCGTCACCGGGATGAACGCGAAGGCGGTGCCGCCGGCGAGGAACAACGGGCCGGCCAGGTTCGCCCAGTAATGCCCGTGCACCGGGACCTGGGTCGCCCACAGGATCCCGGAGCCGACGAAGATCATCCCGGCCGCCATGACGAGCTTGGCCGAGGCGCGGGTGACGAGCATCTGCGCCGGCCCGGCGAGCGCGAGGAAGGTGACCGAGGTCGCCAGCCACGCGATCCCGGTCTTCAGGGCGGAGTACCCGAGCACCTGCTGCATATACAGGGTGCCGGTGAAGAAGAAGCTGAAGAAGCTGGCCCCAAGCAGGAAACCTACCGCGTTCGACCCGGCCAGGGTCTTCAGCCGGAACAGGCGCAGCGGCAGCAAGGGCGCCTCAGCCCGGGTCTCGATGACCAGGAAGCCGGCCAGCAGCGCCGCGGCCGCCGCGAGCAGGGCCAGCGTCCGGATGGCGGTCCACCCGACGGTAGGCGCCTGCGAGATCGCGTAGACCAGCAGCACAAGGGCGCCGGTCACGGTGATGGCGCCGAGCGGGTCGTAGCGCCGGCGGGCGCCTGCCAGCCTGCTTTCCGGCACCACCAGGCGAGCCAGCAGCAAGACGGCCGCGCCGATCGGCACGTTCAGGTAGAAGATGTACTGCCAGCCGGCGTACCGGGTGAGCGTGCCGCCGGCCAGCAGGCCAATCGTGGCCCCTGTGGCGCCGATGGCGCCCCAGGCGCCGAGCGCCTTGTTGCGCTCGGCACCCTCACTGAACATGTTCATCACGATCGACAACGCGGCGGGCACCAGCACGGCCGCGCCCAGGCCCTGGATGCCGCGCATGATGATCAGGAAGGTGTCGCTGGTGGCCAGCGCGCAGGCCAGCGAGGCCGCGGTGAAGACCGCCAGCCCGGCCATGAACAGGCGCCTGCGGCCGAGCAGATCGGCGGCCCGCCCGCCGAGCAGCAGGAACCCGCCGAAGGTCAGCGCGTAGGCGGTCACCACCCACTGCAGGTCCTGCTCGGGGAAGTGCAGCTTGCGGCCGATGGTCGGCAGCGCGACGTTGACGATCGTCAGGTCGACGACCACCATGAGGAACGAAACGGCGAGCAGCGAGAAGGCCGGCCAGCGGCGCACCCCGCCGGGGATCGCCGCCTCCCCGCGGCTGACGTTGTCTGTGCGGTCGAGTGCGGTCACGTGCGTCTCCGATCCAAAGTGGTCAGGTCTTCACTGGTTGAATCACCCGCTGGTCCGGCGATTCGCCGATGAATTCTGAGCAGCGCGAGCGTGACCTTGCCGCGGGGTGTCGCGAGGAACGATGGGGGTGGCGCGAGCGATGATGACATGGCGTTGTTCACGACCCGTCGACTTCCATGACGGTGCCGACCTCGACGCCGCCACCGACCTGCAGCGCCGGGCAGCCCTTGGCGATCGCCAGCGCGGCGTCCATGTCGTCGGCGACGACCACGGAGTAGCCGGCGAGCCGAGTGGTTCCACTGGCGACCTCGCCGACAGCGGCGGCCTCGATGACCGCCTCGCCGAGGTCCGCCAGGCTGGAGCCCATGCCGCCGAGCCAGGCCTGCCACGCGGCAACGCTCTCGGGGGAACCCGGCACGAAGTCGGATGGCACACGGTAGGAGAAGACGTACTTGGCCATTGTCCTGGTCCTGTTCTGTTCGCTGGTGGCCCCTGACTGGGGCCTCCGGTGCTTGTTCTTCGGGGGACGGTATGCGGCGGCGCCGTGATGGGGCGTCACCCGAAGGTGGGCATGGCCGGTGGAATCTTTCGCAGGCGGGGCCCTGGCACGACGGTGCCCGCCGAACCGCCCACGGCACGACAGTGCGGCCCGGGGATCGGCGGGGCGTGCCGGGCTAGGGGATTAGGCCGAGCTGGCGGGCCCGGGTGACGGCCTCGGTGCGGTTGGCCGCGCCGAGCTTGCCGAGGACGTGGCAGGCCACCTCCCCCATGCCGATGAAGACGATCCCAGCCGCAGGCATAGCCGGCCGGCCAGGCGCCGCGGTGATCTCCAGCGCCTGCTGGTAGGTGCCGACCGCCGCATCGAGACTGCTCTGGGCCCGCTGCACCTGGCCGAGCGGATGGCAACAATAGGCAGCCGAGTAGTACTCGCCCACCGCCCGCCATCCGGAGATGCTGGCGGCGAAGGCACCAAGAACAGGTTCGCCTTCTTCCTTTGAACGTAATATCGGCACTGCGTGGCGCCCGCGTTCTTTGAACACGCCGGCGTTGTGGCGGTCGGCTTTGCCGGCCGGCCCGGCGTCCGTGGTCTTCCCCGGTGGTAGGTGCGCTTGAGGGTGGAACCTTTGGCGGCAGGACCGCGCACTCCCGTGCCGCCGGGAGCCGAGCACGGGCCGGGCATCCTCGTTGCCTGCTGGAGTCGGTGCCGTGAGCGGGGCAGCGCGCGTGGTAGTGGAAACAGGCTCCGGGCCGCCCCGGCGGCGACGGGTGAGGGCGGCCGCTACGGTGGTACCGGCGGCGCCGAGGGCCCAGAACCCGGCCGCCCGGTAGACAATGACCGCGGCGGCCGCGGCAGCGGGCGGGGTCCCGGTGAGCGCGAGCGCGCCGAGCATGCCGCCTTCCATGCCGCCGAGCCCGCCGGGCAGCGGGACGAGCCGCCCGGCGGCCTGGCCGACGGCGTAGGCGAACAGCAGCCCGCGCCAGGGAACCGGGAGCCCGGCCAGCCCGAAACACGCGGTGAGGACGCCTGCGTCGGCAGCCAGTCCGGCGGCTGCGCATGCCAGCACCCCGGCGGCCCAGCCGGCCCCGGTAGGCTGGCGCGGCAACCCGGCCACCGCGTCGGCGAGCCGGGCGATCGTGGGTGATCGGCGGGGACGGCGGCTCAGGCGGCGGCTGACCGCGAGCGTGAGGCGCGGCGCGGCGGTGAGCCCGACCGCGCCAGCGGCCATTACGGCGACGGCACAGGTGAGCAGGAGCAGGGTGCTCGTCCCGGCTATCGCGGCGCCGGCTAGCAGCAGGGCCAGGATCACCACCATGGTGGTGAACCCGCCAGCCAGCACCGACCAGATGCCGGCGCCGGTGCCAGCGCCGCGGCAGCGGTACTCCCGCACCTGCCACGCGCCCCCGGTCAGGGCGGGTTGCGGTTCATTCCAGCACGCTACGAACGCTCTCCGGGCCTGGTCGTCACCCGAAGGTACCCCACAGGGTGGAATCTTCCGCGGCTAACACGCGGGCACTGTGGTGCCAGGGCCGGCCGCGGGGCACAGTTGCGCCGTAGCGGATCGTCGCGAAGGCCGCTATGGGATAAGGCCGAGCTGGCGCGCCCGGGTGACGGCTTCGGTGCGGTTGGCCGCGCCGAGCTTGCCGAGAATGTGGCTCACATGCTTCTTGACCGTGTCGAGGGTGACCACCAGCTGCCCGGCGATGCCTGGGTTGGGGGTGCCCGCAGCCAGCAGGGCCAGCACCTCCAGTTCGCGGGTGGTGAGCGGGTCCACCAGGCCCGGAACGGCGGCGCTTCGCCCGGAGCCCGCATCAGCGTGCTTGCCGCCGAATGCGCGCAGGACGCAGGTCAGGTAGCCGAGTTCGACATTGCGGGCAGCTGCCTGCTCGTCGCGCTGCGCGGCGACAAGCCGTCGGAGCAGCCTCTCCATCGGCGCGCCCTCATCGGCGAAGACCCGCACGTAGCCCTGGGGGCACGCCAGCGTGAGCGCCTCGGCGAGGGTGTCCACCGCGCTGGCACGCTCGCCGCCGGATGCCAGGGCCAGCGCCCTCAGCGCCTGAATCTCAATAACGCTGCCGGCCCGGCCCTGGCTGGCCGCGGCGCCGAGCAGCCGCTCCAGGAGGGCGAGCGCCGGGCCGGGGTCGTTGTGGGCGAGCAGCACCCGGGCCAGCACCAGGTACGCGGGCTCCTGCGGATAATCGGGCTCGTCATCTGGGCTGAGACCAGCCGCCGTTGTCCACTGGGCGGCCGCGCTCGCGTCGCCCTGGGCCAGCAGCAGCCGCGCCCGCTGCGACGGCACCGGGTTGAACAGGGCGGCCACCTGCGGGCTCAGCCCGGCCACCCCGGCCTCGCCCATCGCCTCGGCGGCCCCGGCCGCGTCACCCTGCACGTGCCGGATCCGGGCCACGATAGCCAGGCCGACGGCCACCGGCCGGGTGTAAAGCTGCCGGCACAGCGTGACTCCCCGGGTGGCGTGGTCAAGGGCGGCGGCCAGCTCGTTCCGCTCGTACAACACCTGGGCCAGGCCCACATGCGCCAGGCCCGTGTGGGCTATCTGGCTGCTCTCGCCGACACTCTCCAGCGCTTGCCGGTAGGTCGCCAGGGCTGCATCCAGGTTGCCCTGGACGCGCTGCACCTCGCCCAGGTCGTAGCAGACGCGCATGGCGAGAAAGCCAGCGAAGAACTCGGCGCCACCTGGCACGGCGTGGAGGACCTCCGTGGGCTCGCCGCCTGCGCGGCGGACCGCCTCGCCGGCCGCCCGCCGCTCGGCGAGCACCTCGGCCAGGCCGCGCTCGGCCGGCCCGAGCCGGCCGCGCAGCCAGTCCGCCGCCGCCTGGTTCCAGCGCACGAGGGAGCGCATCAACCACTCGTCCTCGCCCAGTTGGGCCAGGGCCTGCCGGTCGTAGCCGGCCGCGAGGGTTGCCTCACCGCGAAGACGCGCGAGGTCGGCGTGCAGGAACGCGATCGCCGCGGGGACGTTGGCCAGCACGCTCGCCGGCCGCCCGGCGGGGTCGTGATACGGTTCGTCGCCGCTGGCCGCGAAGGCGCGCTCGGCGTCATCGAGCAGGGCCTCGAGTGCTTCGGTCTGGCAGCCCATGGCGGCGCTGTACGCCTGGGCCAGGCACAGCCGCGGACGGCCGCGGACAGACTCAGCGGGCAGCGCGGACAGCCAGCGGCGCAAGGTCACGCCCTCGCCGCGGCCGAACAGCGTCTCGACGTGCCGCTCTACCAGCCGCGCCGCCCATTCCGTGTCCCCCGCCGCCAGCGCATGCCGCACCGCGTCATCGGCCAGCCCATGCTCCTCACACCAGGCGGCCGCGGCCCGGTGCAGCGCCACCGCCCGGCCGGGCTGCTCAGCCTGCAGCCGGGCGCGCAGCAGGTCGGCGAACAGGTGGTGGTAGCGCCACCAGCCGCGCACCTCATCCAACGGCACCAAAAACAAGCCCGCCCGCTCGATCTCCTCCAGCATCACCTGGCTGCCGCCCTGGCCGGTGACCGCATCACACAGCTCCCCGGTCAACCGTTCCAGCACCGAGGTCTCCAGCAAGAACCCGCGCAGCCCTGCTTCCTGGCGATCGAGCACCTCCTGGCCCAGGTAGTCCAGGACGTAACGGTGACTGCCGCTGAACGCCGCCACAAACCCGGCGGGATCGGGCTGCCCCCGCAGGGACAGGCCGGCCAGCTGCAGCCCGGCCACCCATCCTTCGGTGCGTGCCTGTAGGGCCGCCACCGCCGCGCTGGGCAGATCGGCACCGGTCGCTTCGCGCAGTAGGGCCGCTGCCTCACCGGCGGTGAACCGCAGGTCATCGGTACGCAGCTCGGCCAGCTGCCGGGCAGCCCGCCACCGGGCCAGCGGCAGCGGCGGATCGGACCTGCTGGCCAGCATCAGGCGCAGGCCCGGTGGCAGGTGCTCGACCAGGAATGTCAGCGGCGCGTGGACCTGCGGGGTATCGATCAGGTGGTAGTCGTCAAGGACCAGCAGTACCTTGTCCTCGCCAGGCTCGGCGGCCAGTTCGTTGATCAGCGCCGTCACCAGCCCCTCAAACGAGGATGGCGCCGGGGGGCCCAGCAGCGGCGCTGCCCGCTCGGCGATCCCGGGGTGAGCCTGGCCCAGCGCGGCCACCGCGTGCCGCCAAAACCGCGCCGGGTCATTATCACCCGAATCCAGCGACACCCAGGCCACCGGAAGGCTACTCGACCGCACCCAGTCAGCCAGCAGCGCGGTCTTGCCGAACCCGGCCGGAGCACACACCAGGACCAGCTGCCGGGCCAGCGCCTCGCCGAGCGCCCGCACCAGACGAGAACGGGCCACAAAACCCGGTTGCGGACGGGGCACGTGCAGCTTGGTGGCCAGCAGGACATCCCGCTCGGAAACGGCAGCCCCGGCAGGGGCGGGCGCGGGCGGCTCAGCCATCGGCGACCTACACATCAGCTCATCCAGCCATGGCCAGCGTCGCGGC
>Ga0318492_10000482_pt1 | contig 11707 bp, 9 predicted proteins | sample GRESIP108b1f22_FD_203292 | JGI IMG/M metagenome (GOLD analysis project Ga0318492, IMG submission 203292) | Tropical soil microbial communities from Luquillo Experimental Forest, Puerto Rico - GRE.SIPMG.108b1f22 | ecosystem: Environmental > Terrestrial > Soil > Tropical forest > Bulk soil... | reverse complement strand
GGGGTAGTCACCGGGGCCTGGCAGGTGAACTGGCGGCAGACATAGGCGGCGGGGGCGCCGTCGACCAGGCCGCGGCCCTCGAGCAGCGGGATGGCGCTCGGGGTGCCGTCGGCGGCCGGGGTGCCGTCACCGAGGGCGAGCACGGCCCCGGGCGGGGCCGCGTGCAGCGCGGTCTGGTGCAGCGCGCGGGTCCGCTCGTCGCCTGGGCTGCCCACCACCGCGATCTCGGCCGGGCCGGCCAGCCAGGCCTCGGCCACGGCCAGGCCCATGCCCGCGGCTCGCGGGTAGCGGGCCGCGATGCCGGGGAGCACGCCGAGGGCGGCCCCGGCCGCCTCGCGGTGCCGGGCCGAGCCGGTCAGCGCCGAGTAGCCGAGCAGCGCCCCGGCCACAGCGAACGCGCCGGACGGGGTGGCGTTGTCGGCCGGGTCGGCCGGGCGGAAGATCAGCGCCTCGTCGTCGGCGGCCGTGTCGTAGAAGCCGCCCCGGCCGTCGCCGAACGATCCCAGCGCGACCTCGAGCAGCTCCCCGGCCAGCTCCAGCCAGCGCGCCTCGCCGGTCACCCCCGACAGGGTGAGGAACCCCTCGGCGGCGCAGGCGTAGTCGTCGAGCGCCCCGGCGGTGGTCCCGGCCACCCCGTCCCGCGAGGTGCGGACGAGCCGGCCGCCGGCCAGGTGCACCCCAGCCAGCAGGCCGGCCGCGCCGCGCGCGGCCGCGGTGAAGTCCGGCCGGGTGAGCAGCAGGCCGCATTCGGCCAGCGCGGAGACGGCCAGCCCGTTCCAGGCCGCGACCACCTTGTCGTCCCGGCCCGGGCGGACGCGGCCGGCCCGCGCGGCCAGCAGGGCGTCCCTGACCCGCCGCAGGCGGCCGGCGTCGGCGGGATCCGAACGGAGCTGGAGAACACTCGCACCGTGCTCGAACGTGCCCGCCTCGGTGACGCCGAAGGCCTCGGCGGCGAACTCGCCGTCCTCGCGGCCGAGGACCGCGCGCAGCCCGGCGGGTGTCCAGACGAAGAACTTGCCCTCCTCGCCCTCGCTGTCGGCGTCCAGCGAGGCCGCGATCCCGCCCTCGGCGGTCCTCAGCTCGCGCAGCATCCAGTCGCAGGTCTCCTCGGCCACCCGGCGGGCCAGCGCCGAGCCGGTCCGGCGCCACAGGTGCGCGTAGACGCGGGCGAGCAGGGCGTTGTCGTACAGCATCTTCTCGAAGTGCGGGACGACCCAGCCGGCGTCGACCGAGTAGCGGGCGAACCCGCCGCCGAGCTGGTCGTACATGCCGCCGCGGGCCATCGCCTCACAGGTGCCCTCGGCCAGCTGCAGCGCCTCCACCTCGCCGGTCCGCTCGTGGTGGCGGAGCAGGAACTCGAGCACCATCGACGGCGGGAACTTCGGCGCGCCGCCGAACCCGCCGCGCGCCGCGTCGTAGTCCTGGCTCAGCCCCTGCACCGCCACCTGGGCGGCCTGCCGGAACAGGTCGTCCAGCTCGCCGCCGCGGCCGCGCAGGGCGGCCGCGGTGGCCGCGGCGTTCTCGGCCAGCGCGGTGGTCACGTGCCTGGCCCGGCCGGTCACGTCGTCGCGCTGGTCGCGCCAGGCCTGGGAGATGCTCAGCACCAGCTGCCGGAAGTAGTCCCTGGGGTAGTAGGTGCCGCAGAAGAACGGCTCCTGGTCCGGCGTCATGAACACCGTCATCGGCCAGCCGCCCTGGCCGGTCATGGCCTGGGTCGCGGTCATGTAGACCGCGTCCACGTCGGGCCGCTCCTCCCGGTCCACCTTGACCGAGACCACGTGCTCGTTGAGCAGCGCGGCCGTCTGGGGGTCCTCGAACGACTCGTGCGCCATCACGTGGCACCAGTGGCAGGCGGCGTAGCCCACCGAGAGCATGACCGGCACGTCGCGCCGGGCGGCCTCGGCGAAGGCCTCGTCGCCCCAGGGCCACCAGTCCACCGGGTTGTCCGCGTGCTGGAGCAGGTACGGGCTCGTGGAATCCTTCAGATGATTCACTCTCCCACGCTACGCGTGGGCGGGGGGGCGACCCCCCGGACCCCCCGCTGCCCGCTGTGGTGCGGACCGTAGTATCACGCGGCCGGAGGGGCTCTGCTAGCTCCCCCGAGCCCACCCAAGGCCCCTCGCGGGCCGCGCGATCGCGGCATAGGCGCGGCCGGACAGGTAGGACACTGCGCCGATGACGCCGACGAAGAAGCCTAGCGGCCAGTCGGTCCGGTACGACAGGGCGATGCCGGCCCAGACGGTGAGCAGCGCGATGGCCACCGACAGGGCCATCGCCAGGACCGGGCGGGCGGTCAGCGACCTGGCCGCGGCGGCCGGGCCGATCATCAGGCTGAACATCAGCAGCGCGCCCACCACGGGCACGGTCATGCTGGTGGCCAGCGCCATGATCAGCAGGAACGCGAGCTCCATCCGGCGGGAGGACACGCCGCGCGCCTCGGCGACCTCGGGCAGCGCCGAGGACAGCATCAGCGGCCGGAACATGACCACGATCGCGGCGACCGAGGTCGCGCCGAGCACGAGGATGGGCAGCACCTGGTCCGCGCTGACGCCGAACACCTCGCCGAACAGAAGCGAGTACGCCTCCTGGGCGTAGCCGCTGCTCCAGCTGACGAACAGCGCACCGACGCCGAGCATCATCACGAACGTCAGCGCGGTGGCCACGTCGGGCCGGGAGCGACGGCTGAGCCCGGCGATGCCCAGCGCCCCGGCCAGTGAGAACACGGCCAGTCCGAGGAACGGGTTGAGCCCGAGCAGGCTGGCCCCGGCCGCGCCGGCGAAGGCGCCGTTGGGGATGGCGTGCGCCGCGAACGTCGACCCGCGCAGCACGGCGAAGAACCCCGTCACCCCGGCGATCACCGCCACCGCGGTGGCCGCGATCCAGGTGTTCAGCATCAGCGGGCCGAACATGCGTGCTCCGCATCGGGGACGGGCTCGGCGCGGGTCACGGGCCGGCGCAGGTAGCTGACCAGATAGCCGCCGACGATCAGGGTCACCACGAAGAAGCTGACCGGCCAGCCGCGGCCCGCAGGCGGCCAGTAGTAGCTGTCGTAGGCGAGCAGGATGCCGAGCCAGGTGGCCGCCACCCCGATGCCCGCCGCCAGGGCCGCCGCCCGGACCGGGCCCTTGGTGAGCCGCAGCGCGGTCGCGGCCGGCCCGATCAGCAGCGCGGTGCTGAGCACGGCGCCGATGATCACCGCGGACAGCGCCACCGAGACGGCCAGCGCCATCAGGAAGGCCGCGCCCACCGCGCGCACCGGCACGCCGCGGGCCGCCGCGAGGTCCGGGCTGAGCGAGGTGAGCAGCAGCGTCCGGGCCAGCGCCATCACCGTGACCAGCGCGAGCAGCGCCGAGACGATCAGGGCGGGCACGGTGGACGGGGTGATCACGAAGATCGAGCCGAACAAGATGGCGAACGAGGCGCCGGTCGTGGTGCTGTACTGGGTGCCCAGGTACAGGAACAGCGCGGCCAGGCCGAGGGCGGCGCCGAGCACCACGCCGGTGGCCACGTCCCGGCCGCGGCGGCGCTGGATGCCGATCATCTCCATGAACGCGGCCGCGCCCGCGCCGAAGGCCAGGTAGCCCCAGAACTGGTTGACGCCGACCAGGAAGGCGCCGGACCCGCCGGTGGTGGCGATGTCGGCCAGCGAATGGCCGGCGAACGACTGGCCGCGGGTCACCGTGAACACGCCCACCACGGCGGAGGTGATGGCGACGACGGTCCCGACGGCCAGCGCGATGTGCACCGGCCCGCTGCCGAAAAAGCCCGGCTCGACGATGTGCCGCAGGATGTTCACAGGATCACGCCGGCGTCCTCGGCGGCGGCTTCGACCGCGTCGAGGCCCTCGTGGGCGGCCACCACGAGGACCCGCCCGTGCACCCGGATCACGTCGACGTGCTGGCCGTACAGCCGGGACAGCACCTCGGGCTGGACCACCTCCTCGGCGGTGCCCACCGCCGCCCGGCCCGCGGCCACGTAGATGATCCGGTCCATCACCGGCATCAGCGGGTTCATGTCGTGCGCCGACAGCAGCACCGCGATCCCCTCGGCCCGGGCCAGCCGGGCCAGCACCGAGACGATCCCCTGCTCGCTGGAGATGTCCAGGTTGGCCAGCGGCTCGTCGAGCAGCAGCAGCCGCGGCCGGCCGATCAGCGCGTGCGCGATCATCACCCGCTGCTGCTCGCCGCCGGACAGCTCGCCCACCCGGGCGTCGGCGTACCGCCGCGCGCCGACCGCGGTCAGCATGTCCTCGACGGCCTCGCGGCGGGCCCGGGACGGAAGCCGGATGCCGAACCTGTGCCCGTCGAGCCCGAGCGAGACCACGTCCCGCACCCGCAGCGGCGTGTCCGGCTCGATGCCCAGCTTCTGCGGCACGTAGCCGATCGAGGCGTCGCGCGGGGGGCGCGGGGCGCCGTCGAAGAGCACCGATCCGCGGGTTACCGGCTGGAGCCCGAGGATGATGCGGAGGAGCGTGGTTTTCCCGGCTCCGTTCGGCCCGATGAGACCGGTGAACTCACCCGGGTGCACGGTCAGTGAGACGTCCCGCAAGACCTCCCGGCCGCCCAGCCTGACCCCGACGCCATCCAGCCTGAGTAGTTCGGCGGTCATAGGTGCTCGCTCGAGACGTGGCTGGCCACGGCCTTTTGCAGGTCACGGACCTCGGCCAGCATCCAGGACTGGTAGTGGTAGCCGGGCTCGGGCATGGTTTCGTAGACGCCGACCACCGGGATGTGGTTCGCCCGGGCCAGGGAGATGAAGGATTCGGTCAGCGAGTCCGTCACCTGCTGATTGTAGAGAAACGCCTTGACCTTGCGCTGCGTGAACAGGCTCCGTTCGAGCGCGACGTCCTGTGCCGACGGGTCTGTGCCGTTCATCACGTCGGCCTGGAAGGCCCAGGGGGTCTTGTTGTCGGCGCCGAGGGCCTGCAGGAGGTAATCGGCAACGGGTTCGGTGGTGGCCACCGGGGTGCCAGGGTACTGCTGCTTGAAGCTCCCGATCGCGTTGATCCAGGCTTGCAGGGAGCTCGTGAAGGTCCTCGCGTTGGCCTTGAAGTAGGCGGCGTGCTCGGGCTGGATCGCGGCGAGGTCTTCGGCGATCGCGCTGGCCACCTTGGGCATCGTGGCCGGGTCGTACCACAGGTGCGGGTTCGGCGTGCTGTCCGGCAGGCCGAGCAGCTGCTGCACCACGATGGTACGGCGGCCGGAGTCGGGGACCGCCCTCTCGATGCTGTCCATGAACGTGTCGTAGCCCAGGCCGTTCTGCACCACGAGCTGGGCCGCGTTGACCAGGCGGCCGACCGAGGCGCTGGCCTCGAACGTGTGCGGATCCGTACCGGGGTTGCTCATGATGGCGCTGACCTGGACGTATTTCCCGCCGACCTGCTGGATGACGTCCGCGTACTCGTTCTCCGCGCCGACCGCGATAATTGTGCCGTCCGGGGCGTTCGTGCCCAGTGCGGAGGAGGACGTGCAGCCGGCCGCCAGCAGCGCCGCACCCGCCAGGGCGGCCAGCGCTGCCAGTCTCCTCCAGCCGTTCGGCATAGCCGGCAACTCCCCCGTACTCGTCCGGATCGATGATAGTGTTAATGATAATGATTCCCAATTTCGGTTGCAACTCGGATCGGCGCTTTCGCGGTCGCGCCGCGGAATCGGCTGAAGGCAGCGGCGGCGCGTTGGGCGGAAGGGGGATCTAGGTTGTACCGTGCGACTGTGACGATGCCGCAGCCTGAGGAGCCCGTGCGGGCCCGGCCCCGGACGCGCGGGACCCGGCAGGCGCAGGCCCTGGCGGCCGCGCTGGAGAGCCTGCCTGGATTCTGCAGCGCCCAGGAGATCCACGCGGAACTGCGGCGCAAGGGCGAGCACGTCGGGCTGGCCACCGTCTACCGGCACCTGCAGGCGCTCAGCGAGGCAGGCAGCGTCGACGCGATCCGCGACGCCAGCGGCGAGATCCTCTACCGGCAGTGCGGGACGAGCGTGCACCACCACCACCTGACCTGCCGCAACTGCGGGCGGAGCGTGGAGGTGGAGGGCCGGGCGGTGGAGCAGTGGGCGGAGAAGGTCGCCGCCGAGGCGGGCTTCACGGACGTGGGGCACACGGTGGAACTGTTCGGCCTCTGCCCGCAGTGCGCCGCGGCCTAGCTTCCCCCGCGCCGGCCCTATCCCGGTTCATGATCGTGGCCAGTTTGGGGCAAATAGCACCGCTTTCTGGCCATGATCATGGTCCAGGGGGGTGTGGGCTGGCCCGGTTAGGAGCGGCGCCAGGGCCGGCCGGGCCGGTGCTTGGCGGGCGCGGCGGCGGCCAGTTCGGCCTTGCGGTCGGAGGCGTACATGTGCACGTACTCCTGGCCGGAGAGCTCCCTGATCGCGGCCATGACCCGCTCGGCGATGAGCTGGCGGGCCCGGCCGGGCGGGGCGCCGAGGACCTCGGTCGGGAACTCGAGCGGGGCGCCGATCCTGAGCTCGATCCGGCCCGGGCGCGGCACCACCTGACCGGGCGGCAGCACCTCGCGGGTGCCGTGGATGCCCACCGGGATGACCGGCAGGCCGGACTTGAGCGCCAGCCAGCCGACGCCGGGACGACCCCGGTACAGCCGCCCGTCCGGCGACCTGGTGCCCTCGGGATAGATGCCGAACAGGTTCCCGGCCCGCAGCAGCGCCAGCGCGGCCTCGAGCGTGTCCTGGGCGGCGCGCGGGCCGTCGCGGTCCATCTGCAGCTGGTTGGTGGCCTTCAGATAAGCGGCCCAGAGCCGGGCCGCGGGTCCCGAGGCGGTGAAGTACTCGGCCTTGGCCGAGAAGGTCACCGGGCGGTCGAGCATCAGGGGCAGGAAGATCGAGTCGACCACGGACTGGTGGTTGGCGGCCAGGATGGCGCCGCCGGACGCGGGCACGTGCTCGGCGCCGGTCACCTTCGGCCGCCAGATGGTGTGCAAGAACGGCCCGGCGAGAATGCGGGACAACTGATATTGCACGGGTCACCGTCTGCTAACCGTGGGGCGCCTGAGGGTCGTCTCACCATAGCGTGCCTGGTCCGGGGGGTACGCGGCGGCGGCAAGGATCGCGATGCCAAGCGGCAGCGCGAACGGCAGCGCGGCGGCCGGCACGATCACGCCGGAGTCGTCGGCGAGCCAGCCGAGCACCGGCATCAGCCACAGCACGCCCATCACAGGCCGCAGCAGCGGCCCTATCGGCGGCTGGGACTGGTACGCGAGCGGCGCGTTGTGCAGCCGGAACCAGGAGGGCCGCCAGAGCATCAGCCCGGTCACGACGACCACGATGGGGATCAGGGGGCTGAACGCGTTCACCGACAGCGAGCCGAGGTTGGAGTTGATCTTGCGGAGCAGCAGGCCGCCGGAGCGGCCGTGCAGGGTGTTGCCGGCGAACGCGCCGATGTCGGAATGGCCGGTGGCCGGGACCAGGTAGCTGATCAGCGCGAACACGGCGAACAGGGCCACGCCGCTGACCGCGACGAGCAGTACCCGGCGCCAGTTCAGCCTGACCCCGGCCACCGCCATGGCCAGCAGCAGGAAGCACGGCACCATGGCGATGGTCCCGCCCACCTTGCCGCCGAACCCGGGCCACCCGGAGGCGACCACGGCGAACACGCCGACCCCGGCCACCAGGAGGAGCGCGGGCCCCCGCGACGGGTAGTGCCGGCGCAGCGAGGCCAGCGCGAGGCAGGCGGCGGCCACGAGCCCGGAGATGCCGTAGATGCCCAGCGCCTCGTTGCCGATGCCGTAGAACCGGCCGGCCTCCAGCGCGGACAGCCCGAACGGCGTCTCGAGCTGCAGCCGCGACCCGGTCATCACGTCGAACCCCAGGACGGCCAGGGTGAGCAGGCAGATCGCGCCGAACGGCGCGAGCGGGCCGCGCGGGCCGAAAACGAGCAGCGCGGCCAGCGCGATGACCAGGGCCAGCCCGACCGAGACCGGGTACAGCCAGGCGGCGGGGTGCGCGGTCACCGCCCAGGGCACCAGGTTGGCCAGGAAGGTGCCGACGGGGACCGCGGCGGCGAACACCCCGGCCACCCGCCACCAGCGGGCCCGGCGGCGGCGCTTGTCCTCGGCCGAGCCCCAGAACGCCAGCCCGATCGCGGCCAGCACGACCGCGTCGGCCAGCGCGTAGGCCCAGAAGAACTCGACGTGCGTGTCCCGCCACACCTGCTCGGCGGCGTCCCTCCCGGTCAGGGCCCGGACCGTCGAGGCGAGCGACCCCCGGTCGCCGCGGGTGATGGGCGCGCCGACGGTCTGCGGCGGCACGGTTTCGCCGAGCCAGCCGAGCACGGTCGGGGTCAGGTCGGTGAGCACCACCAGGCCCGGCTGCCGGGTGGAGGCGGCGTACAGCAGGCCGGACGGGTAGCCGGGGCCGCGGGCCAGGGCGAGCTGCAGGTGCGGCGGCTTGGACGGCGCGCCGGGCGCGGTGACCAGGAGCGTGGTGTCGGCAGGGAGCGCCGCCGCGATCCGGGCGAGCCGGGCGTCGGCCGCGGCGAGTTCCGAGGACCGTTCGGCAAATCCGAGCGTGCCCAGGTCCACCACGGTCAGCGGGCAGCGGGCCAGTACCGCCGCGCTGACCTGGTCCGGTGCGGGCAGGTAGGAGGCGACGTGGCCGGCGCGGTCGGCCAGCGCCAGCGCGGCGCCGGGGCCGACGGCGGTGGCGCAGCCGGGGGTCCGGCCGGCCAGCAGGCCCCAGTCGGGGCTGTTGCGGAACCGGTGGTTGTAGGTCTCGACCGCGGGCAGGCCGGGGACGCTGGCGCCGGCGCCCTCGGGCCGGACCGCGGGGAAGGCGCCGCAGGCGGCGTTGGTGTGGCCGGACTGCGCTCTGGCGCCCGCGTTCAGCGTGAGCCAGCCGTCGGCCGGGCAGGTCAGCGGGAGCACCGCGTAGTCCACCAGGTTCCCGACCGAGCCCTGGCCGGCCAGCCGCCACAGCGTGGGGGTGGCGGCCGGGGACACGTCGCTCCAGCGCAGCCCGGACAGGCCGACGACGACCACGTGCGGTACCGCCGGAGCCTCGGCCGCGCGCGCAGTGCTGCCCGGCGGGCTAGCGCCCGCGGGTGCAGCGAAGGCGAGAGCCGCGAACAGGCAGGCCAGCAGCGCTGACCAGATCGCCGCGGGCCTCGTTCTCATCGGTTCACCGTATCCGGGGTAAAACGGTACTACCGAACGGGCCGGGTTTGTGCAGGTTGTCACGTTCACGACAAACCTTTTGGCTTTCTGGTCGGATGGGATTGTTAAGGTTTAACTGATGTCTTCGACCAGGGAGTCAACCGACGCCGCGGACCGCAGTTTCGTGGTAGTGGCCAGTCGGCTGCCGGTGGACCGGGTCGAGGGCCCGGACGGCAGGCCGGAATGGCAGCCGAGCCCGGGCGGCCTGGTCACCGCCCTGGAACCGGTGATGCGCGAGGCCGGAGGGGCCTGGATCGGCTGGTCCGGCGATGCCGGGCCGGCCCCGGGGGCGTTCCAGGCGGACGGCCTGCACCTGGTCGGCCTGGCCCTGTCGGAAACCGAGGTCAGGCACTTCTACGAGGGCTTCTGCAACGCGACGCTGTGGCCGCTCTACCACGACGTCATCGCGCCGCCCCAGTTCCACCGCCGGTGGTGGGAGGCGTACGTGACGGTCAACCGCCGCTTCGCGCAGGCCGCGGCGGAACAGGCGGCGCCGGGGGCGATCGTCTGGGTGCACGACTACCAGCTCCAGCTGGTCCCGCGGATGCTGCGCGAGCAGCGCGACGACGTCCGGATCGGCTTCTTCAACCACATCCCGTTCCCCGGGTACGAGATCTTCGCCCAGCTTCCCTGGCGCCGGCCGGTGGTGGAGGGCCTGCTCGGCGCCGACCTGCTCGGCTTCCAGCGCCGGGCCGACGCCACCAACTTCCTGCGGGCCTGCCGCCGGGCCGTCGGCCTGGTGACGAGGGGGTCCACCGTGCGGGTGGACGGACCGGCGGGCCCGCGGGAGATCCACGCCGCCGCGTTCCCGATCTCGATCGACGCGGAGGGCCTGGCCGAGATCGCCCGGCGGGACGACGTCGGCAAGCGGACCAGGCAAATCCGGGAGGCCCTGGGCGAGCCGAGCCTGGTGCTGCTGGGCGTGGACCGGCTCGACTACACCAAGGGCATCCTGCACCGGCTGCGGGCCTACGGAGAGCTGCTCGACGAGGAGCGGCTGGGCCCGCGGCCGGTGCTGATCCAGGTGGCCAGCCCGAGCCGGGAGCGGGTCGAGGCGTACCAGACGCTCCGCAACGAGGTCGAGGTGATGGTGGGCCGGATCAACGGCCAGCACGGGGAGGTGGGCTACTCCCCCGTCCACTACCTGCATCAGTCCTACCCGCGCGAGGAGATGGCCGCGCTGTACCTGGCCGCGGACGTGATGCTGGTGACCCCGCTGCGGGACGGCATGAACCTGGTGGCCAAGGAGTACGTGGCCACCCGCTACGACGAGGGCGGCACGCTCGTGCTGAGCGAGTTCACCGGCGCGGCCGACGAGCTGGCCGGCGCCTTCGGTGTGAACCCGCACGACATCGAGGGGCTGAAGAACACCATCGTGCGGGCGGCGACCGCCACCACCCCGGCCGAGGCCAGGCGCCGGATGCGCGCGATGCGGCGGCGGGTGCGCGAGCACGACGTGGCCCGCTGGGCGGCCAGCTTCCTCTACTCGCTGCGCGGCGGCCCGGACCGGGCATCCGCGGCGGACGGGGCCGGCCTGGCCGGCTGATCGCCGGGCGGCCCGGTGCGGGGATCGGCGGGTTCCTTGCCGATCATCCGGCTCAGGGCGCGCCGGGCGGTCTCGGCCCAGCTGAGACGCTCGGGACCCGGCGGTGGCGCCGACGGCGGCGGCGGCGTGGCCGCGGGGGCGGCCGGGGCCTCCGCGGCGGGCTGGTTCTCCCGCCGGGCGTGGTCCTCGCGGATGTGCAGGTCCAGGAGCGGCCGGGTGGGGTACCTGAGCCCGCAGAGCGAGCAGGTGAGAGTGGACATGTATTCCTCCTAGTTCGCCGAGCGTCACCTGGACGCTGCGGTCCTGGCTGGCCTACGGGGCCAGCCTCAGCCAAGCCGGGCGCCCTGCAGGCACGGTGACGCGGCGATGGTGACGATGTGGAGGAGGCCTGAGACTAGGCAGAAGGCAAGCTGAGCGTCATCTGGGTGCCCCGGCCCGGCCCCTTCGTCTCACTGGCGGCGGTCAGGCGTCCGCCGTGCGCCTGGACCAGTTCCGCGGCGACGGTCAGGCCGATGCCGCTGCCGGAGATCTGGGCGGCCTGCTGGCCGCGGAAGAACCGGTCGAAGATGCGGGGCAGGTCGTCCGCGGGGATGCCGGAGCCGGTGTCGGTGACCCGGAGCACCGCCTCGGTGCCGATGCGCGCGGTGCTGATGGTGACGTGGCCCCCGGCCGGGGTGAACTTCAGCGCGTTGGTAAGCAGGTTGGTGATTACCTGGTACAGCCAGTGCGGGTCGGCCAGCACCAGGCTCGGGGCCAGCTGCCGGTCCAGCGTGAGGTCGGCCGCCTCGAACCTGCGGGCCAGGCTGTCAGCGGCCGTGGCGGCGAGCTCGGCTAGGTCGCACGGGCGGCGGGCCAGGTTCAGCGCGGCGGCGTCGGCGGCGGCCAGGGTCTGCAGGTCGCCTACCATGCGCCCCAGCCTGAGCACCTCGTCGCGGAGCGAGCCGAGCTCGGCCGGGGTGGGTTCGGCCACGCCGTCGAGCAGCGCCTCGTGACCCGCCTGCAGG
>Ga0318492_10000474_pt1 | contig 11761 bp, 8 predicted proteins | sample GRESIP108b1f22_FD_203292 | JGI IMG/M metagenome (GOLD analysis project Ga0318492, IMG submission 203292) | Tropical soil microbial communities from Luquillo Experimental Forest, Puerto Rico - GRE.SIPMG.108b1f22 | ecosystem: Environmental > Terrestrial > Soil > Tropical forest > Bulk soil... | reverse complement strand
CCCAAGGCCAGCCCCAACGCCCCCGCCATCGCCGATTCCGGCCAGCCGGAATTGGGCGAGCGGTGATGGCCGTGATCACGCCGCATCACCCGCCAGCCGCGCACCGGATTGCCCCCCGGCACGAAGACCGAGGCAAGGCAGATCAGCAGCCCCGACAGACGGGCGGGGATCAGGTTCATGGCATCGTCGAGGCGGGCCGAGACCATGCCGAATTCCAGATATTTCTCGGATCGATGACCGATCATGCTGTCCAGCGTATTCACCGTCTTATAGGCCATCAGTCCCGGCAGCCCGAACAGGATGAACCAGAACACCGGCGCCACCACCGCATCGGAAAAATTCTCGGCGCAGGATTCCACGGCGGCGCGGGCCACTCCGGCTTCGTCCAGACTGTCGGGATCGCGCCCGACGATCATCGACACTTCCCGCCTCCCGGCAACCAGCCCACCCTTGTCGAGCGCCACCGCCACCCGGCGCACATGATCATAGAGGCTGCGCTGAGCGATCAGCGCCCAGGTCAGCGCCAGTTCCAGCAGCACGCCCAGGTCGCTGGCGCGCCGCAGCTCCGACACCGCCCAGCCCAACGCCACCGCGCCGATGGTCAGCCCCGCCGCAACCAAAGCCCCGCGCACCCGCCGGTCATAGGCCGGGCGGCCGGGCCGGTTCAGCTTGCGATCCAGAAAATCGATCAGCTTGCCCAGAAATGCCACCGGATGCGGCAGCCTTTTCCATAGCCAAGCCGGGTCGCCCAGCAGCGCATCGATGATCAGCGCCGCCACCAGGATCAGCAAGGGCTCGATGAAGCCGCCATGGTCTGCCAAGGGAAACATGCGCGGCAGGATGGACCGAGCCGAACTCCTCCGTCAACCTGCGAGACAAAGGCTCGTCGACTGGCTATAGTGCCGACCCTCCGCCGGCCGGAGGCAATGACCAGCCGGCAGCCCATGATTAACGCCCAAAGGCAAGGACCAGGCGCAATGAGCAACGACAAGACCGCCATCATGATTTGCGGACATGGCAGCCGCGATGTGAACGCCGTCGAGGAGTTCAACCTTCTCGCCCAGCATTTCCGCGCCCGACTGCCGCAATATGATGTGGAAAGCGGTTTCCTGGAATTCGCCCGCCCGGTGATTCGCGACGGCTTGAACAAGCTGAAGGAACGCGGCGCCACCCGCATTCTGGCGGTGCCGGCCATGCTGTTCGCCGCCGGCCATGTGAAGAACGACCTGCCCTGGGAGGTCAACAGCTACGCCGCCGAGAACCCCGAACTGACGGTGAAATATGGCCGCGAGCTGGGCATCGATCTGAAACTATTGCGCGTCGCCGCCCAGCGGATCGAGGAAGTCGAAGCCGCCGCCGGGACCGAAGTCTCCCGCGCCGACACCCTGCTGATGGTGGTGGGCCGCGGCACCAACGACCCGGATGCCAATTCCAACATCTCGAAGGTCGCCCGCATGCTGTGGGAAGGCATGGGCTTCGGCTGGGCCGAGGCGTCTTATTCCGGCGTCACCACGCCGTTGGTCGATGCCGGTCTGGAGCGCGCCGTGAAGCTGGGCTTCAAGCGCATCATCGTGTTCCCCTATTTCCTGTTCACCGGCATTCTGGTGGACCGCATCTATCAATGGACCGACGAAGCCGCCGCCAGATATCCCGGCATCGAATTCCTGAAGGCGCAATATCTGAAGGATCACCCGCTGGTGATCGACACCTTCGTCGAGCGATTGCAGGAAATGGTCGATGGCGACCCCGCCATGAACTGCCAGCTGTGCAAATATCGCGAACAGGTGCTTGGTCACGAGCATGAAGTGGGCGCGGTGCAGACCGGCCATCATCATCATGTGGTCGGCATCGGCACCGATGGGGATCATCATCACGGCCATGACCATCATCATCATGGTCACGACCATGGGCATGATCACGGTCATGCCCATGCCCATAATCCCTATTCCAAGAAGCATTCCCACTAAGGCCCGGCGGCGATGGCGCTGTTCGACGCCTATGTGATGGTCGACTGGTCGGCCTCGTCTTCGCCGAAGACGGGAGCCGACAGCATTTGGATCGGCGGATTGGGGCCAACGCCGCTCAACCCGGCGACACGCTTCGATGCCATGGAGCTGCTGGCCGACCGGCTGTCGGATCTGGTGGCGCAAGGCAAGACGGTGCTGCTGGGCGTCGATTTCTGTCTGGGTTTCCCGGCTGGCTTCGCCGCCTTGCTGGACCCCGCCCGTCCCGACTGGCAAGCCGCCTGGAAGCGTCTGGCTGCCTGGATCGAGGATGGCCCCGACAATGCCAACAACCGCTTCGAGGTCGCCGCCCGTCTGAACCGCGAGACCGGCAAGACCCTGTTCTGGAATTGCCCGAAGCCGCTCGACGGCTTGCCGCAGACCAAGCCCGCCGACTTCGCCGGATTGCCGGAATTCCGCCAGACGGAAAAGCTCTGCCCCGGCATTCAGTCGATCTGGAAGCTTTACACCGCCGGCAGCGTCGGCAGCCAAAGCCTGACCGGCATCGCCTGTTTGCAACGGCTGCGGTCCCGCCCCGATCTGGCCGGACGCATCAAGCTCTGGCCCTTCGAGACCGGCCTGCAATCCCTCGACCGCCCCGAGCCGGGCAGCATCATCATCGCCGAAGTCTGGCCGTCGCTGATTCCGGTGTCCGCCGGCACGGTGAAGGATGCCGAGCAGGTCAAGGCCCTGTCCGCCCATTTCGCCCATCTGGACGATGCCGGACGCCTCGGCCCGCTGTTCGCCGGCGATCCCGCGCTCTCCGCCGAGCAACGCCAAACCGCCGAGCACGAGGAAGGCTGGATTTTGGGCGTGGTCGGTCAGGGCGGTGCGCCCGAGCCCGGCTATATCCGCGATCCCCAGGCGATCTACGACCGTTCCTTCGCCATCATCCGATCCGAGGCCGATCTGTCGCGTTTCCAGGGCGCGGAAGAAGATGTGGCGGTGCGGGTCATCCATGCCTGCGGCATGCCCGAGATCGCCGCCGATCTGGCCTTCGCCCCCGGTGCCGCCGAGGCCGGCCGCGCCGCGCTGCTGGCCGGCAAGCCGGTGCTGGTGGATGTCGAGATGGTCAGCCACGGCATCATCCGCCGCTTCCTGAAGGGCGGCGCGGTGCATTGCCTGCTGAACGATTCCCGCTCGGCCGAGCTGGCGAAGTCGATGGGCACCACCCGCAGCGCCGCCGCCGTGACATTGTGGGCCGAGCATCTGGAAGGGGCCGTGGTCGCCATCGGCAACGCCCCCACCGCCTTGTTCCAGCTGATGGAAATGATCCAGGCCGGAGGGCCGAGGCCCGCCGCCATCCTGGGTTTCCCGGTCGGCTTCGTCGGAGCCGCGGAATCGAAGGAAGCGCTGGTGGCCTCGGGCCTGCCCTTCATCGCCCTGCGCGGTCGCCGAGGCGGCAGCGCCATGGCCGCCGCCGCCGTCAATGCGCTGTCAGGGGGTGCCAAATGATCACCGTCATCGGCATCGGCGAAGACGGCTGGGACGGGCTGTCCCCCATCGCCCGCAGCCTGATCACCCAGGCCGAGGTGCTGGCCGGCGGCGAGCGGCATCTGGCCCTGGTGCCGGAAAGCAAGGCCGAGCGTCTGGTCTGGGTTTCGCCCTTCGCCGACAATATCGCCAGACTGAACGACGTTCAGGATCGCCGAGTCTGCGTGCTGGCCTCGGGCGATCCGCAATGGTTCGGCGTCGGCGTCACCTTGCGCCGGCATTTCCCCGAGATCACCACCATCCCCCATCCTGGGGCCTTCTCGCTGGCGGCGTCCCGCATGGGCTGGGCCTTGCAGGATTGCCTTTGCCTGACCATCCATGGCCGCCCGCTGGAAGCTCTGGCCCTGCATCTGTTCTCCGGCGCGAAGCTGCTGGTGCTGTCGGAAGATGCCGCCTCGCCGGCCAAGGTCGCCGCCTTGCTGACCGCCAAGGGCTGGCGCTATGGCCTGACCGTGCTGGAGCATTTGGGCGGTCCGCAAGAGCGCATCCATGATCAGCTGGATCAGGCTGCCGATCTGAATACTCTGGCTATCGAATTGCAGAGCGGCCCTGCCCTGTCCCGCCTTGCCGGCCTGCCGGACGAAACCTTTGCCCATGACGGCCAGCTGACCAAGCGCGAGGTTCGCGCCGTGACCCTGGCCTCGCTGTCTCCCTGGCCGGGGGCGGTGCTATGGGATGTCGGGGCCGGCTGCGGTTCCATCGCCATCGAATGGGCGCGGACCGGCGGCAAGGCCGTCGCCATCGAGCACAACCCCAAGCGCCTGGAAATGATCGCCCGCAATGCCGCCGAACTGGGCGTGCCGCAATCCCTGTCGATCATCGCCGGCAAAGCTCCGTCGGCGCTGGAGGGGCAAGAGGCCCCCGACGCCATCTTCATCGGCGGCGGCCTGACCAGCCCCGGCCTGCTGGAGCGCTGCTGGAGCGCCCTGAAGCCCGGCGGCCGTCTGGTCGCCAATGCCGTCACCGTCGAGGGCGAGGCCACCTTGTTCGCCTGGCAAGCCGCCCAGGGCGGCGAGATGAGCCGCATCGCCATTTCGCGTCTAGGCAAGACCGGACGCTTCCAGTCCTGGCATCCCTTCATGCCGGTCACCCATTATTGCGGGATCAAGCCATGAGCGGAATCCTTTACGGCCTGGGCGTCGGCCCCGGTGATCCCGAGTTGCTGACCCTGAAGGCGGTTCGCATCCTGAACGTCGTTAAGGTTATCGCCTATCCGGCACCGCTGGAGGGCGACAGTCTGGCCCGCAGCATCGCCGCCCCGCATCTGCCGACGGGCATCACCGAGATTCCCATGCGTATGGCCTTCGACCCCGCCAAGCGGGCGGACGAGGCCTATGACGCCGGGGCCGAGGCCATCACCGCCCATCTGGAAGCCGGCCGCGACGTGGCGGTGCTGTGCGAGGGCGACCCCTTCTTTTTCGGCTCGTTCGCCTATCTGTTCGCCCGCCTGTCGGGCCGGTTCGAGGTGCAGGTGGTGCCGGGCATTTCCTCGCCGATGGCCTGCGCCGCTCTGGCCGGACATCCCTTGACCGCCCGCGACGATGCCCTGGTGGTGATCCCGGCGCCGAAAGCCGAGGACGAAATCGAGACGCTGCTGACCCAGACCGAGGCGGCGGTGATCATGAAGCTGGGCCGTCACTTCGGCAAAGTCCGCCGGGTGCTGTCAAAGCTGGGCCTGTTGGACAAGGCATGGTATGTCGAGCGGGCCAGCCAGCCGGGCCAGAAGGTGCTGCGGCTGTCGGAACTGGCCGAGGGCGAGGCTTCGCCCTATTTCGCGATGATCTTGGTGCATAAAAGGGGAAAAGCGTGGACGTGAAACCGGGCAAGATCGCCGTCATCGCCGTGACCGAGGCCGGAGCCGAAACGGCCCGCAAGATTGTCGCCACCCTGCCCGGCGCGGAACTGCATGGCCGCATCGGTCGGGTCGAGGGCGCTGATGTCGCCACCCCCTTCGAGGAAACCACCAGCCATATCCGCAGTCTGTTCGGCCAGGGCATCGGCGTGATCGGCGTCTGCGCCGCCGGCATCCTGATCCGCGCCGTCGCCCCGATTCTGAAAGACAAGATGGCCGAGCCGCCGCTGCTGGCGGTGTCGCCCGACGGAGCCTCGGTGGTGCCGCTGCTGGGCGGCCATCACGGCGCCAACCGCATCGCCCGTGGGCTGGCGGAAGCCCTGAACGGTCATGCCGCCGTCACCACCGCCGGCGATGTGGCGCTGGGCATTGCCCTGGACGAGCCGCCCCAGGGCTGGCGCGTCGCCAACCCCGAAGCCGCCAAGCCGGTGGCCGCCGCCCTGCTGGCCGGTGAGCCGGTGCGTCTGGAAATCGAGGCCGGTGAAGCTGGCTGGCTGAGCAAGGCCCCCGGCCTGGGCAATGACGGCGAGTTGGGCGTGCGCGTCACCGACCATGAAGTGATGGGCGATGACGAGCTGATCCTGCATCCGCCCGTGCTGGCTCTGGGCGTCGGCTGCGAACGCGGCTGCGATTCCGCCGAGCTGTCGGCCCTGGTGCGTCAGACCCTGGACGAGGCCGGGCTGTCGGCCAATTCCGTCGCCCTGGTGACCTCGATCGACCTCAAGGCCGACGAAGAAGCCGTGCATGCCCTGGCCGCCGAACTGGGGGTGCCTGCCCGCTTCTTCACGGCGGCAGAGCTGGAGGCCGAGGCCCCGCGTCTGGCCAATCCCTCCGACATCGTGTTCCAGGAAACCGGCTGCCATGGCGTGTCGGAAGGCGCTGCCCTGGCCGCTGCCGGCAAGGATGGCGAACTGCTGGTGCCCAAGGTCAAGTCGGCCCGCGCCACCTGCGCCATCGCCAAGGCCGCCTCGATCAACGCCGCGTCGGTAGGCCGCGCCCGAGGCCGGCTGTTCGTCGTGGGCATCGGCCCCGGCGATGCCTGCTGGCGCACCCCGGAAGTCAGCCGCGCCATCGCCGAAAGCAGCGACATCGTCGGCTATGGCCTCTATCTCGACCTGTTGGGCGATAGTCTGGCCGGCAAGACCCGCCACGACGGCACCATGGGCGCCGAGGAAGCCCGCGCCCGCGAAGCCATCGAGCTGGCGGCGCTGGGCAAGTCGGTGTCGCTGGTCTGCTCAGGCGATGCCGGCATCTATGCCCTGGCGACCCTGGTGTTCGAGCTGCTGGACAAGGAAAATCGCGGCGACTGGAACCGGGTGGAAATCAGCGTGCTGCCCGGCATTTCGGCGCTGCAAGCCGCCGCCGCCCGCGCCGGTGCGCCGATCAACCACGATTTCTGCACCATCTCGCTGTCGAACCTGCTGACCCCCTGGGAAGTCATCGAGCGCCGCGTGCAGGCCGCCGCCGAGGGCGACTTCGTGATCGCCTTCTATAACCCCGTGAGCCTGCGCCGCCGCGACCAGCTGCCCGCCGCCAAGGAAACCCTGCTGAAGCATCGTCCGGCCTCGACCCCGGTGGTGCTGGCCCGCAATCTGGGCCGCGAGGGCGAGAGCGTGCGCCTGACCACCCTGACCCAGCTGAATGTCGACGACGTCGATATGCTGACCCTGGTGCTGGTGGGCAATTCGGAAAGCCGCATCACCAAGCGCGGGCAGGCCGAATGGCTTTATACCCCGCGCGGTTACGCCAAAAAATGGACGGTCGATTAAGGCCGTCCTTCCCGCTTCCTGGTAACAGTCTGTAACCGTTTTAGTCCTTTGCGCCCGCAAAGGCTTAGCTTACAGTTCTCAGTCTGTTTCAGGGGCTGGGGCCGTGGTGCCAGCCTTAGATGTTCGTTAACGGCATTTCCCTAAGCTGGCTTTCATGACGATTTCCTCCCCTGATGCCAGAGCCTCCAATGATCCGGCAACAAGCTTTCAGCCACAGCCATTAGGCGGAATTCTTGATTTAACCCGTCATTCCGACCCCGCCGCTCTGGTCGATGATCAGGGGCGCGTGTTGGATGCCAATGCCGCATTTCTGGCCCAGCCCGGCTTTTGCGAGGAAAGCAACCTTTCCTCCGCCTTGCAGCCGGCCTTGGACTGCGCCCGCAACGGCACCTCGCGCCATACTGTCAGCCTGAGCCAGGGCAAAAGCATCCAAACCTTCGAGATCACCTCGCTGGCGCTGCCGTCCGAGACTGGCGCGCTGTGGCTGATGCAGGCCGTGGATCGCAGCATGGATATCAGCCTGCGCAATGCCCTGGTGGACTCCCGCGCCCGTTTCCGCGACCTGCTGCAGATTTCCAGCGACTTCGCCTGGGAGACCGATGCCCAAGGCTGCTTCAGCATGATCACCCTGCGGGGTCTGGCCGGCTATGCCGCCAGCGATCTGATCGGCAAATCGGGCGAAAGCCTTTTAGACCCCAATGCCCCGCTCTTGACCTTGCTGCCCTTCACCACTCCGGCCCCGATCAAGGATGTGGAAATCTGGCTGCGCGATGCCGAAGGCCATACCCTCTGCGTCGAGGTTTCCGCCGTTCCGCTCTATGACAAAGGCGGCAATTGGAAGGGGGCGCGCGGCGTCTGTCGCGACGTCACCCAGGACCGTCATTACCGCACCCTGATGGCGGAACAGCGCAACCGGGATCGGGTTTTCAGCCGCATCACCCATGTCTTCCGCCGCGAGGCCGATCCCAACGACATGCTGCAAGCCGCCGCCAGCGCCTGTACCCATGGCTTCGCCGCCAGCGGCTGCATGATCTTCTCGACTCTGCCGAACCTGACCGGCGTGGCGGTGCGTCCGCAAATGAAGCTGGCTTCGGCTTTCGGCCATCTGGGCCCGACCGAGCTGGCGGAATCCGTGCTGACCCGGCTTCAGGCCCTGGATGCCGCCGCCCCCAGCGTCCAACGGCTGGACGGCTGGTCGATCCTGGCGATCCAGACCATCTATGGCGGCAAGCCGGTGGGCGCGGTTTTGCTCTGGCGCGACGATGACCGCCAGGATTGGGCCGAGGGCGATCAGCAACTGCTCTCCACCCTGGCGGGCCAACTGGCTCCGGCCATTGAGCAGCGATCGCAGCACCATCTGCTGCTGGATGCCTCGCGCACCGACGCCTTGACCGGCCTTTTGAACCGGCGCGGCTTCTATGACGAGATGCGCCGCCGCTTCCAGCGCCTACAGCGGGAACAGACGGCGGCAGCCCTGGTCTATGTTGACCTGGACAACTTCAAACTGGTCAACGATGTCCATGGCCATGCCCAGGGCGACGAGGCGCTGCGGCATGTCGCCGACATCTTGCGCAACAACACCCGCAGCACCGATCTGGTGGCCCGGCTGGGCGGCGACGAGTTCGCCATCTGGCTGGACCGCGCCGACGAGCCGGTGGCGCTGGGCCGCGCGCAGATTTTCCTGACCGCCGGCAATCAGCTGATCCCCTATTCCGGCTCGCCCGAGAAGCCGTTGAAGCTGTCGATCGGCATCGCCGTTCACCATGCCAAATACCGCGAGGACATCAACCAGTTGATGACCCGTGCCGATGCCGCCATGTATGCGGTCAAGCGCGGCGGCAAGGGAAATTACGCCATGGCCGCCCCGCCCGGCGACACAGCAAGTAAGTCCTGAAGACCATGACCAGCCAGCTTACCTACGAACAGGCCCGCGAACTCGCCCGTCATCCCGACGCCGCCCAACGGCTGATTTTGGCTAAGCGGGCCGATCTGCCGCCGGAAGTGCTGTATTTCCTGGCCGGCGATGAAGACGTTTCGGTGCGCCAGGCGGTGGCGGAGAATCCGGCCACCCCGGCCAAGGGCAATCTGCTGCTGGTGGATGATGCCGACCCGGATGTCCGCAGCCTGCTGGCTGACAAGATCGCCAAGGCCGGAGAAGCCGATAGCGACCGCCAGCGCAGCATCACCCGCGACATCCTGAACCGGCTGGCCCAGGATCAGGTGGTGAAGGTTCGCGCCATCATCGCCAATGTGCTGAAGGATCACAGCGACGCCGACCCCGAGGTGATTCTGCGTCTGGCCCGCGACAGCGAGATCATTGTCGCCGCACCGATCCTGCAATATTCGCCGATCCTGACCGACGACGACCTGCTGGAACTGATCCTGTCTTCGCCCATCGAAGGGGCCTTGGCCGCCATTTCGCGCCGGTCCTATGTCGATCCGCGCGTGACCGCCGCCATCGTCTCCAGCGGCAATTCCCACGCCATCACCCATCTGTTGCAGAACTCGAATGCCAGCCTGCAGGAAGACACCCTCGACGCCCTGATCGGTCAGGCCGAGGAACGCCCGGAATGGCAGGAGCCGCTGGTCTATCGCCCCGAGCTGACCACCCATTCGGCCCAGAAGCTGGCGGAAGTGGTGGCCGGGCATTTGTTGGACCGCATGCTGGCCCGCAAGGATCTGCCTCCCGACGCCGTCGCCGCGGTCGCCAAGATCGTACATCAGCGATTGCAGGAACAGGGTCCCAGCCAGCCGCAAGGCGTCGATCTGCCGGCGGATCTGGAAAGCCGCTATGCCCCCTTCCTGAAGCGGGCCCGCGAATTGATGGCCAACAACAAGCTGGACGAGGTCACTCTGGCCGTGGCTCTGATGGCCGACAATACCGACGATCTGGTCGCCGGTCTGGCGGTGCGGGCCAAGGCTCCGATCGCTTCGGTGATGGAGATCATCGCGTCCCGCTCCGCCGCCGCCATGATCTCGTTGGCCTGGGCCGCCAAGCTGACCCCCGACTTCGCCGTCGAGCTGCAATCCCGGCTGGCTGGCATCGCGCTGGGCTCGATCCTGCGCCCCACCGCCAATGGCGATTACGCCCTCAGCAAGGACGAGATTTGCTGGCAGTTGGAGATGTATGGCTGCCCCAGCGAGCTGGGTTAGGCTCCAGCCTCGCGCAGCCCGAGCCGCCGCAGCTTACCGTTCTCGGCACGCGGCAATTCCTCCAGCCGCTGAAGACGCAACTGCCCCCGCCAGGTCGGCAGCAGCCGCTTGACCTCGGCCAGAGCGCGATTGACCAGCGGGTTCCAGTCCGGGCCGGCGGGACAGACGATTCCCAGCAACAGGATATCGCCGCCGGGCACCGCCATCACCGCCGCAACCTCATGCCCCAGGCTTTGATGCAGGGCATGCTCCAGCTGTTCCGGCGCCACCTTCAACCCGCCCAGGGTCAGCATCTCGTCGGCCCGCCCCAGAATGCGGAATCGCCCATCTTCTTGCCGCTCGCCGGCATCGCCGGTGATGAACCAGCCGTCCCGGAAATGCCGGGCGGACGCCTCGTCGTCATCCAGATAACCGGGCGCCATGCCCGGCCAGCGCAGGGCGATGATGCCGCCCGGCTCCAGCAGGCGCAACTCCAGTCCCGCCAGCGGTTGGGCGATGCCGTCGGCCTCGACCTGCGCCAAGCCGACACCCACTTCGTTGGCGCCATAATAGGACAGGGCCGGGCAGCCCAGCCGTTCCTCGGCCCGCTGTCTCAGGGCGGCGGACAAGGGACCGCCCGCGGTGATCAACCGCAGGGAGGGCCGGGCCGGAACCGTTGGCGGCAAGCCATTCAGCACCGTGGTCAGGTCATTGGGCAGCAGCCAAAGATGGCTGATGGCATCCGCCGCCAGCGCCATCCCCGTCGGGCAGAAGACCAGACTGCCGCCTTCACGCATGCAGCCATAGGCGCGAAGATGCAGACTGCCGACCGAGAAGGGATAGGACACCAGCAGGCGCGACTCCGCATTCAGCGCATCGGTCTTGACCAGATGCTCGACCCGACGCGCCAGCGCCGCCCGGCTGAGCATGATGTTCTTCGGCAGACCGGTGGTGCCGGACGACTGCACGATACGCGCCCAAGCCTCGGGCCGGTCCGGCAGATCGGAGAAATCGGGAAGCGTCTCGACCGGCCTAGTCCGTACCCGCTGCCACCAGTCGGCCGTGCAAAGCCGCAGCTTGCCGGTTTCCAGTCCAGGGATTTCGCGTTCCGAGAACAGATGATCCAGACGCGGCAGCAATCGCCGCAAGGCCGGCATCGCCAGAGTGCGCAGGGAAAAGGAACTGGTCGCCGCCCCCAAGGCTTCGGCGGCGATCAGCATGATCCAATGGCTGATGGGATCCGACAGCGTGACCGCCAGCAACTGGCCGGAACGGACCCCGGCCTCTTGCAGGCCCGCCATCATGCGCTGGATTTCGGCGGTCAGATCGCCATAGCGCATGGCCGCACGGCCATCGCTCAGGGCTGGGGCATCGGGGAATCGGCTGGCATGGCGAAGGATGTGCCCATAAAGCACATCACTTTCGCTGTCAGCCCGCAATTCCGCCATGTCCCGGCTCCTCCCCATTGGGGAAGAGCTTACGGGCTTAGACGTTGAACAGGAAGTGGAAGA